>ERZ1292629.119-Hain-H43-01um-R1-119-length-78721-cov-12_pt1 | contig 78721 bp, 108 predicted proteins | sample MGYA00564399_ERZ1292629 | MGnify/ENA primary metagenome ERZ1292629 (study PRJEB36523, sample SAMEA6512636) | groundwater metagenome | collected 2019-01-08 | study: AquaDiva: Metagenomics assemblies of 32 groundwater samples
GAAAGTTCGTTCCATCTTCCAAAGTGACCTCCGGCTGGACCTCGCCCGGTGTTCCACAGGTCCGCCACCTTGGGTCGAAGAAGGGGCAACTTTCACAACAGCCGAGGCGCAGGGGCGCCAGGTGGACAGTCTGTTTGCGGTGGACAAACGCCCGGACGATCCCCCTGCTGGCCATCCAAAAGTCCCGAAGCGCATCCTGCCAGTCGAGTTTGATCGACGATTGCACAAGGGCGTAGAGCATGGAGGTCATAGCTCGGTCAGGTCGATCGGCGGGGTCATTTGTATGCCATCGTCGATTCTTTTTTTAAGAATGGCGATGTAACGTAAGTACGAATCTTTCATACATTTCGAATACTGAATGGATTGATACCAGCACAGGGTTATCTCATCAGACCCAAAATCCACGCCGATGACTTCAGTTTTCACCTTGAGGCCGAAAGGCAGCATCAGCGCGGCGACCTCCCCACCGCAGGATTTAAAGAAATGTCGCCGGTTCATTCTGTCCCAAGCTCCTTCCTTCGGGTGGCCCTCGCTTCTTCTTTTTCCAAAGACGTGAGGCGGTCAAGTTCGAGATCTAAATCGTGTTGAACTTCAGCAAGCTCTCGCCGATCATTGTCAGACAGCGAGTGAGCGGTCAACGACCAGAGGCTCTTGATAACAAGAATCCAGCATCGGATTAAAAGCCTGTTTTTCATATCGACCTCCCCATCTCGCGTCTCACCCGATTTTCAATCTCGTTCGCCTGCCAGATATCGAGGACGGTCTTGAAGCCAAAGTCCCTAGCCAGCGGTTTTTCGCCCGCGTAAATTCCAGGGTGATCCTTTTGCGCTTTGAACCAGCGTTCGAGAGCTTCGGTGTAAGCGTTAATGATTTCGGTTTGCATATCTGGATTCCCATTCCTCAACCAGACGTTCTCGATGTTCCTTATCTGATTGCTCCTTTAGGTAGGCCGTAATTGTCTTATGTTGCTCGTATACAGCGTGCTCCACATTTTGCATGTGGCGATGAACAAACTCCCTTCGCTCATCGAATTCATCGATTAAAATCGTATCGTTCACAATGGACGCTTTCACGGGTGTAATCAGATAGTGTTTCTTTGTTTCTGTCAAACAGATATGATGTGAGGTCTGCGAACGAGGGTAGCAGAATTCCGACGGTCGAGTTCTGCTGGGGCTTCGCTGGTGATCGCGTAGCTCAGGCTGTCGAACGGATGTTTGTGCGGGCTCGCCTTTTGCACCGGTTCAGCCGCGCCGCTGCCGGGTTTTAAATACCTGAACATATCGATATGCGCCCGGCATTGGGCGCTGACAGCCAGCCGGTCTTGGAACAGGATTCGGCGCATCAGGTCTTTGCGTTTCCTCACCGACCCCGCGCCTTTCGAGGCGTAGCCAAGGACAATCCGGCCTTCACTGACATTTCGAATGATCTTCGCATCGTACGAATCGGCGGCTGATCGGTATCGGTCTGCGGCAGAAGGGTCAGACCAATGTCGCCACGCAATCTTATGATCCTTTCCGTAGAGCTGGCGCATCACCTTTTCCCAATAATCCATCCTCTCGAGTACGCCTTCGGTGAAGTCAGCGAGCGACACCTGCCGATCGACCACCACCAGTTCATCGATCAGATCAAACACCGTCTGCTCATCCCCCTCACGCGGGCAGATGATGCTCGCACTGTGGTTGACATCGCCTGGGTCCCAACCGACGACAAACTCGTGACTGTGCGGACCGGGGATCAACATCTCCCATTCATCAGGAGGACCGAGGGTATTACCGACTAGGTGAGTCGGCTCACGCCAAACATCTTCGAACACCCCGCCTGTGGTGTCCCGCTGCCATTTTCCGTCGAGATACCGCGCTCGTTTGATCGGGTCGTGCGCGTACTTCTCCCGCTGAGCCTGTTTGCGTTCTTCCGAGATGAACGGGTTGTCGTCGAGGAAAAACTCGTAGACCTGAAATTTTTGAGCATGAGACGGGGCGAACGGCTGGCCGTCCTCACCGCACCGGCGATAGAACGAACGATAAATCCAATGCTCATCCCCTTCCTCAGCCGGGTTGCAATCGAGGATAATCTGATGGTCCTGGTCTGGGATGTGCGGGATGCGAAGTTGATCATCAAGGATCTGAATCACCGCCTCGCTTTTGAACAGGTCGGCCTCTGGGAGGTAGAACATGCTGTAACGGGTGGATTTGAACTTCTGTTCAACCTCGTGATCGTGCTCCAGCGAATGTACCTGACATTCACTTTCGGTCCCGTACATGTTGCGGATTTTAAAGAACGACATCTTGGTATCACCTGTGATCTTCGGTTCTACCGTGTAATCGAACCCAATATCCGCTCTGAGCCATTGCTTGATCCCGGTGTCCAACATCGTCAGGTCTTGCCAGATGCCACTGCTTTTTACCGTCCTGATCGACTTACCGATGATCGCGCAGATCGCCCGGTCGTTCTCCCAGAGGTGACGGCAGATTTTTGCGATGGCACACGTAGTTTTTGAAGTCAGCCGTGGACCACTGAGCAGAAGGAACCGATGGTAATCGTTCAGGACGTGATAACCTTTTGGGGCGATGTCTGGAGCCCATCGACCGTTCTCTCCTATCATAAGCCGTCAATCATCTGGTGATTTTCTGTTGACTTTGTTCACCCAAAGGATTTGGGTTAATACTGTAATCGTTATCCATCAGTTGGATAAAACGCAAGAAAGAACCGTATGAAACTCGATATCGACGCCTCGGAAGTTGCTGAAGACCTCGCCAAATGCAAACCGGGCGACAAGAAGATGATCACGATCACCGTCGGTAAAAAAGTGGGGGAGACGATTACCGGCGAGGCGACGGCGGTCGAGCATGTGACGGGCGATGAAGAGTACGAGGATGAGGAAGAGGACGAAGGGGATGGGGATGAAAAGATGATGCACGGCAAGATGGGCAAGGGCAAGGTGCCAAAGGCGATTCTGATCGTGGCTGGAAAATAAGAGACTGCCAGCATGGTTGACATCGAACTCATTCGGCGGCGGGGAGGCGACAGCGAGTCGTTGAAGAAGAAGTTTGACGCCAAGAATGTCAAGCCGGGCAGCAAGATCGAAGATTTGGTCAAGCTGACAGCCAGCCGGATTAACGACGGACTACAGGGGAACTTCAGGGATGCAAAAATCTGGTGGGCGATCGACCGGGCGTATGACATAAACCAGCGTCAGGTTCCCTACACATTGGTCAGCGGCTTTCTCGACCGTAGGCCGAGCAAGACGGAGGACATTTACAAATCGGCCAGCGATTGGGGTTTGGACAACCTGCTGACTCCGCTGTGCAAAAGCGATGGCAGTCCCACCTGCGGGTCGGACGGCAGTCCGGTGTTGAAGCTCGATCTGCCGACGTTCTTCCAAATCTACGTTCCGGTCGTTCAGGCGTATCACAAAATGCGGGTGGCCAAACTTTTCGGCGACCGCGATACCTATCCCCTTTACCATTTCGAGCCTCTGCGTCAGACGATGAAAGATCGACTGAAGACGGAGATCATCACCGCTCGGATTCAACGGATGGCCACCGACATGGGGTACCGGTCGGACGAACGCCAGTCGATTCATCAAAGCGTTCTCTACGGCACCTGCCTGAATTTCCCGATGGAAGATTGGTGGACAGACGAACAGTTGGATCATGATGGGAAAAAAAAGGTTATTCGCGAGGGCCTGCGCAATGCCATCCCACATCCGGCTCGGACGTTCTACGACAATGGCCATCGGCTTTCGACGTTAAACAGCGATACCGGGGTGCAATGGGCGGGTTATTGGGATATCACACGATGGGGCGAACTTCAGGCGAACAAGCATTACTGGAACATGGCAGCGGTCGATGCGACGTACGGCAAGTACAACTGGCTCAAGAGCGATGGCTGGCGGATTTACCAGGAACTTTTTCCCTGCCGCTTTCCCTTCCCGAACATCGGCGAACGCCAGGGGGCGGGTGAACAAGACAGGTTGGAAAGGCAGAACTACTATCTGACCGACGATTTTGATCGTGGGGTGGTCTTGGCCTCGATGTTCCAGAAGTTGATTCCGAGCGAGTGGGATTTGTACGACTACGATTATCCGGTTTGGCATCGGTTTGTCCTCGCGGCGGAGCAGAATGTTATTTGGGTCAGTCCTTTGGGGTATACGCCGAGTATCGCCTACAGGTACGACCACGACGAAGGCCGGGCGTTCAACAGCAGTCTCGGGCTGGAACTCATGCCGTGGCAGGATTTGATGAGCAATTACCTGACACAATTGCTGATCTCGGTGAAGCAAAACCTTTCGAACGTCGTTTTCTGGAACAAAGACCTGCTGGACGACAAGTACGTGGAGTTGATCCAAAACCTTGGCGAGAAGCTTTATCGCAAGACCAATTTCATTCCCTTCAGCCGACAGGAGTTCTCTTGGCAGAAACAGACGGAACGCGATGTCTTCTACCGGGTGGACATGCCGAAGCATAACACACAGGAGATCCTGCTGGCGATCAACACGATGTTGCAGATCATGGAGCGGATGCTCGGTTACACCCCGGAAGAGACGGGTGGGAGGTCAACCTCGGATGAGAGCGCGACAGCGGTGAGCGAGCGGTCGCAGAATCGCGGGGTCAGACTTGCATATACCGGCGGGTTTATCGACGAAGCCCGGCACGCGCGTAAAAATCAGTTGTACGAGGCGATGATGAATTATTCGGATGACCAGATTTTGGCCGAAGTGGCGGATATGAACGACGCGAAGGAAGCGGAGTTGAAAGCCATGGGATTTGCGGTCGAACTACCGTCCAAAGGTGAGCATACAAAGGCCGGGGTGAAGGGAAAGAAAGCGAGCTTGCGCCTCGACGGCTTTGCCACCGAACGGGATATTTCGAGCCAAGCGGCGGATGGCAAGATCGCGGCGACGATGATTCAGACGTTTCAAGCGATATTCAGCAACCCGCAGATGGTCGAGCAATTGGGCATACCGCAGTTGATCGATCTGTTTAACCAGACGTTGCACTACGCGGGTATGCCGAAGGATTTCCGGTTGAAGCTCGATCCGACGATGAAAAGCCCATTGCAAGAGCAGGGCGAACAGATCCAACAGGTGCAACAACAGTTGGCGCAGGCGTTGGAACAGGTGAAGATCGAGGCCGCTCAGTCGGATGCTCAGATTACGCAGGGGATGCAGCAGGGACTTCAACAGGTGACGGAAGGTGTCCAGCAGGAGTTGCAGCAGTTGGCCGGGGCGACACAGCAGATGGTGCAGCAGGAGGTTGGTCAATTGGCGGAGGGGATTAAAGAGGGAGTGGCCGGGCCGATCAACCAGCAGATGCAACAGATGGGTCAGGCGTTGGTGCAATTGATCCAGAAGTTACAGGCGGGAGAACAGAAGGATCTCGATCAGGACGAAACGATTTCGAAATTGATCAGCCTGTTCAGCGCCGCCTCGGGAATACCTGAAACACCTCCGGTAGAGCAACCGGCAGTCCCATTGGGAATTTCGTAAAGTATGATCAATACCGAAGTCAGCGAATTACCACCAGAATTATGAGTTACGATTCGAAGGAAGATACCCTGAAACATATCGGAAGAGTTCGAGAACTACTTGATCACTGTCGGTCTAATCTTCACAAAAGGATGGTTTACCACGACCAAAGTAAACTGGCGTCCCCAGAAAAAGAAATCTTTGACGAGATGACACCTAAGCTTGCTGGTAGCACTTATGGGAGTGATGAGTACAAAGAGTTTCTGAAACAGATGAAACCGGCGTTGGATAGTCACTACACGTATAATTCCCATCATCCTGAGCATTACAAAGATGGGATTAACGGGATGAGTCTTTTTGATGTGTTGGAGATGCTCATGGACTGGAAAGCCGCCGGAGAACGCCACAATAATGGATCAATTGAGCGTAGTCTTGAGGTGAATGAGAAAAGATTTAAAATCTCACCAGACCTTCATCGTATATTGAGGAACACCGCTGTCGAGATGGGGTGGATATGATAAACACCGAATTTTCCGAACTCCCACCAGAAAAGATTCGCAAAATCCGTGAGTGGCTTGACCGCGAAGAATGCGCGTGGGTTGAAAATTGTGTGCGGTCGGAGATTGCGACCATTCAGGCCGACGCAACGAACTTCGCATTGAGCGAACCACAAAAGACAATCGGCGAGCCGTTTGCGCTGCCATCCGGTTCGGTGATGAAGATCAAAGAAGCGGCGGTTTTGCAGACGTTCCTCGATATGCTGGCCGAACTGCGCAAGCCAGACACCAAATTTCAGACGGTAAAATTAACGATATAACCACCATGAAATACCCAAAATCAGGCGGAAAAGAGTGGGACTCCATTCGAAAGAAGGAGTTTAATAAATGGCGGAAGTTATTCCGTTGGACAATCGCTCAGGCGGCTGACCACAACGGCACTCCATTGGATTCGAAGCTACTCACAACCGCCGCGTGGAACTGCGCGTTTCACGTTGTCACCGCGAGAACTGAGTAAAACCAAAGACCACCATGCCAAAGTTCAGAAAAAAACCAGTCGTTATCGAAGCGGTTCAATACTCAAACTCAATGAGGGAGCACGGGAAGCTTCCAGATGGCGTTCATATCGTCCCTTGGGATAAACCTCCCGGAGGACTTCCTCCCGGTGACTACCCAACAATTCACACGCTTGAAGGGGACCACTTGGTGAGCCATGGAGATTGGGTGATAACCGGAGTAAAAGGTGAAAAATATCCGTGCAAAGACGATATATTCAAATCCACATACGAACCCGCTGAATAAATTTTATGCCAGAAGAACCACCAGTAGTAGAAACTCCAGCAGCACCCCCGGCGGTCGAACTGATCGTCCCGCGTTCGGAAGCTGTTGAATCGACCCCCGAACAGTTGGCTGACCAAGCGCGGGAAAAGATGGCCAAGATGGATGGCTTCTGGAACCGGGTGAATCCACCAAAGGAAGGGGCGAAGGAAAAAGAACCGACGCCCGAGGCGACGCCTGCCGCCCCAGAGCCGGAGAAGCCGAAGGAGAAGGCCAAGGCGAAAGAAGCACCAGCACCAGCGCCGGAGGAAAAGCCGAAGGGCAAGCGGCGGGCCAAAGAACAGGAGGTTGACCCGATTGCCATAGCCGAAGCGACGGGCCGCGAGATCGCCCGCGAGATGGCCAAGGAACGCCAGCCGACCGCGCCCGAGCCGGAGGTCGAACTGGAGTTGCCTGAGGAATTCGAGCGCGACGTTCAGGTGTTCGATGAGATGGCCAAGCTCAAACCCAAGGAGTATGGGGATATCCGCAAGAAACTGGCGAAGTACGCCAAGGCCGAGGACGATAGGCGAACGACATGGGAGGCTGAGCATCCGGGCGAAGAGTTCGACCCTGAATCATCTGAACACGATGAGTTCTATAAACGGATAAAACCTGATTACGACCAGCGCGATTTTGAACAGGCGAAGGAAAGCTTGATCGAACAACGGGTGGCCAGCAAGGCCGAAGAACGGGTGCGTCAAGAGATGCGCCGGGAGTTCGACCAGCGCGAACGCGCGGGACAGGTCAGGCCGGAGATCGAACGCGAGATGGTAGGTCTGATGGGTGAGATGCTCAAAGAGGCTGACCCGGACAACGCAGAACTGGCCAAGGATTGGGCGTCGATTCAATCGCTGGACGAAAAGAACCCGCTGCTGGCCGATGTGATGGTCCAGGTTCATAACGAGACCAAGCCGGTACTAGAGGCGACAGTCAGGTTGTTCCGTGGGATTGACAAGGTGGATGAGCAAAACCCTGTGCATCAACGTGTTTTCGCTATGATCGGTGAGGCTGAGCAGCAGGTCAGCCGTCTGCCGTTGAAAGATCGGTATGATGATCATGGCCGGTTGTTTGCCACGCAGGAGCAGTATTCGAAAATGAGCCAAGCCGAACGTCAAAAGCACTGGTACGTGGGAGAAAATGAACTCTCAGCGTTGATCAAAGGACAGGCCGTCGGTAGAACAAAAAATGTTTACGAAGCCGAACGTCAGAGGATGGAACGTTACACAAAAGGCCAGAACCGAACGGAACAGCCAATTCCTTCAAAATCAGAAGCGACTGTGCCAAAGCCAGTTGTAGCAAGTCCGTCTGTCAGTGGTCGAGCCACATTACCGGGCGATGGGACGCCAAGGGTAGAAAAACCTTCAGACGGCAAAGGTTGGTTCTTCAGTAAGTATCTCGGTGCATAATTCAATTCAGAACGTCGCGCCACCAGCGACAGAACTGAATTGAATATATGGCCGGAGTAATTAGCGACAACATTTTCGGAAAGTGCTCGGTCGCCGCAAGTACCGATATCGATCGTTGCGGAGCCGTCACCCTCTGCAATATCAGCCCAACTACCGATGATGAGTTGGCTGCAATCTACAAAGACGGTTCAAGCCGTTGGCGCATAATCGGTGCGCTGCTCGAAGCGGATTTCACAGGCAAAGCTTGTCAGGCCAAGCAGGTCGGAATGCACGACTGGATCATGGCGAACAAGCGCGAGCTTGGGACGAAGAACATCCCGATGAACAGCATCAACTCTGGCCTGGCCGAGATCATGCCGTTTATCAAAATGCTGCGCAAACACCCGATCAATAACGAGTATTGGACGGTCAGCAGCGGCGACGGCGCGGGCGGGACGGTCGATGGTGTGGCCTACGATTACACAGCGATTGTCACCAGTCAGACGGGTATCCCGGCGGATGTCCGATGGTTCCCAACCAGACTCCGGGTGTTCATCAACGGCAAGAGCGCTGGCGGGACGGCCACTCGCACAGCATGGCAGGTGGTCAATGCGACCGAGATTGGCAGCAATCAGATTCGGATTTACCTCAATGGCCAGAACTCGGCGTCCAGCCTTGACCCTTCGAAGTTGAGCGACCCGATCATCGGCACGCTCACTCGCGGGACGCCCAACGTCAATGATTACGAAAATTATTGCGCTCAGATTCCCGGTCTGAACATGAACCAACTCACCCCCTTCTGGTATGAGTCGATCAGGTGGACCTTGTGTGATGACGAACAGTATCAGAAGTACGTCAAAGCAATCAGGGACGAAAATCCCTATTTCCGCAAATTTGGCGATGTCGAATCGGTGGAACTCAACCGGCAGGTGCAGGAGGATTTCCAACGCCGCCATGCGTGGTCGTTTTTCTTCAACAAACCGCTGCCGAACCAGACGTTGACCAATTACGATCAGCTCGAACAGATTCTCGTGCAGTCGGATGATACGGAAGGCAATTACCTTTACCTGCCGTTCGAAGGCCGTTGCGTCGGTCGCCGGGCGAATGCCGTTGGTATTTACGAGCAACACGCTGAATGCGGGATGGTCCGGGATTTGCAAGGGCAGTTGTTGAACCTGCCGGAGTTGTTCCGAGGGTTGTACAAGATCATGCGCGTGCGCAAGGCCAACGGGATTGCCTCGGCAATGTCCAACGGTCGGCAGGTGATTGAAATATTCACCGACAGCTTTTTCGCCGTCCAATTCGCGCAAGGCATCTTGCGATACTTCAAGGACAAGAGCGAAGGTCTGCTGCGGTTGAACCAGGATATCAGCAGCGCGATCAACGCCGGGCCGATGGGCTTCTTCTACCAGAAATTCGTTCTCGACTATCCGAGCGTCGAACTTCGGGTGGTCTGGCACGAGTTCTTCGACGACTTCGTTGATTCGCTCAAAAAGTCCGACGCGAGCTTGGAAAGCACTGGCCGATTTCTTTGGGTCTTCGATTGGACAACCAATTACCAGGCGATCTTGGGCAGCAACAGCGTGACCAATCGCTCGGGAGATGTCGGTCGGCTGGCCGAGGTCAGTAACAACTTCATGTGCACCATGAAAGTCCCGCGCAAGAGCCAGAAGATGTATTCCTTGGCCTATTCGAATGTCGCTGAATGCCCACAGGGTTCACTGCTGTTGGAAAACTTCGACAGTGCTGTGCCTGAGCACGCGGCGGTCGTTGGCGAGGAAGGCGATTACTACGGTGATTATACCGGATAATATTTTGCGAACATCCATAATCCAGGACGGGTAGCTTGGGCTGCCCGTCCGACTTATCCACCACCAGATATGAAGTATTACAAGAAAGAGTTGGTCAGCAACAGGCTGGCCCTGCCCAACGGTAAACGAGTGGGCTTCACCCAGATCGACGGCACTGATACCGGAGTGCTGGCAACCGAAGATGAAGGACTGATTGCTGAACTTGACAAGGCAATCGCCAGTCGTCGCGGAGGGGTGATCGAGATCGACCTTCAGACGTACGAGGAGTTAAAAAAAAATCCACTCGCAAGACCCTCGCCGATCAGATCCTTAAACGCACAGTCGGTCAGGCAGTTGCTCAACCCAAGGCCCGGCGTCGTAAAAGCTGTTGCGGAGGTTAAACCATCGGCACCAATGGAAGTTCCTAAAGGTTTGGTGACGGTCAGCAACCGTCGGAGGTTGAAAGAATTGACTTCAAAGGAAGGTTAATATGTCGTCAGAGATTCGTTTCGACCCTGATCCATCGGGAGATGCCAGCAGGCTGCCGTCTGGAACTGTTCCATCGGTCTATCGAGGCAGTGGTTCTCCTGAAGGAATTTTAACGGCAGCAGAAGACAACTTCTATTGGGACGAAACTGCGGACGCGCTTTACATCAAGGAAACCGGCAGTGGAAACACCGGATGGATTGCCGCTGGTGGAGGTGGAGTTGACGAAGTGATTCAGGGTGTAGGTTCACCCGAAGGGGTGGTCACGGCTGATCCGGCAACAATTTATTGGGACACGACTAACAACGCTCTTTACTGGAAAGAGACAGGGACGGGCAACACCGGCTGGTACCAAATACTTGCAGCATGAAAACTTTAATAACGATACTCCTGACATCACTTTCACTTTTTGCAGCCCAACCTTACCTTGGAGGGCGGCGGGTTGTTTTGGAGATGAATGGGACATCAACAAACCAATCTGTAGTCAGCCCAACGATCACCGATGCTGTGAGTATCTCTTCAACGGGCGGTGTCACTGCCGCGAGCTTGACTCTTCCGGGTCCAGACCCAGGGACAATTGCGTTTAATTCCGGGGCGACAATCAGCAACGGCGGCGGTGATTTTGCGTTGACAAACGATTTGCCGGTGAGATTTGCGAGCAATGTTGTTTTTACAACTACAATCACCGATAGCTCGGGATCAGTTGGAACTACGAACTACGTTTTGAGCAGTGGGGGCACGGGGCAGGGAACTCTTTGGAAAATAGCATCCGCATCTCCGTTTACAATTGCGGGTGGCAGTGGTTCAACAACCGTGGCTGACTCAACTACGTATTATTCTGGCTTCAATTTTTCGGCAGCCATGACCACATCACAGGGGAGGTATGGAATCCCAGTTCTTCACGCAGGAACGATCAAGGCTTATTACGTCTCGGTTTTTGGCACTGGCGGTTCGGCAGAAAATGTGACGATTGATATTTGGGTTAGTAATTCCACAAGCGTTGGAAGTCATACCGAGACGTGGGACTCATTTCCTATAAGGACCACAACTAGCGGACTTTCTACCGCAGTGACAACCTCGGATTATATAGAATTGCGTGTTACAAATCCTGCTTGGGTTACAAATCCGACAGGAGTTTCTATTGGGTTTGGGGTACTCATTGAATATTAGAATTTTAATTTTGATGGTGCTTTCGACGCTGAACCTGATGGGTGATGTTGTCATCAGCGGGAGTGTGTCTGTTTCGGGCGATTTCGTTGGCGTATCAGGCGAGCTATCCGCGCCGAATCAGGCGGGAAGTTTTTCACCGGCGAATGGAGCAACTCGAATAGCCGTGACACCGACGTTGAGTTGGAGTCCGGGCGGCGGCGCAACGGGATACGATGTATATTTTGACACGGTGAATCCTCCGCTGACAAAGGTGGTTGATAACGTGAACCAGTTGAGTTATTCCCCGGCTGAATTGAATTATTCGACGGTCTATTATTGGAGAGTTGACCCAAAGAACAGCATCGGCACGACGACTGGAACTGTTCTTTCATTCACCACTTACGTTCCGATTGCGGCCAATACTTTCGTGGACTTCGAAGCGGGGAATGACGAAGATTTGCTCACGACTGAAATGCTCGATACCGGGACACACGAGAGCCTCGGAACATGGAGTTTTCCAGAGGGAAACTCGGCGCTGAACGTTGAGCTTGGGGATTTCGATTTTTACACGCCGTTCACCGTTGGCGCGAGCACTTACTTAGGAACCGGGACGCGGGTGATTCGAGGCGATAATTCGTTTCAGACCAATTCCGCCAGGTTGGGACTGACAGTTCCAGTCGACAACTTGTCCCTTGGATTGTTCATCACCTATGGAGACAATAATTACGGCCCTGGAAGTTATCGTGGGTTGGATTTGGTGAGTATAAATGGTGCGAACGATGGAAGCCCGCATTTCGTGGTGATGCAGCAATCGAATTCCGCCACACCTAAAGTTATTTGCCACACGGAAAACGGCGGGACTACTGGCATTTCAATAACTTTATCCAAAAGGTATTGGCTTACAGTGAGGTATGTGAAGGGGGACAAAGGGTATGTGGCGCTGTACGATCCGGACACATGGACGCAGGTTGGATCGACTCAGGAATTGGAGATCGGCAACACTCAGGCGGTGTCCGTAACGTTTGGAGCGAGGGATGCTCACGGTGGCGATCCATCGAGTTTTACTTATTTCGATAATCTGGTGATCGACACCACGGACGCAACTTTTCCACTTGGGCCATGAGCGAAAGCTATGACATCCAGTACGGCCAATCGTTTGTTCAGAACCTTGAGGATGATAATGGGTATGTCGATCTGACTGGAGCAACGGCTGTTTTCCAAGCCAGAATTGATTGCGGCACGATTGTCGATTACCCGGCGACGGTCACGGCGGCGGCGACCGGTGAAGTGACAGTCGCAGGCGTTCCGGTCGGTCAATTTCAAGTCAGGTGGAAGATCACCATCGGCCTAATCACAACCTACTACCCTGATTACGGATGGGACAGCCTGACAGTCCGCGCGGTTGACGCCTGCACGACCTTCGATCTGTTCGTCAGCAGCATAACCCAAACGGTGTTCCCTGAGGGAGAGGCGGAGAATCTGATGCGTAATCATCGGCAGTACATCATCGACTCGTTGATCGATCTTCAACAGAAAGTGCCATGCCTGCGCGTCCAGCACCGGGACCGGCATTCGATGGCCGATACCTTCCTCGACTGCGCTGCGTCGGTCACAAACGCGCCCAAAGGGTTTATCGGTCAAATCTACGCCGTGACTCAGGACAACTGTTGTGCCAAGAGATACTTTCAGCCGATCGATCACGATGAGATGCTGCAACTGCTGGCCGACAACAAAAACTGCGGTACAACTCTTGAGCCGACGTACTACTATTACATCGAGGACTACGGGTATCTGGATTATCCCGCTTATGGCTGTCTGTACTACGGCGACAGTTCGGGTGTGACCGATTCATCGTACCGACCGACGACCGGTTACGTGTCGATTCATAACGGCCTGCTCTACCTATTCCCTTGGCTGCAATCGAACGAAGTGCTGGTCATCGAGTGGGACGGGATCAAACGCGCGTGGAAAGACGGGGACGAAGTGACGTTCGACCGTGAGGTCCAAGATGCGGTGGAGCACTATCTGGATTACAAAAGCGGGTATCGTGAGGACGCTGATGCTCAACGGATGCAGATCGCCAGAGCGATGTACGACGAACTGGTGGCCAAACAGATTTGGCAATGTCGCAAGGAAAACCAGCTTGAACGGCGAATCCACCTTTTCAGCAATTGCGGCGACTACTGCAATGCCACCAGACAATCGGCGACCTCCAGTGGAACTTCAGGTCCAGTCAGCCAGCTTAACGAAGTGACGGTCGATAACTACACCGAACTGCGGGCGCTCGTCCCCAACGCTTATCAATCAGTCAAGGTCCTGGGCTACGCCACGGCTTTTGATGGTGGGGGTGGGATTTTCATCCGCAAGGTCAACATCCCGGCGCAGACGGATAACGACGGGGATCTGGTGGTCAGCTTGGCCAACAGCGCGTACTACTGGCAAAAATGGTTGTGAGAAATCCCCTTCCTAAACTGCACGAGCGGGATATCCACCGCCCAGATACGTTCAAAAGTGTTCCACGTGGAACACACAAAGTAGCAGCAGCAGCGGCGTATTTTGGGTCTCTCGTCTGCCGGTATGGTCATTCGTGGAGCAAAGGTGAACGTGGGATGTACCGGCGGTTGATCGAGGCGGCGAAGAATCCGGTCTGCCCAACCTGTTCGAGACCGATGGTGAATCAGTTGATGGAGATCAATGGGATGCGGCGAGTTTGGCACTGTTCAGACTGTCAGAATTTGTGAAGGCGCACTGCGTTTGCCTAATAACTAGGCCGGTACTGGTGGTCCTGTCGTAGTGCGTCTGCACAAGTTTTGAATTGCGCATCGGCCAGAGTTGTGAGACCGATGTATGCGTGATTAGCTACCACCAGAATCATGGTCAGGTTTTTTAAAAAAGAACTTCCTCAAAATCCACTGTTCCTGCCCAACGGAAAGCGAGCACCCTTTCGCACGGTCAAAGCCGGGGTGGGAATCCTGGCGACGAACGATGAACATCTGCTGGCAGAGTTGGACAAGGTGTTGATACGGCGAATCGGCGGAATGATCGAGATAAAAGAGAGCGATTATCTTCAACTGTGCGATCCAAAACAGCAGAAGAATAGCGATTCACCAAAGAGTGAGTCATTTCAGACACCGCATCGCTCGCACTTTTATCACTCTGGAGATTTAGGCGATATCATCGCCAGTCTGATTGCCGTTCGGGAACTCGGAGGGGGCGAGGTATTCCTTGGTCCTGACAATCAAACGACCATGGGCACAAGGGAAAAGATGACGCCCGAACGCGCGGCTTTGATCATTCCTCTGCTTGAATCCCAACCTTACATCCATTCCGCCAGTTTTTCGCAGTTGAAGCTGCCAACGGTCAAATATGACCTGAACCAAATGCGGACGATCATGCGCATGGAATATGTGAATGGAAGGCAGTGGATAAACCTCGCACAGATTTACCTGAAGGGAGTTGGTTTGGATATTGGTAATGATCGAAAACCATGGCTGGAGGCCTCACCAAAGGCTGTTGCTCCGGTCGTTATCGCCCGATCTGCAAGGCATCATTCAACGAAACCATTTGACTGGAAGCGCATCGTCTCCACCTACCGAGGGCAAACGGTCTTCGTCGGCACAAAGGATGAACATGCGGAGTTTTGCTCGAAGTTCGGACGCATTCCCCATGAACAGACGGCAAATCTGCTTGAACTCGCGAGGGTGATAGCAGGTGCAAAATTGTTTGTCGGAAATCAAAGCTGCCCGTATTGGATTGCGGAGGCGTTGAAGAAACAAGCCATTCTGGAAGTGCATCAGCCAATCCCGAATTCGATGTTTAATCGGCAGGATTTAATTCATGGGGTAGATGAAAAAACTGTTCTTCCGGTTATTGGCCGGGTGAAGCCGAAAAGGATTTCCAAAAAGGATACCTTGGTGATTCGCGGCCCGGTGGATAATTTCAGCGGGTTTGGTCAGATCGTTCAAGCGATCGCCTTGGGCATAAACAATCGAGGGGTGAAAGTCGGTATTGCGCCGACAATGATTTCCAAAACGGATTTCCAACCTGACATCCCACCGCTATCAAGGCAATGCAGAGCGTTGCTGGTCGATCCTTCGCTTCCAGGACAGGTCATTATCTCCATGCACTGCGGACTGCCCCACTTGGTTCTCGGCGGAGAAGTGGTGATGACAATGTGGGAAAGCACCCGCATCAATCCAGAGACGTGCGATGCGCTGAACAAGGCAAGCCGCGTTATCGTGCCGTCAATGTGGTCCGCCACGTCATTCAACGCCTGCGGGGTGGACACTCCGTTTTCAATCGTTCCTCTCGGGATTGATAACGCCTTCAAACCAAAACCATGGCCGAAGACTAAAACGTTTGTCTTTGGCGCGGCAGGGCGGATTGCGCATGGCGGAATCCGAAAGGGAATTGAAGAAGTGATGGCCGCTTTTGTTCGAGCTTTTCCGAAGGATGAAAGCGTCAGGCTTGAAATCAAGTGCTATCGGGATTGTCCGATCAACGAGTTGAAGGACCATCGGATTTTTTTCAAACGAGATTTCTTTCCCAACCTTTCGAGTTGGTATGCAGGATTGAACTGTTTCGTCAGTGCCTCACGCGGGGAAGGATGGGGACTTCAGCCGCATCAGGCGATGGGCGTAGGCCGTCCGGTGATTGCGCCAAAGTTCAGCGGGTTATCCGCCTTCTTTGACGACTCATGCGGGTGGCCGGTCAAGTTTGATCTGAAACCAGCGGGGGGATACTACGAAGGAAAAGGGATTTGGGCGGAAATCGACGTGGATGATCTGGCGGCGAAGATGCGACACGTTTTCGAGAACCAGGATGAAGCGATTGAAAAGGGGAAGTTCGCCAGCCTTCGCGCCCATACATACTCGACCGAGCATATGCTTGATTGCTTCGAAGAGGCGTTAAAGAAAGCGGGGGTGCTGTGAACCTGCTGCTTGGAATGATCGTTCGAAACGAGGAAAAAATGCTTTCCCTGACGTTACTATTATACCCAGAGATTGAACGTCATGCACTGGATACCGGCTCAACCGATGGTACAATGGATTTGCTTTCGAACAACGGCTGGAAAGTGCATGAACGGCCTTTCAGTGGAGACTACGCCGAAGCCCGCAATCAACTCCTGCTGATAGCCCGAGGATTTGCAAACCCGGAAGATTGGATGCTGATGCTCGATGCTGATGAGGTCATGTATCCTGAAGATTTTGAAAAGCTGAAGAAACTCTGCGACAGGACAAGCAAGAGCCTGATAACCCTTCCGCGAATCAATCTGGTCGGCGACGGCACTTGGCAGGAGATCGGTTCGTATCCAGACAAGCAAGCGCGGTGTATTCGAATCTGGTCCTCGGTCCATTACCGGAATCCAGTTCACGAATGCGCGTTCAGACGGGGATCATCAAAAAGTGTGGCGGCTGAGAATGGGGATGAATTCGCTTCGGACTTACACCTGTGGCACTACGGATGGACCAAGCCTCCGCAAGATATCTGGCTCAGATCGCACAACTACAAAATGATCACCGAAGGAAAGCCGTTGCTTACAGAAATTCCCGATTGGGTGAAAAATATGACCGACCTGGAATTTTGGGAGGACATCAGAAAACAACATCAGATCGTTAAATTTGACAAACCACATCCCTTGCAAGGATTGATATGATCGAACCGTTTCAATTTCAGTTCGGACACGATTGGATTTCGATGCACTTCCCACTCTGGGAAAAGTTCATCCTGCCGCACAAGGAGGTCATCAAGCACATTCTGGAGATCGGTTGTTATGAAGGGCGGTCATCTGTCTGGTTTTTGGAGCACTTCCCCGAAGCGGAACTTGCGGCGATTGACAACTTCGAAGGTGACGATGACCTGAAGCGGAACAAGATTGATTTCAGCGAGACGAAAAAGCGATGGGTGCATAATACCAGCCCGTGGGAAATCAGAACAGAACTGATGGTTGAGGAATCGTCTGTTCACATTCCTGAATTGATATCAATTGGAGAGATGTTTGACCTAATCCTCGTTGACGGCGATCATTCTGCGCAAGGGTGCCTCACCGATCTGGTGCTATCGTGGCAGGTGCTCAATCCTCGTGGGTTTATGATTATCGACGATTATTTGTGGGGGAATGGCCGTCCGGCACTCGATACGCCTGAGCCTGCGGTGGAAGCGTTCCTGCGCATCTTCGCTCGCCAAATTGAAATGATTCACATGGATTACCAAGTAATCATCAGGAAAAAATGAACCTATCAAATCTAGCCATTGCCGTTCCGGTTTACATTCCTAATGCAGAAAGCCCGCGAGCACAATATTTCAAAAGACATTTGGAGCATTTGAAAAAAGCCTGCCGTTTGTGGCCGGTTCGCTTCTTCGTCGATGGTGGAGATGTTGATTTGGCGGAGAAACTGATCAAAGAAACTAGACTCCCGAATTACTCGATTTCCCACAACGAAAATAATATCGGACTTGGGTTGAATCTTTATCACGCCCGCCGCCTTTGTTTCGAGGAATTAGATCACGATTTGGTATACCTTTTGGAAAGCGACATTATTGTCACGCCAGAGATCGTTCAACTACTGGCAAATGTTTTGGAATGGTCCCAACGCGAAATCTCAAGCCCATCAGTGGCCTCCTCATGTGTCGGTTGCCACGGGATGAATCCAAATGCTGTAATTTCGAATCTGGCAAGCTGGACGAATTACTTAATGCCTAAAGAAGCCTGGAAAATGATTGCTCCGGCATTCAAAAAGTATGCCGAGTTTTTGTCCGGGGTTCCATACAACATGCGTCCAACAAAAGCAATTCAGCAGTGGATAGAAGACCGATTTGGGATGCCGAACGAAGCCACGGCGCAGGACAATATAAACCGAATTCTTTGCTTTAAACACGGCATACCAGTCTGGTCATTGGCCCGCAATCGAGCTTTGCATATTGGCGAGTTTGGGGAGCATTCAAATCCTAAAATAAACTGGCAATTGGCCAGGGAACTTCTTCCCTCTTCGAATGATCGTGCTCCGGTGGCTGGTTTTATTCGAGTTGGGCTTGAAGGAAGGCCGTGGATTGCAAAATCCGCGGTGGAATTTCTTGATGAAAAACTGACTGAGGACAAGCCGTCGCTATTCGAATGGGGGGCTGGAAATTCTACGGGTTGGTATGCGGCTCGATGTGAAAAAGTATGGAGTTTGGAACACAATGAGGAATGGTTCAGGAAGGTAGGGCAGGATTTGCCGGACAACGCGCAACTGGCTTTTGTCCCACTTGGCCCGATGTACTGGAATGCCATTGCTGGCTTCGAACCGGAGATGGTTGTGATCGACGGCAGGCATCGGAAACGCTGTGCCGAATCGGTATCAAAGCTGAAGACCAAACCGGCAGTGGTTCTTTGGGACGACGCACAGAGGGATTGGTATCAATGCTGCATGCCACTCTTCGCCGAGTACAAACAGGTGGACTTTCAATGTGTGGAGAATAAAGATCGCATCACTAGGATTTTTATCCATCCAGACGGGAAGCTTAAACACTGGCTCATATGAACTATCCATCGGTAGTGCAAATCGAAACGTCAGGCGCATGCAACGCCTCGTGCTCTTTTTGTCCACATTCCTCGATGAATCGCACCGCTCAGGACAAGATGAGCGAGGGGATGTTCATGGATATCATCGAAGAAATATGCACTTGGGAGATCAAGCCGCCGCATTTGTGCCCGTTCCTGACCAACGAACCTTTTGCTGACAATCGAATTTACGACTTCTGCAAGCTTGTAAACGAATATCTGCCTAAAACTAGCATCGTCTTTTTCACCAACGGCTCGCTCTTTACCGACGCCAATCTGGACAGGCTTAAAGGGGTGCAGAATATCTCGACCATCCATGTCAGCTTGCACCACTCCAACAAAACGGAATACGAGGCTGATTTGGGGTTGATTTGGGAAAAGACGTTGGTCAGCGTTCATCGGCTGATCGACCGCCAGAGATGGCCGGTCAAACTCCTGCGCGTCCAATCGGGAGATAAGGCGAAAGACTTGGAATTCACCGCCTTCTGTGGTAGGGAGTTTCCCGGAACGCCTGTTCAACTGTCCTACCGTTACAACTGGAAGGGCGACATCACCTCGCCATTCGGCTACGAAAACACTCTGGACATCATTTGCCCGCGTCATCAATCTCTGACCATCCTTTGCGATGGGCGGGTGTCTCTCTGCTGTCTTGATGAGAGCGGCGAATACAGCCTCGGGGATTTCAAGAAAGACCGGTTGATAGATATTTACAACAGTCCACTGGCTTTGAGCTATCGAACACGGGTGAAGCGATGGAGTGAGCCGTGTTCCAAATGCAACCACCATGCATAACCTATGATACGCACAGTTCAGGTTGGGAAGTACAAGCTTTACGCCGATGACGGATCGGACATGCCGGAGGACATCCGCGACCTGACCGGCCTGAAGATTCTCCAGAACGGCATAAACTTCGAGCGCCATGTTTACGAAGAGTTGCGAAGGTTAATGCCTGATTGCCACGGGTTTCTTGATCTTGGATCGAATGTAGGTCTTTACACCATTGCCGCCAGAGACTTGCACTCAACAGTTCCAATCGTGGCCGTGGAAGCGAGTTTCATAAACACTCAGTTATTATTGAAATCTTTGGTGGAGAACGGAATTGAAGGCGTGACCGTCATCAATCATCCGGTTGCCAACTATCCGAGGATTATCAACGTCAGCCGAGAGAACAAAATAAACGTCACTTGCGCAACTGGATTATCGAGAGATACAGCCTGGGAGTATGCCCAAGCGTTCCCGATGGACTTCTTCAACTTGCCTCCGATAAACCTAATCAAAATGGACATTGAAGGATTCGAGTATCTTGCGCTTCTAGGAATGAGTCGTCTGTTGACTAAAAAGCCCGCAATAATTTTTGAATATTGCCCTCAAATGTGTCCGCGTTCCGGCCTTAAAAACCCGATTGAATTGCTTGAATACCTGATTTCGATTGGCTACAAACTGACTGTTCTCGACTACATTCCAAACACTCGAAAGACATTTACGGACGCCACTGAATGCCACAACTACATGGTCAGCGTGAGTCAATGGATAACCGATATTTTGGCCGAACAATGACCAGATATTTTAAAAAAGAAATCCCGTCCAATCCGTTGTATCTTCCGAACGGTAAAAGGGTGGCATTCAGAACGGTAAAAAACGTAGGCATCCTGGCTACAAATGATGCCCATCTTCTGATTGAACTGGACAAGGTGTTGATACGGCGAATCGGCGGTTTGTTTGAGATTGACGAATGCGACTACCTCAACCTTCGGGAGCAGCGACCAGAGTCGAAGAAAGGCCCGAAGGCTGCACCGGAGGTTGGCATCGATCAGTTGTATATCAAATGGAAGATCGGGCGCGGGCGCATGATCTTCAGACCAAAAACCACAGGATTAAAAACCGTTGGTCGGTTCATTCACGTACTCGAGCGCCATCGCCAGCCGGATGCCGATTCAGAGCGCCGGATTCTAAACGCCTTTTGGTCGTGGGTTGACCTGTACAAAACAGGGGTCGTTCCGTGTCATGTTTGGGATTATCCACGGTCATCCAGAACCATTGGCGACCCGCGAGAACTGCCGTATCTGAAGGACGTGCTGGCTGAGGGTCTGAAACTGGCGACCGCTGCTGATGACGTGGTGATGCTGACGAACGACGATACGGTGTTGCACAGGGCGATCATCCCGTCGATCAGCATCATGTTGAGGTTAGTCGATTGTTGTACATCCTTCCGAATGAATTTCGAGCAGGATAACATGCCAGCAACAGATCTTCCGGTGGCAAAGATTAAGCAATGGGGTGAGACTTGTTTTGGCCGCGATCTTTTTGCTTTTCGAGCCGGGTGGTTGAAACTCAATTGGGATGCCATACCGGACTTTCTGTTGGGAGAGCAGGAATGGGACTTGACGATGGCGACGATGATCAGAGCGGCGGCGGGGGTGATGACGACCAAATCGAACTTCGCTTTGCAACAGCCGAAGTGCGAACTCGACCGTGGGTATGTCATGCACGAGATACACACTCGGAATTGGATGAACGAGAAGTATTCAAAGAGTCCGGCGAAGATTCACAACAACCGGTTGTATGCCGAATTTTGCGCGGACAACGGGTTCGAATCGTTGATAGGAGAGATTGTATGATATTTAACCATGAGCAGTTCGAAGCGCATACAATTGCGCTGCTTCGGAAGCATCAGATTGCCACTGAAGAACTGACCGAATTACAATTAGCTGAGGCGTTTCGACAGGCTTTAGCGAGCGGTGACTTTATGAGGTATGTCCGTTTTTCGGACAGTGCTCAAATTGTCGTCTACATTCCTTTTACTGAGGTCGATAGGTTGAGAGATGAAGTGACTCGCCTGAACAAACTTCTTGATGACAACGGCATTGATTACAAAAAGACAGAATGAAAGCCATCAGCTATGTTCTCTTTGGCGACCACCCGATGTATCTGCGTGGTGCAGTCCGAAATGCGGAGATGTCGAAGGAATTTTATCCCGGATGGCAGACTGTCTTTTGGGTCGATCAACTGACGGTCCCGCAGGAGACGATTGAGCAGATCGAACAAGCGGGAGGTCAGGTCCGGCTGTACTCGAGCAAGAAGGAACCGAACGGCATGTTCGTCCGCTTTTTCATCGCCGATGAACCGGAGGTCGAACGGTTTATCATCCGCGATGTCGATAGCCGCCCCTGCGCCCGCGAGGTCCGGGCGGTGAATGCTTGGATTGCCTCGGCAAAGCAATTTCACGCGATGCGGGATCATCCGTATCACGCTGTCCCGATGTTGGGCGGAATGTGGGGTGCTGTCGGCGGGGTGCTCGAAGGCATCACCAAAGCGGCGAAGAAGTTTCATCGCTACCGAACGCCCTACACACGGCAGGCGGCTTACGGAGCAGATCAGGAGTTTTTGTGGAACTTCGTCTGGCCGAAGGTGCAGAAAAATGGATTGGTTCACGACTCATGCACTCGCGATAAGTTTGCCGGTTCAGTTCCTTTTCCTGATGGATGCAAGCTTGGAGATTGGGATTTCGTCGGTCAGATATTCGATGAGAATGATGAAAAAGACCCGATTCACTGGCAACAAAGACTGAAGTGGATGGAGAAGTAGTATGGGGATAGAATACACCATTTGTGCTGTTTGCGATAAATGCGGCCATCACATAGAACCCGAGCAGGCGGTAAAAAAGACACAGATCGATTCCGTAAGGTGGGAATGGAAAAGAAAATGGAAGAAGTCAGGAGTAATGGCCGGACTACCTAACCGATTTGGAAAGTACAAACTTTATTGTTCGAGATGCGCTGGGTCGTGAGAGGGAGATGTGATTATGTGGTACAAAAACCAATACGAATTTTGTGTGGCAAAGAACGGAAGGCGACCGAACCTCTTTGGAAAGAACGTCGGAGATAAATTCCTGTACTGCGAGAATTGCGGCTACCAGCGCGATGCCTTTCCTGATTTTTGGTCGGACGAATGTCCTGAGTGCCTCACTTGTAAGATGGTCCAGTTGACAGTCGAAGAATCAGACTTGACCTAAAACTTTTTGTTTGCAATGTTCGCGTAGCCGTGTAACGATGTTCCAGATGACAACCAAACGACCATGCCGAAAGTGCGGTGGAACGGGAAAGGAACTCGACCCAACAGGAGTTGGCCATTCCATGCGCAGGCTCAGACAGAATAAAGGAATTTCCCTGCGCGACATGGCCAAACGAATGGCTATTTCAGCGCCATACCTGAGCGACCTTGAGTTGGGCCGTCGCGATTGGACAGAGGAAAAGATTGCGGCGTTTAAGGGGGTGTTGTGAACAACGAGAATTCAACAAAACACGAAAAGTTTCGTTTCTATTTGTTCGTGAACTTCTCTTTTATCTGTTTGGTGTGGGGAGGGATTGCGGCGATCCTTTTGTCATTTGGGGTTATTGCTATTGAGTTTTTCAAAGGGGTGTTGTGAAACCCATATACCGATCAGCCGAAATCACTGCGGAGTGGATAGGTCGCATTATCGTAGCTGGATTTTTTTTGGTGATGATTTCCATCCCGATATTGGTCATCGCGGCCACCATAATTGGGCTGGTTAAACTGATTCTGTGGATGCTTTCCTGATATGCCGGACAATCCCAAAAACCTCCCGCAGATGCTGATTAGAAATCATTTAGGCTGTGGTGACATGCTCATTTCCAACTCCATCTTTCGCCACTACGCAAACCAGTACAACGTCTACATCCCGTGCAAACGTCACAACACAACGACCGCGAATTTCATGCTCCGAGACGTAAAGAACATCGAACTCCTGCCAGTCGAAGATGACAAAGAGGCGGATGAGTTCTGTGCGCTTGTGGCCCAAAAAGGATTCAAAGTGCTCAAGCTCGGGATGTTCGGTCAACCGCCGTTCGAAAAGAAACGATGGGATTCCGAGTTTTATCGTCAAGCGGGTGTCCCATTTCAAGATCGCTGGTCAAAATTCACCTGCCATCGCCAGCCGTCGCGCGAGTTGAAAGCGCCAGAGGGTGAGTTCTGCTTCATCCACGAAGACCCGAGTCGTGGTGTTTTCATCGACCGCAAGAGATTGCCGAAAGATTTGCCATGGGTCTTTGCCGAGCCCGGCCTGACCCAGAATTTGTTCGACTGGTGGGCAACCGTCGAGCAGGCGACGGAGTTGCATCTGATGGACAGTTGCTTTGCCATTATGGCTGACAGTCTGCCCGAATTGAAGGCGCGGCGGGTGGCGATCCATGTTTACGCCCGAGACTCGATACCTCCGACGTATGCCAAGTCGCATTGGGAGGTTTTACTGGAATGAAAATGGAAACACCAGTTCCGCCGCACTACCGAGCGGCTGCTCACGTTGAAGCGGCGTTGCTTGACCTTCACGAGGGGCACATTGAAGAAACGATAATGGAGCTTAACAAGGCTTTGGCACTGCTGAACTGCGTGGAGGACAAGAAGGCGATCATGCGGACTCCAGTAGGCGGACTTCGCGGAATGACAATAACTTTCCCATAACGAATGAAAATCCTGGTTTTGACAATCTGTCTAGACTCGATGCCTTTCATCCCAATGATCTACAACGAGCTTCGCCGATTGCCTCGGGATATCAATTGGGAATGGCATGTTTGCGAAGGAGTGGCCTTGCCAAAGCATTGTACGAAGTGGTGCGCTCAACAGGTACCGAGGTTGTCGGTCGATGGCACAGGCGAGTATCTGACGGCCTTGGAAGGGTTTGACGAACGCCTGAGCTACTACGCGAAACGGCAGTGGGACGGCAAGATTGAGATGGTTAATCACCCACTTCGGATGGTCACAGGCGACGAAGAACTACTGCTCTGGCAAATGGACAGCGATGAGATTTTCACCGCCGAACAGATTGTCGCCTGCTGGCAGATGTTCAAGGAACAGCCGAAGAAAAACAGCGCGTTCTTTTGGTGCCGATATTTCGTTGGGCCGGACAAGGTGATTATCACCCGCGATTGTTTTGGCAACCATCCGGCGTACGAATGGCAGAGGGTATGGAAGATCAAGCCGGGGATGCTGTTTAAGACGCACGAACCGCCGGTGATCGAAGGTCTGAAACTCAATCCGTTTACTCATGCGGAGACTGAGGCGAGAGGATTGGTGTTCGATCATTGGGCGTGGGCCACCCGCGCTCAGGTGGAGCTGAAGTCAAAGTATTACGCAGGGGCGAACAATCCGCACGCGCCGTCGTACGCCGGTCTGCCTGAGCGATGGGACAAGTTTCAGGCTGAAACGGTGTGGCCGCGAAGTTTGAAAGAAATGATGCCTTGGGCAGAGCATGGTTGTATGGTGGACAAAATCTGATCGGATGAGCAAGAAGGACGATAATTTAAAAGCCTGTTTCATTCACATCCCGAAGAACGCCGGAATGTCGATTGAGACGGTTATCGCCGGTTGTGGACACGAGACGGTTTACGAGTTGTTCAGCAAGGAAGGGAATGACCTTGAAGGTTGGAATATCTCGGCGGTTGTGCGTAATCCGTATGATCGAGCGGTATCTGTCTGGGCGCATGGCCGTCAGGTTTCGGACTCGCCTTTTCATTGGCCAGAGCGGTTCTCCGATTTCGTGCAGATCCTTCCTACCCGGCTGTGGCAGATGCACGCCCGACCGCAGTATAGTTTCCTGATTACCAAAGCTGGTCTGGGCGGGAATGGACGGCTGTTCCTCGCCCGGTTTGAACGGTTGGATGATGGATACCGTCGCATCTGTGAACTGCATGGGATTGAAAACCCTCCGGCGCTGCCGCATGTGAATCCAAGTGAACACCGGCATTGGCGCGATTATTACTCTTACGATTTGATTCAGGTGATCAACCGATTGTACTGGGAAGACTTTGCGCACTTCGATTACCCGACATTATGACGTTGAAACAAATTCAGGCGGATAAGAAGTTCAGCACGGACAAAGACCTGCCAAGCCACACATGGAACGACCGTTCGTATCTCGATTGCTACGATGAGATGCTCCCGCGCGTGCGCGAGCTTCAGGGTAACGTGCTGGAGATCGGCGTGTTATTCGGGGGATCAATCGAATTATGGCGCGAGTACTTTCCTGTGGGGAAGATCGTTGGTATTGACATCGACACTGAACGAAAACAGTACGAACGATTGGAAAAGGGGATTCACGTTGAGATCGGTTCCCAGGCTGACCCGGAGTTTCTGAAGACCGTGGTCGAAAAGCATGGACCATTCAAATTCATTCTTGACGACGGGTCTCACGTTCTCAATCACATGATGACCAGCTTCAACGTCCTGTGGCCGTCGGTTGTTTCGGGTGGCATCTACGCGATGGAAGATATGCGAATAAGCTACCACGGGGTGGACAGAGAATGGCCCGGGATGCAGCACAATCCTGAGAGCGAGTTGAAGTCGAACGACCGTCCGATGTTTGATCGATGGGTGTTGGAGAGGATAAAAGAGATGGACAACTGGACGGGCTCAATTCGGCGGATTGATTTTCACCCGATGATTGTTGCCTACACGAAAGTATGAATAACATAAAAGGACAGATTCTACCCGAAAGCAACTTCGGCCAAGTGCTAACCCGATTGGCCATGAACTCGCAGACGATTGTTGAAATCGGTTGCTGGCATGGCGGAGGGTCAACCAAATGCCTTGTCGCTGGTCTGGTGAGACCTGAGCAACGGATGTGGAGTATTGATACTTCACCAGCGATGGTTGCGTCGGCGCGGGAGATCAACCCGGATGGGCGGATAACCTTTCTCTGCGGGACAGTTTTGAAGCCGGAGGAATGTGATATTCACGGAAAGGATTTGTACGGACAATCTCGGGGTGACAAGCTTATCCCGAATGATGAACCAAGGCGATCCCTGTTCTTTGCCGAAATGAAAGCCTGCGAATCTTACCCTTACATCGGAGATCAACTTCCCGAACAGATCGACCTGATGCTGTTTGACGGCGGGGAGTTCACAAGCCGTTTCGAATTTCTGAAGTTGTACAAACGGTGCAAAGTCATTGCCTTGGACGACATTCGCCGGGATGTGGCGTGGAAGAACTATCAGAATCATCAAGGACTGATGTCCCCGCTGAATCCAACTGGCTGGAACCTGATGTTCCATCGCCCATTCGAACGCAACGGTTGGTCGGTATTTTATCGCGTGGACAAACGACCGGCGGGCCATCTTGAGCCGATGTGCAAAGGACCGGAGGATATCGAACGAGTGCTTGCATCCCGACCGCTTTTTGGCACCATGACATTGTGGGTTCCACCAGACTCGCGATATTATGGCCAGTCCTGTAACTGCCGAATCGTTTGACATACAAAATTTTTCGGGCGATGTCTGCGAAAGACTCAAGAAACTTCTCGAACTCAACAACACGCTCAAAGAGTTTTTCGAGTGGTTTTTATCAGCCGACGGGAGCGAAGTCAGTTCGGCGTTCAAGGCGCTGATTCAGGATATTGCGACCCCCGTTGGCGGAATCATATTTCATCCGATGGCCGCTGTGCCAGCGGGCTATCTGATTGCCAACGGTCAGGCGGTCAGCCGAACGGACTACGCCAATCTCTTTGGGGTCTACGGCACGTTCTTTGGCATCGGCGATGGAAGCACCACTTTCAACCTCCCGAATTTGCAGGAGAAGTTTTTGATTGGATCGACCGGCGGTTCAGGTTCCTATCCGACGGCGACGACCGGCGGGGCGGCGACGGTGGTTCTCACACAACCCCAACTTCCAGCGACACTGACGAACCTGAATCAGGACATGCACAACGCTGAGGGCGCTCAGGTGGCGATGGGGACGTTCAAACCGATGGCCGACGATTACTCGGAGAATGGGGCGGTTTTAAACTCGCAGGTTTTGCCGACGATCAACAACCCCGGTGGCGGTCAGGGGCATCCCAATATCCCGCCGTACTTTGCTGTCCTCGTGCTGGTCAAGACTTAACCAGATGAAGAATCTCGGCGGTTTTAAAGATTTCGATGTCAGCCCGCTCGACGGGGTGTTCGACGCCCGCAGTCCGAGTGGGAAGCTCAATTTCTACGACTTCCGAGTGGTGTTAAACATGGACCTGTCAGACCAGCGCAAACGCTGTCGGATGGGCGGTTGGCAGAAGTTGCTCAGCGATTCACCGTTTGGATTCAAAAACCAAGACCTTCACGATCAGCTTTTGGGTTGCCAGACGTACTTCGAAAGCCTGACCTCAGCAGAGACCTACGGGCCATTCCTCACCGGCTACACCTACCCCATCTGGTATCCAGACCAGCATGTGCCATCGACCTTCACCAGCGAAGACGATGGGACGTTCTACGGCTACGGCCCCGATTATTACTCGCAATATCCGCCTTATCCAACTGCCGGATATTTCATCGACGAATCGTACGTCGGCCAGCCGTACAACCCGCCGGGTGACAGCTACGTTCAACTTGGATATGGCTGGCTCTACGAGGATTACACGATCCCCGGCTACGGCTATGGCACTCCGACCCCGAATTACCTCGGGCCGTTCGGTTACGACTACGAATACTGCGGGAACTATGAGTACACCAGACCGCATCAGTGTCGCGAAGCAATCACCCTGCTTTACGAGGCTGTGGCGGTCAGCGGGCGTCGGAAGCTCTTGGCTGGCACAAAGAGCCGCCTGTACGTCCTGGGCGAGCGTGGAGGCAACTGGCGCATTCTTTTGGACGGGCAGGGGGGCGATTATCAGGGGGATGACAACTGTAGTTGTTCACAAAGGCGATTCAAAGTCGCTCAGGTTGGTAATATCCTTCTGATTACCAACAACATTGACCCGGTAATGACTTGGGAATTCGATAGCGGTCCAAACGGTTGTGACGGTTGGTCCACCGAATTTGTGGCCGACCTGCAAGGATTGGGAATCGCCCGCGCTGGCGTTGTCGCTTCGTGGCAGGGTTTTGCCTTTATCGCGGATGTCGAGTTGAACAACGAACGGCATGGCAGCCGAATCTACTGGTCCGACCTGAACGACCCGCGCAGTTGGGCTCCTGGCGGGGAAAGCGCGGCGAGTTATGTCGATCTCGGTCTGGGCGAGCGGGTGGTGGCGATCGAACCGATTGGCGGTCAACTCCGGGTTTACACCACGCGCGGGGATGAAAAGGCGATTTACAACGTGGCAATCGTCGGCGGCGATCAGGTGTTGAACTTCCAAGAGATTTATCGTGGGCCGGATGGAATCGAATATCAAAACTCGCTGGTCAATACCGGGGCGACCCACATCTGGATAGCTTCGAGCGGATTCATGGTCTTGGGCGAGTACGATCGGACACCCCAACGGTTGGAATGGATTTACAAATCGGACGCCATTTTCTACAACGGTCTGCCCGGCGAATGGCTGCGGGATTTCGACGGGCTCGACGGCTTTGCCTCGGTCAACAAAGAGCGGTGCGAGAATGTCGTCGGCGGATTCAACAGCGAACGCAAACAGATTTGGTTTAGCTGGCCGACGGGCGACAACGAGTGCGCGAATATGTCGCTTGTTCTCAACCCGGTGTATCGTGCGGCGACAATCGTTGACCATGGATTCACCGCCTTTTGTGTCTACCGCCCGGATTACAGCACGGCGTTGCGGGATTTCTTGGTCGAACACGCGGGATGCGATCCTGCGAGTTTGGTCATGGATAAAGAGGGTGAACCACTGTCGGATGTCACGCCGGGGGATACGCCGTCGTACGTTAGAAATTATTACGAAGATCCAAACCTGCCACCCGACCCAGATTCGTTGTGTGGGTATTTAGATGGGCTTACACTTGAACAGTTATGCGAAAGTTGCGCGGTCGATGCGGTTTTTTGCATGGCAAGTGCGCAGGATAAAACGATCAAGGAATTTACACCTGACCAGTATTACAGGGAGCGTTACGTTGACGAGGAAGTGATTTACGATTGCCCGACCGTTACGCCCGGAGATTTCGAACTTGACGGCTACTATTCGATGGTTCAAAGCGATGCCGGAGATTTCAAAGAGCGGATCGAAAAGTTGATTAACAAGGTTCACATCGAATTTGTGGCCGAAGAACAAACGAGTCCAAACCTCTTGCGTTGCCACGTTGGTTACGGCGCACAACCTTCGTGCTTAACATGGGACAAATCAGCAACTCCGGTGAAACTCGAATGCCTGACTAGGAAAACTCGAAACCAACACAAACTTCGAAATACCCGGCAGGACGAAATTCCATCATTCAACGTCCATCGGCGCGGGGCTTATTTGGCGTGGAGATTTTACATCAGCGGGACCGGCGGTGGATCATGCTTTAACAGCGTCACTATGTCTGTTCGAAAAGCTCAAGGAGAATGGAAATAAAAAAGAACCGATCACAATAAAGTGACCGGCTCATACCTTTCCAATCCGGCTCGATCCGATCCCCTCCGCGCCTATCCATTCGCGTCCAATCATATCCGCTCCGAAGTGATCCCCTCCGATTCGGCCATTCCCTTCCCATCCGCTCCAATCCTATCCAATCCGGCTTCTTACTGTCCACTTCGGCCAATCCGATAAATTCCTCTCCGCTCCAATTATCTCTCGTCCAATCCCATCCCATCACGTCCGCTTCGGCCTTTCGTTTCGTGTCCTTTCCGATCACCTCCACTCCAATCGCCTTGCATCCGCTCGTCTCGTCTTCGGCCACTCCTATCCGCTAACATCCAGACCTCTGCTCTCCGATCCTGCCGACTTCGGCCATTCGACTCCTATCACGTCCACTACATTCCTGCCCAACCGCCTTCGGCCTGTCCATTCCAATCATATCCTGTCGCCACCATTCCTCGCCTGTCAGCTTAAACTCCGTTCCAATTCAGCCAATCGGGCGGGGATTTACTCCCCGCCCTCAACTAATTTACTTTCGCATTGAATGCGAAAGCTCTGAGAGCTGGTCGGACAAACTGCGAATGTCTTTTGTCAATCCAAGCAGTGCGGCAAAACGCTCCGTTTTATCGACGTAGGTTTTTGCGATTGAAAGCTCACGGCTGACAAACTCCCGAGCTTCGTCGGAATCGCTCTTGATTGAGGTAACAGAAACGTATCCCTGCTCCTCGGTAGATTTGTTCGGATCGCGAACAAACTGTTGAACATTTACCTCAACTCGGTTGATGGTAATGCTTATGTCGAAACTCGAAATAAGTTCACGCGCCTGGTTGAGTCGATACTTTCGAGCAGCTTCAGAATCGTTCCACTCAAAAATATCATGCAATGGACTGTCTTTCGGCCTTGCTCGCTTTAAGACTTCGTCCGGTGTCAGCCTTCCAGCGTCCGCAAGGGATATGAGAAGGCTCCTTATGGCTTCGTTGTTTCTCATAAATTAAGCCGCCAACAGGTCGGATTTTCCACGATTCTTGACCTCGGACTTGAACCAGGCGAGAAGTTCCTCGCTCTCGTCGTCGTAGGCTTCAGCCGCGTCCATCGCCTTTTTCTGAACATCGAAGCCTTGCTTCAAGATGCTGGCGATTGTTTTCTCATCCTTCAAAGGCAGGATTTGGAATTGCCCGTAGTTCGCCGAGCCCTTCTGTTGCCTCCAGTCGCCAAGCCCGTTGTAAAGGCCAGCAGCCGAGAGCAGATTTAGAACGGTCGTTGCGCTCAATACCGGCTTCACAAAGTTGATTTCAACTTTGATCGCCCATTCCGGGATGATGCAGCGCGTCCGAATGTCCGGCGTCCGGTTCATATCCGAGCTGCGTGTGGGGCGCATGAACAGCTTTGGAGTTCCGTAAACGCACAGGGTTTCTCCCGTTACATATGTGAGCCGTCCGATTTGCGATTTACTCGCGCCGGGAAGGTCCAATGCTGCCGCACTAATCGCTCGTTTGATGCACAACGCGGGGAACCCGAGAAGGGTTTCCGCCTTGTCAGGCATCCGATACGCGCTCGCCCGAAATTCCGCCACAGGATCGTGTTTCAGGTTGCTTGCCCGGTCGGATGCTGTTTTCTTTCCCTTAGGTAGCAGTAATTCCCATTTGGCTTTTTCCGCCAGCCGGTTGCTGATAAGTGGGGTTTTACCAACGATGTAGCAGGAGACCTGCCCCTCTTGAACTTCTTGAATTACGATTTCTTCTCCCGCTGTATTTTTACTTACGGTTGTTTTCATTGATTTTTCTCCAATAAATAGACTCGCTGGGAGATGAATTAAAAAGGAAGTTGTGAAGCTCACCTTTTCTCAAAGGCTCGCCAGCGAGTCCAAATCTGGATTGATTATCACTGAGCTTCACAAGCGAGAGAATTGCAGAACCCGAAAAGCCTGTCAAGCCCCATTCCAAGTTTGATTTGACTTTCTTTCGGGTTAAACTGTTAATGGCTTGATAAAAGCGTCGTAACCGAGTCCACCAGCGGTTCGGCGGTTTGAAAGACCAGATGTCCAACGCGCGAGTCGAACTGATAGCGAAAAAGAAAAAGGCGCTCCAGTCTTTTACTTTGCCTGAGACCCCCAAATTCCCTGAACGGCTGGTTCGGCAGTTCAGACTTGAGGAATGGGAAAATGGTTGGGTGAAGTGGCGACAGGACGCGCAAGAGCAAATTCGCGATGCGTTGGAATCCATTAGAAGCGAGCAATAAAAAAGGATATTTATGCCAGTTGGTGGTGAAGCAATGGGAAACGCGCTCAGCGGTTTCTTTGGCGCGGATAAACTCAAGAGGATTGTTTACGACGATTCACTGCGCGACACGCAGACGGGCCAGGCGTATGCGCTTGGGAAACTGAGGGAGGATGCCACTCGTGGAGGGCAGGCGTATGAAGACAGGATAACTGCGGCGCTGCCCCAAGCGATGGCGATATCGCAGGAGAACATCGGGACGTTGGGAGAGTTGGGGAAACAGTATCAAGAATTTGACCCGACATCGACGTACGAACGAATTCGTGGTGGGAACATCGCGAGTCTGGCCGATCAGTTTGTGAATCTTGCCAGTCGCGGGGCAAAGGAAGATAAACTGGCGCTGGCTGCCATGGGATATGGCGGGCGTGGGCCGGGGTCTTACGAGTCTATTCTTCGGTCAGATCGAATCAGCCGGAATATCGCTCCAGTGTTGAACACCATTTACGGCAATCTCGGTCGTGACACCGCAGGTTTAAATCAGGACCGGCTGGCCAATCTGGCAGCGACGTTGGGGATCATGCGTGAGCGTCAGGCGTTGCCAGCGTCAACTGCCGGTCTGGCTCTGCTGCCGTATCAGGCGAGGGCGAGTATGTTGGGCGATGAGATTGAACTTGGCGGCGGACTGGCGGGGGCGATTGAAGGGAACACCGCAGGATTTCAGTCGAAGAAAAACAAATGGGCGAATTTCTTCCAGCAGAGCGGACGGGCGCTGGATCAGGCGGCGGATGCGTATATCAGCATGTACGGCGGCGGGATGATGGGTGGAGGCGGGGGCGGAGCCGGTAAGGGGGCGGCTGCTGGCGCGGCGGGTGGAGCCGGAACGAGGATGACGTTTGGTGACACAATGGGAGCGGCACAGAACTACAATATGAACGCAGCACAATCACAAGCAGCAGGGCGGCTGTATTAAGGATTATTTATGGCTGTTGCAATGACAACTTACGGAAGCACGTTGAGCGACCTTCAGCGGTTGACGAATGAAGATCGTGCGCTGGATTATCAACGGGCGAACTTTCAGGACTCGATCAACGCCCAACGGCTGTCGGATTTTTTGAAAGCCCGAAGCGAAGAGAACAAGACGAAATCGCAGAGGGATGCTGAGGCGGCGAAGATGTTGGACTCGCAACAGGATAGGGCGCAACGAGGGACACAGTTCAATACTCAGCAGCAAAACCTGATGAAGATTGAGGAGTGGCGTAACACGGCGGATGCAACAACTGAGGCGGCAAGAGCAAGGTCAGCGATTGATTTGGCAAAGTTGCAGGGGTCAAACGCGCTTGAAGTGGCGAAGGTTGGGGCGCAGCAGATGGACCCGAGGACATTTCAGTATGTTGCTCAGATTGAGGCTGAGAACCGAGATAGTTTGGCGGACTTTAATTTGAAGAAAAGCCTGTCTGATGAGCGCCGGGCGGCAGTGCGAGAGAGGAATACAATCCAAGGAAACAAAGGAGCTTTCGATGTTGGAGCACCAAATGCCGGATTCTTCAATCGAAGTGTAGATCCTCGTTGGACAGCGCTGAACGAACGGATAGCACAACTCGATTCTGAAGCGATCAAGCTCGGTCTGCGTGAAGGTCCAGATGGAGGGTACGTAATTCCAGCCTACACACCGATTAAGGTTCCGGCGATGCTCAATCAAGGCGGAAGCCCGATGACTCCCGCGACCACGCCAGCGCCAGCCGGTGGGGTCGTCCTGCCGTACCTGCCTGAGAACCAAACTGCACCTGCGCAAGTGGCCGATCCATTTCCATTCCTGAGCACCGATGCGCCTCCAGCAAGAACAAACGCAGTGCCAGTCCGCCGATTTCGAGTGACACCCGATGGGCAATTCATGCCTCAATAAATGCCTACCATTCTCGAAACTGACGTTGGTGAGATCGAGATGCCTGATAATTGGTCTGCTGATCAGATCAAGGAATGGGCGCATACTCGACTGCCGACAATTCGAGAGGGGTTAAAAAAAGGGCGTGCGGCTGATCTGGCCTCGCGCGTTCCGCGTGATCTGGCTTTGGCCGGGGCGAATGTTGTCCAAGGGGCGGAACGTGGCAGGCAGATGTTGGTCGGTTCAACAGGTCAGGCACCAGTAGCAGCGTACAATCGTCGAACTGGAGAGCCGGTCGCACCGGAGGTTTTAATAGCGGCAGAAGCGGCGGCGAAAAGGACGGACAAACAGCAGGCGGAAGCTCGCGAGGCACAGTTGGCCAAATCTCCAATCTACAAGTTTGGAGAGCAGACGAAGGAAGCGGCGAGGGAGGTCTACGCGGTCAATCCGACGCTGGAGAACAGTGTTCTGGCAAAGCTATCTGCCGCTGCGTCGTCAACTATTCCTGTGATTGCCGCTGCCCCCGGTGGTCCGGTGGCCATGGGTGCGACCTACGCGGCGATGAGTGGCCAGCAAGGGGCAGAGGAAGCGATTGCTGAAGGGCGACCGGACAAAGCTGATGAGGCGTATCTGGTGTATGCCGGGCTCGGGGCGTTGAGTGAGGCCGCTTTGGGATATCCAATGGCGTTTATTCGGACGCTCAGGGCAGCAAGAAAGGCCGGAGTTCCACCAAAGACATTTGGTGAGGCGGTCAAGGCGGTGGTCAAAGAGAGCGGCAAAGGAACAATTCGCGAGGCCGCACAGGAATCGTCTGAGCAGTTTGGTCAAAATGTGGCGGCGCGGTTGATTGGGTTTGATCCTGACCGAGAACTATCGCAAGGGGTGAAGGAGGCCGCGATTTACGGCGGCGCGGTTGGCGGACTGTTCGGCGGCGGATTTGGGACGGCACAGGCGATTGACGCACGGCAGGCTGAACGGGCGAATCAACCGGCGAACCAAATCGACCGGCTCCTGAAAGAAAACCGGTTGGACCTGCGACCGATTGATCCTCGTTTGGCTGATTTGGAAGCGCGTGAGGCGATGCGACCTGAGAATGCTCAGCGCACGGTCGTCCCGGCGATGCTCGACCAACCCGGCGGATGGGCCGTTGGTGAGGATGGCACTCGACTGGCCGACCTGACATTGACTCCGCCAAACATTTCGACTGAAACCGCACCACCTGCACCACCTGCCGAACCACCACGCCGAAGGGCGATCACGCCCGAGCCCGAACGCCCAAGATTTAGACCACCGATTAAACCCAATGTCCCACCAGTACCAGCCCCGTCAGAACAAAAAGCGCCTGTCAGCCAGCCGCCCGCCGCTCCACCCGTTGCTCCGCCAGTGGTTGAGAGCACGGCGGGAGCGCCTGCGCCTGCCACCGAAGTTCCAGCAGCAGCAACGCCCGTAACACCGGAGGTTCCAAGTGCCGTTCAAATCGGAAAAACAGAGACGCTATTTTCACCTGAAACACCCGAAGCTCGCCCGCAAGTGGGAGCACAAGTACGGCCCACCGAAACGCCGCAAGCTGAAGGGCAGGTAGTTCAACCGAGTCCAGCGTGGGAGAATGTAACGGATACGCTTTTATCCGATTTGGAAAGGCTTCCGGGTTCGCAATATCGAACTATCACCAGAGCGAAACCAGCAAAGAACATTTCGAAAACAGAGGAAAAGGTTCTCGCGAGACTGCCGGATGAACTTCCTCTTGGATATTACAGCAACGCTCTTGTGTTTTCTGATGCGTTTCGGAACATTCCAAAAGCTGAACACGCGGCGGTGATAAAACTCGTTCGCCGTGGCAACCTTCAGGTTGAGAAACGATATTCAGCCGGTCAGAACAACTACATATTGCGCAAAATCCCTTCTGTTCAAACGGTCGAAACTCAGCTTGACTCTCAAGGGCCGAAGGCTAACATCAAACTCAGGAATGCCAGTCTCGACGAACAATCCAGAGCACAGCTTGAGCGACTCAGAGCGATCTTGGATAGGGACATTGGATCAAAATTTGGCAAGCAAAATCTTGTTGGAGTTGTACCAGAACTGCCTGTCAGCAACGAGAGCGATCCAGTTCGCATCGGATTGGGAGAGGATTCACGGCAGGCAATTGAGCGTGCCTTCGGTCATAAACTCGTCTTCTTCGATTCTTCCTACAACGTAAACGGAGCAATTCTGCCTGATGTTCCGGGTGTCATCTTTCTCAACATCCGATCCCAAAAACCTCTCTCGACCGTCATCTTCCACGAACTGATGGAACATCTTCGGCTACAAATGCCAGAGGATTTCGCACGTCTCATGCAGGTGCTTGGCGAGGAGATGATGAATTTCGAAGAGTATGCCAAGACGATTTCAGCCATCAGTTTAAGCCCCCAATCTCGCGATCATATCCTCAAAGAACTGGCAGCCGACTTTGCCGCCTACGAAAGCCAGAGACCAGACTTTTGGAATCGTATGGCCGAACGATTGGGACCGTCGTTTATTAGGATTGGCCGGACGATATTACGCTGGTTGGATGGGGTGATTAAAGACATCAGAGGGTTCAAAACTAGTCGGTTCTTCAGGGACACCGAGCGGGTGAGAAACGAACTGGCGAATGTCATGGCGAAGTTCGCGCAACAAGTGCGGTCGCCAACTGCTCCATCCTCGACAGGAGAAGACCAAGCGTTTTACCAATTGGATGACGTTTTTCAATCCCGAGAATCACTCGACCAATTCATTTCCAAGCCGACGATCAGCACCGAGGAAGCGGCGAGCCTTCGCCAGCAGGCGGGTGCGCGAGCGGCGTTGGTGCCGGACGCGATTGCGGATGAGATTCGGTCGTTGGACGCGGCAGACCCGGTGGAGAAGCGGATGGCCAGTCTGCTGGAGTTTGTCCTGCGAATGCACGGCCTAGCCCCGGCGCTGGAGATCCAGCGAATTCTGGCCGACCCCAATTGGGCTGACAATCTGAAGGACGCGGCAATCTCGGCCGTACTGAGAGCGATTGAGCACGTGCGGATTAACGCGGTGCAGAATGATGATCGGCTTAAACAGGCGGAGGCTGAACTTGCGCGGGTGATAAAAAACATGGGCAAGGTCACAGCCGAACAACTGATCGAAGCCAAGGCAAAGGAAACGGCTGCGCGACTGATCATCGGTTATCGGGCGTACCTGACAGCGCAGTCGGCAACCATGCCAGCGGATAGGAATATCGCTGCCACTCGCCAGCAGGTGATTCGAAACCTTGAAGGACTACTGGATACCGCGACATCAATGCCGGATGCGACAACCCGCGCTTTACAAGCAATTGCGGAGAGGATAGGCGAACTTCCGGTTGCCCAAGGTCCGGCGGCGGTGGTAGAGGCCATACGGTCGAAAGGCATCCTCAAAGGTGTGGTTGGGGATTCGACGATTGACCTGCTGTTGGATGAGAAACCGGGTGGACTTGCACCGCTGTTGCTCAACCCGCAGACGAATGAACTACTGACTCAACTGGCTGACCTTCAAAAGAAGGCATCGGGTTATGCCAAACAGATCGAGGTTTTCGAGCAGGCGTTCCGAGGCAAAGGCGATGTCACACCGGTTGAGTTGAAGAAATGGGCGGAGACCTATCGCAAGTTCAGGAATAAACAGACGGAGGCAGCCAAAGCGATTGCTGAGATGGACAAGCAGTTTCGCGAGGCTGACCAGAGTGTGCAGGTCTACAGCCGAACGAAGGATATCCTTGACCGGCTACAGGGCGATCCGTTGTTCCAAGCGCAATGGCAGGCGGTGATCGACATGCCGGGCGGAAGCATATTCGACGATATTTTAAATGCCGATCCGCTGACTCGGATAAAGGAATATACCTCGCCGCTCAAGCAGGAGGATGCGGATGGCAAGGTGACGTACAGCAAATATCGGGTTTTGCTCGCTCCCGACCGGCAGGCGGATGAACAGACGATGCGCGAGATGGCACTGTTGGTTCACGAGATAGACGAGTTCCTTGCTGGTGATGTCACACCGATAGAACGCAAGACGTGGACTGAAAAGCGAGATTACATTCGGAAGTATCAATTGATACCGATGTTCGCCACCACCGTCTCAGGTTGGTCATTCGAAACCGGGCATGGAATTATCGACCTGAATCCATTGACATGGGTGCAATCCATCGCTGGTGGCCGTGCTCGCTCAGGCAGAAGCGAGATGGAAAAGATGACGTTACGCGCGTCGGACTTGGCGAACACCGCTTTCCGGGTGGGAGATCAATCATTGAACGGCTACCGGTTGATTCGAAACAACCGTGAGTATGGTGATGAAGTGACAAAGGTCGCAGTCTTGGCTGCGGTTAAAAGTCACGGTTGGGATTACACTCGGATTGAGCATTGGAACGAATGGGTTTTGAATCCGATCATCGCCAGTGGTCAATCGCCGGGGCAGATGCGGCTTGGCATTGGCGATTACATTCCGGGCACGGGCATCAAGATCACCAAAGAGGATATGCAGGCCGCTCGGTTGGAGAAGAGGTTCAGCCAGGCGATTGTTCAAACGACACAAGGAACGGCCAAAAACCTTCCACCGTTGTTGGGGGATACCCCGATTTTGGTCGAAGACAAGTTTGCTGGACGCCGGACTTTACGAGCGGCACTTGGCACTGGACCTCTGACAATGGCCAGACGATTCAACCAATGGGCGCGGACTTTTTCACTCTCATGGACGACCGCCACAGCGGACGGTCGTCGCCGGTTGATAACTGATGGACGAATTTTCAGACTGGCTGTCCTCGGTTATGTGACGACGACCAACCCTGAGTTTGAGAGCAGTTCGCCACTCAAATCCGTTTACGAAGAGTACACCGCTCGCGCCCGCACAGACGAAGATCAGCAGGTGCAATCACTCGATCAACTGATTGATCGACTGGCTGGAATTGCGGTTGAAAAAGAAATATTCCACGACATGGACACAGCCATTCCGCAGGTTGAACAGACGTTGTTGCAGGAGCTTGATCAGATCGTCCAAGCGTTCAATGCTCAGATTGCTGAGCAGGGGCACAAGGGAGATACGCCGCAATCGATCGTTGCCATCGCCAGCGCAAAGAACAGCTTCACCATGGCCAGGCATAAGATGGTGGCCCCAGATACCTTTTACGATTACACGCTGACATCGGCCAACGACCGGATTGCGTTTGTCGCCGGTGGTTATCAGATGTTTCAGTCCAAGCAAATCTCAGCATTGGAAGACCTCGGTAAAGCTCTGGAGATCGAAGCTGGAAGGTTAGAACAACAGATTGCAAATCTTCGGCCAACTGGCTTGAGCGAAAAGCGAGCCTACTCTGAAGTTCAGAAACAGACTTCGAAGGAACAGGAAAAGGGCGAACTCCGATTTACCTACCTTCGGCTTTTGCAGCACAAACGGGTGATTGACAAGTTGATTGATGACCTGTCGAAGCTGGTGATCGATGTGCGCGACCCGAATGACTCGGCGGCGTTGCTCGCTCTCTCGCGGTTTAGCGCGACAATCAGCAGCAGTCTGCTGGCCGGTCCAATGGCAATTGCCAATAACTTCTTCGGCGGCGGGGTGGCCGCTGCATGGGTGACACAGCAAAACCTCGGGCGAGCACGATTGTTGTTGCCATTGAAAGCGGCGATAAATTTGGCGACGGTCTTGCCCAGGAAACTGCTTTCCAGTTATCCGTCGAGGACGTTCATCGGCCAGCTTGCTCGGTCTAAAATGCCAATGGTCAAACAGATGGCACGGCTGATCGAAGAAGTGATCGCCAACGAAATTTATTTCAACACCGAGGCTGAGGCTTGGGGATTACGCGCTCCGCCGGACATGCGCAACCGGTTGAAAGCGGCCAAGGAACTCAAACGCACTGCCGGTCAGATTGTCTTTGAAAAGCCGACGTTGCTGAAGGCAATACCGAACTGGATGGAATCCATTCCTGGTCTGCGCCAGTTCTTGATCTATCTTCGGGATTTGAGCCCACGAGTTGTTGATGAACAGGTGAACAGAGCGACGGCTGAAATCCATCAGAGCGAGACATTTGATTGGTTGAAGCTCCGGGCGGTCGAAGCGTTTGCCGCTCGCGAGAGGTTGGCGGCGAAGACCGGCGCTGATATCAGTGATTTCACAAAGCGCGATAATTTGCTTACCCCGGAAGAACTCGGGCTGAACAAGTCCAGCGGATTTCGCGATATCACAAGGTTGCGCCAACTCTTCCAATTGGTGGGAACGCTCGACGGATTCCTGCTCAATTATTACCAGCGTCATAAAGCCGCGCCGGAGGGTGAGAAGGCGAAGGTTCCTTTCTTTGTTGACCCGGCAGCCGAAGGTTCTGTGCTGTTTGATATGGAGTCGCACGGAAACATTCCGACAACCGGGTTCACTCCGCCGTCGATGTCTGGTGTTGGCCAGAGCGGGGTGATCAAGCGCCTACTTTTCATGTTCCAGAATTACGTCCTGCGCATGGGCGCACAGGTCGAACGACTGACGGAAAAAGACTTGCGCGATCCAAAGGGGTGGCGCGAAGCCTACGGGTTCTGGTCGATATTCATCGCGCTGCTGGTCTTTCTCTTCTCCGGCTTTTTGGCAACCGAGACGGGTGTTCCACTGACCAAAGTGATTACCGGACGTGCGCCGTCGCGTGTGACCGCGGCAAATGTCTTGGCCGATCCTGATGCGGCAATCCTCGCTCGGTATGCTGGCATCGCGTTGGGAAACAACTTTCCGTACTACGGCAAGGTCATCAGCGAAATGTTGGGCAACCCTGGGTATGGCAGTTGGTGGGATGCGGCGAATTTAATACCCATTGCCGGGCTGGTGCGTGATTCGAGCATCATGGTCAAACGCATGGGCCAAACGGGCGACCCGGTATTTCCAGCCTTGGATTTCCTTGGTCGCTGGATGCCTCCCGCCAGTCCGGCTATTCGCCTGTGGCCAGGGATGGAAGGGGATATCGCGGTGAAAAACGCCGCTCGGGCGCTGCGCGTCGTCGGACCATCGCAAGGAATGGAACTGGCAGGCGGCGGCGGGGTGTATGCGCAAACGCCGGTCACACCAGAGATCAGGCGGCTGCTATCTGCCGCCTACAGTGGAGATGCCAGCGGGGTGGAAAAGGCATTTGCGGCGTCGGTGAAGGCTAAGACAGATTTGGGCAGTCCAGATCCAGTGCGGGCGGTCAAACAATCGCTGGCCGCTGCCATACCTGCTCGCCGGGTATTTGGCCGGGCGATAACCGAAGCCGAAGAACAGGGGTTGACCAGACAGATGACGGCTGGCCAGCGCGAGTCCTATGCCGGTGCCCAGTCGGCTTTTGATCTGATCAACCGCACATTGGGAACGAACTACAGGCTGACCACCGCGCCGCCGAAGTTAAAAACCAGTGGAAAACGCAGGCGCACCCTGCGCGGTCGTGGCAGTCGTCTGCCGTCGATCAAAGGCAGTCGGAAGGGAAGACGTTCACCTTTTGGCCGGTATCGAGTGCGGCGATTGACCGGGCGTCGGCGTCGGCGCAGTCCATCCTTCTCAGTCTCGGCATAAAAAAGGTTTAAAAAAACCTATTGACAAACTTCGCGGCGTTCGCTAACACTCGTGGTGTGACGCTTGTGAATCTGAAAAATCCAACTTTTGAACCGCACTTCGACCAATCTCTGGTAAGCGTCACATCTTGCCTTTGTTCTCCGGGGTGCGGTTCTTTTTGATTTATGAAATTGAACCTTGAAAGGATGGTATCCAAAATGTTCTGCTCGAAGTGTGAAGCGGAATTGATTGTTAAGAACAACCGCCTTGTATGCCCACATGACTCCTTCCCTCATTTTCTTTCCGACCATTACCGAGGCGAGAAGGGATGTCTTGATGCTGTCAGTTCTGGTGCTGGAATTAGGTATGGCTGGATTGATAAAAAGACAATCGAAGTTCCTGATGCTCCAGAGGGAGAAGGGTGGAATTCAATTAACGACGGGCCGAAGGAGGCTGGAACTTATGAGGTATTGGATACTCGAACAGGTGCAATATCAATACTCTTCCGATCAATTGAATCTGGAGGATGGTGGGATGGAACTGTTCAGTTCACTGGCCCAAGGACCCACTGGAGAAAGACCGATCAACCTCCACAATTTGCCAATAACATGGAATGAAAAACCCATGCACACATCCTGAATTTCGTTCGGTTGTCACGGTCAACCGCATGGAGAATCATCGGTTCATGGCGCTGATCAAGATCAAGTGCGCAAGGTGCAACCAACTTTTCCAGTTCTACGGCACAGCGCCGGGGATGGACCTGAACGGCGTTCGAACATCAGCCGATGGGGTGGAATTGCGAGCGGCGATTGGAACGCCCGAGACGTTGGCAGCTTATTACAAGTCAACTTGCGGAGTGAAGGTCTACCCGGAAGGACCAGAAGAGATGGAGGCGAAGGACAAGCTTCGGAGCGAAATTGATAAGCTTCGAACTTCGTTGGAATTGGCGTGCGAGGCGGGACTGAGGCTTGGCGATCATTGTGGGATTAATCCAACAGCCTATGTAAATGACATCAAACGCGCCCAACAAACACTCGCCGCGAAAGGAGATTTATGAAAGAGAAAACTAACGAGCAATTCGACGTTGTGGCTGTCAATATAGACAAGGGCACGGTCAGGATTATCGAACGAAACAAGTCGCTGGATAACGCCGAGGCAATTGTCAGCATGGCGGTGATGCGCCGTGGTGTTGAATTGGAGTTTTACTCTGAGTGTCATGCTGGCGAATATCAGGACGGAGATAAATGGAATGGTGAGGATTAAGTGAAATGAAAACCCACGTTGACCGCTACTTCAGCACGGACTTCCTCGGCAGACAGGAGACGACTGTTCGCGCTCATCGCCTGTGGCTTGGTCGATTCTTGGACCACGCTGGATGCAGGATTGACCAACGATCGTACGCCGATTGGGTGGCTCATGCGTTCTCAACGTGGGGAGATCGGACGGCCAGAAACTTTGCCATCGCCGCTTCCGCACGTTTTCTCAACTGGTGCGAGAGACAGCGGTTGATCGACCAGTCACCGCATAAGCTGGTCCGCCTGCCTAAACCTGAGCAGCATGATCCGCGTGAACCGTTTACTGAGGTCGAGTACTCGAGCTTGCTGGCTGTCGCTGACCAGACCGACCCGGACCTTGGATGGGCCATCCGTCTTGGGTGGGAATGCGGGACGGCCATTGCCGATGCCTGCCTATTGCAATGGTCGGTGGTTGACCTGCCAGCCGCAGTGTTGAAGCTCAGGCGGCGTAAGACGGGCGAGCCCTGCCTGATCCCGTTGGCACCAGATGGAAAGGTATTATCCGGCCTGTGGGATCTGAGTGCCCTCCCGCGTTCAGCCGAGTGGCCGAACAAACCTCCGGCGGTCATCTACGTCCTGCCACGTCTGGCCGCTGATTACCTTGTAGCGTTAAAGAGCGGCACGGCTGGCCTACAGAAGCGTTTTGCGAAGGTACGGGACAAAGCACTGCCTGGGTGCAAGAAGTCGTTCCACAGCCTGCGTGCGAGCTTCTGCTCGGCCTTGGCCAACGGCGGGATGTGCTTGGCCGCCGCCTGCCGGTTGAGCGGCCACCGTGACCCTCGAATCTTTCAGCAGTATGTGACGGCTGATGTTGATCAACTGCGTTATCAGATGATGAAAGCGAGAGTTGGATAATGGAAACGAACTGGTTCGAATTAGCGAAGGAGATTTGTCACCCTATGAACAACGGAATGAACAACCTGCCTCCCGGCGTGTCGATGCGCGATATCGACCTCGGCGAGCCGCCGATTGAAATCGACACCGAGGCGAAGGTCTGCGAGTGCGGGATGGTTCACGTCAACGAAGGAAGCCTTTGCACTCGATGCGAGAACCGGCGAGCGAAGGCTGAACAGGACTACGATCAACGGAAGGAGGAAGGGTTATGAGCGATAAAGCTGAGAAAGAGCGGGATAGATTGAAGCGCGAAATTGACGACCTTAATTCTACTGTAAGGATGGCCAATGCAACGACGAAACGACGGGGCGAAGAGCGCGACCAACTCCGCTCCGAATTGGAAGAAGCGCTCTCGAATTATCGCGGCGAAATTACACGCCGCCAGAAGAACGATTGGGAGAACATCAAGCGAGAGGACAAGCTTCGGAGCGAAATAAAAGAACTCCGCGCCGAGAATGAGAGGCTCACTAAAGCCCTGAATAAATGCAGTGAGGATGAAATACTAGCACAAACTCCTATTCAAAGGTTGGAGGCTGAGAATGTGAGGTTGATGGGGGCGTTGGATGGCGCAAAGAAAGAAATTACAGCGGCTGTAAATGTGTGGGAATGCATACGTGCCGGTGAAAAATTGGCGCAGAATATCGTGAAAGAGCGAGAAGCCGCCGGAGTGTTAATGGGATTGAAAATAGCCAAACAATCCCTCGCCGCGGGAGATCGTCTCTGCGGAGATTGTGGTGGCTCTCACAGTCACGGAGAGCCTTGTTACCCGAAAGACCATCCATCAGAAACATTCAACTGCCCTCCACCGTGCCCGGTTTGTTTCAAACTTCATCGCGGGGAGTGCGAGAAAGGAGAGAAAGAATAAATATGTGGTGCTGTAAATGTAACAACGAATTATCAGAGTGCGTTTGTCCTGACCTGAAAGAGCGTCTGGAATCGCTTTCGAAATGCGGGAACCTTTTCATCGGAAAAGATTACAAAGAGCGAATCGAGAAACAGGCTAAAAACCCAGAGATAAAGGAGCAGGAATGAAACTGAGCGATGAGCAAAGTGAAGGCAAGGAGCGACTGACTGATGAGCAGTTAGACTTCCTTGTCAAAGAAGGAGAGTCGGACCCCGAAATCGAACGATGCATTTTTATGATCGTGAGGGAACTCCAACTCCGCCGAAAGCTTCAGGAGTTTGTGAGGCATGAGATTACTTGCCCAAAAGCAAACGGAGGGCAAACATGCACCTGCGGCTTAACCAGCATTCTCGATGAACTGGAGGCGTTGTGAAACATGTCGTTAACGATTCGGGCGGGCTCTGCTCCTTTTGGGCTGCTTACCGCGTTATTCAAAAGCATGGCCCGGAAAAGGTCGTCAGGCTATTTGCTGACACTCTTGAAGAGGACGAGGAACTTCATATCTTCATGGCTCAAGCTACGCAGATTCTTAAAGTGCCAGTGACGCGCATCAGCCGGGAACTAGGCGTATGGGATTTATTCGAACGGCAGGGGCTAATTGGCAACTCTCGATTTCCTATCTGCTCGGTTTTTTTAAAGCGCGAACCACTGGACGAATGGCACGAAAAAAATTGCCTCAATCTCGCTCAAGAAAAACAAGGCCAGTTAATCCCGGACGGACGAGAACCAGCGACAATATACCTTGGCTTTGATTGGACTGAAGCGCACCGACTGACCGATATTCGCCGCGAAAAACCGCTGTGGCGTATCGAAGCTCCGATGATGGAGGAACCGATATGGGACAAGTGCCGAATGGAATCAGAGGCGAGGGCCTTAGGACTTATGATACCACGAGCTTACACGCTCGGATTTCCGCACAACAACTGCGGGATGCGCTGTGTCCGCGCCGGAATTACCCATTGGGTGCATTTGTTCCACGTCATGCCAGAAAGGTTCCTGGATTGGGAGCGCAAGGAGCAAAAAGCAATTCAGCATCTTCAGCATCGAAGCATCGAATGGCTATCGATTTTAAAAGACCGGCGCGGCGGGAAAACCGTCTCAATGACGCTCCTGCAACTGCGCCATCGGATTGAGGCAGGGGAAAAGTTTTCCAAGCTTGATTGGGGGGGGTGCGGATGCGGTGGAGCAACAACATCAGTGAAGGACTAATATGCTAACCCAAGCCGAGATCACAGAGATTGAGAGAGGTTCAGCACTTTACTCGCACGACATAAGGAAACTCCTCACCACCGTCAAAGAATACCAGCAGCGAGACAAAGAACAGCGGTTTTTATTGAATCAGTGCTTTTTTATCATTCGTCACGACACGAAACAACCATGGCCGAAATTTGTTAAAAGAATCGAACAGGCTTTGAAATGATCACATCAACGTGGTCCCTTCTCCGGCTTGGCCGTTGGAGTCAACGCGCTCGAAGGACTGGCGTTGGTCATACCTTTCATCGCTTGATAAATGGCGACAGCAATTGCCCCCGCTCCAGCGGACGACCACCATGGCCAGTTGGCTTTCGTCGCCCAATCCAATCCAGACCCAACCAGCACACCGATTACCGGTGTGATCCACGGTAGGAGTTCCTTTGGCAACGGCGGTATCTTACCGACCACCCAAGTTATGGTGAAGGTGATCGGCGGGATGAGCGCCAGCCAGATCGCTTCCTTGCCGCGAGGGAATATCTCTGGGTCGATAACAGTCAAGTTCGTCTGCGCCAAGATCGAGAGCGAGGTCAAGATCAGGCAGACCAGCCACCAATATTTCTGTTGTTTTTTCATAAATTAACGTCCTGACTTTTCCCACTCTGGGCCAGAAAAGAAATCGTCCAAGTTGTCCCTTAAATTCTGGTAATCGGCCAGCAGTTTCTCCTGCTGTTCTTTTGTGATCTCGCCACGATCGAACATGGCCCTTACTTGTGGGATAGCTTCGTTGGCGAGGGCAATAATGCCACTGAGTAATGCGATATATTCCATAAAATTCTTTCGATTTAATTGTTGATCGGTTGCGGTGGTCTTGAGGCAATCATTTGAATGGCAATCTCGTTCAAAACCGTCTGCAAAATATCCAACGATCGCACGAGGTTATTCTCATTATCCCTGTTGGGATTGGCCGCGTAGGCTTCGCGCAGGTTGATCGCCGATTGAATCCACTGCTTGGCATTCTCCCGAATGCTGTCCGCCGCGCGTGATACTTCCACAGGTAGGACCGACCGGTTCTGCATCTCCCAGGTGACGAACGCTTGCACCGCCCGCTGGCTGGAGACGATAGTTTGGTCCGCTCCATACAGTACTTTGTCGCTTTTGTACGGGCCGTCTGGTGCGAGAGTGCCGCAGCCGGTAAAGGCCATGACGAGGGTAAAAAGCAAAACGGTGTTCAGTATTTTTTTCATAATTTCAAATTGCGTAAGCTTCCACTTCAGCCCGAGGTATGTTCAGGGCGAGGAAAAGCTGTTCGAAAAATGTCGAGTCAAAGACTGTAGGTTTCTGCGCGAACATCGCAAATCCAATCTGGGTGATCTGCACTATCACGTCGTTGCTGAGATGTCCAGACAGAACCAGGACCGGGCAGAGCGGGCACGACTTTTTTAACCGCCTGAAAAGTTCCACACCATCCGGTTCAGACCCAAGCTGAAAATCGAGAATGATCAACTGATATTTTTTTTGCTCCATCTTTTCCAGCGCGTGCAATCCAGTGTAAGCAACTTCCCATCGAATATTAAAGCCCCGAGACATTCGCACGATCACTTCGGTATCCCCCTGTGAATCGTCGATCAATAACGCGACTTTTGGGCTGGATGTTATGGACATCCATTCTTTAAAATGATCGGTCTGCGTTGACATCTCATTACTTTAAAAGTTCCACAATGGCGTAAATCAATCCCGCGCCGCCGCCGCCCAAAATAGCGAGCAGCCGAAACCAGAACTTCCAGGCTTCGAGCATTTTATCATGATCCACCATTATGTTGTAAATCGCAACGATTTGGCTGATTGTCCATTCGTTCTGGCGCTTGATGACATTCCAATCTTTGGCAAGAGCCTGCTGTTGTGGTGTTAGCGGAGACAACTCCTGTTCTGAGAGGTTGTGTGCTCTCAGGTCTTCCGGGAAGATAATCGGTTTTAAGTCAGCCATCCCTGCAAGGTGTTAGATTTTTATGATGAAATTCACCACTCCAGAGGGGTCGAGCGTGTCCACCGCTGTTTGAGCCGGGGGCGAACCTTCGCTTCCTCCACGCGGGTTAACCGCATCGCTGCCATCCATCGAGTACGGCACCCCAGGGCCGCCATCCCACTGGCTGGCATGAAGTTTGTACGGGTTGGTCGCCCCCGCCTGAGCTGGAAGGATTGTGCTGTTCGGCTCAAGCAGCGGCATATTCAACGTATCGAGCGTCACCGTCTCCGCCCCGATGTTTTGCGTGCCCAACGTTCGGGCGGTCAATCCCGCGCCGGTCCCCGAGCCGATCAACTGGCGACCGCGAAGATCCGGCACGTTGAAAGTTGTAACCCCATCACCAACGCCCCAGGTCGTGCTAATCGCAGTGAACAACGCGGCGTAGGTGGTGCGACTGACAGCCGAGCCGTCGCAAGCGAGATAGCCCGTAGGAGTGGCACTCCCGGCGTAGGCGATGACCGTGCCGGTCGGCATCAAGGACGATCCACCTGTTGCAACCAGTGCGGCCCAACCGGTATTTCCCGTCCCCGATTCTTTGACGTAAACCTGCGAACCGGCGCTGCCGTTGTAACGCAGATAAATCGAACCCGGATTGGCGGTGATGACGGTTTCAGGGCTGCCGGTACTTGAGGTGATGCTTGCCGCCTCGGTCCCATCGGCTGAAGTGGATTGTGACCATTGCAAACGATAATCGTTGGCAAGGTTCAGCGATGTCTCATCGACTTGAGCACCCATCGAGGTGTCGCCGACAAAGAAATTTACGGTGTTTCCAGTGTTGGGAGCGTCGATTACGATCTTGTCCGAATCAGAGTTGATTCCAAGCACCGCTCCATTCTGGTAACGAGCAGTTGAATAGGTCGAAGAGTAGGCACCGAGTCTTGCGCTTGAATCGTCTGAATTATAAATCGTTTCAATCCCGCCTCCGGCAGTCGCATTTCGCATCCACAACTGAGAGACGCCCGCTCGATCGCGCTTGATGTAAAATGGGATTGAATTGTCTGTAGGCCATGCGGCCACTCCGACTCCGACATTGTTGTACTCGTGGTTCAAATTGATGCTGCTGCTGTTGCCGATGAAAATTCTGTTCACCGTCGATGGCAGTCCGGCGACCGTCGCATTATTGTTATCCAGCCAGCCGGTCATATCGGTGGTGGTGCTCAATGTCAGGGTCTTTGACGGCAGTTCATTCCGCTCAACATACAGTCGAAGTGAGACGCCAGTTTTTCCGGTGATCTGAAATTGAGTTCCGCTCACTCCGTTGGTTGAGTAATTCCCAATCGCCTCGAAATATCCAACATCCGCCTCACTAAAGTCGTAGGCAACAGTCGCGCCATCCACGTAATTGTCATTCATTTTAAGCAGTCGCGCATAGGTGCTGTCGGCGACGACAATACCGCGAGAGGTGGCCGGAGAATTATCCTTTATGATATTACCCGAGGCTTCGATTATTCCCTCACGAGTCGCCCCGTTGAGTCCTTCCACAAGAATCCCGTACGTCCCAGCGTTGTCGATTTCGTTGTTGTTCACCTTGCTATTTTGACCAAGCAGGCTGATGCCGTAGGAAAGTGCGCCGTTAATTTTATTATTCGAAAGTTCGAGGTCAGAGTAAACGGCGTTCGTCGCAAACCTGACGCGGATGCCTATCGAAGGATTCACGATATCATTGTCCTTCGCTTTAATGTTGGTCACTGGAAACATCCCGTCGCTGACAATCTGAATTCCCTCCTGACCGGATACTGCCACCGCTGAGCGATAAATGAAGTTGTCCTCGATCTGAATGTTGTTTGCTCCACTTCCAGTTGGATCGTAACTGACTTGAATCCCATCATCTGGAGCTTCGTAAATGTCGTTATGCGTTATTCCAATGTTCCACCCGCCCTGAACCAGTATGCCTGCCGCTGAGCTGGATAATCCAGCGGTCCCGCCATTGCTCAGGTCCATAATATTTTCGGATACTTGGATGTCATGCGTCTGACCAGTCACAGTTTCGGTCAGTTTGATGCCAAAGAAATCTTCGATGTAATTCTCGGTGACATTGGCTAATGAAGTGTTGCTGAGATAAATCGCTGCCTGCGCCTTGGATAACCCGTCGATAAACTGAGACTTCGACACCCGGACCTTGCTGCTGTTTGAAATGTTCACCCCTTTCATCGACGGGACATAAACGGTTGTCCGCACGATATCGACTTCAGTGCAGGTGTTCAGGTAGATAGCTCCCGGAGGAGCCTGCGCTGTGTTGATCGGGCAGTAGGCGGTGGTCAGGCCGTCGATAGTCAGGCCGTCGATGTAATAGCCGAGAATTCCAATGCCCGGAATGTTCACAATCCGACCGTCCTCAAATTTTATCGCGCTCAGATGCGTGCCGCCAAGGCCGCGAAGGTAAACCCCTACGCCATCCGCCGCATCTGGCGTGGAATAGGCGGCTGGACCTGTAAGGTTTGCCCCGTTGATCTGGATGTTTTTGAACGTGACATTTGTTCCGGTGACAATCACAACCTGATTGCTGGTGTAGGCCGCACGGGGATAGAGCACCGCGCCTTTTTCGAAAGTCAGCGTTCGATTGGCCGGAACGGTCAACGGCGTTCCCAAGCCGATATTTCCACCACCTTTCGGAATGTATACCGCCCCCTGATTGGCCCAATCAATCGCCTCTTGAATCTCCGCCGTATCGTCAGACCCATCCAAAGCCGCGCCAAACCATTTTACATCGACCTCCCCACTCCATTGCCTGTTCCACTGCCACGAGGCGTTGGTGGACATGAACATCGTTCCGCTGTTGGTCGTCGCCCTGACGGCTTTGGAAAACAGCCCGCCGCGATCGGCGTCGGCGACAAAGACATTGGTGTGAACATCATTCGGATTGAGGCGCACCAAGTCGTCGATGGTGTTCACCACCTTGACGAAGCGTTGGGCATGGACCGGCGAGGCCAGAGCCAGGCCAAAGCAAAGAAGGAGGAAAAGGTTAGGCGCCTGGAACTTTTTCAGATTTAACATCGTAGATCGGCGCTGTTTTCTGCGCCTCCCCGATGGTAACTTGAACAGCCGTGACATTGCCTATCTGCTCTCTTGGGCCGAAAGAATGAGGCGACAGAGCCCCATTATGCCCTTGTGGGGCTTTGTTACCGATATCGTCCAACTCATGCGTAAGCTGGCTCATCTCAGATAGATACTCCGATTTTGCTTTGTTGATCGCCACCCAAATATCGTCCGGTAGATTCTTAATCTTCATCCGTTTATCGCATTGGGCTATGGCATTTTTAAGCATCGCCCACCGGTCGAACTTGACTCCCTTGGCAATCTGCTTCATCTCCGCGTCTGGAATTGTGCGTCCTAACCGCCCGCTGGCTAGTATCTTGCGAATGTCCTCCGGTCGAATGCCCGCCCGGCGACCGGCGGCGACCGACTTCGCGACATTGACCCTCGCCGGGTAGTTTATTTTCTTGCCATTCGTCGCGGGCTTGGCCGGGGGTAAAAGTTTTTGCTTTGGTCTGTTCATGGTGGTCATCTCAATTTTAGTATCAACTCTGCCTCACGCGCCCGCCGGTTGCCGAGGATTTTCTGGAGCTTCAGGTGTAGAGGTTCGAAGCCGATGATCTGGTTTTTGGCCTTTTTACTGCGGCGTACTTGAGCACTATATGGAGCGGCAGGATTTCCTTTGAACTCAAGCAGGCCGTTGTCAAACCCGCCTTTGCGTTTCCTCTTCTGGACCAACCCGAGTTTTGACAGCCGCACGATAATACTGTGGGCGACCGGCAGGCTTATCCCTGTGGCCAAAGCGACTTCTCTGGGCGTCTGCCAGTAGTTGGTCGTTCCAAGGAAAGCACCAACCGCCTCTTGAGCGGGTGTCAGGTAATAGCTTTTGGGGTTGAACTTCATCTGAGCCAATCAAAATCCCATTTCCAGCCGTTCATGGCGATGGTGTTCTTGCCGTGGATACCGAACTGCCCGTTGTAAAACCGGTTCTCGCAGGAGAAACGAGCGGCATCTTCCTCCGTGGCGAAGGTCAGGCCAAGCGCATCCTCAAGATAGGGGCGGATGGTCCGGCAGATCCAAGCGTCGGACAGTCGCAGAGCCGCTTGTTTCTCTGGCGACTTGCCAAACATCTCGCCCGTCGCTTGGGCAAACCTTCGACTTCTCAGGCTGAACCCACCGTTGCCCACACAATTGTTGGCCGTGCAAGGCGGGTATCCAACCTCATGGAAGTCGTAGGGCCATGGCGCACCGATGAAATCGTAGGCTAAAAACATCGGACTCCACGCCGCCGAGTTGACCACCGCCGAATCCCACTCCTGAAACAAGCAGAAATCGGTTGAGAACCACCTTGGCAGGTCGCAGATGATTTGACGCTCGTACTCCTGTCGCGGCCCGTCTGGGACGAATTCCACGCGAATTTGGTCTATTCTACCGCGTCCTCCGATTGGCTTGAGCATCGACGGATCGTATTTCTTCGCGCTTGTCACCAGCACAGCCGCGCCGAACTTCACCTGCAACATCGAGTATTGCATCGCTTTGATCGACCGCCGAGGGTCTATCGTGTCAATCGACAGGAGGGTGATGTTGGGTAGGTGAAGGCTCATAAATCTGGTAGTTCGACCGACGCATCCCATCCATGCGTGCAATCCGCCCGGTTAAACAAACAGTTGGGCAACCATCGGCAGACTTCGAGGACCGCACGCTTCTTCATCCCCTCGGCCAAGGCGTAGGGACAGCTTTGGTTGCCGATGAACAACTCAGCTCCGGCAATCACCTGAGCCAAGGCCAACAGCGAGCCAGTGTCAATCCAAGGCACAGGTCCAAACTGACGGCCAAACAGCCGATGCTCATCACGGCTGCCGACAAAGCCGATGTCCGACCCGTATTTCTCGATCACCTTCGCCCATGGAAAAAGCTTATTCTGATAACGCACAGTCCGATTGACCACCACTTTGGCCCGGCGAATAGGCTCGATACCAACCAGCCACCGTTTGTTCTGTTCTTCCACCGGCAGACCGTGGGTGCGCAACATCCACTCACAGAGGTTGCGTTCGGCAGGGAAACCCGGACGGCCAAAGGTGCGGAAGTACTCACTTCTGAAGTCATTGAGATTCACGTCAACCTGTTCATCGCGAGAGAGCCACCGTACGTCGTCGATGTATGGCTGAGTCGAGAGAAGTGAACGCAGGCTTTCAACTTTCTGACCGTCCATCTTCTCGCGCGTCCAGTTCTCAGCGTGTAGGCAGAGAGTGCCGCCGCCTAGTGCGCGGATAACGCAAGCGGAGTATACGCAATCACCCCCATCTCCTGCATGACCGAACGTCATAACCTTTTCAAAATCTTTCTCAGACTCCGTGGCCGTCCATCTGGTGGGCGGTCGAACAACTCCGCCAGTAGTTCTTTGTTCTCGAATATCCGCCGCACAAACTGGAGGACATACCATTCGTTTTCCGGTTTGATGCCGCAACCGAGCCTGAACTTTTCCGCATCCTCAACCGGCACACGAGCGAACGTCTTCTGCTTGGCCACCCACGCCGCCCGTTGCAAAGTCAGTCCACCCTTGGTAGCGATATCAATCATCCGCATCATGCGGTACGGCCGCTTCGGTCGTTGCAGCGGCCCGTTGTAACGCTCGACCGCGATCAGTCGGCAGATCGGAGGCGGAATGGAGTTAAGGCGTTCGAGGTAGTTCATGGCCCAAAGTATTTCATGCCGCTGCGGATAACACCACGCACCCAAGGCTTTGGGTTTTCTGGAATGTTCCTTGCGTAATACCCCTGACCCCACTCGCGCAATCGCGGGTCAATATTATTCAGTCGGAACCAGAGGCGATAGGTGTCCGTTCCTGAATCATCAAGGTAGCGCCCCACTATTCCAGTCGGCCCTCCTTTGTCCCACGCCAGCAGCGTGTCACTCTCCCCTCCGAATTCGAAAACAATCAATTCTCGAATTGCGGCAGTGAATTTATCTACCTCCTCTTGTGAGTGCTGGATGTATCCACCCCCATTCGAGAAGACACAATCATCATCTACCACTTGTGGTAAAAGCATTGAGACTTCGTTTTGTTTGATAAAGAGCGCATCAGCCTTTTCAGCCTCAGCTATTGTTTTAAACTCCCTACCACTATCGGACTTATATTTAGTTATCGATTTCATTCCTCATCAGGTTCTTTGAATTTCCACTTGGCGTAGTCGTAGCCGATGATCAGTCCGAGAACCGTTCCAACGGCCAGGCCGATCAGCAGGTCCAGAATCTCGATCATAGATACTCCTTCATCTCCGGGTGTTGCTCGACCGCTGCGGCAAGGCAGATCGGGCATTCGGGTTTGCCGACCGACACCCAAGTTTCCGAGAACCGAATGCCGCAAGCGGTCGCCCCACTTTCCCAATTTGAGTCTGGCCGGAAGTGCCGGACCTCATCCTGCGCCTCACCAACGCTGCCCATCAAGCCGACGAACCCGCGCCAGGCTCGCATCGCCACTTCGTCGCTGCGATGACCTTTCGGCTCTCGACCGCTCGCGTATTCGGCTTTGACCTTGATCGGTGGTTTAATCCCTCTCAAGGCCGCGTAAAAAGCCTTGGCGTTGTTCCTGCGCCGGGCATAGACGAACTCGTAGGTATCACGCCAAGGCCATGTCATGGGACTACGTGACTTTCCTTGGGATGCTTGATAACGCTTGATCTCATCCTCAGTCAGATCAGTCCGCGCTTGGACGAACATCCGGTATTTGAAAACCAAACCGGTCATTTTTTCACTTCCTCAGCCTCGACCAGTGGCAGCGGTTCCTGAACGGATTTCTTCCGCTTCTTCGTCCCGCCGTTAACCTTTCTCGCCTTTGGTTTGGAACTCGGCGTGGTCGTCAGGATGTCAACGATGGCCTCGGAATTTTCCATGATGGCATCAGTCACCTGTTTTACGTGTTCACGGTCTTCCTCCCAACCAAGCTTCTCGGCCAGAAGTTTTCTGATCTCGTGCTTCTGCGCTTCTTCCAGCGAAGAATGCGCCGTCCCATCGCTGCTTTGATATGCGTTCACTTTTGTTATCATACTGGTGGTCTTTCTGTTTGTTGTTTAACTGAAAATTTCAATTTTGCTGACCCCTTTAAATCCAACCATTATTAAATCTGGAGTTGGAAACTCACGACCATCAATGCACTTCCATAAATGGAGACAACCAGCATGATTGTTAACGTATTCGGTTTTTGGTGGATGGAATTGACAAACGCAATCCTGAGCTTCCCAGAACAAGTCCTTTATTTTACACATCAACTCCCATGATGGAGTTGTTTTACTGCTTGCTCCAAACGAAACTGAAACATGCTGCCATCCCATCCCATCTGAAGCGATACACCTAATCCGTCTGGCTTCATTTGGAATGGCAAACTCAAATAGGCCATTGAATCCATAACTCTCATCAGACCCAAATCTCCCAACTCTGATACGGGCCTTATTTAAAAAAGTCCAATCACTCATACGACATCTGCTTTCGGTTTGTAGCCATGGCGAGATTCTATTTGTATCCATTCTCGCAAATCAAAATCGAACAGCGTGAGCCCTTCCATCATCGCCACCTGCTGGTAATCGCTGGCCGGACTTTGACTCTTGCGAAGATACAGCTTTGGTTTGCCCGGTTGATGGTGCGTCCATTCGTCAAGCAATCGATGTTTCGCCCCTCCGAAATAATGCTCAAGCAAATACCCGAAAGTCGTTTCACTGAATGAATCGGACGGCTTGCCTTTGTTCCGCTCGCGATAGACCCGCAGTAGTTCATCCGGTTCAATCGCATGAGAACGCATGGCCAGCGCGTCGGTGAGGATTCCGAACTTCCGGTAAAAGCGGGCTCCAGGCCGGGCGATCTGCTGCGGGTTAAGCTGGCCAGGCAACACCACTTGGCATCGTTCATCAGCAAATGCCGATTCCATGGCCGTTCTAAACTCAGGCAGTACGACGATGAATCGTTGCGATAGTTTGACCACAACATCAGCATCGAGTTCGCGGGCGAAGACCAAGCCGTTCAGGAAGCTTTGCATGTCGGCGGCGAAGTGGCCACGGCGGGAGTCGGAGCAGGTGTAATCGCATCCAAGTCCCGCCGCAAGTTTAGCCATCGCCTCTGACTCAGGAGAACGGTCGTCCGAGATCAGGATAGGCACGTCATCACCGAAGATGCGACGACAACGCAGGATATTTAGGCGTACAAACGCGGTGAGCTTGTACGCCCCGATGACAATGCAGGTGGTCATTCTCCTGCCGGTGGCGTTTCGTCGTTCTCTTTTTCGAAGTCGATGGAGCGTTGTTTTTCTTCGCTTGTCATTTCCCTGACTTCGACCACCTCGCCAAGATCAACCCGGCGAACTGTCTTTTTCGATTCCTCTGGTTCCCCGAGAGTTTCAGTGCAATCGACCGACCTGTATTCGTACCCCGTTTGAATATTATTTGAGATTTGCGATATTTGAGCATCGACCTCGGCGAGACGCGCATCGAATTGTTTTACGACTTGCTTCTTGTCGGCCTCTATTTGTTTGGACAAGCTCGTTTTCTCGGCCAGCTCACGACCGAGCAGGAGGATTTCATCCCTTGTAAACTTGCACTGGAGAGTGCGTTTTACTTTTTTGATTTCAAGTTTTTCCGACTTCTTGTTTTTCACTGGTGGTTTCCTTTTTTGTTTTAGTTTTTACTGTTCTGAAATTCGACGCTCGGACGGGGTGAGGGTGGTGATTAAACCGGTTTCTGCCCTCTGAACTTCCTGCAATGTTCGTTGCGCCATGTCGAGGTTCTCTTCTTTACTCATGCAATTAGAAACCACTTGGACGTGCATCTTCTGATCAAGTCCAACATAGATAACCGAGACGAGTCCACGTTTAAAATTTTCCATGATCAAGCGTTGGATTCGGACTAAAGCTTTTCGCTGTTCAGGAGTTAGCTGACTCTCGTTTGGTGGTTGTGGTAGGTTCATATCGCTAATTAATTAAAATCGTTAGGTGATTATGCAGGCTACGTATCTGCATCCAAATTGCAATCAACATTGCAACACCAGCTTTCTGGCGCAACATTTTCGCTGGTCTATCTTCTTTTGAAAAGAATGACATAATAAAACTGGTAAAACCGAACACCGCAAATCCAAAGGAAAGGATAAACTGTAGTGCTGGAATAAAGTCTGGTATCATTTTTCCCTCTCTTCCAGCATGGCATCGGACATGGCGTAGGCCATCTTTGCGGCAGTAACCGTAATTGGCATATTTTCCTCTGTGGCTACAGTGGACAGCCTGTCTCCTTCCGTAATTAAAGCTTGCATTGCCTTTGCCGCGAAGTAATCGCGCAAGGTCATACCGCCAAGGTTCTCTCCAAAGGAAGAACCAACCATACCATCAACGTTAACTAACGGCTGAGGAAAGGCTAATGGGTTATTCGGTTTATTTTCTTCATTCATATTCCTGCTCCTTGTTCTAAATCTTCAATCACATACCTTCCGGATGTCCATTCATTGTGCAGTCGGTAGTAGCAGACACTTTCCGCATGGGCTCTGATCTTCGGGTCGCACCCATGTTGGTGCAGAATGGGTGCTTTCTTCAACAACCTTTCGGTATACCTCCAGTAGAGGTTGTGCGTCGGTCGCGCGTCGTGAATGGCGATCAACCCCGCCCACTCTGGAACCTGATCGACGGTCAACAATCCTTCGGGCACGACATACCAGAACTGCCGTGGACCACAGGGTTGACCCATCTGCTGGTGTTTCACCCGCCGCGTCTCCTGCCTGTTCGGGTAGCTGCCGGTGCGGAAGATATCCGACTTTTTTGCATCAGCTTTAAAATCGCTGAGCGACAGCTTGATCTCGTACTCCCGGAAGAACCCGGCTTCGGTGAGTTCGAACACATCGCACTCCCACCACTTGGACGGTGTGTAGTTCGGCAGAACAAAATTTCTACGCAGTCGTTCGCGCATGATCGTCAGTGCGATGGTCCATTCGGTCAGCATCGTTCGATAATTATTTCCGCCCCTTCTTGGCCGGGTTCAACTTGTTGATCTTCGACTATCAGTTTACAAATCACCTGCCTGCAATCGTTGAGCGGTATTCGTGAGACAATCCAAAATCGTAGCTGCGATTCCGTCAAGGTCGCGCCTAATTCGGTCGCTGCTGCGGACCTTAATTGTGACGCAATAACGGACTTCGCCTGATTCATCCATGCTTTGATTCTCTTTTCGGTGTAGACGGTCATCCCGCCGCTTGGTGTTCGACCGGCGTGCTTCCGGTTCTTGAAGCTCAGGCAATGACCTATCCCGCTGATCGTCAAAACAATTGGCTCGGATGAACGCTTCACTGGCATTCGGGAACCTTTCGAGAAGTTTTTGTCGTGTCATTTGGCGCTATCATATTGAAATCAGTAATCAACTCCATTTCTTCTTTGTTCAGGCTCATGAAGTAGTCTGGACTTCTCACGAATCTGCATCGACTCTCCAAAGAACTCACAGTCAATTTCAATCCCTGACTGGCCCTTCGTGTTCTTGAGCACCTTGATTCGCATGATCTCTTTTACCTCTGGATGCCTCCACACGCCGAGTACCAAACCGGAACTGTTTTCAATGCTTCCGGAATCTTTTGCGTCAAACAAGCTTACCTCCGGGTCTTCACCTTCGCGCCTGTGGATTTGAGAAGCGATGATCAGAATAACCCGGCAGGACTTCGCAATGATCTTCAGCTCCTCAGCAATGTTGCTCATTCTTTCATACCTGGAACTGCCTTTACTTTGGACAAGCTGAATGTAATCCAGCAGAACAAGGTTCGGCCTTTGACCAATCACCAATTCAGAGCGATTTATGTACGCTTCGAGTTGCTCGCATGAAATTCGCGGTTCAGCGCAGACGAAAATATGGCTTAACTTTCGATGACCTTCTTCACCAAGCCTTTCACCTGATGCGATTGATTGCCTAAATGCCAGTTCAGTATCTTTTCCAGTCCACCCTTTTGCGATACCCAAGAACCGCTCGTAAACAAGTTCCTCGGGTAATTCCAATTCGAACAAGATTGTTTTTAGTGGTGCTGCGTGGTTCGCGATGTTTTGCAAAAGAGCGGTCTTTCCTACACCGGTAGCCGCAAGGATTGTTACCAACTCGCCAGGAACTATTCCACGAACGCTTCGGCCAAGGGTTGGCAGCCAATTTCCTAAGTCGAATTGAAATTGATTCAGGTTCCGAATGTAATCGCGGTATGGCTCTTCCAGTTCCCACATTGGCTTTATCGGAACATGGAATCCTTTTACGAATACCTTCGCGGAATTCATCAACGCGGTGAGCGCTAATTGAGCTTCTTGTGGACTTTTGAAGCTGGCAATAAAATCTGAAACGTCTTTCTCTTGCGAAATCTTTACTTCACGAGTGCTCGCCACTTTGCCAGAGATGGAATTCAACACCAGTTCGATATGCTTCTTTCCGGGCTCATCTGTGTCCCCGCACAAAACCACTTCTTTTCCTTTCAGGCTTTCAGTGTACGAGTCCAACCACTTACCTGCCCCTCCCACATTGCATGTTGCGGTGAAGCCAAGTGCTGCGAGGTTGTCAGCATCTTTTTCCCCCTCACAGATCCACACCCGATCTGCCGCGAGAATCTCTGGAAGGCGATACAGAACACGCTCAACCCCATCCATGCTCCAAACCCATTCTCCATTCACAGAATGACGCTGGCGAAATGTCTTTGGTTGAAACCTGAGAACCTGATAAACCTCACGTCCATTGGCATCGCGGTATTGGTAAATCTTCTCAATCTGGGCCTTCGGTTCGACAACTGGTTTTGAATGAATCTCGACCGGCTCCTTGGCGTTCTGCTTGATGAATCCAATCCGGCTCAACCCGGCGTAGTGTGCAGCAAGGTCAATCGCATCGCCTTTGGTCTGACAGCCCTGGCAGAAGTAAACCCCCTGCTCGACGTTCACCGAAAGGCTTGGGTTTTTATCCTCGTGAAATGGGCATTTGGCCGTCCGCTGTTTTCCATTGCCGATCAGCTTGACCCCATGAGCTTCAAAAATCACTTCCAATGGGTTGTCCCGTTTGAATCCCTCGATGTCCATTCGTGCGGTCATATGTTCGGTCCTACCCTTTTTTTCTGCTGTTTGGAACCGTTCCTCATTCGGTTCTCAGCCAATCGAGTTTCAAGGATCGCTCGCCAGTCAGTTACCGGCCTTTTACCAAAAAACCACTGCCCCTTCACCGCTGTCCCCTCGAAAGAGTTCCAACCAATTTTGATCTCAGCCTCAGAGTAATCCGCTTCCATCCTTCGAAAATACTCAACGGCCTGCTCAAGAGTTGGGGCAGTTCGGATTCCTCCTTTTGAAGGTTCAGAGGGGTGTGGTTCTGCTTCCATTCCCTTCCATTCCCTTCCATTCCCTTCTATAGTCGGTTGCCTGCCGGAATCCGGCACCTTCCTGACGTTATCCGAGCAGTCTCCTGCTAATTCTTCATGGTCAACTACTTCCACAACATCAATCCATCCAATCTCACTTGACGATGCTTTATCAAGGCAGCGTTGAATCAAAACCTCTGGAAGCCTCGACTGACGTGAAATTGAGGTGGCTGTATGCGGAGTGCCGTTATCCCGCAGGAGGGTGCCGCGCACCCGGCACTTGCTTGCCACCTGCACTATAACCAGCCAGCACCCAAGTAACGCCGCCCCTTCAGGATCAGAAACAAGCTCAGTGTAACCATCCCCATCATGCTTGTTTGGGATCGGAACCCACCGCATCTCGACCATAGCCTTGGTGCGATTATTCTCGTAGTGAGACTCCCAATTTTTGATGCGGTAAACCTTCACTTCCTTGCCCTCCCGCAGTGAAGCTTGTTTCCCTCCGGCTTGAGTCTCTTCAAAAGCCTGAATTCATCCATGAGCCAATCGCCATTTCGCTTTGGTCTTTTGATTTTGACACGAACTGAATTTTTATATCCCCATCGGGTAAAGTAAGCGGTTGAATAAAAGGAAAGTCGGTAATGGGATGAAATCCTATTCCGAAGACTTAAACCACTCCCAATGTAAAACAACTTTCCGTCCAAGAAAATTGCGTAAACACCAGGACTATCTGTCATTTTAAATAGTTCGTCTGCTGCTATCTCTTCCCATCGCGAACTCCGCCTTAAATTAGTCGTCGTCATGGAATCAACCCCAGATCGGTGACGGAAAAGCTTGGAACCACTGGCACGAGGAGCACATGTGCCTGCGATGAATTTCCGCCACCATTCTGAGTTTGATTCGAACGCGCGTTTTGTGTGGTTCCAAACACATGTTGATCGAACTTTTATCCATTCTGGGGAAAAGGCGCAAGCGTTTTTTTCAATCTGGTGTTTTTGCGTTTGGCCATCGTTCGGCGCGTTCTGACAGTTTCATCACTTCTTTCGCGTATTCGCGAAGTCCCTCTACGTCCTCCTCTTCTAAGCCTCCCATGTCAGAAACAAGATCATCCGCATCATCGGAAACCGTGTTCGCATAACACGCTAAAGCTGGCGCGGAGAATCGGTCTTTCAACTTAATCACAAAGCATTCTTCCTCGCTGCCCTTCTCGCCATATTCAAGAAAACCTAATGCCGCGAGATTGTCCAAAGACTGTGCAGCGCTCGCAGCAATCAAGCTGTCTTGTGGCATGGCTCTCAGTTTATCCAGACGCACCAGCGCATATTTGCACCGGCCATCTGCCGTTGTGTTTCGTATTAGTTTCATAAAATTATTCACTTCTTCTGATTGTGCGGCGGTAGTGCTGCGCCATCTCGTCCAGGTGCTCGCCGTAGGTCCGGCTGCGGCTCTCGGGCAGGGGTTGGGCTGGCAGCGCGTTGGTGGCCGTCTGGCCGGGGATTGGCGGGGGGTTTTGCAACGCCTCAGCCGCTTTACGCTGGCGAACGGTCTGGAGGATGTTGCTGGCCGTCTGCGCGGCCTCGGGTGTGAGAATGTTGATCAGCCGTACTCGAGGGGTTGAAGGGTTGGAGCGCATGATTTCGAACCGGAAAAAGGCAATCGGACTTTCCGCCCCATCCTCGCAGATTTGCTTGACACCCATGATGACCAAGCCGCTCGGCACCTGGGCTAGATCCGCCAAGGTCAGTAGTTCGTTGGTTTTGACGATGGAAACGACGTTCGTCGGCGGGGTTTGAGGGAAGATGTCGATCTGGAAGGAAAAGAAATCCGGTCGGCGCTGGCATTTTTCGAGCACAATGCCACGGCGCGGGGTGAGACTGCCGATGTCGGTGATCTCCGCCGCACAAGCGACGGTTGAAAGGACGGCCAAAAGTAAAGTTTTCATCCTTTTTCTTTTTCAAAAGTGCTCTGGGCCTTCTCCAATTATGTATATAACTTTCGGGCAAACCCCATTCTTTTTCAGGAATCTCCCACAGATCTTACACTTCCGACGCTTGGGCTTTTTCTCTTTCATAAATCACTCAATCTCCATTTATTGCGTTTAAAATTCCGAACAGGGTTCCGACGCAAAACAAAAAGATGATGACGCAGCCGACAATTTCCAACATACGCCTTTCGCTCGGCCACTTCATACCGCTCTCTCCGACTCGATTTGGCTCTCACGTTCTTCCAGCCAGTTCAGGACCGCCAGCGGCCAAAAGACCGCGATCAGACCGACGATAAAGAACTGGATTGGAATATCCCGCCAACTGTACAGACGCCACTCACGCCAAAGCCTTGGCATTTGAATGACAACTCCGATGGCCAGCCAAAAAACGACCAACGCGGCGAGGATTAGCAATGTGGTTTTCATAACGTTATTTTGGAAACTCCTGTTTTAGCAGGTCAGCCGGAACGCCATCGAGACATCCCGATTTGAAGGCGGAAATTTGCTTGAAGAAAAACGCCGCGCCAGCGGCTTTGCATTGATCATGCAACGACTGAGCCCATTCGAGCTTCATTTCGCGCCGTTTGCCTCCTGACTCTCCGCCGACAATGATTTGGTGGATTAATCCGCTACCCAAGCCCACTTTGAGCGGTTCGCGACGTTTCGGATCGTTACAACGCTCACGCCGTAAATCCTCCCGATCTGCGCCTATCAGGTTTAAACTTGAAAGTAAAGGCTCACAGGAGAGAAACCGCACCTTGGCTGGAATCTTGAGCAGTTTAGGGATGCGCTTGTCCGCATACTCCTGGTTCTCAACTGAAGTCCCGATCCAGACGTTGGCTGGGGGTTTTCCGTTTATCCACCCATCAACCCAATGGATCAAATGCTCTTCGGCAGCTTCCGGCCACTGCCCAAGGGCTGATATCATTCTAGGCCAATTCTCCGGCCTCTTTGTTAGCAGCAGCCAATCCAAATTAGGCGTGTCGTGGATCAACTTCAGCAGTTCCGCCAGCCACTCAATTGGAACCTCGTCATCGAGCCAGTCAGCCAACGAGGCGCAGAAAACGCGTGGAGGATGCCATGGCGAGCCTTCGAAACGTGCCTGCAATGGATTCGACCGGAAACTGTGTTCTTCAACGGCTGCCTCCCGATTCCACTTCAACGGCTGTTTCCAATTCGCCTCAGAAGTGCGCCGTCTTGGCTTGCCTTTACCCCACCCTTCGGGCGTCCACTTGCGCAGTCTGTCCTGAGCGTCGGCGTAACAGTTAAGTTAAAGGCATCCCGGTGAGACTTTACTACATCCAATCCAAGGATTGAATGTAGCGTCACACCAAAGGATGCTAGTTTGTTTTCCCATAAATTCCTCTCGCTATTCGCTTGAGTTTACCTTCCTGAACAAGTTTAGAAGCCATCACTTTAACGGCTGCTGGCGACTGTCCGGTTCTCGCTGAAATCTCTAAAATAGATGCAGGTTCTAAAACGGCATCTAGAAATCTTTTCTGAGGCTCACGGGGTTCCGTATTGTGACCGCTGATGAATAGTCTGGGACGCCCAGAATTGTCATATTTATTAAACCACTGACCGCATCCACAATTACATTGTATTACGGGGTTCTCTTCGCCAATCAACCGCAATCGTGATGATGCTTTCCGGTGCTTCACAAGATGGTGAGCGGCATCCTGGCAAACCTCAATGTTCTCCGGGCGATTGTCCGATCTATTCCCGTTTATATGATGAATTTGTTCTCCATCTTCAAGACGCCTTCCAAGCTTAGACTCTGCGACAATCCGATGCTCATAAGCGTAACCTCGAATATCTGACAGGTGATGGTCCTTTCCTACCCTGACAATCACGTAGCCATTTGAAGCAACAAGTTTCCCACCTTTCCAGTTCGGGTTCTCTTTTCCGATTCGCATTCCATATGAATAGCACATGAGTGTTACTCCGTCCAGCTTATGTTTGAGTTCTCAGCCATGGCATCTTTTGATTAAAGCCTAACCCCATCCAACGCCCGTTGAACAGTCTGTTCGTGCGTGACCTCGAACTGTTTGATGTCATCCCCCGGTTTTAGGCTAAGCGGCACGCTCCAGACGTGGCCGCAGTTCGGGCAGACGAGAAAGATTTTGGACAAATCCTCTTGGTTGGACCGGCGGTGGAGGGACATCTGACAGTAGGGGCAGTGAATAATTTTTGTAATCATTTTATTGGGGGTAAACCGACTTGTTTTCGATACCAGTTTGTGGCGTAGTTCGGATGTTTTGCAAACCAAGATTTCAGATAGTTCGGATGGCGAGCACGCCACTCCTTTTGGTACGCGTTCTCCCGCGCCCGCAGTTCCAGGTCGGCCTGACGCCGGGCTTTCTTCGCAGACAATTCCTTCGCCCGGTACTCGAGGTTGGACCGATACTTCTGGCGCTGCCACTCGGCTGTGCAGGATTTGCAATAGACGCCGCTCTTGCGCTTGGGATTGACCCCGCATTTGGAACAGAGTTTCATGCTGGACAGCGTTCCGCAAGTTTGTCCGCCTCCGTTTCGAGAATACTGAAAATCAACTCGTGCTCACCACGCCTAAGATACGGCTCGATTAGTGGCCACAGGTGGTCCATTGCATACATGCTTGTCCCGTCGTGCCAGCATCGGCCACCAGTCACCGGGCAGTTGATATGGTCTGGGGCGCGATCCTTCAAAGGGTAGACGCTATGGAACTCCAGTTCAGCAGTTGCGTTTCCTTGGAACACCGAAACGTGGAAGTGAATCCCTCCGTGAACAGTTCTCAATTCCCAATGGTGATTGACCGAGTTGAACGGTTTTGACCACTTGTATAAATGTCCGTTGTATTTCATAAAATCTATGCGTTTACCATCCACGGCTCAGGTTGCACCACCAGATGCCCGTCGATCAGCAGGTCTGCGCTGGAGGACGACACGTCGTAGCCCGGCCATTCGTTGGTGGCCAGACATTGGGCGTATCGGGCGAGCGCCCGGCTGTACCTGTCGCGCCCGAGCAGGATGAATTCCTCGCTCAGGATGCGCTTACCCATCTCGAACGGCGGGAAGCTCTCCTGAATGTAATGCCTGAAATCCACCCGTTGTTCGCCCGTCGCGGTATTCCACAGGTCAAGATGCCGCGCCGCCTGAATGTGGTAGCCAAACTGAAAGACATGCTTTGACCACGGTCGAGGGTGGGCTGAATTGCAGGTTTTGAAATCGGCGATAAACCCTTTCGGTGGTACGAGGTCTATCAGGCACCGGACGGGCACCCGGATCTTCGTCGCCTTGTCCATATAGAATCCGACGATCATCACCTGTTTGCGGCTGGACTTGAACAGCTCCATCAACTGCGGGTCTTTCAAGACGATCTCCGCCGCGACAAACGCCGACTGGAAAAGGTCAGGCTTCACCACCTGCTTGCCTTTGAACATCATTTCAGATCGCCACTTCTTGCAGACCTCAGCATTGAAGTTCCACAGCCTTTTCTCTCCCTTCTCGTTCTGATACGTCTCAGGACAGACGGCAAAGCGGTCTTGGTTGTCGTCCATCAGCAGGCAATCGACAATCGTTCCCCAATCGGTGCTTTTCGTCGCCTCATCCTTGTAACCACTAACCCATCTGTGCGGGCAGTGATCGAATTCCGCGATGTCGCCCCCGCCCATGATGTAATCCTTGTGACCGCGCGTGACACCCGGCGCTTGGGCCTGATACGTCTCCAGTGAAACTCCATCGCCGCAAATCTTCGCCTCCTTGATCGGGTTTGGCGGCGCGAAGTCTGTCCAATTTTGTGTGCTCATAATCTATTTTCCTCATTCATTTTTCTTGCGCATTCATCAGCCGCATCTGCGTCGTGGAATACCAACGGCTTGTCGTTCCCATCTGAACTCTTGTCATAGATCGGGGTGGGGCCGTCCATTACGTGATATAATCCGGGTCGGAATTCTTTGACTTTGTATTTCACCTCCGCCTTGGCGATGGCCGCATTTGCTTTTGCGGCTGGAAGTTTAGTGAAGTTTGTGTACCAGTCGCGGAGTTCTTTCAACGCACTCAAGAGATCGGGAGCGGCGGCGATTAGGTGAGCATTGGCGACTTGCTCTTTGCGTTGGTCAGCATGTATCCACGCCAGACTGACAACGGCAATGCAGCCCGAAACAACCGGCCCGCGCCCAACAATAATAATCTCGTGCTCGTTTGATTGGGCGCCAGTCCACGGTCCCGGCGTATGCTTTGATTCACTCACAACAACCTCCCACCTGTTAGCGTGCGTTTAACCTCCGATAATAGTTCTTCCAGTCGTTCGACCGACAAATCAGCCAGTTTCACCCCGTCGCCTATCAACTGATTGGCCAGCAGCCATGCTTCAAGTTTCTGCCGCCCGTCGGTCTCCCACTTCCCGCGCGGATGACTTTTATTCCAACCGTGGATTGATTCGCTGGCCGTGCGGATCTCGCCAAGGAGTTTGTTCGTCGCCGATGTTGGGACGGTGGTCGTCGGCGCTGGCGCAGTGCCGGGAGCGGCGCACCACGCCGCCAAAAGGCGACCATGTTCGAGTGTTATCGGCTGGCCATTCGGCAGACACGAGGCTAAGGCAGGGTGCGAAATCTTCGTCGGCCAAAACTTATGATCGAGCGTAATAGCTCCGTGGATTGTGCTTTCAAAGATGAAATCTTCAGCCTGAACCGGACTAAGATTTTCATCCCTCACGATGACCGTTTTACCGTTATCTTTCACTTGCCTTGTCTTGTACTTGGCTCTCAACGATACGATCCAAGGGATAGTTGAGCGAAGAAGCTTTTGAATGAAAAGCGCATGTTCCATTTTAGGTTTTCGCCAGTTATGAAGTCCAGCTTTCTTGCTGTCTTCGGCGTTCTGCTCCGCCATATCCAGAACCCCGCCCAAACCATCCCACTCAGAACTTGCTTGGTCGATTATTCCAATGGCAGCGCCAGAATTCTCAACCGCGGCCATAGCCTCAACGTATCGCATGGGTGAAAATGGCTCTTTTAACGGAAGAACGTCGTACCCTCCTATTTCCTTCACGTCTGAGTACAATTCCCCACGTCCGGCCTCGCTGTCGATCTGAACCATCTTCCCTTTTGGTCCGACAAATCCTCGGGCAAGCAGCAATGCGCTAAACGACTTACCGCTTCCACTCTCGCCGTACAACGAAACAATGGGATTAACGCCTTGGCGTGTTGCTGGCCGTATTTGTAAACTCATACTGCCTCCTCCTCTTCGACTGTTCCGGGATTGGGTTGCATAGGTCCATAAATATCCCCGTCTCGAATAATTGACTCGACCATCCATTCATAGCCACAAAAGCCTTTGCTTTGCTTGCGCAGTGTCTTTGCCGCTGGTGCGGTAATTTCTCGAACCGTCACGCCAGCCCTCCAGCCGTCGCCGAAGTTGTAGGTGTAATACCCGAGCTTCGGCTGTTTCTTTCCAAACTTGCGGACGATCGCGTAACAGTTTTCCTGTCCGCTCCATTTTCCGTTCCAAGAATTGTTTCCCGGCATCGAGAGTTCAAATGATATTAACATGCTCCCTCCTTTCCTTCCCCCTCGCTCTCCAGTTTAGCCAGCTCGGCCTTAAGTTCGGCGATCTTCTTCGCGCGGACCTCAGCTGGACTCGCCTTGGATAGATAGGCACGCAGTTCGTCCAAAGATGTCACGTCACACGAGTAATCAGTCCCGTAAAAGACGTGCAGTTTCAGGTTGTCTCCCGGCTTGTTCCACCCGGAAACTGCGATGCTAAGTGCAAGATAATTGTCCTTCAGCGGGTTAAGCGGTCGGACGATCGCGTCCAGTGCTTTGAACGACTCGAACAGGGTGAACATCAACTGATTTTCATTTTCGTTTGTCATAGGTTTTTACTTTCTCAAAATTCTATTACCATGCGGACCGCCTGCTGTTAACGCCATCCATAGGCCATGACCAAAATGGCGGTCCCAATTCCAGACAGGAAAAAGATCAGGACAATAAAGGCCAGGCCAATCGGTTTTTCAGTTTTCATTTCAGTTTGCACTCACGTTGCCCCGCTCCACCCGGAACGAGGCAAGGTGAATACAAGTTCAAGTTGGCGCATTTGCTGACACCGCGAAGGTTTTGAATTCGACGCCCGGAAAGCCCGAAATATCATCAGGCAATCGTCCATCAATCAAATCATCTTCGTTAACCGTCCGAACCATTTTACCTGGTTGATCGACAACGATAATCGGGTATGAATTGTCTCCTATGGTTGTGCTTATTCCGAAGCCAGTTTCTCCCCGGTTGTCCCCTTGGAAATCGTTGAAAATGATCCTCGCCAAATAAGACGGATCGTCCCATCGCGCATTTCTGGCTAATGCCGTGCGAACTGTTTCTTCCAGTTGGTAACCGCTCCAATGTCCATAAAACCAAACATCGTCACGATTTGTTTTTGGTGCTTGTCGCACCACAATATTTCCTCGATCTCCCATAATTTATTCCTTTCTCGTTCGAGTACTTCATGCACTCACGTTGGCCACCGACACCCGCCGGTGACCAAGGCGAATACACACTACTTACCTTTCGCCAAAGTGATGCTGCCATCCGTTATCGGCATGGCCAGAAGGTTTTACTCTCAAGGTTTTATCGGCTGAGAAGGTGAGCCCGCATTGAGCACAAGCTTTGCCTTTCAACTGTTCACGTTCAGCCCCCGGATAATAAATCGTTCCAAGGAAAGGTCGCGCTCCAGTTCTGGACAAATACTCCTGTTCAAACTTTGGCCAGCACTCAGCATGGAGCACAGAGCCAGCCTCACCCTGACGATAAGCAATGGCGGTTTTCAAATGATCCTCCAGTGAGCCAAAAGGGTTGTCAGGACTTCCTGCTCGTCTGCTTCAATGGGGAAATTCAGCTCGTATTCATCCCCTTGCGCCTCAATCCGGACGTGCCGGTATGGTTCCCTGCCATCCTGATGCACTTCGTTGTAGGTGATTTGTGCCCCGATGCTTCTCGGGGATAATGGCTGAATCAAATCCGAGTCTTCAGCCTCGCACTCGTAAGAAGCCTCACCGTCAAATGTTAAGCCGTTCGCGCTCACGATCCCACCGCCTTTCCTTCAATCCTGAAGTGTGGATGATGAAACTCTCGAACCGTCATATTAGGCTCTGCTGGATACCAATCTGCCTTGAGGTGTCCAAGGACTAAAAACCAATCTCCCGCCTTTGTTTTGTCTCCGATGTGAAGCTGAGAAGCTAAAGTCGGCTTGCCATCTGGACCAGCTATCTGATGTGGATGTCTCACGCTGCCACCCCGCTTTCTTTGGCTTCTGGAAGTGCGAACCGAGGCACAAAGCAATTCTCAATCTGTCCAGTGCTCCTGTTGATGTGCCGACGAATGCCGAATACATCGTGCCCGAAGTTTCCGTCGTCCGCTGCCTCCAGCCGCGCAAGGTCCAGCGGCATCCCATTGCAATGACATGCCTCAATATCCATGTAGGCCGTCATCTTCTCGTAATTCACGCCAAGTTTTTCGGCCATGGAAACGGCACGATCTGCAATCCGGTTAATGATCTCAGATTCGAATTTTGATGCTGTCCATTTAATCATATGTTTGTGTGTATTTTAGGTTAACTACTGCCCTCTGCCCTCTGCCCTCTGCGAAGGGCAGCTCGGGAGGGGTCAAACTTTGTAGCGATCAGCTTTGTATTTGCCGCTCTTGGTGAAAATGAAGGCAAATCCTTTTTCCATTCCACCGGCCACAAGCTCACCGTGCCAGTCGAATTTTGCGCACAGCGCCTTTGCCGCTTCAAGGTGAACAGCTTCACCGCTCAAACTATGCGGGAATGGAATTGTGACCGTCCGCTTCATCCCGGCATCCGCTTTGATGCGCGAGCCCCGAGTGTTGGTTGATGGAATGTATGTCGTGATAATCGTTGTCATAAGTTTTTGTTTCTGGTGCTCCGCACCCGTGTGACCCCAAGCGGAGCCACAGGGGAAGGGAATTACCATTGACGCTTCAGCTTGTTCAACTCTGCGTGAGTGCCGCGATCTGGCACAATCGGCACACCGTAACTCTCAAACGATTTCCGATACTCATGGCCATCATCCCCAAAGTAAGACGCCAGCACGTAATTAACGCGTCGCCTTTGATCGCCGATGGAAACATGCTTTTCTTCCCGAGCAACTACTGAGGCTAGAATCAATTTCATAGTGCCACCCCTCTTTCTTTGGCCACACCAACAGCGGCGATAATCTGTTCCGGGGTGCCAGAGTAAATTGAGTCGTTAAGACGAAAAATGTGAAAAAGTCCAACAGCATGGCATGCATCAGCCATGGCCGTCTCGTGTGGGTAGCACTGTATGGCCGTCTCGGCCACCGCACCAACTGGCATACGTGCGACCAATGAAGCCCAATGCTCTGGGTGATAGCGCAGCCAAGTATACATCTCGCCGCCAGAGCATCTCTCGTATTGTCCAGCCTCACCATGTCGCCCCGCCATCCATGCGGCGAGGTCCGATGCTAGATATCCGCTGATTGGCCCTGTGCGGCCAAGGAGTCTCAGCGCGTCTACCTCCCCGATGTCCATCCTGATAGCGTCAGTCAGAGCGGTCAAAATCAAGGCCCTGACCCCGTTGCCAGGGTGGAATCCCTCCGCCCATCGTGCAGACCATGGGTGAGGCTCGCACCCATCTACCACCTCATAGTAGACGCCTCTGGCACGTATCTCACCTACTCTCCCGCCGAGCGCACTATCCGGCACGGCGTCGACGGCGGCGTAATTGACTCCCCATGTGTAGCGACGATTGCGCAACGCCACTGCCAGTACACGGAGAGGCTCGCCAGACAGCCTAGTCTCGCGCCTCAGTCCTCGGGCTATCACTCCTAGCTCAGCCTTGTCCTCGCACTGCCGCTTGTGGCTCTCCACCGTTGCCCGAAGTGCGTAAGGTGGAGTCACCGCAGCCATTGCGCTCCGCCTCAGTGCAGCCTTGCGCATGCTGTCCATTATCTTGCCTCTCAGCCATGCTGGGCATGTGTTTTTTGCAGCCCAACCATCGAGCCTGTATGTCCGCTCGATATGCATCAGCTCCTGTGCTCTCTCATGTATGGTTTTTGTTTTTGTGCTCATATGTTTGTGTGTATTTTAGGTTAACTACTGCCGTCTGCCCTCTGTCACAGGGCAGGGCGGGAAGGGTTAAGCTTCTGTTTCTTCCTTTTCCTCGATCTCCACTTCATTGACGTAGTGCTCGGCAATCTCATGCCAGTTGACTTCAGACAGCGCGGCGTTCATTAGATCGGCCCAAACATTTGCCTGATCGCCAATCGGATTGTTCTCTTCGAAATCTGCCTTTAGCTCTTTCTCTAAAGCCAGCACTGCTTTTTCTTCCGTGGTGAATGGCTCATTGCCGGTCTCGCGAGCGCGACCATTCCAGTAATCTTGATAACCTTCGTCGTTATCAATCCACAAGTTTACCGCCCACGTCTCGTAATTCGTCCAACCGTTATATTCTTTTTTGTTCATTGTGTGTATTCGGTGCCATTTCCGCACCCGTCCAGAGCCGGTCAAGGCTCGGGAGGGGAAGGGAATTTAGTATTCTTCACCTAGTTCTACTTGAGATTGAAACATTGCCTCGCTTAACCTTTCAGCTTCGGTCCTCAGAACGCGAGCCGCTTCAGAATACGCGGATGCATCACCCGAATCTGCCCACGGATTAAGCGCAGCATTCCTGCTGATCTGCTCACAATAATCTGCTGACAATTCCAAGTCGCGTATCGATGTTCCTCGATCGCTTTTACAGCATCTGACGATTTGTGGTGCCGTTATCATAAATCATCCATCCCAATGTTGCGGCGTTCGATGTTGAAGGCTGTCAATGCGTGGTGGTAACCATATTCACGCGCCAAATCAATCAGGTTCAACGGCAAGTCACGGAGCCAAATACCATTTATCCGATGACTCGACTTTGTAAGGTGCATCAGGCGGAAAATATACCTCCCATATGCAATCTGAAGGTGGGGAGGAAATTCTTGTCCGGCCAAAATCCAGCCTATTCCGTCGCGTTGAAGTTTCGCACCCATATCAATACTCCCCCTTTCCCCAAAAGCCGGTTGTCATCGTCTGAACGCCATCCGCATCGGTAAACTCACCTTCGTGGTCGTTGCACCATTGGTCATGCCGTTGGATGCGTAAACTCTCGCGGGCAAGAATGTCCGCAATCTCATCTTCATTGAATCCGTAGTTTGTGCTCATAAATCAGTGAGTTAAATTGAGGTTAGTAGCCTTGTTCGCAAGCCCGAGTGCAGGCATCGCAATGATAGCCTTGCTGCTTCTGCCACGCACTCAGAGCCCCCTTTGTGCCGCAAGTCGGACAATCATAGCGGTTGGGGTTGCGCCGATACGTGGACCGAATTTGGCGATGATAAACAGCCGCGCACTCTTCGTCAGTCACGGCACTCTCGTAGGTCATTTCGTAATCTTCCATATTCTTTGTGTGTATTAAGGTTTAACTGTGTGAGGGAACAAATCCGTAGGACTCATGGGGAGGACTGATAAACAGCTCATCCGCCAGCTTGTGCATCCTCGCATCATCATCAGCAACGGCTTTGACCAACTGCCATTGCTTATACATCCACGCCGCGATATCCAACTGACCGCCGTCGGCGCGGTAATCAGTGTAAGCCTCTCTTGTTTCTTCTTCCGTCCAATTCCATGGGTGTGTATTCATTGTCAATCCACTCTATCAGCTTACAATAGTGTAGTCAAGAGTTTTTTTACATCTCAATTACGCTCAACACCAACACATTACAGAAGTGCGAGAAAATAATTGAAGAAAGATCAGCCCAACGATGGGATAATGAAAAGAATGAAAGACCAACCACTGTACGCCTGCCCGCATTGCCACAAGCAGATACTCGTCAACCCCGCTCAACTCCTCGGCCGGCGAACCAGCCCAAAGAAAGCAGCGGCTGCCCGCGCCAACGGTCTCAAAGGCGGACGGCCCGTCCTTCAAGCCGGTTCCTCCAACCCCGCCACCCTATGAAAAACATCATCCGCCACCTCGAACAAATCGGTATCGACCTCCGCCAGGCCGGACATCAAGAACAAATGGTCCGCTACCTCGATCACCTCCAAAGAGAATTCCTGATCACAACCACTTTCCTCGCCGAATCAAATCTCCACCCACCCAAAATCCCACCGCCCAACCCCAACGACTGACACCCAGGCAGAGACCAGACTGCCGCTCGATCAAAAGTTCCCCGTGGAACAATCAATCTTTCCTCCACCCGAAATAGGCAATTACTGCCCCTCTGAGTAGCAACCCCCCCCCTTCTACAAACGCTCAGCCTCGCCCTCAGACGATTTAACCACATCATCTCACCACCCACCCCACCAAAACGCCACCTACCCGGCAAAGCAGAAGAAATCCATCCATCCTAACCCATGATCAAACAGTCAAACCACCCCTCTACCAGCCTTTCAACCGAAATCCTACTCAACCTGTAAAACTATCGCCTTGTATGTCCAATTATCCACCTATTAAAGAACTAAACATCAAATCACCCCACTTTATCGTTAACGTTACCGTTAAAGAACACACCGTATGAGTAAGTTAATTAATTTTGGGTAAGATTCGGCATTAAAAGTGTAATTTCAAGAACTTCAATCTCTACTAAATCGGTAGAGATTAGGTAGATTTACAGGAACCTTGTTCGACACATATACAGTTTCGTTGGGCTGGAACGTGTTACGTTGATTGACTCGGGAAACTCCGCGCCCGCGCGGGCGCGGCCCCGTTGAAGCGGCCGCCCTCCACGCCGGAGCGCGAGGTTCAAAAGCCCCCCGGGGGTGTCCGGGGGACCGGGCGTTCGCGCTCAAATCATCTGTATACGTCTGAGAAGCACTCCTTGTGTGTTTCAGAAAGGCTGATGGATTGGAAGTTGGTTGGAGCAGTTTGGAATGAATTTTGGATTGGGAGGTTGTTTTTGATGTTGAATCTCACATTTTGCCTGCGAGACATAGGATGTCCGCGATTTCGTAAGAATATATCTTTATATTCATGCGAGGACTAAAGGAGGACATGTGAGGACATTTGTGTTTTTGTTCCTACAAAAGTGATGGACATTGTTCTTTGAGATGGGTAATCTCGGTGTTGAAAACGGTAAAAACCACCAGTTTTGAAACCGTTGATGAGGACATGATGAGGACAAACGTATGATACATTGGACGCCGTTGTGGTCGATGATAGTGGATTCGTCGATATGGAGTGAGCCGGATTACGTGTGCAAGATCTTTGTGACGATGCTGGCGTTGAAGGATGCGGATGATGTTTGCCGGTATAATGCGTATCAACTGGCGCAGCGGGCGCACAAATCGGAGCAGGAGGTATTGGATGCGCTGAAGATATTGGCCTCGCCGGATTCGCGGAGGATTGAACCGCAGGATCACGATGGAAAGAGGATCAAGGCGGTGCAGGATGGGTGGTTGATTTTGAATGGTCAGAAGTATCGGGATATGGTGAGTATCCAGATGAAGAGGGCGCGGTGGAGGAGGGCGAAGGCTGAGGCGAGGAAGAAGGCTGAGGAGGAGAAGAAAAATGGCACGCCAAAGTATTCACCGACGGCGGAGGAACGGCGGATAGAGAAGGGGATGCAGGATGGGACGCTGGATGGTGATGGGAATCCGATTGACCATGGTTGTGATGGGGGGAGTTGATGAAAAGCTATTTAATTTTGCTGCTGCTGGTTGTGGGGGTGGCCGGTCAGGAACTACGCCGGTTGGGGCGGATTGGCCAGACGAATGTGCTGACGTGGGATTTTGGGACGAACGATGTGTTGACCGGTTTCAGGGTGTGGGTGGGTCAGACGGATCTGGCGGGGCTGACCAATGTCTTTTGGGCGGCGACGAACAGGTGGAGCGGGACGACGAATTTGGATTTGACCGGCTGGCGATCGTTGTGGGTGACTGCTGTGGGGGAGGACGGGTTGGAGAGCTATCCGTCAGAAACGGTGCTCGTCTGGTTCACCGCTGGACGACCGGCCAAGCCGGGGACGATCCAGCTTTATTCGATGTTGAAGTTCGAGGCGACGAACGACCTGCCGAAGTTGGTCCTGCCGCCGAGTCCATGATTTATGAAAAAGAAATATTACCTGTATCACCAGACGCGGACGGTTTTGGATGGATTGACCTTCGCCTTCTTCGACAAGTTCGATTCCCAAGGTAAGGCGCTTGCTAAAGCTGAAGATGCGGCAAAAGACGGACTTTGGAAGGTGTGGAAGATTGAGGAGGTTTACGAGTTTTACAAATGTGGGCCGGATGAAACCGAGGGAGCAACACCTACTGAGCCTGAGTTGCCAATCCTTGCTAATGGCTTCGTGCCCGCGCCAACTAAACACGAGGAAAAGTGAAATTTCTTTATAAATTCGAACACGATGGAGTTTGGTTCAGCAAAAATGGACGCTTGGCTTTCCTGCGCGGGGAGAGGCCGGAATTTATGTGGCCGAAAGGGACGGATCTTTTGCCAACCGTTCCACACCATATCGAGATCGTTCGGAAGATTGCGAACCAAAGAGCTTTTTGTGTTCGTAAACTGGTCATGTTCTACCTGGATGCGAGCAAACCTTTGATCGGGGTTGGACAGCAGACCTGCCAAGAGAACGAACACTCGCCGGACCTGAGTTCGACGAAAGAATCCAAAATGGTTTCGCCCCCGATTAATCCTCTTTCGGAAAAGTTAGGTGCATATGGATGAAAAGGATCAAATTAAACAATTTGCGGATGAATTAGATAATCTGGTGGATCGTTTCCGGGATGAATACGATCTGACATTTGCTTCGGCGGTTGGTGTTTTGCAAATGAAAATACACCTGCTTTGTGAGGAAGCGGGTGGTTTGGATGATGAGGAATAAAAAACCCCGACACCACTCAGCGCCGGGGTAACCTAAATGCACAAACGATTGAGGTCCGATCTTGGCCCGGATGTCAAGCGGGCTTTTCGGATGAGAGATCGACGATGAGTTCGTACGTCGTTTCGGTCACGAGAAAACTTCGACCGTCCATCCACGATGGCGGAGGACGGGCCGAGATTGCGGTACGTCTGGTCGCGATTGAGCGCGACCACCGATTTGCGACCGTTTTTAATCGCTTCAAAAATCTTTCGCGCATCCCATCGCTGAACCGGTTGGCTCATATCGGAGCGAGGCTGAGCATCGTTTTGTAATGGCAGTTGGGCATCTGCCAGACCATTTGTTCGAACTTCTTTTTGTCGATCACCCCCTTTTTTAACGCCGACAGTTCAGGGCTTCCGATGATCTGGCCCTCGCCCTCCCAAAGTTCTTTGACGAACGACGCGGCGGCGTGCATCTGGTCAGCCGTTCCGTTGTCGAACCATCGGCCTTCAAGTGGGTAGTGCCATGCAGTTCGACCGGTTGTGATGTACGATTTGAAAAGGTCGGTAATTTCCAACTCGCCGCGCGGGGATGGTTTTAATTGACTGGCCCTGGACCAAGCTGAATTGTCGAACCAATAGAGGCCGGTCAGTACCTTGTGTGAGAATATTTCTTTGGGCTTTTCCTCGATTCGGATTATCCGATGGCCTTCGGTGCCGACCACACCGAACGCCCGAGGGTCTTCTAAATCGCAGGTAAATCCAAGGCAACCTTCGCGCATCCCACTGGCAGGAGTGTGACTGAACAGATTATCACCCAAAATCATCCAGAACGGCTGATCGGATATCCACTCTTTAGCCACAACAATCGCATGGGCCAGGCCGAGAGGTTCATCCTGGATGACAAAGGTCAGATGGAGGTTTAGCGATTTGATAAGGTCGGCCAGCAGAAGATCAATCGACGACCGGTCTTTGCCTCGGCAGACGATGCACAGGTCGTCCACACCGAGTTCAATCAATGTGCTCAGCGGGTAGTAGATGGTTGGCCGGTCGTAACAGGGGATCAGATGTTTGGATATGACCATGGTCGTCGGCCACATCCGGCTGCCCGTCCCACCGGCGAGTAAAAGTCCTTTCACTGGAGCCACTCCTTGTTTTCGACATACCATCGAACAGCCTTGGCTATTCCATCGCCGAGGTTTGTCCGGGCGGTCCACCCCAGGTTGTTGATCTTGGCCGTCGCCAAGGCATACCGCCGGTCGTGCCCTGGGCGAATGTCGTGGTCTGGAACGTATTGAATATGCTCCTGCCAAGTCAGGGCCGGGTTGAACGCCCAAATAATGCGCTCTGCCAGTTCGAGGTTGGTCAACTCCTGATGCCCCGCGATATGGATGATCTCTCCCGGCTGAACATCAGGATGGACCATCAGATGTTCGAACGCCCTCGCCGCATCGTCCACCCAAAGCCATTGCCTAACATGCTGACCATCGCCGTAGACTGGGAGATTTTGCTTGTTAAGCAGCGCCCGGACGAACGTTGGAAAGACCTTCTGCGGATGTTGAAGCGGGCCGTAGATGTTTTCGCAGCGGGTGATCACCGTATGCAGACCGTAGGTATGGGCGTAACTGATGGCCAACGCCTCGGCCCCGGCTTTGGTTGCCGCGTAGGGATTGCGCGGGCAGATCGGCGCACGTTCGTCATGCTGACCTTCGAGAATCTGGCCCAACACTTCGTCGGTCGAGGCGAGGAAAAATCGCTTGACCCGGTTCAACCGAGCGTCTTCCAGCAGGTTGAACGTGCCTATGATGTTGTCCCGAACAAACGATTCAGGTGATTTGATCGAATGATCGACGAAGGTCTTGGCCGCGAGATGGAGGACGATATCTTGGCCTTCGCAGACGCCGGAGCAACCGTCGGCCAGATCGCCGAAGATCCAGTTCACTTTATCGCGAAAGGGCTCAACCCTCTTTTCCCCTCGCGAGTTTATCGGCCTGCTGAAGGCCGTTACAGTGTGGCCGTGATCGACCAGCAGTTGAGCAAGGTGAGAACAGACGAATCCGGTACTTCCAGTAAGCAAGCATCTCATGGTGGTTATTTGTTTGGCCTGAGTTCATCCGGCCAGCCGATGTCTAAATCATTCATCCGCGCGTAACAATCCTTTTTAGGGTCGAGCGTGGCCAGCGGGAGGTAACACCAGCAACCGATTTTGGTCGGTGGAAAGTTCGTTCCATCTTCCAAAGTGACCTCCGGCTGGACCTCGCCCGGTGTTCC
>ERZ1292629.76-Hain-H43-01um-R1-76-length-100637-cov-13_pt1 | contig 78686 bp, 124 predicted proteins | sample MGYA00564399_ERZ1292629 | MGnify/ENA primary metagenome ERZ1292629 (study PRJEB36523, sample SAMEA6512636) | groundwater metagenome | collected 2019-01-08 | study: AquaDiva: Metagenomics assemblies of 32 groundwater samples
CCGCGCGATCCGTATTCAGTTTTCAAATCTAGGACCCCAGAGAAGGAGTCCAGTGGGCCGCCAGAGAATCGAACTCTGCTTCACTGAGTAAGAGTCAGCGCTCTCCCTTGAGATTTGCAGCCCGTAGCTTCCTGGCCAACTTTCCGTACTTCAGTCGGTTGGCTTCTCGACATGCGTCACATCGACATTTGCCACTGAGATACATCGCGGCGGTTCCGTGGGTTCTAAGCTGTCTTCCAAGATCCGATTCGACCGTCTTCTTGGTATGGCACTCCTGGCACAACAACTGACACTTGGCCAGCTCATCCATGAACCGCGGCAGGCCGCATGACACCATCCGCGCAAACTTCATGGTCTTTTTGGTACGATCAACGTGGTCTACCTGAAGATCCTCCTTGGTTCCGCATCCGACACAAACACCACCCAGTTCCTTGATCGCAAGAGCCCTGCGATCACGGTACCGCTGAGCCATGTAGACACGCATGTGCTCTGGGTTGGAAGACATCAGGTGGGCCCGAGAGGATTTGAACCCCCATCTCAGCGAGTAAAAGTCGCGCGAGTTGCCGTTACACCACGAGCCCATGTTGGAACCGCGTGGCTTCGTTTGAGTCTGGTCAACATGGTGGAGACAGCAGGAATCGAACCTGCCATGCCCGTAAGGGCGCCTGGTTTACAGCCAGGTGGGCCGCCGTTGGCCCGTTGCCTCCGTGGTGTTTAGAAACGAGAAAGGCCGCCTCGGTTTCTTTCCCGGGCGGCCTCGACAACGAGTGACTCGTAATCGATTGGCCCTAGCCCGGGTTACCCTCGTGGCGTGCGTAGGTAGGGGCGCACGAGGGCAAGGCAATGGCGGCGAAGAGCTGCTTGCTCCTCGTCATCCCTGCTTCGCGCCATGTCGCCAGTGATCTCATCTCAGGTGTCTCCAGGCTGTGACAAGCCGGTGCCGATGTCAATGGAGAATGTTATCTCCGGTTGCGAGAGGTGGGATTTGAACCCACGACCTCTGGGTTATGAGCCCAGCGAGCTACCTGGCTGCTCCACTCCGCGACAACAGCATCGCACCTATTGAGACGTTGTCAACACCTAGTCTCTGGTCTTTTTCTCTGCCACGGCGAGAAGTGTCTCGGCTGGCAGCCCGATGCCACGAAGTGCCTCCAGCCGGACGTCAATCCAAGACCCGTCGATACGAGGCGATGTGGCCAGGATCTCAGCCACCAGCTTGGCTTCGTTGCCGACGAAGACCAGCATGGGCCCGTCGACAACAGCGGAACAACCGTTGTTGGGATGGCCATCGGCAGCCTTGTAGGAGCCGATGCCACAGACGTAGCACTCGGCATAGCCGCCAGAGTCGTAGAACGGATTGAACCGTGTCTGCGACGGCACCATGTGTGTCTCGTCGCTTCGATTCGACTTCACCAACCCGCGTGATTCCCGTGTCTTGGCCAGAAGCTCTTCATGGATCGATGGGTTCTGGGCACGCCAGTTCTGGATCCCGGTGTTGGGTCTCCAGCGCTGGTGCTCCGCGGACCACGTCGCCAACACCTGGAGTCTGTTGAGGTCTTCAGTGGCGCCCGGCGTCCCGGCGGGAACCTGCTTCCAGCTACCGTGAAGCTGGTTAGGCCCGGCTTCCCAGACGCACCAGAGTCCGAGGTCACGAGCCGCCGCAGCCAAGCGATGTTCCCCGGCCCACGGGATTCGACGGCTACCCCATTCCTGATCGAACCGAGCCCACATCTCGTCCGTGGCACCGTTGCTGTATATGTCTGGGTGATCGGTTTCGAGGCTGGAGACGTCGAGGCCACAGACCTCGTAGATGCAGTTGCAGGCGATGGCCTGGCCGCCACACCTGGGGCAACCTTCCATGTCGCAGCCCTGGACATGCAGCTCGCCAGGTTGCACCCCACAGTCTCCGCATGGTCTCGTCATGGACACTCCAGTGATCATCCCGGTGCCACGGTCATAGGTGACGACACAGGACAGCGATCCACCAATACCAACGATGTCGCCTGGCGACAACTCGTAGACTCCGCCGGTGACGACACCACCAACCGGAGTCGTAACCTCATCGGGCTCGACAACCTCGATTCGAGTCACCGAGAAGTCGATGTCTCCAAAGCCCTGGCCTCGTTCTTCGCCCTGATCTCCTTCATCCAGGTCTCGTGCTCCTCGGCTCTTGCCATCTCCCATCTCTCCCTCCCCGCATGGATCCCGGCGACATGGGCAAGACCCGAGATATAGGCGACGACCTTTTCTTTGGACCAGGCATGAAGCATCAACGACGTCGGCCCGAACTATTGTAACCAGTATCTAGCCGTGGTCAACCCTCGTTGTCGCCGAGGTCTGATGCCTTGGCCTCGCCCTCGCTGCTCTCGCTGACCGCCCGGTCACCAGGCGTCTGACAGTTGCCGTGGCGCTCCTCACGGATCGCATACTTCGCCCATGACGTCATGTAGTCGCCGAAGATCTGAAGCATCTCGCCAATGGTGAGGTCGTATTTCTCCTCGATGGCGGCAAAAGCACGCCGGAACTCGACACTGGCCTCGGCAACAATAAAGGTTCTGGGATGGATCCGCATCAGGCCGCCTTTCGGGGAAGCTCGAACTCAGCATCCTGGAACGGAGCCGCCAGCTTGTTCTTCACCACCTTGGCTCGCACCATGCTGCCGCCGATGCCTCTGACATCGATCCGCAGGCTGCTGTAGTACCGCACCGCATTGGTGCCGGGTCTGAAACCGAGCTGTATTGGCGACGCCGGCTCGGTCAGGAACATCGCCGTCGACCCGACACGAAAGGCCACCGCAGCCATGGACCGCAGCACCTGACTCAGCTCCCCGGCCACGGCACTGACCGTGGTGTCGTCGCACCCGGGCTCGATCTCATCGATGACGACGAGGTCCACGGCTCCACTCCGCATCAAGACATCCGCGATCTCCAGGGCCTGGACGACGTTGTCCGGCTGCGAGACCAGGATCTTGGAAACATCGAGTCCTGCCGCAGCAGCGGCATCGATGTCGAAGACGTGCTTGGTGTCGACGAAGGCCACGATGCCATTGGCACGTTGAACCTCGACGGCAGCCAGAAAGGCCAAGGCCATCCGGCCGGTTCCCGAGATCTCGATGAGACGCCCCTTAGGATAGCCACCGATGCCAGTGGCCTCATCCAGCGAAGCCACCCCGCTCGGAATCACTGCGATTTCTTGAGCACTCATCTCGTCCTCCGACACAACCAAGATGTATTGCTTGGATGAATTGTCAACCAGGCGTCTTGGCTTCGTACTTCGCCCGAAGCGACTCGTAGAGCTGGCGATCTTGGGCCTCGGCAGCGGCTGCCGCGGATTTCGCCGCCTTCTCCTTCACCGTCTGTTTCGCAGCTTCAGCTTCGGCCTTGAGCCGTCGCACCTTGGTGGCGACACCGGCACGCAGCATCGTCTCCAAGTCGTCGACTCGGCGATCGTTGGCTTGGTCCTCATCTTCGGTGGCGAAACAAGACGAGTCGGGCTTCGGACAGTGAATCGATGCCTCGCCCGAGGACTCCATGCCGCACAGCCCCTGGACATGGTTGCCCATGAGACCCATGGGGTCGTCTGTAACGATATGCACGAAGGATGCATGCTCGTCGTGGATCCAGAGTCGAGACGCGATGTAATCGATTGTGGCATCGATGCCGTCACGAGTCACGATCTCCAGATCTGAGTCTCCACTCTCGGTGACGCAGTTGCAGCTACGTCCACAGGTATTGGTGAAGTTGGACCGGTAGCTCAGCACAAACAATCGCTTCTGCTCAGTCATCACATTCGTCCTCTCCACTTCGCTGTCTGAACGTAGGCCTGCATCCTCTCCTCAGCCGTGGCATTGGCGGTGGCTCCTATCCAGGGCTCATGAGAGAAGGCCTGGTTCAGGGTGCCGTCGCCGAACCTCCAGATGAAGCAGGTCAGGCCCACATCCTTGCCCCAGTGCTCGGGTCGTGAGTCCAGGGAGACGACGAAGCAGATCCCAGGATCGGAGCCGAAGTGGTCGACTCTGAACCTTCGCCCGTTTTCGACCAGGATCTCTCCAACCCTCGGCTTGCCCTTCAGCATCAGAAACAGATCCCATCGTCGTCGTCAGTGACTTCCAGCTCGGACGGCGCGTTTCCGCCACCCAGAAGCGCAGGCGAGATGTAGTAGGCTTTCTCCTTGGCCTTCTCGACTTCGTAGGCCTCGTCGCTCTCGCCCTCACAAGCCGGGCAGTCGGAGTCGAAGAGACCGTCGTCAGACGACACCTTGATGCCGGGATGACGGGGACAGCGACGGGCATCGCCGAAGCTGGCACCGATCTCGTGGGCGAGGTGTTCCTCGTAGCCGGTCAGCTCGTCGGGGCCCTCGTATCCGGAGCCGGGGGTCTCAGCTTCTTGCTCCGGAGGCCCGGTGTCAGGTCCGTAGCCACAGTGGCCATCGTCGAGCTTCGGGAACAGCTTCGCCACCTTGATCGAACTCTCCACCTTCGTGGTGCCGTAGCTGCTGACAGCGTAGTTGAAGGCCTCACTGATCTCAGGGGTGTCACCGACGTAGCGGGCAGCGAACTTCTGGGCGCCTGCCAACGTCTTGAACCCACGGCTCTTGCGGAAGCCATCGATGCTGCTTGTCGTGACCCGAATCGTTTCCTTGGTGGCCATGACTAGATCCCCATCTCTGCTCGGGCCGAGTCCACAAGCTCGTTGAAGTAGCGAATGACGCTTTCGGGAGGGGTGCTCTCGTCCTGCGTCTGAATCACGCCAACGATCCGCGCCGCAACCAGCCCCCACTGAATCTCGGAGCTGAGGTGACCCCACCCGGGTCCCAACATCGCCTTGGCTTCGTCGATGCAACGACCCGCGATCTGTTCCGAGTGCGTTCGTCTCGCCTTGCGTGCCATCTCAGCCTCCAGACACCACTAAAGTAAGACGTCTGGGTCGTCTGTCAAGCCAGCTACTTCACGAGCTTCCAGCCAAGATTGACCATCTTGACCAGGGGAAGTCCGAGAAACGCGGCTCGGTTGGTCGCGTTCAGGGCATTGGCCACCGTGGTCACCATCTTCGCGGTGAGTACATCGACAGCGATCTCGTGGCGACGACCCTCGGCGACAAAGCCTAGCGTCGAGTAGCTGTGAGACTCGACGATCGCCTTGAGCTGGGCGTAGCGCGCCTCGCCATCCGCCAACGGCTGGACATGCTCCGGGTCTTCGTGGACGTCTTCTTGGTTTGTTGCTTCCATCGCTGCCTCCAGGCATCACTAAAGTAAGGCGTCTCCGCGGTTTGTCAACGTGTTGCCAAGTCAAACCGATGTCCTATGATGACGGCCATGTCAGCAGAAGACGACGAGACCTGGACCCTTGCCAAGCTCCGCGAGCTACTCGACGCCAAAACCAGCGAACTGGAGGCCCACGCGGCTACCAACGACAAGCTCCGAGACGAGAACAGAAGTCTCGAATCCAGGATCAAGTCGACGGAATCTGGCTGGTCGCTGCCACGTCACGAGGACCACGACCCCAAGCTGCCATCGCCCCGTCTGGAAATCGAGTTCATCCCCTACGTCAGGAGTGATGGTACCGAGACCTGGGAGACACACGACGCCGAGTTCAGGCTCGTCTACACCCGTGTGGGCGGGGTCTCCAAGGTGGTGCCCCTCAACCGAACCACGCATTATGGTGGTGACGACCTGCTGCCTTGGCACGGCGTCTCGATGCCGAGTGCCGAGGCTCACGCGATCAAGCTCGTCAACTCGCTGTACAGGATGAGTGCCGAGGCCTGGCATGACGCCATCCATCTCGGGCTACCACTCTACGTCTATGGACCTGGGGCTCCGACTCGTGTCGATCCGATGAAGTCGGGACACATCGGAGCCATCACACAGGCCGAGCTTCATGTCGCTCATCATCTCGGAGAGCAGGGACACGGGGCCGACTAGACTCGCCCATTTCCGTCCGCATTGGTGGGCTGGCAAACTCCCACAGCCCCGGGCCTTGTCCTGGTCATCTCCACAGTGGCGACCAACGCCTGGTCTCGAACCAGGTCTCCGTTCCCAGGATGGCTAGTCCTGGGTCCGGCGCCCCAAACGGCTCGTCGGTCCGGTGACCAAGGTCTCCTCTGGGCTGCCAAGCCCGAGACCGTCATCACCCGAAGAGGTCAAGTAGCTCTGGAATCGAACCAGTCAGGATCCCCGGTGGCCAACCCCAGGTCTCCCAGCCCCAAACGGCCGCCGTCCTCTTCTCTTCGCCTCTACAATAAGGCGTCACAGACGTCTGTCAAGACAGGGTGGCCTTTACTGTGGACCCGGGACCGGGTTGGGCTTCTCCATGTCGTCCGTGAGCGGACACCCGACGCAGATCCCACGTCCACAATGTGGACACAGGGAGTCGTGCTGACGTCCGCGGCGCCCGTCGTCATCAGGCATACGTGGGATGCTACCGCGCCGAGACCCGGATGCCTTGGCAGACTTGATGTCCGTGGTCGGCTTGAACCGCTTCACGAAGTCGATGAGCCCGACATCGATATCTACACCCCTGGCCACAGACACCGCCGATGCCAGCTTGATCAGGTTCTTGATGTCTCGACCGGAGAGGCAGTCATGCCTGGCGACGATGGTGTCAATGGCTTGATCGGTGATGGCGACACCAGCGGTATCGGAGAGGATGCGCCAGAGCTTGATCTGGTGCTCCACCGAGGGCAGCGTGTAGTTGATCCTGGCCACACACCTCGATGCGATGGCGTCGTCGACACTATTGGCACGGTTCGTCGTCATGAACAGGGTGCCGTTGTAGTATTCGAGCATCCTGAGAAAGACACCGACGATGGCGTTCTGTCTGAGATCTTTGCCCCTGGCCATGACGTAGACATCGGCTTCGTCGAGCAACGCGATGGCATTCCAGCGTTGTGCCCTGGCAAAGATCTTGGACAGCTCGGATTCGAGTTTCTCCGGTGAGACACCAAGCTGGGCGCATTGCACCGAGTAGAGCGGTCGTTGCGTCGCCTCGGAGTAGACCTCGGCAGTGAGCGTCTTGCCTACCCCGGCGGGTCCGGCGCAGAGGATCACAGAGCCGCCGCCCTTGTTGGCGACGATGTCTTTGAAGGCCGAGGATCCTGAGATCAGGATCTCGACCAACGAGATCGTGTCCTCGGGTAGCACCAGCTTTTTCGCCAGATCGGTGTCATAGGCATAGATCTCGACGGCTCCGACGTGGACGCTCAGCCTGAGGTGTCGCCTCAAGTCGAAGACGGCAAGGACCGGATGTATCGGGATCTCGATCTCGGGTCGCTCCTCGACATCCTCGATGTCCAGATCCTTGCGAGACCTCTGGTCGTCTTCTTCCTCGGCGTCATCGTTGAGGTCGTCATTGCTGTCGTCCTCGCCATCCTCGTCACTGGTCCCCACGGACATCGTCTTCCGGTTCCAGAACCAGAGATCGACGCTGTTCTCGTGACGGCTCTGATCTTCCTTGTCGGTCTCCTTGTAGACATCAACTAGGAGTCTGGCCGGGGTGCCATCATGGTCAAGGATGATGTCAGACTTGTACCAACTCCACTCCTGGGATGGGTTGCCATCCAGACTATCCGAGGCCTTGCCTCTGCCCAGGAGCTGGAGACCGATCTGTGGCTCCAAGACACGATGCTTCTCGATGTCGGCGAGGTACTCCTCGCGCATGAAGTCGTTCTCGGCGTAGTAGTTCCGCTTCGTCAGCGCCTCGGCCACGGTGAGATGGAGACAGTCCTCGGCGTGGAAAGTCTCCACTGCCTTTCGTCGGGTCCCGAACTCGAACCAGAACAGCGCCATCGTGACACTGGGTGGTTCGTCGTAGTCTCCGCCACGTCTCTGCTGTGGCGGATGATAGACGACGCGCTCGACATAGTAGGGCCACATCACCTCGCTGCTTTCGTCGCGTTCGTAGACACGGTGACCAGGGACATCCTGGAGGTAGGCCCGCAGCATGGCGGCGAACTGCTCCACGGTTCGTGGCTTCGTGGTGTGGTCCTTGGCCGAGATCCTGGCCCAGGCTCTGATATCCTTGAGCAGCATCGCGGCGCCCTTGATGCTGCTGTGTGGCGCCACCGTCTCGGCCAGTCTCAACAGACGCTTCGGCGTGATCTGCTCCAAGTCGATCTCGGCGTACTTCCGCCATCCAAGCTCGCGGTCCGTGGTGATGCCGTAGTGCTTGAAGGTCTGGAGACCACCCATGGCCTTCCAGAGCTTTTCCGGGATCTTGGCTTTCATCTGATCTTATCCTCGACGAACATGCAGTGCGTGCGCAAGTATTCTCGAATACGTGGCACGTGTGCCCGATCCGATGGACGGCGACAAACCATGTTCCCGTCGCGATCGGTGACCATGCACAAAGAATCAGGGCTAGCTGCACAGGTGGGACATGCAACCGCCAACGCCTTTTCGTGAAGAGACGCCATCTAGACCTCGCTGGCAATGATGCTACCGTCGTCGAGGACATCGGTGACCGTTGCCTCCATGGTCCCCTGGTCGTCGGTCTTGATCTCGACCACGGCCTCTTCGTCCAGGTAGGATTCTCGAAGCCGATCCAGCTTGTTTCGTAGCTCACGCAGCGTCATCACGGTCTCCTATCGCAGCCAGAGGCACTCGAACCCAGGGTTCTGGTAGAACTTCGATGTCGTCGAGGCCAGAACACGTCCGCTGGAGTCACGACCCACACTCCAGATCCATGACTCGGTAGCGGCTACGCAGAAATCGTGGTCTCCGATGGCCAGATCAGGAGGCAAAACTAAGTCACCGTCCCAGGTCTTCGGATAGATTCCGACGTCAATGGCCTCGCCCCTGACCAGCTTTTGCTCCATTGCCTTGTTCAACATCTCGCCCACCTTGCATCGTTGTGTTCGTCAGTCAACCTGTCGTCGTCTTGGCGACATCGGGCTCGATGCCAGCGGCGGCAGCGATTCGATCCAGCCCCTGGATCGCGTCCCGGTGGACCTGAATCGCGGCAATCGAGGCAGCGATATCGGCACCCTTGGAACCCAGAGACCTGGCACTGGATTCGCTACAACGCGACTCCAAGTCCTCGACTTCAGACTTCACCCAGCGCAGCTCCGCCTGGATACGACGCTCCATGCGCTCGATCTCGCCTCTATGGATGAAGCGACTCAGCTTGAGGGCCTCGGCCACCTTGCCACCGATGGACATCGGAGCCGGCGTCATCGGAGCCCCAGTCTCGATACTGGTGAGCAGCCGTCTGGTATCGACGCTATTGGCCTCGCCTTGGTTCAGAGTCGTCGCGACGAGAAGGCCGGCTTGGTCCAGGGCCGCCACGGCAATGCGAACCCAGTCTGACGCCGAGGTCTGTGACCATGGCTCGTTGAAAACTGCCTTGATCTCGTCGGAGCTGGCCGACTTGTACCAGATCACGGCCTCGATCCATTGCTCCGAAGGTGTTTTCGATGTCGTCATGCCTCGTCTCCTCAGCTCCTCGAACCAAACCATCTGCATCAACCAGCTCTTGCGTTCGCCTCGCATCACTTCGCCTTGTCAGGCTCCAAAGCCCGAAGACTTTCCGCGGCAGAGTCGAGGCGAGCCAAGACGTCGATCTCGCCGCAGCACTGAGCCTCGGCCTCGCCTCGGATCATCCCGGCTGCTCGCTCGCAGATCGACTTCAACCTGTGACGACGCGACGCGCTGGTTGTGCCAAGGGCACCATCAACGCTGGCTATGTCCCAACAGCGGTCGTAAGTAGCGGTCCCAGCATGACAGTCGGCGAGAAAGAGCGCGACTCGCTTCCAGTGCTCGGCCGACGCCCTGGCCCCTTCCAGCTCGTTGCCAAGTACACGATCGACACGCTCCATGAGTCCGCCAAGAAGCCTATGGTTGTCGCCGGATGCCAACATCAGGACACCGCCATCGGCATAGCTGGCCCACCATTCTTTGCCTCGGCCATGGCGCGACAGAACAACGGTACGTCCGCCAAAATCCCTGACGTACCTTGTCCATCGAAGCTCACGGACACGAATCTCGCCGCTGAATCGAGTCAGCATCGTTTCGCGAATCCAGCCGGGACGTGCAATCGCCTGACTCCGCCCAAGAACGATATCCGTTGCCATTACGCAGCCTTCGCTTCCGTGGCAGCGGCCACGACGTCCACATTCTTGGCATCGGTCCAGTACACGGTGCCGTCGCTGGTCTTGACCCCGACTCGCATCGGAGCCGGGCCGTAGCCGAAGGCCTTTCCTGGCCCGTACCAGATCGACTCCCCAGTGGTGCCACGAGGCACCTTGCGACCTCGGCTCACCACCACGAGCCGACCCTTGCGGGGGGTGCTGGCTTCCGCGGCAGCCTTGGCACTGGCTTCTGCGGCCCGACGAGTCATCTCGGCAGCCTTGGCCTTGGCGACGCGTTCGGCTTCGTAGGCGTCATAGAGAGCCTTGGTCTCCGGAGTCGCGTCGACCTCGTAGCCCGTGGCGGGTCGCCCGTAGCGGTCGTCGCCTCTCACCGGGAAACACACCATGTCGGCAAAGGGACCCGGGCCACGACGCAGGTAGTTGCTGGTTTCGCCGTATCGGATGGCCATCTCAGTACCCTTCTCTCCGCCCCCAACCGGGGCACCTCAAGAGTAGGTACTATCTACCGTCTGTCAAGACCCCTCGTCGCAGGTCTCGGCACAGCTCGCCGACAACGGATCCGGCCCAAATGGATTGCCGCGGCAGCACACTGCATCGAGGCCGCCACCACACATCGGGTTCGAGCCGCACCTACACTCCGAGGCCTCGCACTTCGAGGCCTGGGTCAATGGGCATGCGTTTCCACAGCTCCCACAGTTGAAGACGTCCCGGGTGGGGTCGGTACAGATGCCGTCACAGCACGTCCAGCCACACTGACATTCGGCATCGGCTACGCATCGGATCAAGCCATCGGGCTCGCATCCCAGCACCGCGGCGTCTGGCCCAGAATCGACCACAAGCCCGGCGTCTTCGACACCAAGGTCTGGCTCCACGGGGCCGGTATCCGTGTCACCAGAATCCGCCAGCGTCTCGGCCCCCTGATCCAGTCCCTGGTCGTGCTCCTCGGCATCGCCGGTGCCTGGCCCGGAATCGATTGGAACCGGAGTCCAGGCATCTGGTTCCTGACCAGAGTCACGATCCCACGGGATCTGTACCACGACATCATGTCCTGGCACCGATGCATCATCGGCACCAATCCTGGCGCTGTCACAACTCGCCAAGGACGCCGCAACCAGAACCAGGACCAATGATTTCATGTCTGACTCCCGTGCCACATCATGGACACGAGAAATCAAGACGTCAAATGGACGACTTCCAGCCGCGGTCCCATTGAACGTACCTGTTGTTCCCGAAGGTCATCTCTCTCGATGCCGGATCAAGCTCCACGGTCGGGATGCCACCCCTCTTGATGAGCTTCCCACGAACCGTGGTTGAGCCGAAGCTATGCTGCGCCGTGTACTGGACACGATCACCGTAGCCGAGCCCCACCTCCGCCATGGCTGCTTCTCCAGCGGCCCCACTCTTGGCCTTGTGCGCCTTGGTCTCGGCGTCGTAGACAGCCTTGATCCTAGGGTACGCAGCACCATAGAGCGGAGACGAGATGAACTTCGACTTGCTGCCAAAGGCCTTGATCTGGGAAACCTTCCAGGCCTCGATATCGGCAACAGTCTTGAAGTCTGGGATCCCAGGAATCTTAGTTGACGCCAAGACACCGTGGATCGCCTTCTCCGCCTTGCCAAGATCCAGCTCGTCGCCAAGACTCACCTTGGTATCACCCAGGGTGACAACCCAGCCACCAGGGCCCTTGATCACAGAGGCCTGACCGATGACTGTCTGAATCGCGTAGCGTTCGAGGCCGAGGCTGCTCCACGACATCCCCTCCGCGACAGCAACCGCGAGCTGGGCGGAGAGCTTCATCTCACGCCAGCTTCCATCCCGATGGCGGCATCCCACGTAGCGCCAGATCCGCGGTGGCGAACTGGGCATCGCTGCTCGGTCCGCCGGAGTCAAACATCGAGAGCTGCCAGAATCCAGACTTCTTGGTGGAACGATGAAGGATCGCGGAGAGGCCGGCGACATGCTTCGAGACGAACTCGGCGCCTCTGAAGCCTGGCCCCACCTCCCACTTCTCACGGTCACCGATAATGGGCATCTTGACGACAACGACCCTGATCTCTTTGCCCACCGCGGCTTCGAGCTGAGAACTCATCGCAGCAGCCTCCAGTTTCCACGACCCCGATGTGAATGCCTTGAATCTCTCCACCTGGCCGGCACTCAGATCGGCGCCATCGACGTAGCTGGCGAAGACCTCGGCGAAATCCTCTTCTGGATTGGAGCCGCCATAGGCAGACACTGGCATCACGGCACCAAACCAGGCCTCGAAGCCACCACGCTGCGCCTGGGTCAAGAACTTGTACCACATCCGGTGCCCAAGCTCGTGAGCGATGAGCCTGTGAAGCCCGGAGCTTGGCTTCGAGTATATCGTGACCTGATCGTTCCTGGTGTTGTAGATGGCACCGGTACTGAACTGGGCACCGTACGGATTCGTTGGTGCATAGGCCTTGGGCTCGACATCGAACTGGCCATAGACCAAGAAGCCGAGACCCCTGCGTTCGAGATAGGCCCTGGCCTTGGTCAGCTCGTGGACATACTTCTCACGATCCAGGGGGTGGACGGTGAGCTTCATGTCGGCGTCCCGCCTCGTGTCTTGCCTGGCATCCTCTGGACTCGGGGCCGGACCAAAGACGAGAGTCGCCTTGCCGACGCTGACGACGTCCGGAGCATAGGCAGGCCAGTCCAGGGTGCCACCGGCTTTGCCTGCCAGCGTGGAGAGATACCGCAGCAATAGTCCCATGGCCTGGTCGGCAGCAGAACCGGCTGCCAGAGGAGCATCGGCGATGTTCCGCATCATGCCGTTCCAGGCCTCTTGGCTGGAGTGGACATCACGATAGGTGGAGCGTTGCGCCTCGGTTCTGTCCGGGTCCGTTGACCAGACCCACGACTTCACCGCCGAGATCATCCTTTTCACCGGAGCCATGGCATCGGCGAGTAGACCATTGGTCTTTTGCCTGATGCCACGAACCGACCTGGGATCGATCCTGTCAGTCTTACTGATCGAGGGATCATCCTGACCCCAAAGCCCCTTGTTGATCTGGATGTCCTGGCCAAGCCTGTCGAGGTAGTCGGACATCAGACCAAGGGCTCGAAGCGATGCTGCCGCCGAAGCCCTGACCCTGTCGTGGTCGCCCAGGGGACCGGAGTCGATCCTGCCCTGGTAGTGCGTCGCATCCGACAGTGTCTGGCGCCAGCTCTTCCTGATCCCAAGGACCCAGGCTTTATCGATCTGGTTTAGCTCGCGTTCGAGGAGAGCGGACAGCACGGGTCGAGCCTACCACGGTCTCCGGCGTCTCGGCTCCAAAGAGGTCGCCCTGGGTACCCGATCCACCACTGGCCTTGGACTTGGCGTCGTCATAGGCCTTGCGAGCCCGTGGGGTGAGCAGCTTGTAGTCAGACTCCCGAGCCAACGGGACGAAACCCTCTGGTCTCGGGCCACCACGACGGAATGTCATGACGCCGCCGTTGTCATCGGTATAGGTGGCCCAGTTCATTTCGTCGGGGTCATCGATCAACGGCATCCTGCTATGGGACTTCGCCATCTTGGCCGCATAGGCAGGCCTGCCAACAGATACCTGGGCCATGCGGAACCGAACCCTCTCGGTGCCATCATCGGCCTCGAACCGGAACACGAACCGATCCGGATCATTGGCTCCAACGACTCCACCGCTGGTGATGAGCCAGCCGTCACCAAAGAGCGGGGACCACTCCTTGACGTGGTGTTCCCCGGTGACAACAAGCTCGGCATCGATACCGGTCGTGGCTCCTGGCATCGTGACCCGTCTCCAGGAGCGTGGTGGATTGGAGCTGGCACCACCACCCCCGACTGAAGCAACCTCGATAGGCGGTCCACCGCCCACGGGGAAAAACCGGCATGGCCCGTTTCTCCATGCCAACTGGCCGCGACCGAAGCCTGGTAGCTCTACGGTGTCGACGGTCTGCCTGGAACCAATGGAGCATGGACCGCAGCTCTCGAAGTGAGAGCCAGAGACTCCGACGAGATGGACATCGGCCGGCAACGTCCCAGGAGACGAGTAGGCACCATGACGCAATCGAACCGTGTCGCCAGGGTTGGCGTCTGCGATAGCACGAGCCAATTCGACGCCGTCACCAGTGTCGAGGTAATCGATTGGACGTCCAGTCCACGGATCGATGGTCTCCGGCGTGTCTCCGGCAGGCGCGTTGCCAACCACCACGGTCTGCGGACCGGTTAGACCGGTAGTCATGTCGTTCTCCTCGACCCTGTTCCCTTGCATGAATCACAGCTCACCAGACGTGACTCGTCTTGAGCCACCCACTCTCTGACCCTGCCTCGGCCATGACAGTTATAACACGACCAGAATGGGACAAAGTTGGCTAGGACGTCCTGGGCTTCGACTACCTTGCCGGACGCCGCAGCGATGGCGATGAGATCGTTGTGTGCTACGGCACGCGCAACGCTCAGACAGGCAGAGTAGAGATTGGATTCCAGCCTATCGAGTCTCGGATCCCATTTTTTGGCCGTGCCAAAGGCAATCCCGACGCATGTTCCGATGGCGGCAAGAACAGCGAGATCCCAGACCCAGGCCTCGCCACGGTACAACGGACGCTTCGATGGAATGGTCCATTTCCGATTATCTGTCACTAGTACACCGACTTCACGGCCAGGGCATCACGAAGCGGCTTGTCGTCGGCCAGCTCCGGATCCTCGTCACAGAGATCCTTGGCAGCGCGCTCGATGACCCAGAGACGTCTCAGCTCCGATCGAACTGGCTCCGCCGCGGTCTCGGCAGCCGTGAGCGCAGCCTCGACGTCATCCGGGATACGACCGTAGTTGTTCCTGATCGCACGAGCCAACGCTAGCGTCGTCTCCTCGGCATTCATCTTGGTGGCCGATTCAATGACGCTGAACCCTGCGGCCTCAAGGATCTCGACTACGACACCAGCCGGCAGCATGAAGGCCATCGGATTGCCGCCGTAGTGACAGAGTGCGACGTGTCGCTGAAGCACGCCAGTAGCCATGTCACGGACGCTCCGCGCCGGTTCTGGCTTGGTGTCCACTACCGAGTCTCCTTGATGTCGAAGCTGGCCTTGGCGACATTGAACCGAAGCGCATGTGTCTGGTGGACTGGATCGGCTTTGCTGACCTGAGCCAAAGCAGCCTGGCGCAGAGCCGCAACCCTGGCAGCCTGGGCTCGGCTGAGATTGACGCGACGTCTCGCCGATCGCAGTGTCTTGGACTCCACCGAATAGACCCTGGCCTTGAGTGCCACGGTCATCTTCTTCGCTTTGCCGAGCTTGTCGACGCCACGACTGCTGCGAAGACTGGCCTCGCGAAGCGTGAACTCTTTCTTCATCTCTCGTCTCGGACCTTTCGTCTCAGATCTTGATCCCGAAAAGGACATCGCCCCTGGCAAGCTCGAAATCGATGGCATCCCAGATCTCTCCGGTCTTGCCGTGCTCAAACCTGGAACGCCACACAGCCGACACAAAGGCTGGGTGCTCGGCGCGATACATCTCGAAGAGCCCTAGATTGGCGGTATTGACGCAGGCTCTGATGTTGGCCAAGCGATCCGCGGCCTTGACCACCAGAGGCACCAGATCCTCGGATGCCTCCAGTCTCGCGTAGGTAGCCGCCTTGCGTTCCTTGCGGTTCTTTCCTGGAGAATCGGTCAACAGAGCGACGTATCCAGCGATCTGTGCACCGAACCTGGCCTCGATCTCGGCTGCCGTGATCTTGGTGTCCTCGACGACGTCATGAAGCAATGCAGCAATCACGGCATCGTCGCCAAACGGCTCACAGATCGAAGCGACTTCGAGCACATGGGCCTCGAAGTAGTTCTTGTATCCGAGACCGTAGCGCTGGTCCCCGTGGGCTTTCCTCGCCATCTCGGCAGCACGACCAACCTCTGGACTGAACTCTCTCACGACGCCAAGATAACATCTAGAATGGCGTCGTCAACGGCTTCGGGACGCCATCCAGGACTCGCGTCGGTAGGCACGACGACGCACCTGACGAGGCATCACCGACACCGGAGCCGGAACCAGAACCGGTCGGTCATCTCGGGCCAGTGATGCCACTACGGTGAGGATGTTCTGCGACGGGTCGGCATGCCACCTACCAGGCAACGGATCGGGCACCACGTCGTATCCACGTGGGTAGTAGTTGCCAGCACCGGAGATCGAACCGTGTGTCGATGTCGTGCAGCAGTACAACAGGGGCCACATCATGCTGGTCCCGTTGCTGCTCCGGTGGCACCGCAACGCCAACACTCCGCGGCCTCCAGCTCCTTGACCCTGGCCAAGGCATCGTCGCGTTCCTTCTGCACTACCAGAAGCCTGTCGCGCAGCGAGTCGCGTTCCGCCCTGTCGGCATCCTGCTCCTCGACGATGCGTGCCAAAAGAAAGACGAGACCGTCGTCGATCGCCTTCCGCGCCGCTTCGATCCGCTTCGCATAGGGTGCCGCACCGTCACCGAACGTGATGCAGATCGACTGGACGCCGCGTTCGGCGCCGAAACGCTTCGCCGCATCCTCCAGTTGATCGACGGCGGTCCGAATCGACTTCACCAGGGCTCCCGCCTCTTCGATGGTTTCTGTCATCAACACTCCTCTGGCACCATTGCCTTCCGTTCCGCAGACCGCATCATCTCCTGTGCCTCGTGGTAGTCACGCATCGAGCGCAGGAATCGGCGACGCCGCTCAGCCAACAGGTCGCCGACCACCTCGATCTCAGTAGCGCCGCGAGGCGTGTAGCCATCCTGATCGGGGATCCGGAGCCGTTCGCGCCACGACATCGCCTCGGATGCAAGCAGCGTCATTCCAGCTCCTTGGCAAACCCGCATGAGCACGCCTCGACACGGAACGCGAGGGTGCCTGGCACGAGGTCCGTGCTTTGCAACAGCGACGCGCAGTCGACGTCGTGCTTCCCATGCCTCGCCAACGCCATCCGAAGGCGCCGAATCTCGGCGAGGTGCGGACCAATGGCATCCAAAGCGGCACGGCTCATGGCGGCCTGGCTGCCTTCGCCACGTAGCCAGGCGTCGTAGAGCGCCTGTGTCGTATCGATGTCGATCATGCCTCAGCCCTTCTGACCCGCGAAGCCAGCGATCTGCTCCCAGCCGGAGCCGCCGCCCATGGGATTCCCCTCGTAGCGGTTGTGGTCCCAGGCCTGGAAGCCTCGTGGTTCCGGCTTCATGGGCTTGGTTTCGAGACTAAGTCCCCAGGTCTCCAGCTCCAAGCGTAGCCCGTGACGGCTACGTTTCAGAGAGTAGGCCAAGTCGCCCAGCCCAGTGGCCGTGAAACTGGTCCTGTCGTCGTCGACTAGGTACTCGACGAAGGCTAGAACGCTACTTGTTTCCGGTGTGGCTTCGCTCATGGAGGCTCCAATCGATTGGAGACGTGGTTTGCCCACCAAGAGTAGTGCCTAAGAAGCGATAGTCAAGTCCGCTTAGTAGAACTGGATGAGAACACCGGCGGCCCAGAACTCGGCTTCGATGCCGGAGCCACGGCGACGCCGGTTCCTATCAGAGTGATGCCGCGATGAGGTCTCGTCGGGCTCGGGCTTCTCTGAGCTTCGCCGACAACCATCGGACCACGGCGTCGTCTGCATCGCTGACTCCTTGGGCAACGAATCCAGTGGCACGCCAGGCCTTGACGGCTTCGTCGTCGTCATGATTCTCGGCCACGGACTCGATGCTGGTCAACAGCTCCCTGACGTAGCAATCGGTGGTGTTCACGATGCTGACGTACGGGGCGTCACCGCTGCGATTCGTGATGGTGTCATTCTTCCAGCTCAGGTCGATACTCCACTCGTCGTCGACGCCTATGACCACCGTGGACTTGGTTTCGTCGAGAGCAGCCGTGATCTCGTGACCGTAGGCGACAACAGCGACATGGATCACTTCGTCATTCTCCCTGGCCTCGGTTCGCCAACCCTGGCGACTCCAGTGACGTTTCCAAGACTCTCGCGAACCATGATCACCTCGACGCGTCTGACGCAGGCATCCGCGATACGGATATTCTCCTGGGCATCATGCCCCATACGAATCGAGTTTCGTAGCCGTCTCAAGTCCTGAAGCAGGACACCCATTTCGGAGAACGCCATCCCTAGAACTCCTCGGCTACTGGACTCGGCATCTCGTGATTCGGCCATGGTGGTGGCTTCGGCATCTCAGGTCTCGGCTCGCTCCACCACCACGCCAACCAGATCTCGCCTGGCGTCTTCGCCGACATCCCGCCCCTGACATACCAGATCTCATCTACCGAGACCTTGCCACCACCAGTGAACTCGAAGCGAGTAGAGACCACGGCGATGACCTCTGTGGCAGGACACCCGGTATCATCTGCGGTGGGATAGACCCCTGGCTTCGTCGGTGCCTTCAGTGTCCAGTGGCCACCCAGGAACCTGGCCCAGGCGTCTTGATCGGCCTGGTTTGTTCTCAGGATCGTGCTGCGAAGAATCACCGAACCCTTCGCAGCCGTTATGGAGATGTCATTGTCAGCATTTGGAGAGTTGACAACCGAAGGCGGTGGCTTCTTGTTCATCTACAGATCCAGTCTTGGTGCCGGGCAGGGGCCGATCAAGACGACATCCGGTTTGTTCGGATACTTCAAGTGGATCGACTTCAGGATGGTGTTGAGCGCGAACTCAGTCATTGAACCCAGGCCCATGGGACCGATTGTCTTGGTCTCGAAGGCGGTCCCATCGGCCCAGGCCCCGGTGTAATGGAAGCAGTCTGGGACACTCCCGTGGAACTCGACAATGGCAACACTGACCTCGGGTTTGCCGTTGACGACATAGATCCAGATCTGGCTCATCTCGCTGGCGCCGGTGAACGAGCCAGGTAGAAGCGACGATGGCTCTTTGGATAGAACTCGAAGACCATCTGGCCATCGGGACCGATGCTGACATGCATGTCGCAGTCGTGGAGCATGTCTGCGGGATCTCCGGCTCCTGACATCGACCTGATGGTGTCGGCAACCTCCTTCGACGTAAACACCGCCTTGGGCTCCGGGATCAGGTCGTTGAGGATGGGCAAGAAGACCTCGGCGTCAGCCTTGTCTACTCCAGCGAGCTTCTTCTTCATCTCTCCTCCAGCATGGACTTCATGATGCCAATCTCTTCGCTGCCCAGTACCGCGACACCAACTGCCACGGCGTCGTTGATATGCTCGTGCTTTGACACCGGTGCCGCATTGGCTCGTAGTGCGGACAGGCCTAAGAACATGGCATCCATGGCGGCACCGACATCGGTCTTGGATGCCGACCTCGAACCCGTGGTCTCCAGCTTCGTCTCCTGGGGGCTGACCTGAAGCATCGGCATCGGAGCATGCCACAGCGTCAGCGCCGCCAACACCCCCCAGGTCAACGCCACCTTGGCTGCCGCTGAGGCATTCCGTGGAAAACTCATGTACTCCGCAGCAATGGCCCTGACTCGATACGAGACCATGAGGTTGCTGAGCTGCCTGGCAATCTCGTGGGCTCGCTTCCAGTTGTCGTGGGCTGCTAGGGTCTTGGTCTTCTTGGTCGCCTTCTTCGTCTCCACCAGTCCCACGGCGAGCACACTGACACCGTCTCGACTCAGGTCGAAGATGGCCCAGCCAATACTGGCGAATCCAGGATCGATGGCCATGAACCTGACGCCGGTGCTCATCGCAGCAACTCGACAATGGCCTCGACGTGATCCTGGGTCAAACCGGTCGCCATCGAGGTGCGGACGAGACGAGACTCCATGGCCTCAGTCCAGCCGTGGTCCTGGTCGTCGACCACGGCATAGGCCTCGACACCGGGGTTGAGCCTGAGCCACTCCTCGACTTCTTCCGCCCTGGTCTTCTCGATCCACAGCGTCCGCTCGGCGCCATCGAAATCACGGAAGGTGTGGGCGAACTGCATGATCGGGATGGCACCAAGCAACGGCTTCGCCAACCCTGCCAGCAACAAGACCTCTGGCATCAACGGGTTCGATCGAGTCGCCGACGACAACACGACCTCGCACCCGGTTCTGGCCACGATCTCGTTGATGAGAATCACACGACTAGTGTCGATGTTCTTGACCAGGATCTCCGGAGGATGCCTGGGATCTGGCTTCGGCGACCTGGTTCTCCACCAGTCCTCGTCGTTGAGGACACCATCGACATCCATGAAGAGCACCTTCATCGCGGCTCCTTATGCTTCTCCCAGTCTTCTCTGGCCTTGGTCTCGCGTGCCATGGCTTCAGGACCGTTGCCGATGATGCGACGCGTGATACCGAAGAGCGCGTCCCATTCCAATGGACTTAGGACAGGGATGATTCGACTTCGATCGAAGTCCTCCTTGATCCACATCCACTCCAGCTCGTGAAGTGGCATGTTCCGGTTTCGGATCCTAGCCTTGACGATCAGTCTCACTCTGTCACCAGGACTGTTCCTGATCTCCAGAAGCCTGGCCTCCTCGGCGGAATCATTGGAGTAAAGACGTCCTGGAAGAAGACTCACGTCGGCTCCTTGGCTTCAAACCTCGCCTCCCACTGCCTTCTCACCTCGCGCTCGCCTGCCATGGTCTCTGGACTCAGGGCAATGACCCTTCGCATCATCGCGAACAAGGCATGCCACTCCAGGGGATCCAGGCGTGGAATCGGACGGTCTCGGCTCATCTCGTCGAGCAACCAGTGCCACTCCTCGTCGTGGAGCGGCAGGTAACGATCTCGGATCCTGGCCTTGGCAATCAGTCTTGTCCTGTCACCAGGCCTGTTCCTGATCTCAAGCAACCTGTCCTCTTCGGACTGGTCATTGGAGTAGAGGCGTCCGGGAAGAAGACTCATCGGGGCATCGAAGCTGGCAGCAGTCTATCCATCGGCAGCTCGACTTCCAGCCCTTCCTTCTTCGACTTGATCCAGGTCTCGACCGCACGATCCGTTGCCGCCAGTAGTGGTAGCAACCCGATCTTGTTCAGCTCCTTGCACGGCACACAGACAGTCACCGGGATTTTCCAGTGCGACTCGCTGAGCGTCTCGGTGTGCTGGCCGCAGAACTCGCAGTAGTAGAACATCGGCGAACCGGCATACAGCCTAGAGTTGTCGATCTGCTTGCCGTGGGCCTCTAGGCGACGGTTGACATACATCACCATCGCCACTTTCATCTCGTCTGTGTCCATCTAGGCTCCCAACTGTTTCACTCCGACACCAATGCGTTGACCATCTCTGCCCAGGCCCTCAGTTCCGCCCAGGTCTTGAGCCCACGTGGCAACACGACCCTGAGACCACATGACTTGCAAAACAGTGCTGCACATCTCTCTGAGACGATGTGATGTCCGACGTCGCCACCACAGGTGACATGGACGCCGGTGGCGCCACCAATAGGGTATGTGACCTCGTCCCTGAAATCACCGGGCCATGGTGCCAACCAGGAAAAGTCTGGCGTCGGCAGCGGGATCGGCTTCGAGAGCTGCGTCACGGGCCAGGTCTCGACAAGACCACGGAACATGCCCTGGTGCTCTTTCTCGGGATGCCCAAGTGGAAGCTGACACCTCAGCTCCACGTATCCAAGACCATACGATGGTCTCCGTGGTGTTCCACGTGAGGCGTTACAAAGCAGACCGATCCTGTCAGCCATGGCTCCGTTCCCACTCCTCCGATGACATCGCCGTGATACCTGGCACCTTGTAGGCAACGAACTCCGCGATGACAACAGCATCGGCTTCGCCAAGACCGGTCTTCTCCATGACGTAGGAGTAGTGGAGATACATCGCCTTGGACACGATGAAGGCCTTGTTGCCGGAGACCACAAGGATCTCATCCTTTCCCAAGAACCCAGTCTGGCCAGCGTAGTCACCGTACTCTGGGTACACCAGTGCGATGCTGTACCTGGTCATGTTGCCAGGCTGGTAGTCGTAGAGAACAACACTGCCATCGTCTGCTTGCACAATCGATTCGTCGAAGCTCTTTGATCTGGCACTCACAGCTCACTCCTTGGGCTTGCTGAACTTCACCGCTACCGTCGGGTCACCGACTCTGTAGCAGAAGCGCAGCGTCTCCTCGGGAACCGCCTGAGCCAGTAGCTCGGCGTCTAGCCTGCGTTGTCCTGCCACAGACGAAATCAGCACCGAGCCCTCGGCGCCATGGATCCGGAAGCTCTTCTTTGCCGCCATCTTGTGAAGCGCCAGGGCCATGGTCCTGGCCTTGGGTTCCAGCTTCGCGATGGCCTTCTTGTGGACGTCGATCTTGGCATAGGTCGCCACGATCTCTGCCGACATCTGGGCCGCTGATTTCCCCTCGGGACCGGTCACCGACTCCGGGATCTCCGGTGCCTCGTCTTCGCCCTCGTCTTCGGCGACGTCACCACCACACACCACGGGGCCCGAGGAGACGCCAAGTTTCTTGAGATCCATTGCGGCCAGAATAGCTCCTCAGTTGTCATAGTCAACCCTCTTGACTGACGCCGCGCAGTGATGACTATGGTCGTGGAAGCGGAGGCCACGATGCTGGACCAGGAGCTGCGAAGTGACTGCGACGAGGACAAGGTGTCGTGCCCCTGCTGCGGCTGTCTCTACGACGGCTGCCCGAACTGTACCCCGGAGCCCGTGGAGCTTCCCGGCCCCGACGCCTCCGACGACCTTCCGACGAGCTACTGAGGACACCATGGCCGACTGGGCGAGAGACCGCGAAGATGCGAGACGCGAAGCCATGCTCAAGGAGCTGGCCAGCGATCTCGCCGAACTGGTCAGACTCGGCGAGATCACCGATACCGAAGCCAATGTCTGGCTGGCTCACAAAGCCGATGCCTGGGCACAAGGATTGTCATGATCAAAGCACCGCCACTCCTCGATCTCAGAAACTGTACCCGTGGCTGCGTCACAACCCGAACCGAGATCTCGATCTCGATGACTGGCGACAACCGGTCGTTTAGCCCATGGATCTTGCTGGGCCGAGTCCTGATCCGACCCGACGGCGAACGTGGCAGCGGAAAGCATGTCGTAGCCGGACGCCTCAACGGTGGCGCCACGGACTTCGAGCACAGCTCCGCCTTCGCCTTCAGGATCCCGGTCATCGGGCTCTCCTGTCCCGACTACGTTGACGACTCCGTCGTCGAGTTCAATGCCTGGGTCTCTCCGGTCTTCGAGCCGCGGTGGACTGAACTACGGGTCCCTTCAGGACACTACGACCCCTTCGATCTCCCCGGAGCCAGCATCTGCTCCGAGTGCGATCCGAAACACCTGGTCGTTCCCGAGGGCTACTATGCCGGGCCGCCGCACAACTCGGCCTTGGCAGAAATCGTCGCCGGGAAACGGATCAAGATCCAGATTGGCTGGAACACCGAGCTAACCGATGCTCAGTGACGACGACAAGTCCTGGATCAGAGACTGGTTCGGACGCCGCATCGCGCCTCAGCTCAAGGAGCTGGCCGACGGTACCAGGACACGAACCGACATCACCAGAGGCCTCCAGGTCGAGGCCCATGAGAGATTCCTGGGTGATGCCGACAAGCTGGGTGAGGCCCTGGAGTACGCGCTACTCCTGAGGCCAGACACCGACTCACCAGCCAGGTCCGTGGACGCCTATCTCCAGATCCTTGGCATACTTACTGGCATCGTTCGCAGCCTAACTGCGGAAACTGAACCATCCCACCAAGACATGCGAAGGATCTGGTCTCTGTTGCAGGATGCCAGAATCTTTCACATCAAGCCACCGACCTACGTCTCCCTCTATCACCGCGCCGATGTCTACACCACGGAGACCATAGCCGGGCTGGACTGGACTCCCGAAGGGACTGGCGACTCATCACCTGAGGAAACCAGTCACCTCGTCACCTCAACCGAGATGGCTGCCAAGTCCATTAGGCTTCCAGAGAACATGGCCTTTCCGGTGATGTTCTTCGGCTACGGCCACGGCATCATGCTCAGGGACACCCAGCTCTACGCCCGTTGCATGTTCCAGGTCACCGGCCACGACTCCATACTGCTCGGATCCATGGTGTCGCCAGATCTCTGCGTCGACTTCATCTTGACTACGCCACTCCATGGTAACCAGGCACTCCACACCTACGTCGCATGGACATCGCACAGCCAATCTGGCTGTGGCTGGCTCAATGGATTCGACCTCAATGCCTGGGTGATGCCGGCCATGGTCGAGCTGGTCAACTCTCACAAGACCTACCTGGTCTCCAACAATCCCAGCGGCAACCAGCGTGACGACATCAAGCGGCTTCGCGAGAAGCTCAAGGTCACCAAGGCATTCCCGAGGCCCTACTACACCCTCGACCTCAGGGATGACGTCGTTGCCAATGACATCACGACCCGGTTCCCGAAGCGAAGTGTCGGCTTCGTATACAAGCACAGGTTCGATGTCCGTGGCCACGAATGTGTCCGTGTCATCAGGGGCCAGCTTCCCATCTCGGCCACTGACGAGGCCAAGCTCCTGAAGCGTGGCTACAGGATCTATAAGGTGGCCGTGGCACCGGACGACCTTGCCCGATTGGTGACCAGGAACCTGGCTCTCAACACCGAGGGGAACTGGATCGCGGTGATGAACTACTGGCAGAAGCAGCACCAGAAGGGTCCCGCCGGGGCGCCGTACTTCCCCGCGGTACGAATACCGACCAAGGAAGCTACCTAGGCGCGATATCCCAATCCTCGGCCAGCATGTCGGTCTGCGACGCGATCCACCCGAGCTGGTGCTTCCCCTGCGCCGTGAACATGACGATGCACGCCTCGTATTGGCGGCGTCCTTCTGCGGGCTCAGGGCGCCCGAGCTTCGGCGGCGTGGTCGCCGAATCGCCGTCACCATCTTCCACGATCGTGATCCCGAGGGCGTCGAACAGATACAGGTGCATCCCCTTTCCGTTCCACCCGGCACGAGAGACACGCTCTCCTCGCTTCAACGCTCGAATTGCATCGCCGAAGTCCATCACTATTCGCTCCTTCCCGCACGCCTCGACTCGACATGACCAGAGGCCTTGGTCCTGCGTTGCGCCTTGCGCTCCGCGGTACGTCTCGCAATCAGCGGCATCCGGCGCGTGAAGACGATGCCGTCGAGGTGGTCGTATTCGTGGAGGATAGCCCTCGCCAAGATTCCGCTGGCTTTGGTCTCGAACTCGACGCCGCTCGGAGTGTGAGCCTGGACCACAATCGACTCCGGTCTCTTGACCATGTCGAAGATGCCAGGGAACGACAGACACCCCTCCTTCATCACGACTTCCCCGTCACTGGACCAGACGATCCTGGGATTGACGAAGGCACGCAACGAAGTGTGTGGTGTCCCGGTCTCCGACGAGACATCGATGACGAAGACGCGATACATGATTCCGACCTGAGGCGCCGCGAGACCGATGCCATGTCCAGCATACATCGTCTCGGCCATGTGCTGGACCAGCTCCTTGATATCAGGACCATCCCAGTCCTTGGTCACAACCGGATCCGCGGCGATTCCAAGTAGTCTGTTTGGCCATTTCAATACCGGAAGCAGTGTCATTCGCTGCTGAACCCTTTGCTGCCGAATTGAGCCTTGACCTCGGCATCGGTCATCTTCTCCAGCTTCACGAACCGAATCGATTCCGCGACGATGAGGACTCCACCCTTGATGGAGCCATGAACCGCACGGCTCAACGACTCCAAGAAGGCGACATCGGCATCATCAGGCGCCGTGATCACAGTCAGAAGCCCAGGAAGGCAACGCACTGTGAGCGTCTTGTTGAGATGGGTGATTTCACCGGTCTCTGACGCCGCCTCGGCCAACTTGTACCACGCCGATTCTTGTCCCATCAATACCTGACGCTTCTCTCTATGATGACTTCGTTGAGCATTGTCCCGAACTCGATGTTTGGATCGGTTCCATTCAAGAAGCCACGTCTCCTCGCTCGTTTCGCCAATGGCACCTGTTCTACCATGGGTACCATGTAGAAAATCGTCTCAGAGGCCGGCTCGTGCAGATCCTGGCCAAGTGCCACGGCCACGATACGATTGCAGGTCGCCACGTCCGGGACCTGCATCTCGACACGGTAGTCGCATCGTCGCAGCAACGCCGGATCGATCATGTCTGACCTGTTCGTCGTCATGACGACCGGCACCCTGACGGTGTCGAGGAGTCGCATCACTGCCGTCGTGATCCGATTCATCTCGCCGACTTCGTTCTTCTTGGATCCGACGTGCCTCTCGACGACCAAGGCATCGGCTTCTTCGATGACCAGTGCCGACCTCGACTTCGCCACGGCTTCAAAAGCCTTTTGTAGCTTTGACGCCGTACCGCCTAGGTATTGGTCCACGACACGATGGGCATCCAGTACCACGGTGGTCATCTTGCCATCGAGACGACGAGCAATGGCTGCGACCATCGTGGACTTGCCTGTTCCGGTAGGCCCACTGATCAGCATGGCACCAGGAGACTCGATGCCGGCCTGGACTATGTCATCGACTCGACCCCAGGACTGGCACCACTCCTCGACCAGCCCAAGTATCTTCTGGGAGCAGATCGGATCGGGACCTGGACTCAGCCTCACCAAGGCATCACACAGCGTCGAGGCGTCGAAGACGGGCCGAAGCTGAGCCGGATAGACGCTGGCCTGTTCCGCAGATACCGCAGACAAATCACGTAGCCCACCGACCGAAAACGCTGACTGCTCCTGCCGAGCAGCGATACCGGCCTCGTCAACCAGTGCCATGACCTCTCGTCTCCATGTCGGATCGACCCTGGAGGCAACGCTGGCCAGTCCACGGATCGAGGCCTGACGCTCGTGCATCGTGGTCGCCTGCAAGAGCCTCAGAATCGCCTGGGCTTCGCTGGCATTCATCGGAGATGATCCCGTATCGCATCAAGTGACGCCGCTCGTCCGTGGGCATACTCGGTGCGGTGCTCTTCTGGAGGCAGGGATCTCTCCTCGCGAGCCAATGCGGCGCGCAGTCCTTGGAGCTGGATCCGCGACTCCTTTAGCTCTGCAAGCAGCCAAAGCACGACACCTGGCGAGAACTCGGAGAAGTAGCTGGCGACCGGCTCCGTGTACACCGTCGCCAAGTACCTGGGTCTTGCCGAGGACTCGCTGCGTACCTGCTCCATCTTGGCGTCGTGGCTGACGATGCGACGCCTCGGATCGTTGGCGGCAAAGGCGTCGTCTGGCTCTTGACTCCATGGACCGGCCTCAACAGCCAGGGCAATCCTGGTCAATCTGTTGAGTTCTATCCCTAGATCAGGATCTGTCAATCTCCTGAGATCAGCCATTGACGGCCTCTGGCAGAATCGACGTCGACTTCGTCAGGTCGAAATTGGCCTCGATGTAGTCGATGACTCTGGCCGGATCGATGTCACTTCTGAACACGACGTTGGGTCCGTGTCTGTCGAGGTAGACGGCAGCGATGCCGTCGCCAACGACACGGAGGCCTCGCGAGGTGTTGATGGCGCACTCCTCGGATCCGCACTCGTATGGCATCTGATCCTGTCTCGCGACGTCGGCACCATCCCGTGGCGGGCAGTGGAAGTGAACGATACAATCCAGCTCCGGATGCTCGCGGAAGATGACACGCTGAGACATGCCACCGACGCTGGGCTTGGCACCATGGGCGACGACACAGCTCGGGTCGGAGACATCGATGCGGACCATGCCGCCGAATCCCTTGGGCAACAGGTTGAAGTTGGACTTTCGCACCGTGGTCACGATGCCATTGGCGTCTCGGTAGGCGAAGTGTCCCACGGTCCTGCCCTTGAACTCGTGATAGGCGCCGCGACCGATACAATGCCCAACCACTGTTTGCAACGCCTCTGGCACCTGGTACCAACCGATGAGATCGTCATGCGAACCAACGACACGAGACCTCGTGAAATGAAGCCATGACCTCTGTCCGACGATGGAGACCAGCGTCCGAAGCGCGTGATCCCTGACCACGGCTTGAACATCGGCGTCCACCTCTGGCAGCAACCGATGCGGGACCTCTTCCGGAGTCACCAGGACGTGTGCCCCGGTGACGATGTCATTGGCCATGACCAGGTTACAGCTCGCCCGCTTCAACAGCGCCAAGCCCGCCCAGGCCTGCTCCTGAGGCGTCGCCCCAGCCGTGGTCTTGAACCCGACGAGAAAGATGTCCTTGCGGGTCTGGCGCACGACATCGATGAGCTTCTCCGTGGGCCACAGGGTGACGTTGTGGCTCTTGTCGCTGGCGAGCTTTGGCAAGCTCTTGCTGCCGTTGTGGACAGTGAAGTCGCATACCGCGGCGGTCTGGAAGATGACCTTGGTGTCATCATCCTGGGTGTCCGAGACCAGGGAAGCTGCCAGGTCGGCGTTCGTCTCGATGCTGTGACCACCGGCCATCTTGGTAAGCCTCAGCTCGATGTCGTCGGAATCCACCCAGGGCACAGAAAGCCCATCGGCGCAAAGCTCTTGGATCCGCCTCGCCGCGGCTCCATAGGCCGGGGCGCAGATCGCGAGATGCGGCCTGACATGAGAGACGGTGCCGCCGCCGTAGATGACGATTTTCTTGCCCATGGCTAGCCTCCGGATCCTGGATACGACCTGTCGAGAGCCCCGGGCGCCACCCGGTGATAGTATTCCTGAGCCAGGGCCTGGACGCACTCCGCACCACGTGACGCCGATCTCCAGAGCTTGGCGTCGAGATGCCCCGCATCATGAGTGCTACGAAGCTCCTTGTTGAGGCCGTGGATCAGCTCGTGAATCACAGGCTCCCCGGCCTCTCTGATCTCAGTCCTGAACCTGTCCCTGACAACCACCATGAGCGGTCCGCGACCGATCATGACTCTGGCATTGCTCAGGTACGAAGCCGCGTGATCCACGTACCCTGGTGGGAACCTGGCATCGAACTCGGCATCCGAGGCGACGAAGAGAACAAACCTGGACAGGACGCGGTACGGTGCCCCGGATTCCGAATCGATGACCGCACGCCAGGCTTCGCACAGCGACCACGCCGCCTTGGCCGCAGCCTCAGCGGTGTTGTAGTCCCACGGCGTCACCAGGTTCTTGGACACCACCATATCGACCCGGATCCCGTTGTAGACACAGGGCAAGAGTCGCCCCTCGGGAAGCCTGACTCTCCTGCCATACACCAAGGCGAAGACGCCCATGGCGACCAGAGCACCGACAGAAAGCCCCAACACAATCGATTCCGGAAGGGTCATGATGCCTGGTTTCTGAGCTGCGTCATCACGATGGCCGCCCTTACCTGTCCAAGAAACTTGTCGATGTCCAGTCTTCCCATGAAAGGTTCCAGAGCAACCATGTAGTGGACCAGCTCGTTGCCAAGAATCGTGACGACCTTGCCCTGGTCACTGGAGTTGTTCAGGGCACATGCGGTAACGGCGTGGACGACTCGATGCATGAGATCACCGCTCTCCCAGGCGGCATCAATCCCGGGCGCAGCATCTGGGAAATGCTTGGCCAGAAGCGTGACAAGATCGTTGGTCAGCTCCATCGCAGTGGCATCCCGTGGCAACACTTCGAGGGCCAGGACCAACGCCGACCATGCTGTCTTGGAATCCTCACTCATCGCTCTTTCCGGCTTTCTCTTCGAGCAGTGCAGCGAGACGCTTCACCGCGGCATGGGCATAGATCACTGCTGTCGAGGTCACGACACCGACGTCACACAGCCACTCGGTGTCGAGCCCGGCGTCGTACAAGATCCGCCTCATCTCGTCCTCGCCGTCACCACGACGAATGGCAACGATGGCATCTTCGATGGCCTCGACATGCCTGGCATCCATCTGAAGCCCGTCGGCGACACTTTCCTCGATACGAGCCCGTAGCTCGTGTAGAGCGACGCCTGGATCGAACTGAGTCGCAACACCTCTGTGCCTTGATCCAATCTGGGCCTTCTCCTGGACATAGGAGAGATCGCTGGTCGTCATCCAGTGGACGCGGGCCACAGGATCCTTGGGTCCATAGGCGAAGCAAACCAGCTCGATGTCACCCCAGACGACTAAGCCACCCATGGACATCGCCACGATATCAGCCCAATACGTCGAGCTGCCGGGCCTCCCGATCCTCCAACGATCGGCGTCGTTTCTCAGTAGCGCGTGCGAGGCAAAGGCCTTTTCGGCATCACACTGGATCTGGGCAACATGGTCTCTGGCCGAAACAGGTTTCACCCCTCGCTCCTCGCAGTGCCATGCCTGAACTCGCGTTTCGAGTTCTTCGCCAACTTCTTGTCCAGCTCGGCTCGCATGTCGAACCGCAGGGCATCAGACAGAGCGAAGGTCTCCTTGACCACCATCTCCAGGGCAGACCTGGCATCCTTGTCGTTGGCCTTGCGCCAGGCCTCCATGGCAAGAGTGGTTTGCTTCCGAATCGGACGCAGCAAGACATCGATGTCTCGATAGACATTGATCTTGTCATGCGCCGAAGTCGTACGATCGGCCCAGGTATTGGGCCAGATCGCCTGGAGGCACCCAGTGGCTCTGATCACGATGTCGGCCAGCTCCTCTTCCAGAGGATCCTTGCCTGAGCCGAGGACACCATCGATGGCCTCGTCACACTCGGTGTGAATCAGGGCCACCTTCCAGCCGAAATTGGTGGCCCAGAGCGGATCCTCGAATCCGTTGGCCCTGATGACGTTGAGATGGTCCTCGGCGACTTCGTGTAGCGTCTTCATTGGACGCCATGATAGCTACGGTGCTGCGCCTGTCAACCTTGCTGTCTCTCGCGAGCCACGATGATGAGGGCCAGGTATCCCATGATGTCGATAACGACATCCTCTCCGGCGGCATGCCCCTTGAGAATCCTGTTGATCTTGTCGTCGAGCCTGCATCGGATCAGCGCATCCGTTGGCAAGTCCTTGGCAAAGATCCGCAGCGGTGCCAAGGCCGAGTCGCCATAGGCCTGGTTCTTGAGACAGAGAAACTCGGCCAACCCGAGGCAGACTCCAACGATCTCGGTTCCTGACGGTGTCTCCCCGGCTAGCTTGACGAGGTTGTCGTAGGTGTCTCGTTCCAATGCGATTGGAGCGAACTCGATGGGCGCCGAATTGTCTGTCATTGGTACCGGATAGTACAAGTCATCGCAGCGTAGTCAACACTCATGGCTGACACCACGACTGCCGCGGTGTACCGTGTCAGCCATGCTGCTCTCCGAAGAACTCAGCATCGCCCTGGAGTCCGGTCGTCATCCTGGCGCCGACAAGCTGGCTCGTATCTCTGCACAGGACATGGCCAACAAGGACTTCGATGACATGGTTCGCGAGGGCGAGATGCTTGTCGCCAATGCCTTCGTCAAGGCGGGCCAGGAGTACGTCTCGTTTCTCAGGGGACTAACCGCTGAGACCTGGAAAGGCAAGATCACCAGGGGCATGTTCGCTCTGACATCGGTCTCAGGACGCGTCGTCGACATCTACTGGGACTGGGACCCCGTCTTACTCACGGCTGCAATCACGGTCGAAGCCGTGAAGAAGAGCGCCAGGTTCGATGGGAAGCCACACCAGATCGCCAGAGGCGGCACCGCGGCCAAGTACCTCGGCTGGCTCAAGGGAGTCATCGACCACTAGGATCGCCAACAAAGCCGGCAGGAGCGAAGCCGCGCACGAACCTGAGCCCGACTCCATTCACGACATCGACCAATCTCGCCACTTCAAGGATAGAGGCCTCGGCGTCCGGCAGTGCCCGGTGCTTCGGTTCTCCCATCGATGCCTTGACACCGGATACGGCGCCACCCATGCCAAGAACCCTGGTCATCAGCTCTCGAAGCGCGGAAACATCGATCATCCTGTGGCTCAGGAACCGATGTAGATCAGGCATCCATCGCGAGACGAACTGCCTGTCGAAGTGAATCGAGTTGCCGGCGATGACAGCATCCTTGGCCACGAATCCATGGGATCGCAGGACGTCTACGGCCATACGCTCGGCGTCGGAGAGTAGAACCCGAGAGGCGCGACACTCCTTCAAGAGACCGTTGTCGTCATGCATCTTGAGGCAACAGGGATCCGTGATGGTGTCCGCAGGATCGCCGATGGAACCGATGACGCAGCTCCATCTCTCCGTGATCTTGGGGACGCCGTCAGACGTGGCCATCACCACCATGGCGATCTCAAGAATCCTGTCTTTGTTGGGATCGAGCCCCGTAGTCTCTAGATCCAAGAAGACGACATGACCATGAGTCTTGCTGCTAAACGGGTCCACGTCTCACGTCCTTGGCCAACATCTTGGCGAGATAGGCTTCTTCTGGAGACACCGGGCGCCTCCATCGCTTCAGCTCACGGTAGGTCTCGGGAGACATCTCGTATCTCCACTCCGCCAACAAATCCTTGGTGATATCGGAGGTGCCAAGATCGAAAACCACAGGTTCTAGCCAGATGATATCGGCGCCTTCAACGACTCGTACCTCTTCAGAAACCTGGACTTGGTCAGCTCGACTTCGTCGTCGAGGACTTCGAGTCTTGCCAAGCCGGCTGCCAGCCAATCCGGATGCTGGTGACGATTCTTCATCACGAAGTCCATCACCTGTTGTCGCCGGTCTGCGACGACGATTCGAGTCGGCAACGGCGCAATCTCCAGCTTCGGATCCCAACACACCGGATTGGCGTCCGATCCTGGCCTCAGATCCCGGCACTCCGTCATCATGACCACGAGATCCAGCGTCTCGATCTCTTCTGAGTTCACCGACGTCACCAGATCCGGAACGTCGAGCGCCTGGCCGATTGCCCATAGGATCCGATCCTCGACTTCCTGCATGGTCTCAGACTCGAACCTGAGATTTCGCTTCACCGGACGCATCAAGTCGCCGATGTAGGCTTCGGCGGCATCGTGCAACAGAGCGGCCAAAGCCAGCTCCTGTGGTGCGATCTCACTTACCATGATGCTGTGCTGCGCCACACTCCAGTGCGCCGTTGTGTGACCACCCCAGCGGCAGAGATGACTCAACGCATGCGCGATGTCGACGATATCGACATCCTCGGGCCTCGGGTCCAGTGGCCAGAACACTCGTCCGGTAAAGGTCGATATCCAGTCTCCACGTCTAGTCTCTAGAGATGCGGCCATGATCCCTCCCATGGGATGCCGAGATTCTGTCGCCGGCCATCGAACATTTCGCTGTGCAGAAAGGTGTTTCCGCGCCCAAAGGCACCGATGGTCATCAATGACATCCACCAGTGCCAGAGTCTTACCCTGGCGTCCTCGCTCATGCCCTGGCAACCCCGCCACATAGCACAGACCCTGGTTCGTCCAAGGCGAAGGCGATGTCCTCTGCGATCTGGTCGAGCACAGCATCAGGCGACGACGCCTCTCGAATCGGTGTCCCGATGACGCCGTAGTTCGCTCCTGAGGCGAAGGCATCTGACACAAAGCCAATGCGCTTCTGGTCGTCCTGGGGAGAATCGGGAAGCCGTAGTCCCGGCGTCATAATGATGAGGGCATATCCAAACCTCGCCCTGAGCCTGGCGACCTCCTGTGGCGAACAGATCAAGCCGTGACACCCGGCGTCATTGGCCATCTCTGCCAGCCCGAGGACGATCTGCTCCGGTCTCGATCCCGGCCAGATCCTGTCCACGGCTCCGGTACCCAGCGAGGTCAACAGGGTCACGGCGAGAAGGGACGTCTTCAGATCCCCGTCACTCAAACACGCCAGTGAAGCTGCTTGCATCGCGGCAACGCCGCTAGAGGCATGGATATCGACAAACCCTGCCCCCATCCGAACCGCTGCTTCAACAGCCAGAGCCGCGGTCCTCGGGATGTCGTGGATCTTGAGATCCAGGAAGCACTCGAAACCGAAGTCGCGAACCATGCGAACCGCTTCTGGTCCCGACCTCGTGAACAGTTCGAGCCCGACCTTGAGGACACCGACCCTGCCTCTGAGTCGCTTCGCCCAGGACATCGCCTCGGTGAAGCTCATGTTGTCGAGCGGAAACACGATGCGTTCGTAGGGACGGATCACCACTGTCGCACCCCTCCATCGCGACGACGACGTCTTGGTCCGGCATCGACATCCATCAGTCCAGCGTCTGGACGGGTCTCGATGCCAACCGGCTCCGGACGCCGTGGTCTGGCATCGTAGCTCGGAATCAGATCCATGTGGCGTTCCACACACCAGCCACAGGCCTCGTGTGTCGCCGCCATCCTGTCGCTGAGCCGATTGTTTTGGTCTTCGAGTCTTTCGATGCGTCGGCCCTGTTTCCAGAACGAGGTACCGATGCCGAACATGACGCCGAAGACAGCTACCACCACGACGCCCCACCAGAATCTTTGCATGGGCGCCATGATGGCAGCTAGTCAGGCATTGTCAACCGACGAAGTCGACGAAGTCGAAGAACTCAGGCTGCTCTGGCAGACGTGACGCCGGCCCTGAACTCACCCAGAATCAACTGGGCGGCGTAGCGGCTGGCGTCATCCATGAACCCAGGCTCGTCGAGCATGGGGGCCATGTCTCTGAAGAACGTCTTCAGGACCAGTCCGTTGATAGGATAGACCACTGGTAGCTCCGGAGCCCTTCGACGGGCTTCCCGGACCCCCAGAAGCCAGGCTTCGAGGATTCTGAAGTCGTCCATGGAAGCGATGCTAACACGTCGCATCGCTCAGTCAACAAATAAAGCGCAGCGGGTCACTGCCAAGTCGAGGATCGTCCTAGTTTTTAGGCTCGCCACGTCAACCGACTGAGCGATCTTCCAGCTCAATCGAGTGCGTTGGCCACCAATCACCGCTAGACCTTGGCACCGACTCCAGGATAAGCGGTACCAGTCTGTCTTTCCAGGCCCAGAACGGAATCCACCCACCGGCTTCAATGGCGTTGATGTCAAAGACACCTCGGCCGATTCCAGGATCGCCGATGTGCGTCGCGACCCAATGAGTGTGCCTGTACCTAGCTGGAATCGGAACACCGGGACGTGTCCAGGGACCAGCCCACTGAATCCTGACGAGACCCCACTTCGGCCACTCCAGTGCCAGCGTCGGTCCCTGGCTCTGCGTACAGACGTGACTGATGCCCATGGACCGAAGCGCACGCAGCATCAACGTCGGATTCGTGTACCTCTTCGACTCGAAGTCGCCGAGGTGAGCCCTGATTTCCTCGGGACTCTTCCCGGTCACGGCGCAGATCGCAGCGGGTCCACAGTTGAACCCCCAGACATCGTAGCAGCGATCCGCCTCGGCTACATCAAATGGCACCCGAGGCGGGCTCAAGTCTCCAGCGACTGCCATTTCTCACCTGGCGTCATCCGTACCCTGAGATCTGGCGGCAGCTCTGCCATGTCGCCACCTTTGTCGTGCTTGAGGTGGACACGAAAGGATCCGTCCATGTTGTCGGCGATGCTAGTGCCCTGCGGCCAGGCCTGCTCCCCGATAGGACCGTTGGTCATTCCGTTCCATCTCGCCTCGGCACCAGCCTGCTTCATGAAGGCCGCGACACCACTGGCACGGCACTGCGAGATAACGTCGCGAGCCCACTGGATATCGAATGGCCTCGCCTGATCCCCTGACTCGCCACCGATGACGATCCAATCGATTCGAGGCTTGGGGTGCCCTGGGCATCCGGTCTGGTCACTGAAGCTGTCACAGTCACCCATCGGCATCATCTTGATGCCACGACCATGCATCTCGAAGAGCCCGTCCTCGGCCTCGCGACGCGACAGCGACTTGCCATCCTTGGTGAAGCCATCGAAGCTCTTGTTGCGCAGCGCGCCTTCGATATCTAGCCCGAGGTGGATAGTCTTCGAGCCCAGGAGCCAGGGCTTGAAATCGACCGGTCCCAGGCCTGGCTCGTAGCTCACCCAACGCACCGCGGCGGAACACCGCATCAGGTCCGGAACCCTGGTGTCCGCCATAGCCTGGTTCTCGGCGCTGACGCCGAGATGGACATTGGGCAGTGGCCATGGCGCGATCTCACCAGCAATGCAGCCATTGACCCGTGCCGCCAGTTTCGGTGCGTAGTCCTTCAGCCAGGCCTGAGCTGCCAGAGCGGCACGAACCGGAGACGAGGCGACTCCGCCAGACTCCCAGGTCTCGAACCACTTCCGCATCCGCGCCGATCGCTTGGTCAGGATCTGGAAGATGTGATCGGGACACGCCGCCATGATCCCAAACATCGCCGCGATGTCGTTGTCGCCAAGGGACTCGTGGAACATGTCTGACATCGAGTTCGTGAAAACAAGCCTCGGCCGCTTCCATCGCAGCGGGTCAGCGAGGTGCTCCGAAATCACACGAACCTTGCCAGTCCAGCGAGCACCGTGGCGCACGACCTCGACACCATCGACGACAACAAGCCGCTTCCTGGTCGCGAGACCATGGTACGGCATCCCGGGGTCGCAGAATCTGGCAGCCACGGTCTCGGCGTAGCAATTCTCGCAGCCCGGAGACACACGACTACATCCCCTGATTGGATTCCAGGTTTCGTCACACCAGGCGATGCCACCATCTCTCTGGTCAGCCATTGAGTCCGGAACCTTTCTTGAAGAGCCCAATCGTTCTCGGAAACGACCCCTTCAGGATGGAGCACGCAGCCTCGGCGTACTGCCTGATTTCCCACTGCGCATCCTTGGCCATGCGCAGCGAAAGAAACTGCATCCAGTTCCTAAGATTGGCCGATGCTCTCATCCTGGAGTAGCGACCGACGGGGAGATGAATCCTGGCCAACTCCTTGGGGACACCCATCTTGAGAGCGCCCTGGTAGAACCGCTCGTCTCTGTTGTACAGCTCACGCAAGTTCTCGATGTATTGCTGAGCTGCTTCCTCGGTGAGGTCATCGGAGCCCTTGACGGTCATCGCCTGCTTCGACGTCGACTCGAATCCAGGGCCACGCCTCAGCAATCTATCGACGCTTGGGATGTAGTTCTCGTCAGGGAGCGGAGTGTATCTGGCAGACATCTCGTTGTAGGACTGCGTCCTGTGCCTATGCCATTCCCTGAAGACGAAGATCGGTGCCTTGATCTCGAAGATCATGCCAGCCATCTCGAATGGCGTGTGATGCCTGTTGCCATAGAGATAGTCAAGGAGCTTTTCGTCGCCTGGCTCGGCCCCGGCCTCTTCGCACTTCTCGTCTAGGCACACGTGTTGGTTGTGAACCAATTCGAGTGGACGCTTGCAGCGCTTGCAACGCGGACCCCAGCCCTCGAAGCCCTTGTCCACTGACATCCTGGCGGCCTCGATGATCCGCTCCTCGGACCCCCAGGATTCGACAAGGCCGATATAGCCAGCATCGAGAACACTGGTGCTGGTCAAAACGAGATGATTCACTTGATCCCTCCGCGTACCACATTGGCGACGCGACGTTCGCCGCCTGGTTCCGAGACATGAACCGAGACACGCTCGGCATCGGGCCACTCCTCGATGCCAGCATGAGCCCAGATCCCTGGCATCGCATCGGATTCGACGCAGTGCTCGTGGATCTGTACGTTGTCTTTCCAGCCCCTGATCAAGAACTTGTTCATCTCAGTCACCGTTTCCGTGTGAAGTCATGGCCTCGCACCACTCGTCCACTGGGTGCAAACGATCGCGAAGCCGTCGCTTGAAGTCGTCCTCGTCCACGGCACCAGAGATCGCATCCAACACAATCACGGCCACAGCCTGGCGACGTGTTCGTGTGTCGTCTGGAATCGGGATCCTCACTTCACTCTCCTGAGCTTCGGTCTCCGGCTCCTACACTCGACACACTGTGGTTGATTCCTGATCACTTCGTCTGGCATGCACCGCAGCCCAAAGCTGGCCCCCGGCTTCCAGATGTGATAGGCCGTACACCGGAAAGCGACGTTTGTTAGGGAGACGTTCATCGGGTACGAGACCTTGAAGTCGTCGCCTAGGTCGCCAGTTGTTGGTAACTCGTTCAATGACCAGCCATGCAGAAGACTCTGGCAACATCCTCTAGTGTCGAGACGATGTCGTCGAACCCAGTGGCCGGGTCGTCGTTCCAGTCGACTAGACCACGACCAGTCTTTTCACGGATCGCGACGACTACATCCTTGGCGACATCAAGACCGTCGGAGCTGCGAAGTACCGCACCCATGACATCAAATCGAACCGCTCGACCATTGCCGGGATGAACGCTTCTCCCCTCGTCGCTTAGCGCGGTGTCGCCGCGACACCAGCCGCTCCTGAGCAGATCGATGGCGTTGTAGATGACGCTCGACCTCTTCATCGCGACACCACGAAGTAGCCACGGATCGCCCTGTACAGCTCGGTGTCATCCATCGACACCGGCGTCCCACGAACAGCAACGGCGCCACCAGGGGAAACCCGCAGCACCTCCCGGCCTCCAATCACCAAGACCAGGCTACCCTGGCCGTCAAATCTGTCTGGTGTCGAGAAGACGATGTCTCCGCATGGCTCCGTCTTCACGACGTGGCCAGACCCATAGGCCGCAGCCAGACTCGATGCTGTGTGCTCCATCTGGCATTCGTCTCGCCAGCCGGCGAGATAGAGACCATCGATGTGTTCAAGCAGCGACGCGATGTCAGCCACCTGTTCGCGTGGAGCGTTCGGCATCTTGCCCAGGTATCGCTGTCTGATCCTGTCAATCTCACCGGGTGTCATACCAAGACCAGCTCCCTTTCGACGCCGTTTCGATCTCTGATGAGAACAGTCTCTCCATTCGCCACCATGGTGACCAGCTTGAGATGGACGACGAGACTTCGTCTCACGACTTCGGTCAACGAGTCCGCACCGGTTGCTGCCTTCAGCAGCTCGGCGTTGGCTCTGACCTCCGGGGCGACCTCAAGATTGAACCTGATCTTGCGTCTCCTAGGTCGAGGCATGGTATCTCTTCGTGATCTTGTCTCGGATCGATGCCACGTCCTCGGCCCTGTGATCCGTGATATGTCTGGCGCGAACCGTGGTCTTGACACCAAGCGTCGTCAGGATCGTGACCCGTGTATCTCCGGATACGACGCCGCCCACCCAAGACGATGTCGGGCCAGAAATGATCCTGCCCCAGCACACCGCCCTGGGTCCATGTCTTCGCCTCGGATCCCCGGGACGGAGCGGCACCTCGACCCGGATCTCGTCGGCTATTCTCAGATCCCAGGCCCGGTGACCACCGATCAACAACCCGGGGGCGTCTACATCAATCATCACACCCCCTTTACGAGCGCGGCGACGAGCAAGCCGATAGGATCGAGCGGAGCCCAGCACACTCCGCCTCCGCTCTCTCCGCCCGTGCCCGCTCTCGATCAAAGTCGGATCGTGCGGTGACAAGCGCCTCGGCCACGGCATCGACGAGCGCCGCTGGCGACTCGGCGACATTCAGCTCGTTGCGCCAGTAATGCACCAGACGCTCCAAAATCGCGTTTCGCTCACCCTCGGCTTTGGTGAGACGATCCGTGATCTGCTTGACCCTGGCGTTGTGGTACGCCCGTGACACAGGGCCATACGGCTTGGATCGATCGCTGGACATGGTCGTGCCAATATATTGACGCACAACGCTTTGTCAACTAGCGAGTGTAGCGTCTGACGCGAGCCAGCGAGGTCTCGATCCAGGTCACGTATCTCGGCTGTCCCCAGTTGTAGAGCGCCCAGAACGGCCGGATACCGCGACTAGCCGCAATCCTACGCTTCGACGCCAAGATGCTGGCGCCACCGGCCAGGTTGCGTCGCGGCACCAGCATCCTTCTCACCCGGTCGGGGCAGTGCGAGATGCCGCGAAGACAGGGGCCACAGATCCCACGGACTGGGATCTGGTACTGGATCAAACCAACAGCGCAGCCGCCGTGATTCGGCGTCACCAGGTTGGGTCGCCACCTCGACTCCAGCGTCACCACCGCAGCAATCAACTCGGGATCGATGTCGAAACGCTCTGATGCGACGACAACACCGCGAGCCCAGGTCACGGCTTCTGACCTAGGCAACGCGGGTTGGTAGTGGAGAACGAGGGCGACTAGCCCGGCAACAAGTCGAGTCATGCGGCCCGCAACGAACCGGCCTCGATCTCGCGTCGATCCGGAGGAGACAGCCCCTTCTTCGGATACGTCAAGGCGAAGGATCCGTACCTGGTGTCGACGCCGTAGAAGTGGATCTCGGTCAGTGACTCACTTTCGCCAGTCTTTAGCACACGATGACCAGAGATGACCCAGTGAGTCGTCTTGGCATGCGACGTCATGTCCTTGGTCTTGGTCACGGCAAGAACACGAGCCGTGGACCCAGACTCCCTGTAGTGAAGTCTTGAGCCAGCGGATAGCTGGGACGGGTCAAAACCCTCGGACGCCTCTGTCAACATCGCCGCGAGTCCCATCACTGGCCTACCTTCCACAGCCAAAAGTATGGCACCGGATACCGTTTGTCAATCCGGCCGTCAGTTCGGCGACACCGACGAGACACCGGCACCATTGGTTGGCGACGTCATCAGGGCATTGAGGCGTGCCTTGGCACGCTCCTCACGGGTCTGCATGTGCCTCGCCGTCGCCGCCGCCACCGAGGTATTGGCCTCCATGTGCCGGGCCCTGATCCAGAAGATGTGCTCGTCGTCGAGAGAGTCGAGGATGTGGACGCACATCTCGCAGTAGGCGATCTCGCCCCAGGTACCCTTCGTCCGGATGAAGATCGCCGGCACTGCCCAGAACCTGCGCAGGATGCCGTGGAAGCTCCTCGCCTCACCCCTCGATGCCTCGATGCTGCACGCCTTGTGCTCCGCCTTGCCCTTGCCGCAGACCCGGCATCGGTTGCTCGGTTGCTTGGTCTCGGGCACGACCTCGGATTGCGTGTTCTGAGCCGCTGGCTTCCGCGTCTTGCGAGCAGCCAGCAACATGACGACGACACCGACAGCGGCAACACCAAAAGGCCAGAACTCTTCCATCGTTGACTCCACGACAATGGCCGTGAAGCACCGACTCTCGTCACCACCCCACGGACTACCTTCGGTCGAGTCGCGATGGTAGGATACAGATTCGCGTTGTCAAGTCCGCAGGCCCTCTTGCGACCTTCGATTCAAGTCGCCACCTTCACTTTCAGTAGTGACCCACCGGCTTTTTCGCCCTGTCGCCAGCAATCCCCTTCTCGATGTTGTTGATCACGTTGTCGACGGCCTTCCGCACCGTCTTCAGCTCGTCGAGCGGCCACTGAATCAGGTCGACGGCCGAGATTCGGTGGGAACCGAACCTCTCCAAGGCCTTGTCACGTTGCTGCGCCTCGGCGATGGCCTTCTTGTATTCGTCGAGCCGCTTCTCGATGTAGCCGGGGGAGGTGTGGAGCTTGGCCAGGACGACGTAACTCGGGAACTCGTCGTCGGCATCAGACTCGTGAAGCTCCGTGGGAATCGAAGCGATGGCCGCATCGATCTCGGCCTCGACGGTGAGACGTGGCTTGGTGACAAGGGGTGACGACATCGCAGGCCTCCAGATCTAAAGTGTCCAGCCGAAGTGTTTGTACCACGGCTGCTTCGACGCACCGCGGATGAAGATGACCAACCTGGCCATCTGGGTCCCGGGCTCTCCGGTCCATGTGATCTCGCCCTGGGCCTGGCCAGCCATCTTCTGCAACTCACCAAGCCATCTCGCCGCTTCGGAACGCATCTGTTCGTCGGACGTCTTCGAGACATCGGAGACCAGCGCCTCGATGTACTCCGCCAGGTTCACATCCTGTCCTTGACCACCGCCATGGCCTTGGCCGCGGCTTCGAGATGAGCAATGGTTTCGGAGATCTTGCCAGAAACGGTCTGCCAATCCGTTCCTTGGCCCCTACCGAAGTTGTCCTTGTCGACGGCACGCTTCAGCTCCGCCAGATCGACGAGAACAGAATCCAGGCTGGCAACCCAGTCATCGACCTTGACCCATCCGGGGATCGTGCCGGGACCAGCTTTGCGTTCTCCGATTCTGGTCCCCGGTGGACCACCCCTGGGCACAGGATAGATCGGTGCTGCCGGCTTGTAGTTGTCGCCGATCAGGGCGTCGATGTCAGAGGCCAAGCTCACCGACTCATGCCCTTCTCGACAGTCTTGATGGCCTGGAGAGCGTCGCTGAGATGGACGACGGCTTCCTTCAGCGCCCCGGCCAGATCCTGATCGGCCTTGACCTTGTCCCGCATCGAAAGCAGCTCGACCCTGACATCGTCGACTGACTCCGCCCAGCCAGCCACGGTCCGAGGAGCGATGCCACCGACACCCTCGGCCTGGACATCAATGGGCTCCGGCATCGCGCCGACAACCTTGACCTGAACCGCCTTGTAGATGGAGCGCTCGCCGAAGGCCTTGGCGATGTTGGCCATGTAGGTGAAGCTCTGTCGCAGCGCCGACTTCGCGATGCCGAGATCCTTCTCCCTGACGGCCTGGACCATGCCACGAACCGCCATGAGCAAGTCACGTGTCGACGTCGTCGCCAGCGACCACCGCGGATGGGCATCGTTTCCCATGTCGTCGGCCTCGCCCAGAGTGGCCAAGACGCCATCCAGATCCGTGGCCAGAGAACTCGACTCCAACTGACCAGCCAACCCGGTATCTGTCGTCATTCGCCGCTCCTATCCAAGCCGTAGACTACCAGCATCGTAGTTACGATGCCAAGAACAAGACCGACGCCAACCCCGATTTGCCCTTGATGACGTTCCCACCATGTCCGCCGCGACGCATCTTGCCACCTCGCCACCTCGTCATCGGCCAGCCTCAGGTATCTGTTGTAGATCACCCGCTCCCTGGCCCAGGTCACCAAGTCGATCTCGTAGAGACCACGGATCCGGTTGTACTCCACCACCCAAAGTGCGGCTCGACGTGCCTTGGCATCGGAGAGCAACACGCCAGCACGATCCGTTTGGTCGCCTGCCTCCAGCGGCACCACCCAGTCCTCAGCTTCCGGAATCGGAGTCGAGTCAGGCCGTGGTGGCAGCGAGGTCAAGGCCGACTCTGGTAGCGTTCGATCGGATCTCGTCACCGAAGCCGAGGTCGCACCACAGGCAAGGACGAAGAACATGACAACTGCGGAAACAGATCTCACTTGAACTCCGGGTGAGCCTTGAATAGTGCCAAGATGTCTTCAGGTGGTGTCGCCTCGTCCCAGAACGGACGACTACCACGTGGTTTCTCCGAGGCCTGCAACGACTTCTTCTTCGGCTTCTTGCTGAACTCCAGGTCCAACTGGAGACCGGAGACGCCGCCGTTCTTCTGGTCCTCGACGGGATAGAACCAGAGACCCTGGGACTTCGACTTCCAAAAGACGCCAGGCTTGAACGTTTTCATGTCCCTGAGACCAGGACCACGCGGATCCGCGGAACCCATGGCCTCTTCGAGATCGGTGACGATGCTCATCGGCCTCACTATGCCACGAACAGAGCCCGTAGCGCGACAAACCGCTGCCGGCTTTCTACCCTGGCGCCTGGAACAATCGAGGCCAGAAAGCCCCTGACATCGTCCAGCACCGCCTGAGGACCATAGGCGACGAGAAGCCCCACGGTCTCACAGAACGCCTCTTCGGCGTTCTTCGCCGCGTACCCCGTGATCGGTCTCCGGTTCACGACAAACAACGGGTCACCGCCACCATCAAGGTAGGCAATGATGGATTTGATCGAAAACAAGTCGAGATCCTTGTAGGCGATGTCGTGGACAAGACCATCTAGTTGCAAGTATAGGATCGGATCCTGTGCTCGCAACTTGTCATCGGCATCGAACACTGAGTCACCCAGACCTCGCAGTTTTGGTAGCAGGTCGCGAAGGTTGACCGTGATTCGTCCACCTCTAATGAACTCCGACCATGCCTCCTGGGCCTGGCCACTGAGCCCGTTCTTGTAGAGGTGGTGCCCCATCTCGTGGGCCATGTAGTGGACAAATTGCTTGATGTTCTTGCCTGGATGACCCCAGAACGTGACCTCGATGTGGTCGTAGCGGTAGGTAGCCGCGGCGTCGCCACCGCTGTCCTTCTCCGCAGCGGTGAACACCAGAGGCAACTGCTTCTCCAGCAGCCATGGCAATACCTTGGAGGCTCGGCTCTTGTATAGACGCAACGCCTCGCGCATGGCATCGAAATCGAGTCTCCCGTCTCCGGGCTCGAAGCCGTAGAGCTGGACCTTGAAGCCCTCGACGGTGATGTTTTCGGTTTCCGCGGTGCGCAACAGAACCGGGCGGCCACCACCACCACCGATCCCGGCATCGGCAGCCCATCCAGCAGCGGACTCAAGCCACTTCCAGGCCGCCGGAGCCTTCTTCCGGATCCGCTGGTCCCAAAGCCTGGCCTCTTCCTGATACTTGCGGAAGATCGATGCCTTGGGCCACCACTGTTCTATGGATGGATCGTAGCTCCGAAGCGGCATCGAACCCATCTCGAAGGACAGGTCCCAGAATGGTCGCATCGCGCCAACAAGTCGCTTGGCGTCGGCGTCGTCCTTGCCCCTGGACTCCAGATCCTTTCGGATCTGGGCGCCGAGGTCGTCATATCTCTCGCGCCAGCGCCTAAAGGCGACCCGGACCTCTTCGGCGTCGTCGTAGGTCTTGATTCGCTTCGTGTTCCCGATCAACACCAAGAAGTCCTTGCGGAGCTTCCCAATGATGTCGGTGCCAAGGACATCGATGCGCTCCGCCAGAGCTGGCATCCAATCGATTGCCACTGGACTGAACAGGTCCCTGGCCTGGACCAGCCTCGACTCTAGCCTCACCGTGTCTCGCCATGGCTGGTGTGGCACCCTGACCACCTTCGAGGCGTCGAGGAGCTTGTCGGCGGCAGCAGCGGGCATGATCTTGACCGTGCGCAACACCAACTCCTTGACGTGCCAGATCACTTCTTCCGGAAAGGCGACATCGGGGAGGCGATCCGTGGTGAAGACGATGGCGATACCACGGTGCTTCGCCCGCCCCAGCGTCGTCTTCTGTGTCCCGGGCACATTGGCGCCACCGACAGCTACGGCATAGACACCACTGACGATAGACGAAGCCCTGAGCGTCTTCGACTGCGAGACACCCAGAGCTCCTGCTTCGTCCGTGAAGTGGACGTAGAGGAGACGCCTCGGCCTAGCCTTGCGCGTCTCCGTCACTGATCATGCGCCGGAAGCAGGCTCCACGACGACCCTGAGCACGCCGACCGGAACGACCTTGCCAGCCGCCGCCTTCGCGATGGCGAAGGTCAACAAGTCTCCTGGAATCACGGCAGCATTCGTGATGGCTCCAAGCGACTCGGCGACAAACGCCGCCCAGTCACCGGTGCCACCGGTGTCCTCGCTGGTGACGCTGGCAACGGCAGCCGGGGCACCACCAGCACCGTCACGCTTCGCCACGGACAACGTCACGTAGTCGGTGTCGTCGCCAGTGAGTGTTCCGGTCGGGATGAATCTCGCGGAAAGGATGGTGCCCGCCCGAAGGATCTCGGCGAAGACGAACTCGGCCGTAGCATCGCCAGCCAGCGCATCCGCCGAGGCCTTGACGAACTCGTAGATCGTGGCGTCGGTTCGAGCCGCCAGCTTGTCGAGGCCCTCGGAGACGTCGTTCGGATCGGCGCCCGGCCAGTCCGCAGAAGTCGATGGTGTATAGGCGACAACGGACCCAGGTCCGGAGCCTCCATACTCCAGAGGACCACGGCTGGCGCCGTCCGGAGCGATCGTCAAGGACATCGAGCCCTCGTTGATCAGCTTGGCGATCTCGTGGAACGCCGGGGTACCTCGTTCGAGGCCCTTGGTCAGATCCTCGTAGGAGATACCGAGAATCTTGGAACCGGATGGCGCCAACGTGACGCCGAACGGTGCCGGAACATCCAGCGCTACGCTGGCACTCAGGTTGGTGATGGTGGCCAGAGACATCGGTTCAATCCTCCGTAGGAGCGCCGGTTATCCCGGCCTGATACGCGAAAGGTACCACCGCTGTGTCAAGAACAGCAACACCTTCTAGTCGGCAACCGCCTTCTTCTTCGCCTTGCCAAGGATCCCCTTGACCGTAGAGTAGCTCCACGTCGAGAAAACCCCGGCGGTCCCGTACCAAATCACCCTGGATACGACAGAGGCACTGTTGCCACCCATGAAGTCAGGCATCTGCATCGACGGCACCAGCCCGATGAGCATCCCGGCTAGCACCGGATGCACCGGAAGCGTCTTCCAATAGATCTTGTGGACCGGAGACTTCGTCGGGTCGACCATGAGATCCTTGATCCCGAGGCCGATGGCAGAGAGCAAAACTCCGACGAGCAGGAATCCCCACATGTTGACCAGGAACCACTCGACGTCTAGCTGCATCTCGGCCTCCGTCGATACAGTATCACGCTAGAGATTCTTGGCCAAGAACTCGGCGAGACGCCGTCGCCCCTCCTTGGGATCCGTTTTCCCCACGTCTTCGATGGCCTTGACCTCGGCGAGCTGCGCCTCCGACTTCATGACGACCTTGGTCTTTTCGACCTCGGCTTCAAGCCTGACTCGCTCGACTTCTTGCTGCGCCCGTTCCTTGAGCCTGGGTCGCGGCGGCGGCCGATCCGGGTCGCCACCGTCTGGCCTCGGGTAGGCGTCCGAAGCACCCAGGATTCGCCACATCACGACGGCGACAGCACCAAGAAGAGCCAAGAACAACCACCACCACTTCTTGACGAAGCGCCAGGCGACGAGCAACCAGGTCATCTCGCGCCCCGACTCTCTTCGAGGCGATGGCCCCTGGTCTGCCGCTCGTCGGTCAGCATGCGACGTCCAGAGTCGTCTCTGACCTCTGAGACACCGCAGCCCTGGCAGACCCGCTTCGTCTTGCCATCGCCGACGTCCTCGACCAGGACCGTGCCACCACATCCAGTACAGACGATTCGCTTCCGCTCCACCGCTACCTCCACGATCTTCCCCGTCTTGCTCCTGAAGCGCATCAGTACGGTGTCCCTTCCTCGTCGCCTCGCTCCGACTCGAAGCGGCGCCAGGCATCCTCGGCTTGCTTGCCTGTCATGATGATCTTGCCATTGGGCCAGTACAGGATCTTGTCGCCCCGTTTCACCTTGGTGCCGTCCTTGGCGACGCCATCCCTCTTCGCCGTGGTCCAATAGGGGTCCCCCTTGGCCTCGAGAAGACGGTCGAAGCCGACTCGATCCGTGGCCTCTGCCCTGAGCACCTTGGACAACGAGGCGACGCCGGACTCGATCTCTGACATCGACAAGTCGAGGCTCTTCCCCGCGGCCCGAACCGCCTTCATGAACTTGTCGACGACATCGTTCTTCAGCGACCTGAGCCCGGACTTGATGGCGTCCTTGTAGATCGCCTTGATCGCAGGATCCTCGGCTGCCTTGCCAACCAGAGCCGTAGCCACAGTGGTCGCAGACATCGCCTCGTCCAGGCCCTCGGAGACACCGAGGCCATCGAAGCTGCCGAGCCACCCCATGCGACCGGCCAGAAGCACCAGCTCGCCGTCACCGAACTCCTGCATCGTCTTCGTCACCGCACGGCCACGGGCGTCGTGATAGGCGATGCCCTCGCCACCACCCCGCAAGGCGAAGCGATGCCCATTGGCGGTATGCTCCAAGACCCAGGACTCCATCGCAACACGTTGCTCCGGTGTCATCACAACGGTCTTGGAGTCGGCACCGAAGCCATCACGCTCGATGGCGCCGTCACGTCCCAGTCTTTGCTCGTCCATCGATCCCTATCCTTGGTCGAAAACAGATGCCAGTGTCACAAACCTGGACTCTGACTTGGGCTTCGGTTTCGCACCACCAGCACCCTTGGCCACGATGATGGCAGGCCTCATCCTGGAGTACAACGGCACCCCACACGCCTTCTTGAGCGTCGAGATCGCGATGGCGACATGCTGCCCCTTGCGTCGCTTCCCCTCGCGCCAGGCTTTCCTGATGTTGCGCTTGAACGCCAAAAGTGAACAAGCAACTTCGAGCGCTTCTGACATGTCACTGGTCATGATATGTTCTTGTTCATGAAAGAAACAATGCAGTGCCTGAACTGTAAGTTGCCAATGGCAGTCAAGTACGTTCGGAAAGGGCGACGAAGAGTCCTCTGCTCACCGAAGTGTCGCAGAGAGTATCTCGCACAGCAACTAACCGAATTGGTTTGTAGTGTATGCCAAGCAACATTCTATAGGGCCACCATGGTAGCCAACAGAATAAGGCTACACGTGTCCATCGGCATCTCAAGACCCTGTCACTTTCCTGGTCTCGCCTCAAGGTAGCTGGTCAGAGCGGCACCGAGCACATGCCCGGGTAGGACGCCATCCTCGGCAGCAGCGGCACAGATCAGATCCCAGTGAGACTTGGAGATCAGCATCAACACCGGCTCGTCGGTCTCTCCGGAATCAGAGATCAACTTCTCCAACGGATGCTGAGTCGCCTGCGGTCTAGCCTCGGCCCTCATTAGATATCACCAAGCCGGCGACGCTTCGCCCCTGCCGAATGCCTCATGTCCCTGCGATTATGGAACCTGAAGGCACCATCGTCCTGTACCGTCTCCATGATCGTCAACGAGACCTCTGCGGTCCTAACGTACCCGGACGGGAAGCATGCCTCGTAGACGACGTCGCATTGCGTGATCACACCAGAGACGCCGTCGCCACCCTGGTGCCCGAGCTTCATGTTGGGCATGATCAACAACACCTTGGGCGGCTCAAACACACGCAGATCGTTTCCCCTGCCATAGTACGGGTAGGTAAAGTACCGCAACCAGGCGATCATTGACCTGATGTCAAGGTTTCGATCTCTGCCAGCGGTCTCGGTATAGCCTCCGATGTCAACGCTGCCAAGCTCGAAGTCGGAGATGTCTTGGCCAATCTCGTCTGGCTCCTGGTCAGTGGTGAAGATCGCCGAAAACGAGATCGGCCTCTCGCCGCCATGGGTCCACTGGTAGATCGGGTGCGAGCCGCCAGGGATGTTCTTCGGGATCCATTCAGGCGACCTGTTGTCGGTGAGCTGCTCGGGCCAATACTGGAACGCGATGGCGCTGGTCCCAAACGGCGGATTCTCCTGAGGCGCCAGGTCACGAGGCGACACAGCCATGTGCGCCAAGGCCAGTCTCGGCTCCTGCGGAAGCTGGACCAAGGAACCAAGGATGCCTGCGGGGATACCGACCATGGACTACCTGACGAATAGCCGAGACACAAACCACGCGATCTGTAGATCGTAGACCAACTGGTCGGCCTTCGATGCCAAAATCGCGAAGGTATACTCCTTGTTCTCGTCGAAGGTGATCGCAACTCCAGTCGGCTGAATCCTGGTATACACCGCTACGGGCACCGCGAATGGACCGCCGTACGGAGACCCGGCAATGACAGCAGCGGCATCGGTGATTCGGTTTCGCTCCGAGAGACCCACCGACATGGTACCAGCGGGGCCACCGGAGTCATCACTGGCGCCGAAGATGAAGTTGATGAGGACGCCTTCACGGCAATAGATCGGGAACACCAGCCTGGCTGCTGCTGCCGTGGACCTCCAACGCATCCGTCCGGAGCCATCGGTCTCGTATACCCAGCCACCAGTGCCGCCGCCACCAAGTGCATCGACCACGGCGTAGCCGGCCGACATCACGCGCAGCATCGTTTTGCCGGAACCGTCCCACTTGTAGTCACGCCCGACATCGGGAGGACCCGGATCCTCACCATGGATCGTGAGGCCACCGGCCAACGCGACCTCAAGCAACCTGGTACCGTCGCCAGGATCCAGCTTGTTGTCGCGACGCCTGATCACCAGGCCGGCATCCCCGGCTACACCACCAGAAAGACCGCCGTGTAGGATCCGTACCGCACCATCGATGTGGTCCTCCATGGTTCCGGCCAAGGTCGGCAGCACAATATCCAACTCGCTGAGTCGAGCCGCCGAGTACAGCTCCGTGGCCTGGTCGTCATCGGCCGCGCCAGAAACCTCAGTCCAGACACGGATGTCGTCTACCTCCAGTGTTCCGGACATGGCTACCGCGGCCCGGGTGACGAAGGACACGACCGCCCACCTAGCACTGGCCGGAACCTCAATAACGTTCTCGACCTCGGTGTATGCGAATGTTCCGGTGGCCACGCTAGCAACGGCGTCAGGACTGGTCACCGATAGATCCGAGTTCAGGAACTGGATCTCGAACCCGAAGTCATCAGCAACCCACACCGTTCCCTTCGCCCACAACGAGCACTTCAGGTACCGTCCCTCGACAACTGGTACCGCCTTGAGCTGGAACAACTGGACCGACGCCGGTGCCCCGGCGCCAACGATCTTGAGTGCCCTGACTCCGCTTCTTGGTGTCCCGTCCACAGTGACTACCGGAGCACCGGTGACATCAATCTGCCACCCTGGCAACTCTTGGTTGGCCTCTGTCAACGGATCGAGATTGGTGTCGTAGGACTCGAACCCTGGGTTCTGGACAATCTGTGTCCAGTCCCTGACTCCAATCGATTTGTTCTGCCAAGCGACACGCCTCTTGTTAGGCGTCACCTGTAGACCAGGGATGGGCCCGACGCCTGGCACATCGACCTTGCCCAGGATGACGACAAATGCCGCCTCGGGAACCGGACCGCCACCGAACAGCTCGGCCTCGGTGTACGCCCTGAACTCGGCCGTTGTCGTCGCACCGATGGTGTAATCCACGTACAGAGCGATGTATCGAGTCGACCCTGCCGCTGCCGTTAGATCCAGCGTTCTGTCACCGACCTCACGAACCGTGACCTGGATGCCGTCGCTGTTGGTGTAGGCATAGACGCTGTCGCCGGTCACAGCATCGTCGCTGATGGTGACGTTGAACCCGGCGCCACCGGTCACCAGCCTGCCGCCACGAACGACACCATGGGGCAGAAGCGCGTTGATCTTACGATTCAGGCCCTCGGAGACATACGGCTCCCTCCAGCGCATCTTGATCAGGGAGGACGGGACCGACGCTAGCGTTTCCATGTTTTCTGGGTCCTCAGAAGGTGATATCGATGATGTGACCCAGGACAACACCTGGAACTTTGGTTTCGAGAGGCATCGTCATGTATACCACCATGACGTCATTGGCGTCGAAGAGACCCAGCTCGAAGAAGTCGGGCGGATTTCCGAGTCCGTCGTCATTGGCTTCTCCAGCCAAGACACTGGCGGTAATCCTGGCGACATTGGGAGCGATCCAGACAACCTCGGCAGCCAGAATCGCCTTCCGAAACGTGAACCATGGCTCCTCGGCCACCCTGCCCTCAGCCAACAATGCAGTGATGCCACCAAACACCGCGGTCAACGTGATGGTGGTGTTCCCTGGGACCGCCAAGACCTCGCCCCAGATATCGGTGCCTGCCGGCTTGATGAAATCACCGGGACTGACCTCGGCCAGGAACGCGGTTCCGACGCCAGTCACCGTTGCGGATCCGAAGCTGAAGTTGCACTGGCCGCTAAGGACAGCACCCTCCGAGGCCAGATCAGTCAGGGTAGGATCCGGTGTCACCGGTTCACGAGCCGGTCCCACGACCTGGAATCCACCCTCGCCGATCTTGTAGCTCGTGATCTCGACCTGGACCTCGACGACATCACGCGAGTAGACCCTGGAGACCAAGGAATGGTAGCCGTCGGTCACCACCGCCTGAACTGCGTTCGCCACTAGTCCTCCTGCCTCACGGAATCGTGAAGACCGAACCGAAGGCTACCATGTGCCCCGGATCTGTTGGGATCTCATCGGCCAGGATGTCGTCGTAGTAGTAGGCGAACGGAGCAATGGCCGAAAGCGTCCTGACCACACTAGCCGAAGCCACGATACCCAGAGCAAGCGGACCCATGCCAGCGACAACGGGACCAATCACATGCGAGATCTCGACGACCCTGATGTGTGCCGGGATCACCTGGAGTAGCTTGGCAACCAGCCTGGGCAACGCATCGTCTTCCAGTGCCTCTGGGTGTGCCAAGACCTCGGCAGGAGTCACCTCGATCCTGATCACCGAAGCCGCACAGTAGTCACACAACGCTGCTACTGGACACCGATACCTAATGGCGTTGAGCCCAGATGGAGCCGTGGCGCCAGCCAAGACCTCGAAGTCCCAGGATCCTGGTACCGTCTCCACTGGCGTCGTTTCCAGCCAAAGCGCGACATCGGGATGGCTGCCGGCGTCGAGATACCAGTACCCAGCCGAAGCCACATTGATCAGGTCGCCAGCAACCGTAACAAGCCAGCGCCCGCCACCCATGGCCACCGCCGAGGTCAGCAGCGGGATCACATCGGTTCCATCGGGCGGGCCCTCGATGTCGATGATCTGTTGTACCGAGGGGAGGCCGTCCTCCCAACAAAACCTGTCGAGCCCCAAGGGCACGACGCCGGGCTCCTCGACATCGGCGGCGACATCATCGAAGCACGGCATGTAGGGCCGCAGCTCGGTGTAGAAGGCGCCATCACCAGGCGGGGCCTCGAAGACACTGGCCGCTGGCAACGCCTCCCAGAACCCTGGCCCCGGAATCCGCCACAGAGCAAATGGCACCACTCGGTACCCAGAGATCTTGCCTAGGACGTCGTAGCTCCTGTCGACTCCCTTGATGTCGAGCCATTGCACCGCGTTCCGCACCGCGGATCGCTGGAACTGCTCCGGCTCGTATCTATCGACCTCGATCCCGAAGTCATGCCCCAGCTTTTCGACAAGACTCGGTGGCCGCAAAATGGCGGCACCGTTACCAGGAGATGAGACCTCGGTGACCGGCAACACGTTGCCAATGACCTGGATCGTGTTCTCGATCTTGTGAACGGCGTCGACAACAAACTCGCGACGCTGCGAGTCGCGGAGAATCCAGCCAGATGAAGTCTGCCCAATCGGCTCCATGGGATCTGCCGGATCGGTGTCATCGACGACGACGCTAACCCTGAGCCCGTCCGTATCGAGCGACGCGGAAAGCAACACGACATCAATGCGCTCGTTGTGATGGGTTCGGACGGCATCAGGATCCCTGAGGTCTCCGAATCGACGGGCCAGTCCCATGAGACCATCGAACTGTGGCCGAATCGCATCCGTGAACCGTTCGAGACGACCCTGGGCTCGTTCCTGGTCAAGCCTGCGATCGATGTCTGGCAAATCCTCGTAGAGAACCTGCCTCGACCACCCGAAGGCGCCAAAAGGACCGCTGCCAAAAGGACCGCTGCCAAAGCCGGGCACCACGACTCCTATGAATCGCTCGCGTTGCTTGGCAACGAGACGCGACTATCGCCGTATGTACCACCAATCGAATCACCGTAGGCACAATCCGGCCATCCCACCATGTCGGCCCGAAACGTTTCGCCATTGGACTCGGTGGCACCAAGCCAGATCCCGTTCCTGACAGCCACTTCTCCAGCAGTGAACCCAGTGTGGTCTCCCAGGATGGAGTTGCGACGCACCAAGATCCTATATCCGCCCAAGGAGATACCAGCGATTGGCTGGATGCCCGATTCTTTACCAAACCCGGCTCGGCTAGGCTCGTCGGTGCCACATCCAAGACCAAGGCCGTGGATGATGCAGTCCTCAACAATGATGTTTTTGACCTGACCACCGCCCCAGCAGACGCCAGACCCGTACGAATCAGTCATCGTCACGCCACGGACGATGACCTGACGACCGCCATAGATCTCGCCACCGACGATAACCGAGGCACCAGCAATCAGTGTAGAGGGATAGTTGCCACAACGATCGATCCTGCCACCATCGATCAGAGTCCATGGAGAGGCATCGTCGGCGTTGATCATGAAGATTCCAGAAGACCTACAGTCGTAAGCCCTGAATCTCTCGATGTGGGCATGGCCGGTCCACTGGACACCATGTCCCTTGATCTTGGACGCACTACAATCCGTGATCAGCGGCGTCTGCAACAACTGGGCTCCGACACAGGCGAACCCAGAGAAATACTGGTCGTTGACGCTGCAACGACGAATGATGAGCCCGTCGATACGACCAGACACCGCGACCAGGTAGGAGCCACAACGATCCGTCCTGATGTCCTCGACGATCGTGTTGTAGACGCGCGTCGTGGTCTGCAACGGGTGACCGATGAACAACAACCCCTTGGCGTCTCCCTGGATGCCAAACGGGGCGTGGGTATCGACGTCCCATTCCGAAATGAATCTGATCCGACGCATGCCGAAATTGGAGACGTCGGCGTCTACGCTGCCAACCAGAAACGTGGCGTGGTTATTGGCTGTTCCATCGACCTCGGGAATGTACGGCTGCCAGTTCACGATCTCGACTACGGTGCCACCGACACCCTCGATCTGGACGTTGTCGTACTTGATCCAGATGAACCTGGTGCCGTCGATCTGCCAATATCCGGACGGAATCAGGACACGACCGCCGCCGGCCAAGCCGACAGTGTTGACCGCTGTTTGAAGCAGGAGACCAATCTCCTGACCTGGCACAGCGCCAAGGTCTGTGAGAGAGACATCCATCTCAGGACGCGGGTCCGTTCCCTGGGTTGACGTCAGCCATCGCCTTCCTTCGTGCTGCCACGTTATGCGCCACGGCTACCTTGACCCTGGAGACATCTGCCTCGGCAACATCGACCTTCTGTTGCGCGATCACGAGACCAAGCCTCGCCTCGCGCAACAGGGATTCGGCCAGACTGAACTCCAGCAACTCCTCACGCGTCATCTCTTTTTGATCGATGTCCATCTGGCTCCTTACGCAGCGTTGAGTGTAGCACCAGCGGTAAGCGGTCTCCAGGTTGCCCAGAACGTGACCTGTCCCAGTGGCGGTGGTGTGTCAAGGTTAGACACGGTCTCCCACTGTACCTTTTTCCCTGACACCATCAAACGAGGTGTAACTAGACTTGCTAGGCTCCCAACGGAATCTGAGTCCTCGGTACCCGTGAACCTAAACGACATCGAGCGACCGACAGCCCAGCCTATTAGGCTAGGTAGATCGACCTGGGCGGGTACAAAAACTCTGCACGTTAGGGTTCCGGATCCCGGAGGGGCATCTACGACCTCGAACCAGAGTGTTTCCACGATAACGGTTCCACCCGCTACCACAAACACATCCAGCACCCCATCTCCCTGACCAGGAATGCTGATGGTTTTCTGGGTCTCCTCGAACGCCGGTCCAGCGGCCTGCATCGTCATGAAGCTCATCTACTGGCTCCTAGACGTTGGCCGTTACCGTGGAACCTGACTCCATCGGAGACCACACGATGTACCCTGTCACGGTACCCGTGACACTGGAACCGTTGTGTACCTTGATCGTTGATGTGTCCAGCCCGACCTCAGGCGTTACAAACAGTCGTGGGCTTCCCACGCCGCTACTTTCTTCGGTCGTCGTCCCGTCCCCAATGGGCGTCCAGCTCCTTCCAATACCCCAGCCGTTCATGTCAATGACGGCATTCATGTTGATTTCTCCGGCTGCCGGAGGATCAATAATGAACTTGGCGTTGGCCGTAGATGCCTGAATCGCGGTAACAACCTCCATGACCAAGCCATAGATGATGACGTGACCGTTGCACGTCCACCATGTCTCCGAGACGTTGTTGGGCAGTGCTCTGGCGGCAGAGATCGGGGTCGCCTGTAGTGCCCCTGCCGCGGAGGACCCAACCTCGTTCCAGACCGTCGACGGACTGTCGGCGTTCTTGATGTAGAGCTTTGGTGGGCTGCTCGTCGCATCGATGGCAACCGAGCCCTTAGTCGGACCATCGATGTTGCCGTTGGGATTGCCCTCGCAGACAATGACCGATGGGGTCGTTGCCACCAGAGTCGATGGTGCAATCGTCAGCGCCGTCACGTAATCAATGGTGTCGGTGAAACCCTGAGGCCTCACCACGATCTGCCCGGTGTGATCGAGCAGTGGATACGTGGTCGAGTTTCCCATCAGGATGGACTTGGCGTTGGCGCCACCGATGAGAACACTTCCGTTGAGACCAGACCCAGACTTCGCCCCGGCATCGATGGACACGTAGCCACCGTTGTTGTCGCCGCTGAGTGCGGCACCACCGGTGATGACCACGTTCTTCCCGGGATTTGCCGCGCCACCGGTTACGCTGATGTCGCCACCGGCAAGCAAGATGTCTCGATCTGCCTGGACCGTGAAAACGGCCACTTCGTTGACCGTCACCAGCAGAGGATCGCCACCTCCATTGGTGCCAATACGCAAACCAATGGCGTTGCTGCTGACCTGGATGTCCTGGGCAATGATCATGTTGCCGGACGACGACTCGATACGAAGCCCAATGGCCCCGACACCACAGGTACCGCCCTCGATCTTCACCAATGGTCCGGTGTACTCGCCACCAGATCCTACGACATGGAGACCAATCCCGGCTCCGCCTCCCACGATATGAACACCGACACCATCGGCGCTGCCACTCATGTCAACAAGAAGCGCGTCGCCGGCACCGTTGTGCGACCTGCGAAGCTCGATCAGGTTGGTGACATCCGCATTCGTGCTGCGAAGAATCACCGAACCCTTCGCAGCCGTTATGGAGATGTCATTGTCAGCATTTGGAGAGTTGTAGGCGCCGTCGAGGGTCGCGCCGCCGGGACCAGTCAGGACCCATGCTGCGGCACCAGGAGTCGGAGTCGTGCAGACGTAGATACCAAGTGCCGTGACAAAGGCAGAGTCGCCAGCCAACAGCCTGGTATCGGTGTTCGGACTACCGGAGACGTTGGGAAGATCGGCTGCTGCTGCAAACGGCAGCGCATTCGCGGAAAGCCACCAGAGCCCGCCGGCTTGACGTCGAATCGTCATCTCAGCCTCTCCACATCAAGACATCGATTAGGACGTCGTCTGTCGTCGCCGGCTGCAACGCTTTCGCAAAGACGGCGCCGACAGCTCCGGCACTCTTCTGGGCCCGCCCAGCGACGGCACTGGTCTCCAGCATGTCGCCAGGGGCGATGTTAGGAGGTGACGCGCCACCGGCAGCATCGACCCTGCACTGACAGACGAAAGCGACAGCCACCTGTACCACGGAGTCAACGGCGCCGCCGATAACAACGACGCCAGCGACGTCGGTATTCGCCGCTACCGCTGCGGTCTCGACCGCGTAGCTGAACCCCTTGTCGAAGACGACAACATCTCCAAGTGCCAGAGCACCAGAACTCTTGTTGGTCAGTGGCACGCACCCAGGGATCCGTTCGCCAGCGGAGGTACCGATCTGGATGCTACGAGCACTGGTGACTCGGACGTCGCCGGTGGCTCCTCCCGTGGTTCCTGCGGCACAGTTCAGCTCGATGTCGCCACCATCGGATACCGAACCACCATCCAGGGAGGCCTGGGTCGAAACAATGGCGGCACCACCCTTCCCGGTGCCCCTGCTCTGGCCACCACGAAGTGTCGCGGAACCACCGGCATTGTTTCCGGCATCGGCCTCGCCACCAGAGACGATGGTGTCACCACCGGCGCCACCGCCACCGCCATCCATGCCAGCCTGAATCGAGACGCCGTTGCCCGCCGTGATCAGCACCGAGCTGTCACCGCTGCTCGTGATCTCGGCGTTCTGGCCAGACTTCGGTGTCACAAAGACACCGCCGGCACCCTCGACCTTGAGGACCGATGTCGGACCACTGACCCTGACGTGCAACGCTCGTCCGGTGCCCAGACTGGTCGCCCGAAGCGCCTCAGCCGACGACGTCAGGTCCGTGGAGAAGTCAGCGGCGAAGGTCGGGTTCACCCCGTTGGCCGCCGACACGATTCCTGGACCGACACCGGTATGCGTGACACCGACGCCGATACCATCACCGGTCTGGGCTACCTTGATCCCGTTGCCGATACCGGCATTAGCGATGTCGACGCCGTGGCCAGTACACGTCGCACCCATGTCGATGAGATGGGCGTCACCACCACCAGCGAAGGTGCGTCTGGTCTCGTAGTTGTTGGTGGTATCCGCCGGGGCCCTAGAGATAATCGGGCCCTTGGCCGCGGCGACGTTGAAGTCGTTGTCGCCGCCATTGAGGTAGACCAGTTGCAGACTGGATACAGCTCCACCGGCCTCGATGATTGCCCAAGCAGCGGCATTGGGTGTCGGATCGATGCATTGGTAGAGCCCACCACCAACGACACCAGCCAAATCGTGTTCCGCCACCCTGTCGTCTTGACTCGCCGAGCCAGCGACATTGGGCAGATCTGGTGCCGAGGCAAAGCTGCCCCAGTAGTGTCCTTCCTGTGGTTTGGTAATCGACATCACACCACCACGTTCAGGCCATCGACGGTGCCAGAAGCAAGGTTAGTAAACGGAGCCGTGTTGTTCAGCAGGTCATTGGCCACCACGATCGTCCTCGCGATCGTACCCGTCGTTGGATCCAACCTCAGTCCAGTTGCCCAGCCCTTGGCCGAGGATCCAATGATCTGTGTTTGACTCGCGTTGAATGCTCCGGCGGCAACAACGTAGAATCCACGACCCTGGAGACCAGGATGCTCGGCACGACAGCGATCGATTCGGCAAAACTGAGCGTCGACAGCCTGGCCGTCGATCACAAACCCGTCGGCACCTTCGCCGCCATCCACTACCACAGCGTCACATCCAGAAAAGTCGACGCGCGATGCCTGGGCAATGAACTGAGCCAGTCTCGCATTACTGGCAACGCAATCCACCGCCTTGGCCTGGCAACTACCAGCGATCTGGAATCCGTAGTCGCCACCAGAGGAGAAACAACGAACAAACTCTGCCCGTGGCGTCGACAGCACAGAAGTCGGTGGCGCGTAAAATCCACTGAGGGTCTCGCCACCGACACCAAGTCGAGTCGCCGATGGAACCGCAGTGGCGACGCAATCATCGAAGACCCCACCACCGGACAGATCGAAAGCACGATCCAGGCTGGCATTGGTGACGGCGGTGGCATCCCAGACACCGTCGAAAAAGACCTCGACCCTGCGTACCAGGGCGCTGGATGCAGCGGCAGCGATGGAGACCACATAGACAGATCCACCGATTGGACCGGTTGGGGGCGGGACACCAATCCTGAGGTCACCAAGCTCTGACCTGGATGACATCGTGAACATGCCCTGGTCACTAGAATCGGGAGCAATCAACAACACGGAGTCAAGCGATGCGCCCCTGATTTTGGTGCCGGCCGGAACACTCATCGGGAGCGACGGCGCCAGCGGAAGCCCGAAGTTGTAGAACCCTGGCCTGATCCAGATATCTCCCGGAACCGAGATCGATGCGTTTATGGCCGACAAGATCGCGGCGCCGTTCCCGGTATCGAGATAGTGGCAATCGTCCAGCGTGTCTCCAGCCAGGGCGTTGCCGACGATGTATTTGGGTCCGTGGACATCCGCGGTGGTTCCGGATGCGCCAGCCGGCATCCCTGGCAACCCAGGCAGTGTGTCGCCATCGCCAAGCCACGACCCGTTTCGGAAGACGATCCGGTCATCGATCCTGAGACAGAGGACCAACGAGTTGTCATTGGCCAGTGCCCGAGTCGCGACCTCTGGCTGAACAGTGACGTTTTCGCCTGGGTGTCTGGTCTGATCCCAGCGAACGATGTCGCCAGAGTTGACCAGCGGAACACCGGCTGGCTGTGCAGCGACGAGGACAAGGAACCCTGTCTGTGGCGACCATACCGAGATCGGTTCCGTCCAGCTCAACAGGTTCAGGGCGAACGAGATGGTACCGCCACCGGCCAGAATCAGGTTCCGGTCCTCGCGATAGGCGTAGGCAGAGGCGTCTTGGCCTCGTGTCAAATCCAGAAAGGAGTCGTACCAGGGATCCTGGTCGACGCCTGGAAATGCCCACAACATCCTGGGGCTATTCGCCACCCAGATCCTCCTTCGTCACCGCGGCGCCTATGCCAGCAGACCACGTTCCTTCATCAACGCATGGACTTCTCTGTACGGCTGGTTGGCCTCGTCGACGCCGGCAATGATCCGACCCGACACAATCGATTCAAGGACACCAATCGCCCACCACTTCAGGCCACCGATGCCGGGATCCATCTTGTAGTAGTCCCACCCGGTGAACTTCGAGATGACATGCGCGGTCAGTGCATTGCTAACGGAGCCGCTGTGCCACTGAGTCACCGCGAGAGTCATGGCGTATCCCCTGCGTTCCGCCCAGGCACGCCCCGGAGCCGGGAACGGAGCCGCGGCGACAAGAAGCGCCAGTGGTATTAGCCATGCCCATCCCCAGATCACGGCGAACACAACCAGGACCGGTGCCAGCACCAAAGAAGGCGCCGCCAAGATCTGAGGCAGTAGATAGACCAGCGGGAAAAGAATCGGGCGACACCTGTCGTCATGGATGTGGACGTACTCGTGTGCCAAGACCTTGAAAGCAGCATCCCAGTTGGCCGAGACATGCGCTCGGCTTGGCCAATACACCGTCGACTTGAGTGTCGTGATGTATCCGGTCATGAAACCCTTGTTGAAGAACAGGATCTTGGCAATGATCACGATGATCAGGGCCTTGTCCTCTTTGTAGGCGACAGAGAACCCTGGGACGCGACGCTTGATCATCATGCACAGCGCGTCGAAGTCTTCAGCGGTGATAACTCTCATGGACCGGCACTCTCCGAATCGAGCGTCACCGTACCACGGCTCACCACCCTGCGGTGATCGATGATGATGTTGCCGTCGGAGTCAAGATAGGCAATGGGACCCGTGATCCTGAGTGTCGCCCATTTCACGCCCTCGACCCCACCACGCCCCGAAGCATCCGGCACCACGACCCTGTAGAGATCGGAGAGGTAGAGCGAGACGCCGAACTCTCTGGACTTCAACAGGTCATCGATGGCCTTGCGCACGTTCCCAACAACCGTGGCCTTGACGAAGCCATCTCGGACACCGATGGTGCCATCGATATCGACGAGGACCAGGAATAGCTCACCGGATACCACCTCCGGGACCTGTGTGACCTCGTTCCTGTCGTCGAGGTAATCCTGGAGACTCCGCAGCAAGGCGATGGGAGGCGCGGTCAGGAAGCCATCGACATCCCGCGTCAGTGTCGGAACCACGATGAGATTGGCCTGGCAGTCCGCGGCCAAGAAGAGATCGACGTGGCTGAAGATGGAAGCAAGCTGGGTCTCGATGGCATCCCTGAACCCAGACACCATCGCAGTCGTGATCCCGGAAATCGCGGTGTTGAGATCAATGACCAATGGCGATACGCTAGTCAGCGAGGTGTTGGCCACGACTCGACTGGTCTCGGCATCCGCAGCCGCTGTTTCTCCGGCAGCAACCTGAGTCAGGGCAGTATCGGCATCGGCGTCGATGTTCCCGGCCTGGGCATCGATGGCCAAGGCCTCGGCATTGATCAGATCGAACCATCCCTTGATTGCCGCCTTCTGTGGTGCCGTGGCACCGGAGGCATCGGTTTCTGTCTTGCCACTGACGACGTAGGCCTGGATGTCCGTGGCATCGACACCGATCTGCGTCGCCCGATTCTTGAGGCTCTGGACGCCAGTTCTTGCCGAGACCAACGAAGTCCCCAGGGTCGTCAACGCCGCAGCCTGAGAAGCCAGGGCTCCGGTGCCCGCGGTCACAGCTACAGCAATCGCATCGCTGGCAGCATCGGCATCAGTGGTCAGCGCAGTGACACTGGCTGCCAGCGGTACGGTGATCGTCCTGACGTTGTTGAGCAGGATCTGTAGCTCCAAGTCCTCGGCGGCCCCCCTGGCAACAAAGGCCTGGGCCACAGAGACCTGTCCAGCCAAAGGATCCGAGTAGGTAATCGCCAGCGACTCGTAGTCCTCCCTGGTGACCGCGACCTCCCTGGTCTTGTAGAACTTCGGCGCCTTGGCCTTGGTCTCCTCCAGCGACTCCGGTGGCGCACCACCAGACGCCGGAGCTGGATTCGTGATGGTGAGACCGATGTCGGTGAATGCCACCACCAAGGGGACGACAACATCCGTGATGGTGTTGCCTCTCGCCGCCAAGCCACCGGCGCCAGATGTCGCCCTGTAGACGAACTTGATCTCGGCACCAATCGGCGGAACGTTGCCAGCAACGCCATCTCCGAATCGCACCGTAGTGGGGTCGTCATTGTAGCCGACCTCGAACTGGTCACTGGCATCGAACGAGATCGTGGCGCTCTCCACCCATGGCACACCGCCCACGGTTCCGACGACAGTACCCCTGGCCACAAACTTCTGGTCGCCAGGCGACAACCTGAAGACCTGGTTCATGGTGCCGTCGGAGCTGAAGATCTCGGTTCGGGTGACCCCCTCGCGACAGGCGATGATTCTCGGCGCACTCAGCGGTCCCTCTCCAGCCAGGAAAGTGACCAGCTCGATGCTCTCGAAGACCAGGTCGTTGGGGCCCTCGAACTGGAACCCGATAGGAACACCCACGGCAAAGGCATGAGTCTCTCGAAGCAACACGGACAGGTCTACCGATGCCGCAATCGATGCGCGCATCTTGTAGCCGTTCTGCCGGCTCAGCCTGGCCACGGCCTTCCGTGTCCTCGCCGTCTCCAGGTAGCTCTCCGAAGCCTGCCGATCGATGTAGAAGGCCAGGGTGTCTCCGGCCCAGGCCACGATGTCGATCAGCATCTGCCCTGTTCCCGATGAGACGAAGTCATTGAACTCGGTAAGGAACAGGGCCTGAATCCTGGCGACGAGGTCATCGACGAAGGTATAGAAGTCGCGGCCAGCGAATCTGGCGCGATTGATCGTTGCCGCTGGGCTATCTACCGCGAAGGTCACGCTACCTCTTGATCGTCATGCCGACCTTGTCGACCACGGAATTGACCTCGAAGATGACGTCACAAACCACACTGGTCCCCTCGTCCTCGTCGACCTCTTCGACATCGACCCTCAGGACCCTAGCCCTAGGTTCACCAACGGCAATGGCCCGTACCGTCTCCTCGCGAACCCGAGCCGATAGCACAGGACCGGTGCTCTCGAACACCATCTCGTAGGTGTGACTGCCTTCGTCAGGCCTCATCACGCGCTCGCCACGTCTCGTCTCCAGGATCCTCCTGATGTTGTCGCCCACAACAACGGCATCGCTGGCCTTCTCGGGAAACCCGGTGAGACCAGAGTTGAACGGAAACCTGAGCCCGAGGATCGGCACGTCGTCATCCTACCATCTACACGAGCGTTGCGAGACCCCCAGGTGGTGGCGAGAACGAGACTGTGACCGTCTTCGTCGCAGCATCCAGCGCTTGAGCCACCGAAGTAGCTGCGGCACTAGCCTGCCGTGGTCCGGAAAGAGTCGATAGCAGCGCTCCAACCAAGGCCACCTTTCCGGGAAACAAGACCACAGCTCCTGCCGCCCCGGGAGTGGCAAAGGGAACGGGCGGCAGCATCCAGAACGCCTCGACGCCATCGGCAAGAATGCTGGCGAACATCGCGGCACTGGGCTGTCTCTGCGACATGACCCGGGTCAAGACGCCACCCATCCTGGACAACTCGGTGCCCGTAAACACCGGCAGCAAGGCTGCTGCTTGGGCCGTGGCAGCATAGGCCTGATAGGCGGCGGCCCAGGCCTGAGCGGACTCCACAGGTGACTGCATCGGTCTCTGGAACACAGAGACCAGACCAGACACCAGGGTCGAGACAAGAAGTGCCACTACGTCACCTTGACGACACGGCTTAGTGCCATGTCCAGCCTCGACCGGATCGAGGCGAAGGCCGCGAGGTTGATTGGCGGCCCCGATGTTCCTGTCGAAGTCGGCACCGTGATCTGCTGGATCGCGTCCATGGTCTCGCCAAGGAGTGCCTTGAGGGTGTCGCCAAGTACCGCGGCTTCGACGGCGGCGTTGCCAAGATTGACAACGAATCCATCCCGGTTAGAGACCGTGATGTTGCCATCGTGGTCCATGAGGACAAAGGAACCCGATGGCGAGTGCTCGACTCGGATCAGTTGCTGGTCACCGCGATCGTCCAAGATGATCTTGTGGCCACCTCTGGTAATCCAGCCCTGGATGTTTGGATCCCTGAAGTCCTCGGGCATCGCGTCATTGATCCACCAGGATCCAATCCAGAGCGGGGCGTCGAGTCTCCCCATCTCGAACCTGATGTAGACGACGTCGCCAACGGCCGGTGTGGTGGCAAGAAACCCGAACCCTGGTCCTGCGGACGGCAATATCGGAAGCGCTACCCTGGTATTGGCCTCGGTGTCACCAACCGAGGGAACATAGACCTTGAGCCTGCCCCTGTTATTGGCGTCTACGTTGTCCTTGACCATGCCACGGTAGGTTCCGTAGTAGAGCCCAAAGGATTCGAGGCCGTAGAAGACAAGCTGGTCGAGGATACGGCTGAGGCGATTGTTTCTGAGCTGGGGTCCGGGCATCAGGGTGCTCCCGATGGTGTCACCTCGGTGCCACCCGAGCCCGATGTCCCAGAGGCATTATCCGGTGGCCTGGTCGCTTCGTCGGTGGCAGCCCTGCCATCGGCCAACCTATGAAGCACGCCTTCGACGAACTGCGGCAAACCGCCGCCAGTCAGTAGCGTCAACTCCATGTCCCACTCATCGGCCGATGCTCTATGTGTCATCTCTCTGACTTCGTAGTTGCCACTGAACAAACCGATGCCTGAAACGGTCACCATCTCGCCAGGAAACAGCTCAGGGATGCCAAAGCTGGTCACCTTGACGCTGATGCCTGACCTCAATACACCTTCCTCGAAGCGAGTCCTGGCTACCTCTTCAGGTGTCCGACCGGTGTCTGCCAAAGACGCCGCGACATTGGGCCGCTGCCTGTTCTCTGTCTGGAGTGCTCCGAGCTGCACGGGCGTCGACCCAACAATCGGCCCCTGCCGTGGCGGTCCCGAATTGACGTTGGTAGATGTCCTCGGGTTCTCGCTGTTGTCCTCTCCGGCTACAACACCAGTTACCCTGCCGGTGCCTGGATCGATGTCATAGGTTCCGACACCGGTGCCATGGCTTGGCATCCACATCATGAGATCTTCCGACTCGAAATCAATGATCGGAAACACGGTGTCGAAGTCGACGCGTTGCATCATCGCGAATGTTCGCAGCGGTCTGACGCGAGCCGTTTCAGACCTGGGCACAATCACGAACTGGATGCCCTCTTGTGTCGGCGTCCCGGCTCTTCCCGGAGGAGCCGGTCTCACGTAGGCGTCACACTGCGCCAGGTGCGCCATGTGCTGCATGAAGAGGAAATCGTTGAGCCCACCCTGAGACACCGACTCCAGCGGCGTGTTCAAGTCCTCGATTCGTTCCAGGTCTCCAAGTGTCGGTTCCGCAAGCTGAGAAATCACCACGGTCCAGCCATGTCTAGACGCAATCTCACCCATGATCTGTAGCCGAGTGGTGTTCTCCCAAACCGTGGTAGACCCAGACCTCATCGCAGCGAAGGACCCTCCAGAACCCTGGAGAGTCATCGTGATGCCGTCCTCGGCGCTGATCTTGAGCGATGGTTTCGTTGACAGCGCCTGGAACCATGGCGTGAACCGTCCAAGCCGCGGATAACCAATCCTGGCCTCCAGGACATTCCCGATCTTGAATAGATCCGTCTCCAGGAGCTTGATGCCGAGATTGAATGGCATCGCACATTCAATGGTCAGTGCCCCTGTCATCCCGGCGGCCCAGTTGAACTCGACACGCTCCACGATGGGCAACGAGGAGAAGATGTCTCCGGTGACGTTGTCTGAGGGATTCTCTGGATCCCTGAACCATAGATCGACTCTACGATTCGATCCCGCAAGAAGAATCGCGGCGCTTACCTGAAACCCCGAGGGGTCGATGGCACTCATGGTGAGACGCCACGCGACTTGTTCGATCTCAGGATCTCGGAGAAGACTCGCCTCGACGACGGGATGTAGAGCGTCTGGTTCTCGTACATGTCACTCGGCAACAACTTCAGCTCGTTGCGAAGCGCGATGATGTACCAGAGCCCGGGATCACCATAGAACCGGAACGCTAGCCTATCGATCCGGTCGTTGCGGTCAACTATGTACCTCTCGTCGTCCGAGGCCGGTGCGATCTCTGGATACTCGGGATAGTTCCAGCACTCGACTCCGGAGATAGAGACCAGTCGCGAGAACTGTAGCCTCGAATTGGTGCGGATCTTGACGCTCATCACTGATCCGTGCCGTCAACCGACGGCTGGGAACGTGGACGCTGTCTCGGCGCCCTACGACCGCGACGGTCGTAGGACGGATCGTATTCGGCATCTGGCTCCCTCGCTCGTGCCCCGGCTCTGCCGCCACGCAACAAGTCGCGGATGTCAGAGAGATAGTCCTCCATTTGATTCAGTGGTGCCACCAACGCCTCGGTGTGCTCCGTCATCGCGTTGCCAACGCTGGCGTGTACCGCATCGGCGACGCTATCGGCAGCCTCTTCTTGTGCCTCGTACTGCTGACGTTGCACCTCCATGGGAGGCGTCGGTGTCGACCATGTTCTTCCGGGTCCTCGCGAACGACGCCTCGCCGGAGTCTCGGCTTCTGTTTCGGCGGCATCGGCGGCATCGGATGCACTGGTCCCGGAGCCCACCCCAAGGACACCAGCCCTGGCCCTGGCAGCCCAACTACCAGTGGTTCGTTCCAGCTCTCCGATCCTCGAATCTATTCTGGCGCCAGCCCTGGACACGGTACCAGCCAGACGTTCCGCGTGACCGACAACCGCTGTGGTCAGGTTGGCAACCTCGGCCTCGTTCCTGGCCTCTTCCTGTCGTTGTTGCGCCTGAGCAGCCTCGCGCCTCGTCCTGATCCCGGTCAGTGCAGTACCGGCACCAGTCTCCATGGTGCCGACACGTCTCCTGAGATCGGGGAGATTGATGAACCCCATCGTCTCCAGGAGCTGCAACGGCAGCATCTCCTGGCCAGCCTGACGACCAATGAATCGGAACGTCAGCGCCGCAAAGGCCTGGGCGATGCGATGCGGCAACCCCTCGAAGAAGTCGGTGATCGTGGAGAAGATGTTGGTCACCGCGTAGAGGGCGCCAACGATCTTGGTCCTGATGCTGGCACCAATGAGTCTCGAACCATCGACGACGAGATCACGGAACGATCTGTAGACATCTCCAGCAACCGAAATCGCTGTCGTGATCCTGATGAAGGCCCTTCCGGCGACATTGGCCATGGTCTCAAAGGCATCGATGTGCCTGATCAGGATGTCCTGGATCATGGTCTTGGCGAACGTCCAGAACGCCCTGAGGATCGGCTTCACGCGGCCATGCCACCACTGGTGTACGATGAGACCAAGCTGGAGCCAAGCCTCACCAAACTTGTCGAAGACATACTTCTTGATCTTCTGCCACGCCTTCAGGATACCGATCCACATCGGATCAAGATGGTCATGCCAGAACATGCCCACGGCGTTGCTGACTTCGTTCCAGGCACCGACCAGAGCACCCATGACAGGTTCTCCGATGTCGGACCAGAGCTGCTGGAGTAGATCTCCGGCGCCGGTCACGGCTTCACCGATCATGTCCCATGCTGGCCCCAAGATACTGCTGGCGAAATTCCAGACCGCGTCGAAGACATCTCCAATGGTATCGATGGCGCCACTAACCCAGTGAATCAGGCCACCGATGACGTCGGTGCCAAAGACCCGTTCCAGTCCCTCGCGGAAGATCAGCGGGAAGCCGCCGAGACCGATGGTCACGATCGTCCAGAGACCCTCCATGATCCCAGTCGCGATGTCGCCACCACGGAAGGCCTCAACAATGTTACCGATGCCAGAGGCGTCCCAGAAGAACTGCAAGATGTCGTCGAAGAAGGTGACTCCAAGACTTCTCAGGATGGTGGGGATGCCCAACAACAGACCATCGACGATAGACCTCCAGGTGTGTTGCAGTGCGCCTACAATGTCGCCTGTCTGGAATCTCCTGATGATATCAGGCAACTCGAACAGCATCGAGATGATGGCACCAGCAATCGGAATCTTGCTAAGCACCCCCCTGGCTCCGCCTCGAAGCATTCCGCTAAGCCCACCCCTGCCAGCTCCTGCCACGGTCGGCATATTGTCCAGACCAAAGGCCCCGCTCTGCCATCCGGGAGAACTGGCCAGACGGGGACCAATGCCAGACAAGGCCCTGCTTCCCATTTGAACAGCGCCACTGGCCAGATTAGAAATCTGACTGCCGATAGTGGACAGGGCACTGCCAGCCAGACCAACAGATCTGGTAGCTACGCCAGAAAACAAGGATCCAGCAGCACTAAGAATCGGGCCACGCATCGGAGTAAACATCGCGGCACCCATGGCGACGCCAGCCACGGTGGCACCACGACCGATTCGAGACGTCAGATTGGTGGGCTCCGTGACGTAGTGGACGATCCTGTCCCAGAGCCCCGAGGCCAGACCACGGATCGCGTCACCGGCGGCGGAGAAGATCTTGCGCATCGCCGACACCATGGCTCGTTGGCCAGGTGTCATGTTCGCGGTTTCGACGCTATCGGCAGCAAAGCCCAGTGCCAGACGAATGGTGTCGAAGACCTTCTGGCCCATGGCACGCCAGTCGATGGAGTCTGCCCAGGCCACGATCCTGTCGGCGAAATCGGCAAACCTCAGCATCGCCTTCTCAAGCCAGACTTTCACCTTCTCGAAAAGCGGCCCGATGGTGTCCCAGTGCTCGTGGATCAGATAGGCGCCACCGGCCAGTAGAGCAATCGGCCCAAGGACACCGGCGATGACGCCTGGCAAGCCGAAGAGCACCGAGTTCACCATACGGAATGGCGCCAGCAACGAGCTGAACCTGAACCCCATGGCACCCATGGCGGTCAGCATCGGAGCCGCTTGAGAAGCGATCTCGCCGAGGCCGTCACCAAGGATGCCAAGTTCAGGCAACAGGCCCTGGACAAGACCGAATGTTCTGACCCTGAGAAACCCACGGGTCAACATTCCCATCGGACCGTCATCCGATGAGAATCTCTCGATCAAGTCTCCGACGCGTCGATAGGCTCTGCGTTGTCTCGACACGAAGTCAGGCATCGAACGCCGACCCAGGGCATTGAGCCTGGTCTTGAAGGCGTCCTCCATCAGCTCAAGCATTTCGCCGAAGGTCCGGGTGCCACCGCTGGCAGACCGCAGCATGCGACGCATCGAACCATCGACATTGGCCAGAGGCGCCTGCATCCGCTGCAAGGCCTCGGAGGCTCCATCGGTCGCCATGACCATCTGAGCAAACTGCGGCGGAAAACGACCCAGCACCTGTTCCTGGAATCGAGCCGCACGAGCCGGGTCCATCTGCCGGTAGAGACGATTCATCTCTCCAGCAAACCTCGCCGGATCCTGCATCATGGCATCGAGTGCCGAGCCAACACTACCGAAGGACTGCGACAAGCCCTCAGCCAGCTCCGGGAAATCAGAGCTGAGACCAGAAAACACCGATGACAACTGTTGTCGCCCCTCGGCCAACTGCTCCATGGTGCCAATCGCGGACTGGATGGCTTCTTGGTATGTACCCCCCAGGGTCGCCTGGGTTGCCGCAGCCATCCGAGTCATGGAGAGCACGGTCTCCGAAGCCGTCTGTCTCAGGCCCGGTGGCAGCCTAGCCGTGACTTCGTCGAGCTGGTTGAGTACCTCCGGCATCGCCCGAAGCGCATCGGCGCCTGAGCCAGCTCGGGTACCAATGGCGACGACCTGGTCCAGCAACTCCCTGGAACCTCGGGCACCAAGACTGTAGCCCTGGTTCAGCGAGGTCAGAACCTGGCCAAGCTCCTCGCCACCGATGATCCCGGACTGAATCGCGCCACCAAGATCACGGACACTGAGACCGTAGTCCCGCATCGTGTCCCCGGACCTCGTCAATGCGACGACGCTTCGTGTCAGATCCCCGGGATCGATCTGGAGACTGAACGCGGTTCCTGAGATCGCACCACGTTGCCTGCGAGCCTCGGCACCAAGGGCTCCAAGCCCGGCAGTAGCGGCGCGAAACGCCTGTGAAGCCTGGGCACCGAAGGCTTCGAGCTGGGTGCTCTGGTACTGGACATTGGAGCTGCCCGCCAGGTCGTCCATGGCGTCAGTGATGCGACTCAGGTTGTGGAGATTGAGTCCATCGATGAGATTGCCGAATCGAGTCAAGCCGCCGAGATTGTTGCCAACATTCTCGACGGCCTCTTGAATACCAGAGATGGCGCCACTGAGCCCTCTCGCGGTTCGAGTCGCTCCCTGGTCTTTGGCTCCAAACAAGAAGCCGAGACCAAGTAGCCTCCCCATGCCGCCGCCACCCGCCACGTGCTACCTCCGACCTCGTCCTCGACCCTTGGGCGCATTATCGCCGTTTCTGGTCTTCCTGACACGTTCCAGGTGCGCCCGTTCTTCCACCAGACGCTTACGTCGACTACTGGGCATCGACATAATGGAGTCGTACGGCTGGTGTAGAACCTCGGCTAGGTAGAGGATCTCCGTTTCGAGCGCCTGGAGGTCACCGTAGGGAAAAAGAAACTGTCCTGACCGACATCGATGGCAGACTCGAACTCCCTGTGACAGTGCTGACACTTGATCTCAAGACTCAAGTCGATGCCAGGCTCCTTGTCGAAGAAGTCTGTCCGAAGTGCCTCGCGGTCCCTGGCCTTGAGACCCTTGATCACCTCGCGACAGGCGTCGATTCGCTTCGCCGCCTTGAGCTTTTTCGACGCATGATCCAAGGCCTCGTCGAGACGAATGTTGATGACATAGTCGTCGATGGAGACCAGTCTGCCAAGAATCGCGACAGTGAGGCCCTCGGCATCCATGTCCGCACCCTTGGGGATGCTCTGGAACATCTCCTCTTGGACGCCGGTCGCCACCCTCCAGACCGCATTCTTGCCGCTGGGCAACACGATCTCGAAGACACGATTGGTCGGGTCATCCATGGGGAAGACCTCGATGTCGTTGAGATCCAGTGTATAGGTACCCTCTTTGTCACAATTCTGGAATGGACACCTCATCGACATGTCGTAGATGTCCGAGTGTGACAACCGACGCAATAGGATCAGGGCGTAGAGCCGATCCGCCAGGGTGAGGTGCCGAATCGCGTTGTGGACGAGACCCTTGTCCGTGATGGTCCCGATCCGCCTCACGCAGCTCGCCATGAAGCTGGTCATGCGCTGAGTCACTGGCACCGACTTGTTGCCCAGCATGTCCTCTTCGCGACCGCTGTATTCGTCGAGGTCGATGTCCTGGTGAAGGACACCGCCGTCATCGACGTACCCAGCGATCAATCGAAAGGCACCACGTGCTGGCTTCGCATCGGTGGCCCGCTGATCTTCGCCACCACCACCCACCACCGGGCCATCGGGATCCGGTTTGATTGGACGCGGTGCGTCGTCGACACCCTTGGTGGGCGTCGCTGCCTGTTCTGCCATCGTCTTCTCCTTCTGAGACCTAGGACTTCTTCTTGCGCTTCTGCTTGCCGAGCCACGGTACCACAGGTCTCAACATGATGCCGATGGGAACAGCCACGGTAGCGATGTTGGTTGCCGTGGTCTGCTCTGTCTTGGCCCTCACAATCGATTGCACGCGCTTCTTTGCCGCCGCGGTATTGGACTTCGGCCATACCCTGCCGCTGACGCTGGGACCGCTGGAGTCTCCAGAGAAAAACTGCGACAACGGCACAAACCGAGGCGCCCCTTGCTGACCTGGCTCCATCACATCGCCGACTGGATGACGTGAAGCTCGGCCCATCTGACCACCGGCTTCTTCACCTCGTCACCAATGACCCAGACATCGTAACGATGGACGCCGACACTGAGCCCCTCGGTGTCACCCGATTCGAGCGTGATCCTGGCGACACCATGAGCTGGGTCAAGATACTCGATTCCGTTGTCTGTCGACTTGGAGATCTCGGCGACGTCGGGACCACAGTCTGGTCGCACCGTCATCGTCATCGAGAGCCCGGTGATATCAACGCACTTGCCCTCCTTCGTCTTGACGACGACTCTGAGGGTCTTGGTCTGTCCACGGACCAATCGCACCGTGTTCATGAAGTTTGGTGACGCCATGTCCTAGTCCAGCTCCGTCAGAGTAGCACCTTGCTCGTCTTCTGATTCCACGAAACCGTCGTCATCATCGTCGCCAGATACGGCGGCATTCCATCTATCCGAGGCTTCGGTTTCGGTGGACGCGAATAGCTCCTCGAAGTCGCCATCCATTGTGGCCTGCCACTCCTCTACGTGGTCATCGGAGACGCTGGCAAACCATGCCTCGGTGGCCTCTGGTAGCTTGGCTACCGGATCTGGAACCGGCTCCGGAAGCGGCGGCAGAACGAACGGAGCCCCGGGAACCATCGGAACGTGGGCTCGCGACGCCCTGGTGCCGTCGAATACAGTGGCCAGTGCCTCGGCTCGTGCATCCTGAGTCCTGGATACAGTTCCGGATGCCACCACCGTGGCCATCGACGCGGACGCGAATGCATCGGCTCGGACATCCTGTGCCGTGGCAGCGACACCAAGCGAAACGGTGCCATCGAACGAAGTCGCCACTGCCGAGGGTCGCGACTCCTGGGCAACGGCAACGGACATCGTTCCATCGAACGAAGTAGTCGTGGCTTCGGCTCTGGTGTCCTGGACAACGAAAACACCGCCGCCGGTGACCGCTCCGTTGTTAGCGGTAGCACTTGCTTCAGCCCTGGCATCCTGTGTTCTGGCTACGGTGCCAAGACTTAGGGTGCCATCGTTGGCAGTAGTGCTGGCATCGGCTCGTGCATCCTGTGTCCCGAATACAACACCAAGACTCAGAGATCCGATGCCAGCCGTAGCACTTGCTTCGGCCCTGGCATCCTGAACAGCAGCAGCGACCCCAAGACTTGTAGAACCATCATTGGCAGTAGCGCTGGCTTCTGCCCTTGAGTTCTGGACAACAAACGATACGGAGGCCGCGGAACCATCATTGGCAGTAGCGCTGGCTTCGGCTCGTACATCTTGTGTCCTGGCAACGACGCCAAGACTCAGCAAGCCATCGTTGGCCGTGGCGTTGGCTTCGGATCGTCCATCCTGAGTCTCAAGCAGTGACGTCGATGCATTGTTGGTAGTGGCGTTGGCTTCCGCCCTGGCATCCTGTGTCGATACCAGAGGCAGCGATCCGTCATTGGCGGTAGCAGAGGCCTCCGCCCTGGCATCCTGGGTCTCAAGTACAGCAAGCGAACCGTTGTTCGCCGTTGCACTAGCCTCGGCCCTTGCATCCTGGGCCCTGGATACAGATCCAGTGGCCAGTGAACCATCATTGGCAGTGGCAGATGCCTCGGCTCTAATATCCTGTGTCTCGGCTACAGCACCAAGACTCAGGGTGCCAAGATTAGCCGTAGCATTGGCTTCCGCCCTGGCATCCTGAGCCATGGATACGGTACCAAGACTCAGAGATCCAGTGTTGGCCGTGGCGTTGGCTTCGGATCGTCCATCCTGTGTCTCGGCTACAGCACCAAGACTCAGCAAGCCATCGTTGGCAGTAGCACTTGCCTCGGCCCTTGCATCCTGGGCCCTGGATACAGATCCAGTGGCCAAGGAGCCATCGTTGGCTGTGGCGTTGGCTTCCGCCCTGACATCTTGGGTCTCAAGCAGTGACGTCGAGGCATCACTCGCCATGGCACTGGACTCGGCCCTGGAATCCTGTGTTCTGGCTACGGTGCCAAGACTAATGGTTCCAGTGTTGGCAGTTGCCGTTGCTTCGGCCCTGGCATCCTGGGTCTCAAGTACGTGAGTCGAGGCATCGTTGGCGGTAGCGCTGGCCTCGGCCCTAAGGTCTTGCTCGACTAGATCGCCAGACTCCTCTGTTAGCTCGCCATCGCTTGCCGTTGCCGTTGCCACGGCCCTGGCATCCTGGGTCTCAAGCAACGAGGTCGTGGCCAACTGCGCGGTTGCATTGGCATCGGCTCTGGCATCCTGGCCAAGCGTCAGCGCACCAAGAGTGAGCGTCCCTGGCTGCGCAGTCGCACTGGCTTCTGCTCGCGCATCCTGTGTGCGAGCCACAACCCCGCTTGAGGTCGCCGTTCCATCGTTGGCCGTAGCATCGGCTTCGGCTCGTGCATCCTGGATCTCTGCAACAGTACCAAGGCTCAGCGAGCCATCATTGGCAGTGGCATTGACTTCAGCCCTAGCATCTTGTGTCCTGGCAACGACGCCAAGGCTAAGAGTGCCGAGATTGGCTGTGGCATTGGACTCAGCTCGCGCATCCTGTATGCGAGCCTCGACAACACTAGCCGTGCCGTTATTCGCAGTCGCTGTCGCAGCGGCACGAGCGTCCTGCGTTACCGTGTACGCCTCATCAGGAGGCAAAAGCCATGCGTCCTGGCCGACGCGGATGAGCGCAGTACCTAGTCCAGTCCCAGTAACCTTGATTGCGAGCTGGAAAAACAGATACTCGCCAGTCAGCACCACGATACCGAGCGAAACGCTGGCGGTGAGGATCTGTGGCGTCGCGCCCAGGTTCGCGAACGAGGTCGTAACCGTAACGCCAGACGTGATCTCGGTCGCGCTCGACCCGTCCTGATTGGTAGAGCGCCAAAGCCGAAACTGCAACAAGCCATCAGCGCTCGCCGTGCCCCCGCCAATCACCAACGGGATTGACAGCTCCCAGTCGCCGGCAGCGTAGGATCGCGTTAGCGGCGAACCTCCTTCAAGGCGCCACGAATCACCAATCGAGTTGTCTGGGGCTGCGCTCGGCAGCGACGACCCCGAAGCTGGCGTTGGAGTCGCCGCATAGTCTTGCAGCCCGTACACGGTCGGGGCGACGATCGTGCTCCAACCGGTTGCGGTAGTTGCAACCGAAGGCGGTGATCCGCCGTCCTGCAACGAGCCGTGATTGCTCCCGGTCGCGACGGCGTCCTTGAACCAAAACTTCGGACTAGACAGAAGCGGCACGACGCGCTCCTAGCTCATCCCACGGACGCTCAAGTCGAAGGCACGATCAGACGCGCTGACCTTCTTGACGCTGATCTCCCAGCCGTTGCGCGCCGGGATCCAGTCCGTGACAGTCGGACAGATCTGCGCACCGAAGATGCGCGTCGTCCAGAGAGTCCGCTTCGTCGCTCCGACAGCAGCGGCCTCGGCGACACGGATCTCGAACTCGTCGCCTTTGACCATGTTGCCACGGTCGTAGATGATCGCTTGCACCATCGCTGGCTGATCGGTCTTGGTTGCGAGCGACGTGCTGCCTGCGACGATCCCGTACTCGGTGCCGAGCGTGATGTTGGAGCGACCGTACAGCTCCGTGATGTTGACGCCTGTGCATGCCTCGACACGAGCAGTGAGGGTGCGGTCCGATCCGGCCGTGCGTTGCAGCGTGACGTCCCAGCCGTTTTTCACCATCAGCTCGTCGCCGGTCGCAGGCAACAGCCAGAGCCCAGCCTGCGTCAGCCGGAAGCGACGCTGGTGGATGCACTTCTGCGTTCCGCCGCTGACCGTCTTCTCGTAGATGCGTCCGGTGAACTCATCGGCATCGGTGATGTTCGCTGGGTCGAGGATGAGCTGGATCGCTGCCGCGTCGGTCTTGTTTGTCCCAGACGAATAGGAGGCCGCAAACGGGATGCTGTACTCCGTGTTCGTGATCGACACGGCGGAGATCGAGTACAGCAAGCTGCGCTTGAGCGACATTCAGATCACCGTGTCGGCACCGAGAGGCCGCCGCAGAGCCTCACCGAGAGCACCATCGAGATCGCGCTGAGAACTTGCTCCGGCGAGGATGCTGCGGTGATGCGGGCGTCAAGCGCATGCACGTCTGCGATGAGCTGCGCGTACCACTCGGCATCAACTACCCACGTCGGGCGTCCTGTCCCGCCCGGGATAAGATCGTTACGGATGAGACACGCGAGCATCTGCCCTCGCGTCGCTTCCGCGAGCGCTTTGACGTGCGTAGGCGCGGCAAGCCACTCCATGATTCGATCGACGTGCATAGCTTTCTCCCCTTACGAGCTGAGCCCATAGAGTGCGACCTGCGGCGCAGCAGCGTCAGCGCCGCCGTTCGTCCCGAGACGCATCGTCATCCGCGTGCCGGACGGAACAGGGCACGCGATGTAATCGTTCCCGGCCACGAAGTCACATAGCTCGCCAGTACCATAGCGGGAAATCCTGCTCTGCTCGAAACCACAGAGCAGCGCTTCGGTCGCGGTGCCCACTCCGATGTCACGAACGAACTGCTTGTTCGGCGTCAGGCTTGTGTCGGTCGGAGCCTGGAACCCGGAGAAGAATCCGATGTGATCTTCGGACGTCGCGGCAACGACTTGTATCCAGGCCCCTTCGCCACCATTGCTCGCCGTGACCGGCACGGCGTCAGGGATGGCCGAGGCGCCTTTGTACGTGACGACCTTGGTCGCCAGGATCGCCTCTGGCTTCTCGTGGAGCCTGATCGCCACACGTCCAGAGACGCCAGTCCGCTCGCCCGCGAGCTGCGCTCCGACCCTGGTACCGGCTGGGATAAGGATCGGGATCCGGTAGTAGACACCGCCTTCACCGAGCACCGAGCTACCGCCCGCGTTGCCACAGAGCAAGTCGGCGACGAGCACGGTCGTTAGCGACGAACCGATGAGCAGGTCAAGCATGCCCTTGGCACTTGTCCCCAATAACCCATAGTTCGAGATATAGATCTCGACGCACATCACGTCGAAGACGACGCTGGCAGCAGCGACAAGCTCAGTCGCAGTGCCCTTCGTGCTATTCGACGACGCGTGCGCTGGTACCGAGGTACCGGGCGTCGAGCCCATCGCCGAGCCCTGGATGTTGCTGACCTCGCGGTAGGCGAGCTGCCGCTTATGAGCTGGCACCTGGCACCTACCTCTTGCGCTTGACGACTCCCGTGAGTCCAGCACTGGCCATGGCTGGAGTCGTCTGCTGGACGACCACCGACGGCTTGCCGCTGCGACGTGACCTGGACCTGGCATCCAGCTCGGCATCGATACTGGCCTGCCTCCGCTGCTTTGTCTCCCAGTCGGCAATGACATCGGCAGCCACGACCTGCGGAGCCTCACCAGCGCCGACACGCCTGTCATAGACGTCGAGGTGACACCCCTTGGCCCACAGCTCGTCCCTGACCTGGTCTGGGTGAGGCGAGACGAGAAAGTTCGGCGCCTGCATCTCCTCGAAAGCCACGCAGGCACACGTGTTCATCGCGCACGACGTGCTTTCTGGATCCGAGGCATCTTTGCCGTGATCCGCCCTGGCATGCGAGCACGAACAGAAACCGGTCCCCTTGCCTGGCTCGCTCATCACGCCACCGCGATTGCGCCGATGCCCGTGGCATGAAACGCCAGGGTGACGTCCGAGCCGTTGGTGACCAAGTCGGCGACGTCGATGAACCAGATCAACTCGTCATCGGCCGGCGTCGTGTCGTCGCCACCAACCTGACGATAGATCACGAAGCCAAGCAGTGTGCCGTCGTTCAGTGCCGCGTAGACGGTGGGATCCGTGGCGTCATAGACGACGTTGTTGTTGGCCAGCGAGAGCGTGACGGAGGCACCGCCAATCGTCTTTCTCGCCGCACCGGTCATCTCGTTCGCCGAGATGTCGTTGACGAAGTCGTGGTCCGGATCGTAACTGAACCCGGTTTTCACCGCCATGATCCGGTAGGTGCCGGTCAGAAAGTGAGCCGCGGTGCCGGTCCACAGCTCGATACCTTTGGTGTACCATCCAGACGCCATGGCGGCATGGTATCAGAGCCTCGGCCACGACTCCAGTATCATCCTGCGATAGCGCTCACCACCGAGATCCCGGCACCGACCAACGGGAACGTGGACGCCACGGTCAACTCGTGAACGTACTCGGGTTGGACGTCCAGCTCCTGGATCGAAACGTCGCCGCTCTTGGCGTCGAAGTCCGAACCCGACTTGTAGCGGGTCGGCAAGCAGTGATGAAGGATCCAGGCTCGTCCCGGCATCCTAGTCGCCAGCTCCGAAAATGGATTCCCCGTGGAACCGATACCGGTGACCTCGGCAAACTGCCCAAACGGTCTCAGTGTCAAGAAGTGGATCAAGACCAGGTTGCGTCTCGCCCCTGACTTCCCACCCACGGCCAACGAGATCCAAGAATAGAAATCGGAGTCGAAGAACTGGACGCCGCGGCTCAGGGTCACGGAGCCAACATCGGACTTCGATACCACACGCCGCTTGTAGGTCCAGTTCCCTGGCTGGATCTCCTTCAGCTCCGCCGTGATCTCGGGCGCCGTAATGGAGGAGAACCCAAACAACGGGTTCAGGACGTTGATGCCAAACCCGGGAACACCAGGAATCGGAGGCCCGCTGGCGTCAAAGAGCCAGAACGGATAGGACTGCATCTTGTCGAGTAGTCTTGGTCGCGACATCAGCGATGCCGACTATACCACTCGCGCAGACGACCAGCCCAGCACCTACAGAACTCGCCACCTGGCACCATCACCACGACCCACATCAGGCGTCGTCGGGACCGTAGACGTAGAAGCGTTCCCCACTAGCACGGCGCTTCTCGGCCTCCTTCTCAGCTTCGTCACGAGTCGGGTAGTTACCCGCCAGGAACAGCTCGTTGCCGGTACCAGGGATCTCGAACGAGTCTATACCCACGACATTGAAGCCTTGCCCTGGCTTCGGAATCAATTTGGCCTTGGCAGCCAACATCTTGTCTAGCATCTGGGCCTCCCTTCACACCGAAGATAACCTCTGCTGTGGCACAGTCAATGCCTAGAGGCACCCAAACGTCTGTCTCACCGCATCGGGACAATCAGGCTTCTTCGAGGGCCGACCAGACTCACGCTCGAAGAAGTGTGCCGAGATCGCGTTGCCGTAGTCGTCGACCAGCTTCTTGTTGGCGACCAGGAACGCCTTCTGTTCCGGAGATCTCGGCTTGTAGGCGTCGTGATACCAGTCGCCCCATCTGTCCTCGCCCTCGGTGCGGACCTGAACCTCCTGGGTCTCGCCCTCGGCGCTTTGAACCAAAAGGTGATGCGACCTATAGGCCTTGTTGTCTGGATGGCCGCCCATGTAGCTCGTGCTCTCGACCACCTTGAAGGTAGCCTCGATCTGAGCCACGGCATCGGCGACATCCTGAACAGTCTTGCCCACGACACGCATACCGGAGCCATCGGTCAGGTCAGACACCTTTCGATAGTGCTCCGGCTTCCGTGTCAGCTTGTCCAGAGCCGAGGCCAGCGTCTTGGTCCTGCCGTAGACCTGATGTGTCGGGAACAGCGACTTGAGTCTGTTTACCGATGACGCCAGCGCCATCTCATGCCGC
>ERZ1292629.120-Hain-H43-01um-R1-120-length-78230-cov-18_pt1 | contig 78230 bp, 86 predicted proteins | sample MGYA00564399_ERZ1292629 | MGnify/ENA primary metagenome ERZ1292629 (study PRJEB36523, sample SAMEA6512636) | groundwater metagenome | collected 2019-01-08 | study: AquaDiva: Metagenomics assemblies of 32 groundwater samples
CGAGCATCTTTTTCATGAGTTCGGGAATTTCGGATGCGTGCGGCGCGATATGCGTTCCTACGCGTACGCGCTCCTCGCCCGCGCGGAATCTTCCGACGATTTCATCGCGGATATTGGAAATGAGCATTTTATGCAAAAACAAGATGACGTCCTCGGTAAGCTCCTGTTCTTTCGCTCGCTTGTCGATATATTCCACCACGCGTGCGAGGTTTTTCGCTTCGAAGAGCTCGCGCTCGGAGACGTATCGATCGAGATCGATCTGGAGAAGAATCTTTTCCGTCTCCTCGAGAGAAAGCGTACTGTTCTCGATGGCATTGGAGTTGTACACCTGCTCCGGAATTTCCGCTTCCGCGATCATCTTGAGCAATGACTCTTTCCCGGGTGAGATGCGGTAATAGCGCTCGCGAAGTTCGATTATTTTTTTGTATATATTGAGCGTTCTGGCCATATAAGCTAAGTATAATAAAGTTAACCATTATTGTCAAATAACCGTGAATTATACCAAAAAATCTACTTATTTCACGATATATACGTCCATTTTTGCATAGTACAGCGTGGAAACTATGCAAAAAGTACAAACAAAAGTGTACCATTCGCAAAACGTGGGTATCCCAGCCATATTTGCTTAATTTTTCAAAAGTTAAGCAAATCGTTCCAAGCTCTCAAATTTGGTTTTACAGATGGTCAATGTTACAACCGGTGGCAAACTCTTATTCTCGGCACAAAGTTCGTCTCAGGGGCAAACAAGTGGTGAATTCGGGTAAAACAAAACCGCCTTTCGGGCGGTCTTGGTTTAAATCGTGGCAACCGGCACTTGTGATCTCCGTCCCCTTTTGCTTGGTTCAAACTTCAGCGGACCTAAAACCATTTGAAACTTAAGCCCTTCATTCGTGTATGTTGCTACGAATACCCTTTCAACGGTCGCCTTTTTTTGCCCTTGACCTTTCATGGCAATAGGAGTATAATGCACAGCAGGAAACTAAATCAAGAAAAAGGGGCGGATTGATGAGAAAAACCTTGCTCTGGGTTAGTTGTTTGATCGTTGTGGTGGGATTCGGTTCAACATCGTGCAAAACCCAATCGGAGGCTCCAAAAACGGGGTCGGCGATTGAGGTCGCCGCACAAAGAGAAAAGGAGTTTAATTCTTTGGCGGACAAGGCTAAGGATCTCGACATATCGTGTTCGAGGTCGTACATGAAAGAATGTTCCACGCTCATCGAAAAAGCAGCTACGGACCGGCGGCTGAGAGATGATCTTGGGCGAGCCGGCGACGAAGAAATAATGGTCTTTGCTAAAGATCGGTTTTCTTCCGGAAACGGCTGGGTCGACGTCAATGCCGATGCCGATTCCGAGGAAATCGCTGAGTTCATACAAAATAATGCGGGCAAAAAATTGCAGGAGCTGGACTTTGATCTATTAAGAGAACGAGCGGGCCAATTCGGTATATTGTGTTGGAGTAGAGAGGCCGAGATTTGTTTAGCGCTGATCAGTAAAGTCGAGCAAAACCCCGATCTCCGGAAGGCATGCGAACTTGCGAAATCTAAAAACGTTGCCATATTCCTGGATGATCACTTCGCAGTCCATGTCGGTTTTGTTTACGTGGACGCAAATGCAAACCCGCAGGAAATCACGGAGTTCTTAGTGGGGACGAAAACCAACTAGCCATCCTTAGGGTAGGCCGCTGAAATACGAGCGGCCTTTTTGTTTTTCTGGTTGGGCTTCATAAAATTGATGTTCTACGAAAATTATGCGAAAATATCAATAATGGGCATAAACATTCGTAACTGGGCAGGAAAATCTGGCACAAAGACATACATCGCGATCGCGGTTGCGGCGGTCGTGGTTTTGGGCGGATATTTCGCACTACGAAGCGAACCCGACGCCTCGAGAACCTACGCTGCCGCAGTTCGGGCCAACCTTGAACAAGTAGTGAGCGTTACAGGAACGGTAAAGCCGGCCAAAGACGTTGACCTGGCATTCGAGAAAAGCGGACGCGTGGCATATGTGGGAGCTAGAGTGGGCGGCTTCGTTTCCGCGGGCTCGGTACTCGTCAAACTCGACGCGAGCGAACTAAAGGCCCAGCTCGACAAAGCTCTTGCCGACCTCGCTTCGAATCAGGCGGATCTCGAAAAGAACGAGCTTATCTTAACTAACTACTATGAAAGCGCGGATGACACTCTAAACGATGCTTACACGAAAGCGACGGACGCGGTGCGCGAAGATCTGGACGACTTCTTCACCGATGATGAAAAAAATCCGCAACTAACTTTCGGCACGAAAGATCTGCAGATCGAGAATGACATAGAAAATCAGCGGCTCATGGTCACGCCCGAACTGAACACGTGGCTTAGAGAGCTTCAAACCCTCGGCACTTCACCCGCCGAGCTCGAAACGGCGCTTGCCAAAGCTAGAGTCCGCCTCGAAGCAATTCGTAAGCTCATGGATCTCGCTCTTACAGCCGTCATTGAATCAACAAACCTTTCGGCTGCGAATGTGACGACCTACAGGGACAACGCCAACTCCGGCAGAGCGAGCGTGAACACCGCGCTCTCCGCCGCAGTCGCCGCCGAACAAAGCATCGGCACGCAAAAAGCTACGATCGTGTCAAAATCTGCAAGCGTACAAAGCTACGCGGCAAGCGCGGAAAACATCAGGGCACAACTTGAGAAAACGTCCCTTTACGCGCCGATAAGCGGCACAGTGACCAAGCAAGACGCGGAGGTTGGCGAAATAATTACCGCGAATTCGGTTGTTATTTCCATTATCTCCGCATCGGAATTCGAAATCGAAGCGAACATCCCGGAAGCCGACATTGCGAAAGTTAAGCGGGCGGACAGCGCGAATATTACTCTCGACGCCTACGGTAATGACATAGTTTTTGAAGCAACGGTCACTATGATCGATCCAGCCGCAACCGTGATCGACGGAGTGCCGACATATAAAACGACGCTTGTCTTCCGCACAAGAGACAAGCGCATCAAATCTGGGATGACCGCGAATATAGACATCGTCACGGCCACAAAAGAAAACGCTCTCGTTGTTCCGCGCCGAGCGGTTATAAGTAAAAATGGGAGGAAATTCGTACTTGTCGATGTCGGAGAAAAAGAGCCTGAAGAGCGAGCCGTAGAAACCGGACTCATCGGTTCGGATGGCAACATTGAGATCATAAGCGGTCTTACCGAAGGAGAAAGGATCGTTTCTTCCGGCGTGCAGTAAAATAAATATGCCTTCACCTCTTATCGAGGTCAAAAATCTCAAAAAAATCTACTCCGGAGAGGGAGTGGATACTCCGGCGTTGCGCGGTGTTTCACTTTCAATTGAATCTGGAGAATTCGTCGCCGTGATGGGTGCATCCGGCTCGGGCAAATCGACACTTTTGCATATTCTCGGATTTCTTGATAGGCCTACAAGCGGAACTTATTTTTTCGACGGCAAAGCGATGGATGATTATTCGGACGAGGAACTTGCCGGCGTGCGCAATAAAAAAATGGGGTTTGTTTTCCAGGCGTTTAACCTGCTTGCGCGCGCGACAGTGTTCGAAAACGTCCGCCTGCCGCTTCTCTACTCCGGCATCAAGGAATCCCTTTGGGACGGCATCGCGAAAAAATCCGTGGAATCAGTTGGGTTGGAACAGAGAATGAACCACGAAGCGGCGAAGCTTTCCGGCGGCGAAAAACAGCGCGTGGCCATCGCCCGCGCGCTTGTTTGCGACCCGCAGGTCATTTTCGCCGATGAACCGACTGGAAACCTTGACTCCGCTTCGGGCAAGATCGTTATGGAGGTCATCCAGCGCCTGAACGAAAAGCAGGGGCGGACAGTGGTCTTAATTACCCACGAAAGCTACACCGCCGGAGTGGCGCGGCGTATCATCAATGTCCACGACGGGATGATCGAGAAAGACGAAAAGGTCAAACACCGACACATTGCAAGCGATAATTTTTCCAAATAATGGCTGGCCCAAGAACGCAAGCCGGAAGGCGTAGCGCGATTGGCGGCCAGTCTTTACCGAGCACATAAGTTATGTATTACATCTACGTCATTCAAAATCACAAGGATAGTCAGACATATATCGGCTATACAAATGACCTGAGAAGGAGACTCAAAGAACATCGGGATAAGAAACCTGAGTTGATATATTATGAAGCTTATAAATCCGAACAAGATGCGCGATTGCGCGAAAGGAAGCTAAAACAAAGAGGTCAAACAGTGCGACGCCTAAAAGAAAGATTGGTGAATAGCCTAAAATAACTTATGTGCTCGGTGCTCAATCTCGCAACCACTCGGACTACGCAAAAAAACAATTAATTTAAACTTGTCCTCGCGGGCAAAATTGGCATGACGATAAAAAATTCGGTGAAAACGGCTTTAAAGGGGCTCGCTGAACACAAATCCCGTTCGGCTTTGACGATTTTGGGGATAGTAGTTGGCATCACGGCAATTATTATGGTGATGTCCCTCGGTCGCGGGGCGGAAAATCTTATTCTTGACCAGATCCAAAGCATCGGCGCCAAAACCATTGCCGTTATTCCCGGTCGCGAACCAAGTGGCCCCACGGATATAATTTCCACCTTTACCGATTCGTTGAAAGACCGCGATCTCGCGTTTCTCGAGAAAAAAGAAAATGTTCCCCACCTTGCGAAAGCCATGCCCGTCGTCTTCGGAGCGGAAACGGTTTCTTACGCCGGCGAAACTTATCGCCCCAACATTTTCGGACTTACAAATCTTTTTACCGATATTTATCACGTTTTCCCGGCAACGGGACGCCTTTTCGAGGAAGAAGAAATAAAAAACTATGCCGACATTGCAATAATTGGCGCTCGCGTAAGGGAAGAACTTTTTGGCCTCGATGATCCGCTAGGCGAAAAAATAAGAATAAAAGGGAGGAACTTCCGCGTCATCGGCGTTCTAGGACAAGAGGGACAATCTTCATTCCTTAATTTCGATGAAGTGGTCATCGTCCCCTACACCACGGCACAGCGATATATCTTCGGCATCAAATATTTCCATCGGCTCGTTCTTGAAGCGGACTTAGAGGAAAATGTTTTGGTTACTGTCGAAGATATTAAAAGAACATTGCGCGAATCGCACAATATTACCGATCCCGAAAAAGACGACTTCTTCGTGCAGACGCAGGCGGATGCCTTGGAAACCGTTGGCGCTATTACCGGCGCACTTACCCTGTTTCTAACCGCGGTCGCCGCTATCTCCCTTGTTGTGGGGGGCATCGGCATTATGAACATCATGCTCGTATCCGTGACCGAGCGGACACGCGAAATCGGTTTGCGCAAAGCCGTTGGCGCAACGGGGCGCGACATTCTGCGGCAATTCCTTTTTGAAGCGGTGATGCTCACTGGTTTCGGCGGAGCCGTGGGCGTCACGCTTGGAATAACTCTTTCATTCCTCGTATCTTTGGCGCTCGCCCGCTTCGCCGGCCTCGACTGGATTTTCTCCATTCCACCTACGGCGATTTTCCTCGGCCTCGGGGTTGCCGCCGCCGTCGGGCTTGTTTTCGGGATATATCCGGCGCGCCAGGCAGCGCTTAAGAATCCGATTGACGCCCTACGCTACGAATAAGCGGGGGTGATATCCGCGATTATTTTCTTCCTCCTCAACAATTCCATGGAATTGTTGAATGGGTAGAGGACCACGCAAACAAACCACGTTGTCTTGTTGTTGTTATAATGAAAATGTGATCAGGAAGATTGGCGGCAAATACGTGGTCTTATCAGAAACCACCGGCAGGCGATTCGGCTCATACCGAACGAAAAAAGAGGCGTTGAAGCGCCTGTGGCAGATAGAATTTTTCTCCGCCAAAGGCGGATCCGCCTCCGGCGGAAAACACCTAAAGAAAAAACTTAAATGAACGGAACCGAAAACATTTCCCGAATCTTCCCGACAATCGGCTTAATTGTCTTTGCCGGCGCGCTTCTCTTCTTCGCGGTCATAAGTTTGATACTTAATTACCACTGGAGAAAACACGGCGTAGGCCTCGCGGGTTTGAGCCGCGCGAAAATCTTCTACTTCGGTGTTTCCGGGATATTGCTTGTGGCGATGGCCACTTTGTTATTTTTAATCAACCAATGACAGAACTACAGGCAGATGAAAAAATTTTGATAGAACGGCGGCGTTTTTGGCTTCCCTTCGCCGCGGAAAGCGTGTCCCTTCTTATTGCGGCCGTCCTACCGCTTTTCGCAGTCGCCTTCGCCGGTTCACTGCCCGAGGAATTCGCCTCGCTCTTTGCCGCATATCGGACATTTGCGCTGTTTCTTGCCACGAGCTGGTTTCTTGTCATTTGGATAATATTCTTTGTTGCCTGGACGAACTACTATCTCGATGTGCTCCTTATAACCACGAAGCGGGTGGTGGACATTGAGCAGGTCGGTCTTTTCGCGCGCGATCAGGCGGAAATGCGAATCGAAAACATCCAGGACATCAAAGTAGAAATAGTTGGTGTCTTTGCCTCACTGCTTCATTTTGGCAATATCCACATCCAGACCGCGGGAGTGAACAAAGAATTCGTAATCAAAAACATCCACGACCCGCAAGGCGTGAAGGACGCGATAATGAGGCAGCACGACGCGGTGGCCAATAGTGATTAGTGCTTCTTTTTTTCTGCTTCTCTTTTCTTGCTTCTCTCTTTTTTTATTTTCTTATTCGCGCGAATTAGAAATGGTAGAGATTACCATTTTAACAACCGCCGGCAACGGATCGGCTAGGCGATAGTAAACAGTTAGATTTTCCTGTCTGCGATCCAAAATATCGAGCTGGTTAAGAATACGAAGATGTTTTGATGTCGAAGTGAAAGACAATTTAATTTCGCGAGCAATATCCGCCACGGAAAGTTCCTTTTTCGACTTAAGAAGCCGAAGGATCGCCAATCGCCGCCTATTGGCCAGCCCTTTAAATATTTTTTCCAATTCTTTCATTTCTCTAATCTATCATACTTTCTTATTCGCGCGAATAAGAAAGTATGACGAAACTTGACTTAACCTTTTTCTACTCGTTCAACATATTGTCCCGTTTCCGTGTTAATGCGGATCATATCCCCTTCGTTGATGAATAATGGGGCGCTGACCTTGCCTCCGCCCTCTATCTCCACCACCTTCGTGCCGCCTTGGGCGGTATTTCCTCTTATCGCCGGAGGCGCTTCGGTCACTTTGAAATCCATCTTGATTGGGAGTTTGGCGCGGATAACCTTGTCGCCGAAAACCACGGTTGTAACTTCGGTGCTCGGTTTCAAAAAGTGACCTTGTTCGCCTAAAATTTCCGCAGAGAGCATAAAACGGTTCGCGGAGTTCCCCTTCTCGTGGAACCAATACTCGTCTAATGCTTGCGCCGAGCCCGGCTTGCCCTGAGCTTGTCGAAGGGGTTTTTTATAGATAAACATCGCCGGTTTCTTTTCGATGTCGGCTTCTTCGAAATTATCCGACGGCTGGAAATTGCGGTCTAAAACTTTGCCCGTAACCAAATTGCGGATTTTGGTCTGCACGACGGCCTTCCTCTGCTGCATGCGCAAAAAACCGGAATCGAGCACCTCGTAGGGCTGTCCGTCCATGACGAAAATTACTCCTTTTTTTAGATCGGTGTAAGATAACATGGTTCGACAAGCTCACCACATAATTGGTTAAAATCTTAGCAAGAACTTTCCGAGAAAACAAGTGTCCCGACTAAAAGTCGGGACAAAACGCTATGAATTATCTTTGAAGTTTTCTGTGCTTGGCAATGGATAATGCTCGGCAAACTGAGGTTCTCCTGTATCCATCATTCTTGCCAGATCAATGGCAGGTTTTACTCTCCCCAAAAACCGCTGCCGATAAATCTTCGCGTGAAAAATAGGATTTTCGTCTGCTTCCCGCCTAATGCCGAGGCCATTTAGGGGCGTACCCCGGCCGCCGCAATCAACAAAAGCATCAAGTGGCAATGTGCGATAACCGCGCCGAGCATATTCTTTTTCCCAACGCGTCCACCGACGCAAGAGTTTTTTGAAACCGACACATTCGCCCATGTAAATATAACTTACAGCATAACCGAAGATTGAACCTGCATGGACATATCTCTTCTGAAGTGTTTTGTCTGAAAGCAACGAAGCGAAAAACTGAAAAATCCTTTCTATCATATTGAGCACCTCTCTAAGCGCTTATTAAACTAATAAGATCATAGCACAATCCGTGAAAACCCAAAACCGCCTCGACTAAAGGCGGCTTCGGTGGAAAAATATCCTAACTATTTCCGCGTCAGTCAGCGGCCGCGAGCTCGCGCAAGTCCGCTTCCTTCCGCGAATCAACGCAGGGCGTTGATTACTATTCCTCTCTTCCTCTCGGTGGGCGGTCGCCCCGGTCATTCCTGGGACCGCGGGTCGAACCATCCGGTTCCTCGATCTTGAGGTTTACGCGGGCATTGTTTTTGATGCCAACGATCCTCAAAAGCGAACGGATGGATTTTGCCGTGGAACCCTCGCGTCCGACAACCTGTCCCATGTCCATCGGATTTACCTTGAGCGAGAGCAAGACACCCATCTCGTCCACCTTGCGGTTCACCTTGACATCGTCAGGGTGGTCCACAAGCGACTTAACCAGGTATTCCAAGAACTCCTGATCGGCTGTTTTACTGGCCATGATTTATTTTCGGTAATTCTATTCTCTCTGTCTTTCGACCTTTCTTATCCTTCGTTTGATTGCGATTGCTGAAACAATATCGACGCTGATTTGCGCTGATGCGGGCGGCGCTTCATTTTAGTGATAAAACAGCGCTTGTTGCCATTGCCGCCCGACGCAGATCTACGCAGAAATTGAAAATGCCCAGATTCCGGATCACTAACAATTTGCTACATTATACACCCATTTTCCGCCGCTGTCAAGCGGCGGCGTTTACGGTTTTAGATTTAAGTGCCCGTCGGGGTTGTGGGTTTTAAGCAGCTTGCTCTGGGGCTGGACTTACGGCTGGAGCGGTTTCGGGTGCGGATGCGGCTGCGACGGCCGGTGCGGCGGCTTCGGGTTTTTTCATCTTCACGGCAATTTTAGGAGAAAAGATGACACCTTGGTTCACGAACAGGTTATGAATGCTTGGTGTCGGCTGTGCACCGATCTTTAACCAATGCAAAACACGCTCCTTCTCCAATGAGGCCTTCTTCGTTATCGGATCGTAAATGCCGACTTGCTCCACCGGCGGCCCGCCCAACTTTGAGCGCTTTTCGGCCACAACGATGCGGTAGCTCGGCTGGTGCTTTTTCCCAACACGCTGAAATTTGATGGCTAACATGAATATAAGAATATGCGAGAACTAAAAATTGGTCAAGACACCAGAAACCCCGCTCAAGCGGGGTTTCTTTTTTCTCTTTTTCGAAAAAGAGCGAAATCTATCTCCTCCCGCCAGATGGCGCTTCCGTGTGGTCGCGCAATCTGCGGATAAGGTCCGAGGCATAGTCGCGTCCGCCCAAGCCGAAGGCCAGGCCTCCAGCCAAAGCAAGCATCGCGATAAAGCCGGTAATAATGCTGTTGATAATGCTCACAGCAATATTAAGCTGCACCAATGCCGTAAGGAATCCGAAGATGATCACAGCCCACCACGTAAGCGCGCCCAAGAAGTGCGCCGCGTGGAGCCGCGCGCTCAAGACCGAAGCGGAAATGAGTCGGCGAAGGAAACTGCCAAGCACAACCGCCGCGAGCATGATCAAGACCGCGGCAATAATGTTCGGGATGTAGCCCAAGACGTCCCTCAAGAAACTCGAGAGAGCGAAAAGGCCTAAAATGTCGGAAGCGGCAAGTAAGAACGCAACGACGATGAACCAGTAAACCAATCTTCCCAAAAAGTGTGAACCACGCAAGCGGAGGCCGGCGCGCTCGAAGTAAGGGGCAAGCCCCAAACGAGCGAGAAGGGAATCCAATCGCGCAGCGTCAAAAATTTTCTCCACCAAGGTTCCCAAACCAGCAGCGACGATAAGGCCGACGATAAAGACAACCAGAGCGCCGATAAGGTTCGGAACATACTGGGTAACGCCCAGCCACAAACCCTGCAAAGAACTTACTACCACGTCCGTCCAACTTTGAACTATCATTTTGTTTTAATGTCCGGTTTTCTTAATCGACCTTTCGAAAGTTATAAGTAAAATACCCCTTTTCACTAAACCTCTCTGCTTTGGGGTACCCCTTTATTCTACAAGATTTGAGATTTTCGCGTGTGGATAACTATCGCTCGCCCGCCAACCTTGCGAGAACCCGTCTTGCTCGCCCAGCGACTCACTGCGACTTGTCCTCGACAATTTGCGGCGGCTTCGCCGCCGACCATGCCAAATTGTCTGCGGGGTTCTCGCAAAGGACGGGCTTCGCTCATATGAAAAAATCTCTGCCCGCCTCCGCAATTCTCCCGAACGTATCGACGTTCGGTACGGGCGGGTGCGCCCCGAAATAAATTTTCGCCTTTTTGTGGACCTAGCCGGAATCGAACCGGCGTCTCGGCAACCCCGAAGCAAATCTGTGGACCCACCGGGAATTGAACCCGGACCTCAGCAATGCGAATGCTGCGTAATGCCGTTTTACTATGGGCCCGTGTTAGGCCCACAGATTTGCAACGGGGCGAGTGCGAATGTTCCCGATTTTATTAACGAGCAAAACGAGTTTAGAAAATCGCAATCCGCCAAAGCTCTAGCGTAGGCTGGACACCGTTCTGCCGTTGAACCATAGGCCCATTTTGTTTAATGGGAACTATGGCGAAAATTACTACGGGGTAAAAATGCTGCGCGGCGTCCCGTAGTGAAATTCGGCTCTGTCAAATAGACGCAGTCTGCCGAATTTCTACTATCGGGATAATGCCGTTTTACTATGGGCCCGATGCGGTTAGAATAACACTTCGCGGGAAGGAGTTCAATTAGAATCCGTCCCAAAAACGCTAAATTTTATTTCTTGAGTAATTTATCCCGGGCGTAGTCGAAGGAGGGGATAAAATTTGGCGAATTTACTGTGTTTTTGAAAGTAGGCCTTCGACAAGCTCAGGTAATAACTATTTTTGATTTGAGATGGGTTTTGCTACCGGAAAAGCGCGATCATCGAAGGCAGCCAGTCCGGCAGAAATATGAATATCTCAATCGCGATAAGAATAATAATCACCAATTCCAGAAAATTGCTCTTTTGTGAAGATATCAGATCAAGAAGGGTAGTGTTATTTTCCGATAAAAATGAGATTTTTTCGTTCAAAATACTGAAACGGTCGCGCAAATCGTATTCAACGCGTAATTTATTGTATAAATCTTCAAGCTCTTCCCGCTCCCATGTGTCATCCGGTTTATCGAAAAGCGCGAGATTGGTTACCGTGTGCTGCTTTACGGAAAGTATTTTTCCGACCTGGCGCAAAAGATCTTTCTCCCTAAATTGCGTGCGTCCGGTATTTTTAATGTTTTCAACAACCTTACCTAATTCTTGGAGTTGTCCGTCGATCTCTTCTTCGTATCGATCGAGCGCGACCGACTGCGCCGAAACGTAAGAAATAATCTTCATCTTCTCCACGTCTAGTTCTTTAAGAAATGTTTCATCCGAGCCGATATCTTCCTTTTCGCCGCCGACGTAAACTTTCATCGTATCCGTGTATTCATACGACTCCCTGCGACTTTTGACGAAAGGCGCTACTTCCTTTAAGAATTGGCGGACGAGGTCCTTTTTAACGTTCCAGAAAGTCACTGTGCCGAATTTTGTGATAACTACGTGCGCGTCGTCCAAAAGCTGCAAAACTATCGGGTGGTCGCGCGTAAGATAGCGGTACTTCTTGACGTTGTCCTGCAAACGTTTGAGGTCGATCTGCTCCCCCACATAACGGGTCTCGACTAGATACCTTTTTAAATTTGCTTTCTTAACTCTGGGCATCGTATTAATTGTACCCCGGCCCGCATCTTGTATGCACTTGACATATTAATATAAAATATGCTATAATTACTTTGTAATTTCCTGACCCGTTATGGGCAGGTGGTTCGCCACAAGGCGAACAACGGCTGGCTCCGAGCCAATCGGAGTGTTCGTTAACAAATAAAAGGAGGTTGCTATGTTTTCTGGTTTTCTGGAAGTGGCGAATGCCGTGGAATCTTTTTCTGTGCTTGCGGCCACCGTCCTCATACTTGTCACGTTGAGGCCGGCTCGCGCGTTTCGGTCACCAAAGGCCGCCTTCACGTTCTTCGTTGCAGCGGGAATGGCCGCACCCCTCTTTCTCGCCGCCTGCTTCAAACGGGGCTCTGTTGAGTATGCCTATGGGATGTTCGAAGAGTTTGTAAGTTCTTCGTTGCCCACTTAACCACTAACCCATCTGAGTTCAACAAAGGGCGCGTCCGACGACGCGCCCTTCCACTTTTTTGAACTGCGATCAATTACCCTATTACTACTAATTACAACAAATTACCGTTTTCTATCGCTGATGTTTTTCCGGAGTACCAGCAGGTGAATTCATGCTTGTTTTTTGAGCATCATAGGCAGCATACATCGTGGACTTTGGCAGATCTTCAAATCCTGCCGCCTTCGCGGCATCAAGGGCATCGTGGTAATCCCCGTACGTTTCCACGGAAGGATTCTTTTCGTAGACCTTGCCGAGGTTATGAAGCTTTTTGAGGACCTTCTCGTGATTCTCTGGAATCGGTTTAATGACTACGCCTTCCTCGTCTACAAAAATCTCTTCAAAACTCCGCTTCGTGCGTTCTACGGATTCACTCGCAATTTTTTCGTTTAAATGTTTAGACATGGGCTTAGTATATAAAATTTTTCTCGTTTTGTCAAATTTCCATCGGCTTTGAGATTGGTGAATAATGGTCATTCCGAGCTTTGCGAGGAATCTCGATCGGCAAATTGCTGGGGTTTGAGATTCTTCGGACTCACGCCCTCAGAATGACAAAGAAAAACGCTTATTCACCTCATCGCTATTCGAGTTTCAGCGACACTAACTTAGATGTTCCGTCCTCATTCAACGTAACTCCGTAAAGTACGTCTGCGGCTTCCATTGTCGCTCTGTTATGCGTGACAATGACAAATTGTGTTTTTTTGGAAAACTCTTTGAGCATTTCGGCGAATCGGCGGGCATTGCGATCATCAAGCGGCGCGTCGATCTCGTCCAAAACAAGGAACGGCGGCGGACTCACCGATATCATCGCGAAAATAGCCGCGATGCCGACCAAACTCCTCTCGCCTCCCGAAAGCACCTCAAGCGAGCTGATCTTTTTCCGTGGCAATTTCAAATTTATCAAAACCCCGCCGACCGCTTCTTCCGCTTCTTCCTCTTCGTCTTCGAATTCCTCCGCTGCCGATTCCAACTCTTCATCTACTCTCTTCTCTATTCTCTCTTCTTTCTTCTCTACTCTAAGCCGCGCCTGCCCCCCGCCGAACATCAAACCGAAGAATTTTTCGAACTCGTCGTTGATCTTAACAAGCGCCTTATCGAATTCCGTGTGCAATTTTTCGTTGAGCCCGGAAATAAGCTGGCCCAAATCTGCCACTGCTTTTTCGAGGTCTTCGGATTCCTTTTTCAAAAATTCATAGCGGGTTTCGGTTTCACGCGCTTCCTTCATCAGCGCCTCGTCAATATCTCCGATCGAAGCCAGGTCACCACGTAATTTGAAGATCCTCCGCTCGGCTTCGCGCAATTCGGGCATATCGCCGGATGGCTTCCAATGCTCAAAATCGCGCGCCTCACGCCCCGCCTGCCCGATCTGCCGCAAAAGCTCTTCCCTCCTCAAGTCCAGACGCTCTTTTTCGAAAAGCACTTCTCTGTTTTTTAATTGCCATTTTTCGATCTTGTCCTTGGCCACTTCCACTTCGCGCACCGCCGCCTTGAATGATTTGTAAAATTCCTCTTGCCCCTTCTCGAGCTGCCCTTCTTGGGCTTTCAAGTCACGCATGGTGGCCTCTAGTCCGGCGAGTTCCTGATTCACCTTTTTGAGCTGGCTTTCGAGTTCCGGTGCAACTTGCTTCACCACCGCCTTATTGCCGCCCGCAATCCACTCTTCTATGCGCTCCAACGCCGACTCAACCGCAGAGCGAAGTTCCACAAAATCGCCGCCGAGCCCCGCTTTGAGCTCTTCTCTCACACTTTTAAGCAAACTTAGGGCTTCGCCCGTGGGCGGCCCGGTCGTTCCTGATTTAACGCTAAGTTCTATCTGCGCCTCAAGCCGTCCTAGGTCTTTTTCCAGTTGCCTCCGCTTCTCGAGAAGATCCTGGGTTTCCGCCTTGATCTTTTTGAGCATCTCGCGCTCTTCCGGCTGGCTTTCCTCCACTTTTCTTTGCTTCTCCTCGGCAATTTTTCGCTCACGCTCCAAAATAGAAAATTCTGCTTTACCTGCGCCGATCTTCTTTTCCGTTTCGGCCATGCCGCTTCTTATCTCATGCAGCTGGCTGCCGAAAAAACCTTGCTCGAGCTCACGAAGCTCATCTTCAAGTTCTCCCCTTTTCTCCCAACGCGCTGTCTGTCGTTTCAATGAACGCAGATGCGGAAGAATTTCCTCGACAAGCGCCAATGCCTTATCCAAATTGATTCTGCTGTTCTTAAGCCGCCGCTCGGAGTCGAGTTTTTTTAGCTGATATTCGCGAAGACCCAAAACTTCTTCGATCATCTCGCGACGCTCTTTGGGTGTCGCGCGGATAAAGATATCGCTGTTGCCTTGAGTTACTACGGTCATCCCTTTTGATCCAAGCCGCGCTTTCGCCAAAAAATCAATGAGGTCGCGAAGGAGCACCTCCGATTTGTTCAAAAAATATCTGCTCGCGCCGTCGCGGGATACTTGGCGCATAATTGAAACCTCGGCGAACTCAACGGGGAAGAAGTTGTTTTTATTCTCGAAATGAAGCGCGGCCTGCGCCATGCCTAATCGCGGCCTCTGCGGCGTGCCGGCGAAAATCAGGTCCTCAACTTTCGCGCCGCGGAGATTCCTTGCTTCGCGTTCGCCCAAAAGCCAGCGGATGGCGTCCACAACATTCGACTTGCCGCTTCCGTTCGGCCCCACGATCGCCGTGATCCCCGCCGGAAACTCGAAAACCGCCTTTTGGGCAAAGGACTTGAAACCGGTTAGCTCAAGACGCTTTAAAAAATTCATAAATGTAATGCTAATCTACGAATTCATACTAATACTGCGAATGTCGCTGTAGCTCAATAATGCAAATATACGAATTAGTTTATTAGTATGTTGCGCTAAAGCGCCATTAGTATCATTCGCACGCATTGGCATATTGGTATCACGCTATTTATGCTTCTTGAGGGCGTGCTTTGCCGCCTCCAATTCTCCTTCCTGCTTCGAGGCGCCGCTACCATCGGCGATCAACTTATCTTCAAAATAAACCCCGATGCGGAAAATTCGTTTATGCGCCGGGCCGGACTCTTCGAGAACCTTATATGTCGGCGTAACACGCAATTTTTCTTGAATTATCTCCTGAAGTTCGCTTTTCGCGTCTTTGTAGCTCTTGGTCTTCAATATCTCCGGAAGGCCGGGCATTACGAACCTGTCCACAAAGCCGCTTACCGCTTCAAAACCACGATCGAGGTAGATCGCGCCGATAAGGGCTTCTATCGCGTTCGCTAAAATTACCTCGCGCGCCTTGCCGGTGTCGCGCCTCTCTCCGCGCGACATTAAAATGAAATCATCGAGCCCGACATCTTCCGCCACCTTCGCCAAATTCTGGTAATTCACAAGTGCGGCGCGCAAAACCGTCATCTTCCCCTCCGGCTGATCGGGAAATTTGCGAAAAAGTTCTGCGCTTACCACTAATTCCAAAACCGCGTCTCCCAGAAACTCGAGGCGCTCGTTGTGAGGCAGGTGCCAGCGAGGATTTTCGTTTAGATATGACCTATGGGTCAGCGCTTCTAAAAGAAAAGTCTCGTTTTTGAATTTTATGCCGATATGCTTTGCGAAATCGGCAATGTTAGGTAATTTCATTAACAAATTTTAGAATAAGTATTTCCTGAGCGAGCGTAGCGAGTCGGAGGATGACATTGCGATCGGCCTTCGACAAGCTCAGGCAATAACTACGTTTTTTTCTCTTCCTTCGTCGGCGGGGCTGGCGCTCCCCTGTCGCCGACTTCGCGATAGATCGTGCCTAGTACTCCGTTTATGAAACGCGCCGAGTTCGGCCCGCCGTAATTTTTGGCAAGTTCGATTGCTTCGTTGATCGCCACCTTGGGCGGCACTTCGTTCGGATCCGCGTACAAAAGCTCGGAGAGCCCCATACGCAGGATGTTTCTGTCTATAATTGCGATCTTATTGATAGGCCACTCCGGAGCGGCCTTGGTGATGACATTATCGACATCAGTTAAATGATCAACAATGCCCTTAAGTATTTTCCAGGCGAATTCCGGCTCGTCGACATCCGGCGAAAATTCTTTCATGTTCCTGTCCAAAATAGCCGTAAGGTCGTGCTCGCGGCGATAAAAATCCCATTCGTAGAGGGATTGAAGGATGACGGTGCGCAATAAATGCCTAGTAGCCACGTTATCAAATTACTAATTGACCTAATCAAATCCTAAACTGCAAAAATCACAAATTCGAATTACAAATCACAAACAATATCAAAATTACAAATTCGAAATTCCTGCCTGCGGCAGATAGGCAAAATTTTGGAATTTTTTATTTCGGTCATTGGAATTTGTTTGTAATTTGGTGCTTGTAATTTGGAATTTTACTTGCCGCATTGGCGGCAAGCTCTGTGCGCTTCCTTCGGCCCGCCGCAGTTTTGGCAGACCGAAAGTAGGCGCTTTTTTAGCGCCAAATGCGACCGCCTGCGGCCGACTTTGCCCTTTGAATGATGTTTGACAGGGACGCCACCCATGGTTTAAAAACTCTAAATTCTAATTTCTAAATTCTAAACGACCCTTCGGGTTTTAAATCATGCCCTACTTAGAATTTTATCTTAGCATGTTTACCGAGAAATGTCGAACGATGTGCCTCGCTCGGGCCGTGGCGTTTTATCGCCCTCATATGCGCCTTTGTGCCATACCCTTTATGTATTTCAAATCCATACTGCGGATACGCTTTTGCCAGTCGCACCATGGCGCGGTCGCGTGTGACCTTGGCAATGATCGAGGCCGCGGCGATCGCTTTTATTTTTTCGTCGCCTCGCACAATAGTGCGCGCAGACCAACGCTGACTTAACGCGGACTTACGCTGAAATTTCTTCTGCGTAGTTCTGCGTACGTTCTGCGTAATTCTACGATTGTTGCCGAGATACAGACCGCCGTCCAAGAAAACCTTGGAATTTGGAATTTGCCTGCCCGCTTCGCGTTGCGAAGCAAGGCGGGCGGGGAATTTGGAATTTAGCTTATTGTAGGCGCGCAGTGCTGCGAGGTTCGCCGCGCCGGAGATATTCCGTTTCTCAATTTGCCGCGGGAAAACCCGTGCTACACCATAGTGTAGCGCCGGATGTTGATCAAAATATTCGAACCACACCTCACGCTGTTTTGCCGACAGCTTCTTCGAATCTTTCAGCTTCCCCAAACTACGATTTGCGATTTGCGATTTGCGATTTGCCGGAATACAAACCGCCGCTACCGTAACCGGTCCGGCCAAGGCCCCGCGGCCAACTTCATCAATTCCAATAATATAACGCATTTATAACTAACTTTACCCCGCAAGTGGTAGAATGAAAACAGCAATTCCGAACCCGGTGCGGCAATGAAGCGAAAACGGCAAAGTGTCGACGACTGGTTTCTCCAGCATGACTGCCACATTAAGCCGGACCTTCTGCCAACCGAAGAAAAAACATTGCGCTGGCGGGCAAAAAAATTACTGGGTAAAATTTTGGAGGGGCGAAGTCGCTCTCTCGCATGGAAATTGGCAAAAAGCTTTATAACTCTTGCGCTCTTGGCTGTAAGTTTTGTCCTTTTCGCCTCTTACTACATCGAGAATTACTCCGAAGACCATTTCATATGGAGTTTTCTTGTATTAGTCGTGATAGCGATATTTTGGTCAATGATCTTTCTCGCCAAATCCGATGATGCGCGCGTATTATACGACAAACTGAAAGCTTGCATTAAGGAAAAATCTGCGGATGACGAAAGCGACGAAAATGAACGTCCGATAAAATACGAGGATCGATTTTACTAAATCCGACCGCAACGCGGCCGGATTTTTCTTGTAATTTATGAGCGTAGACGCTTATAGATCTCCGCCTCTACTTCGTGCCGATCTTTGCCATATTTCAAACGAGAGTATTCCTTATATTTTTGCGCGAGCTCGCGGTTGCCGGTGTTCCAAGAATCGGTCAAAACACGGATGTTGAACGGCTTCGAGGTTTCTCCGTTCATCAGTATCTTCGCGTAGGCATTTAAGTTATCAATGTTGATAAGATCGTTTTGGCTGAAGGTCGGCTCGAACTGTTTTGCAAGGAATTCAGCATCTTGCACGCCCACGCGGAAGACAATTTCCGAGCCGACGTTACCGAAAATCGCGTCACGTATCTTTTCCGTAAGCTGGGCGATAAATTGGTGCGCAACGGTCAGATTGAGCTTGTATTTTCTCGCTTCGGAAAGAATGGTGGATATGGAATCCGTCGTAAAGTTCTGAAATTCGTCGATGTAGAGGTAAAAATCTCTGCGTTTTTCGACTTCGGGAACATCTACGCGCGAGAGAGCGGCCATGAGAAGCTTGCCGCTCGCGATCATGCCTAAAAGATTGGCGTTGATGTCTCCAAGCCGCCCCTTCGACAAATTTATCAAAAGAATTTTGCCCTGATCCATCGCTTCGCGGAAATTGAAAGCCGATTTCGTCTGGCCGATGATGGGGCGCATATAGTCGTTGGCGATGAAATTGTTGAATTTAGACGTAATGTAGGGCGTCATGTTCGCAAGCGACGCCTCGCCGCCCGCCTTGACCGCTTCTTTCTCCCAGAAATCGATAACAACTGGGTTCGTGATGCGCGCAAGCTTTTTCTTGCGCCACTCGGGGTCGGTGAAAACCCTTGGAACTTCAATAAGCGTCGCCGGTTCGTTCGGCATGTCTTCCATTAAGAGAAGCAAGGCGTTCCTCATATATTGCTCGAACATCGGCCCCATCGTCTCCTGCGAAAAAAGTTTGTTGAAGATGCTTTGCATTTCGTTCACAATGAACGTTTTCTCTTCTGGTCGGCTTGGATTGAAATCAAGCATGTTGAGCCCGAGCGGCCGCTCCAAGTCGCCGGGATCAAAATAAATCAGATCCTCAAGCCGTTCTTTGGGAAGGAAGCCGAGTGCGTTATTCACGAGATCGCCGTGCGGATCGATGATGGCGACGCCTTTACCATTGCGCACGTCCTCGATGAACATGTTCGCAAGCAAGGTGGATTTTCCCGTTCCAGTTTGCCCCACAACATAAACATGCCGCCGCCTGTCGTCTTCGGTAATATAGATGCTCTTTTTTTGCCCTCGGAAATCGCTCTCGCCGATAAGGAGACCGGACCCCGGCAAATTCGAAGGGGGAGGAGCTTCGCGCGACTTCAGCCATTTGATGCGCGGCGTCTCCGTTGACGACGACGGAAAATGGTATATGCTCGCAAGTTCTTCCGTGGAGAGAACGACCGTTTGGCTGGAAATAAATTCCCTGTATATGAACTGGCGCGCAAGAGCGGCGGAATTTTTTTGCTTTACTATTTTCAGCTCGTTCCTCTTTGGACTGCCGAATTGGGAAAATCCGCCCGTAATGCCGTCCAAAACACTGTCCGCCTGAAATTTGGAGCCGGCCGAGGCAATGATGCGGACATTCGCCAAAAAAAGCGGCTTTGATATCTTCGACTCGAGCGCTTTCACGGCATCTTCATCGATGACTTTCTCTTTTTCCGCTTTTTCGTCTGTCTCCGGATTTAGGGCGCGCTTCACATCCTTCATGCCGACCGGGAACTGGTGTTTCAAAATGTTCTCAAGCGGCTCCCCTTTTTTGAGCCAGGCAATGTATCCCTGGATTTTCTTTCTCGAATCCGACGACGCCGGCCGCAAAACTATCTGCATTGCCGCGCCCTCTCCCACTTCGTTTATTTTCGAAAACCCGCCGACAATCGAGGCAAAAGAGTCGAGGCCAAGTTCGACGTACGTCCTCACTGGCAAAGCATTGTCTTCTTTTTGAGAAATATACGCGGCGGATGTTTCGCCGTGAACATTGAAAATGTTGAAGTCGTCGGCTTCGCGTTCCACGCTCGCGCCATTCCATGTAGATTGCACCTGCTTCACGATCGATTCCCCTAAAAATCGCGGCGCCGCGAAATAAAAATGTATCTCTTCGCCAACGTGCGGCACGGCGACTTCAAGAGCGATCGGTTTTTTGAGCGACGCGAGCGAGCTTAAAAATTGCTCGAATTTGTTTATGTCGGATTTGAAATCGCGCTCGGCGCCTCCGGGCGGCGGAGATTCACGCGGCACCTTGACCAAAAAAAGCGATGTGTCGAGGAGTCCGTAAAGCCGCTCGCGCAAAAAATATCGGCCGATGAAAAAAACACCGAGGCCAGAAATCGTTCCGATGAAAATGCCGATTAGGATGTAGACTAGCATGAGCGTAATACCAATATACTAATGCGTGCGAATGATACTAATGGCGCTTTAGCGCAACATACTAATAAACTAATTCGTATATTTGCATTATTGAGCTACAGCGACATTCGCAGTATTAGTATGAATTCGTAGATTAGCATTACATTTACAATATGCCTCTTTTTTTCACTTCCGGTGAAAGCATCTTGACCAAGGCGTCGTGGAATGTGTCTCTAACAAAATCAGGGGACCTATTCGCCTCTTTAACGGCGCGGCCGATGCCGTGGTGGAATGCAATGTCCAATAAATACTCAACCTCGAGCTTCGTCTCCGGCGGCGCGTCAAAGGCATATGCTGGGAGAACGCTTGCCTTTTTCTGGTCATCCTGCTTCTGTCGGAGCACGGCCGGCGGCATTGTTTGTATCGCTTTCTTCAAAAGCTCGCCTTCCCCAGCACCTCTCCCCTCGGGGGTTTCTTTATGCCGGGCGATCTCCTGCGCCAGGAGTTTCATGTCGGCTTCGAGAACCTCGTGTTCGAATGATGGGATTTGTTCAGCCATAAAAATTATCAGTACTAGATAATTATAACAGTTTTACGGACCAAAACTGCGAAACCCGCCTTGCAAGGCGGGTTTCTTACGTCTTTACTATCTCGATTTCTGTAAAATGCTGTCTGTGTCCTTTTTTCTTATGATATCTCGTCTTCGAATGGTATTTGAAAATTATCTTTTTTCTGTCTCGAGCTTGGCGTAAAACCTTGCCTTCAACTTTCACGCCGGAGATATATGGTGTGCCAACCTTAACATCCCACTCTTTTCCGCGTAAGTCCGCGTTAAGTCCGCGTTGTTCCGCGACAAGTAAGACTTTGTCGAATGAAAAATTCGCGCCCTCATTGGCGTCAAGTTTTTCAACCCTAATTTTACTGCCGGCGGACACGCGATACTGTTTCCCGCCGGATTCTATAACCGCAAATTTCATGGTTTTATGTGGCGTCGCCGTACCCGGCGTCAGCTTTCGCTTTTAATTCGCGGACTTCTCGAAGTCTTGCTTCGAGTTCTCCTTTTTTCACCTCGAGATCGGCAAGGCGTTGTTTTTGGGCCGGACCGAGTTCGTCTTCCCCTAAATCCGATCTTAATGTGCGGGCTACTTCCATTTCTCTTTCGACGCCGGCTATCTGTCTCTCCATGGAACTGATTTCTGCCTCCCTATATGATACATCCCGCTCTGGCTCTATAAGAGCTCCTAGAGTTTCTTTTGGCATAAGTTTAAATTAGTTTTATCGCGGCCTTTTTATTACTTAACATTCGTATTATTTGTATCATTCGCACGAATTCGTATATTGGCATTACGCTCTATTAATTAACACTAATTATACTCGCGAAGCCCAAAAAAAGCAAGAAGGCCAGAAACAGCGTTCCTGCGGCAAGAAGTTTGCCCATTATCTTTTCGCGCCGCTCAAGTTCGATCGCCAAAACGAAGTTCAAAGCCACGCCTATTGCCCCCACAATCCCCACTCCCAATAAGCGGCCCGCTCCGCCGATCTGCGTGATGCCGATCAAACCGTTGAAATGCAGTATCAAGGGCGCCGCGGAACCGCTTAGGATGAAATAAGCCCAAAGCGCGCCGCCGAGAACGAGGATGAAACTTAGGACGAAGAGGGTCGAGATTATTTTATATTGCAAGACTATTTTGAACATTCACGCTTAAATTTTTATTTACAGCAAATAATATGGCATTAGTACCTCACCAATTTGTATAATTTATGCGACAATATTTCTCATGATATCGAATTACTGCGGAATCTCAAAAATATAAATTCCACTTGATTGGTCAACGATTAGCTTGTTGTCGACAATTACAATTTGATGAATATTGTTGTCGCCTAGGCCATCCCCAGTCGTAAAAAGCCTACTGGTACCATCTCTAGGGTCATATAAAATAAGACCCCTATCTGTCCCAACCCATACTCGAAATGGCTTCCGTGGCTCAAACACAACATCATTTATTTTAACTGATGGTTCCCAGCCGAAAGGATTATAATCTGGTGCGGCAACGTCGATAGCCTGCGTGATCCATTCTGCGCCTCCTTCGCGAGTTCTAAAAAGAGCTTTATTGCCCCGTGTTATGTTGATATTCGCTTCAGTCGAAAAATGATTATCCGGGCTTATTGCGGTGGTTGTTGCAGTGCGAGGCAAAGGATACACCAGATTAAAATTGGGGTTATTTTTTAAGTCGGCGACGGTTTTGGTCGACGTTGCCAAAATTCCGTCAATGGGATTGAATTGCTGCACTCTATTATCTATTAGTATGTCGATCTGATTTAGGAAAAAGATTTCGCTGAGGCTTTGTCCCATTATCACTCCTCCCGCGAAATAATCGGCATCTACAATCAATGCTTTCTCTGTTTGCGCACCATCAACGACGAAAAGTTTGCCATCTGTACAGCCCAGTTCACATATGGCAGTTTGAATAATAACTATTTTATCATCCAATCGCCTTACAACGTAGTTTACTCCATCCAATTCAACGCCATGGATTTGTTTTAAGATATCTTTTTCGACATCGTATGCGAAAAGGGATGTTCCAGTATGTAAAAGCAGTTGATTGCCTTCGCTCCACAAAACTCCTGAAGCTCTAAAATGGTTCGGCAATTCTATTTTGTATTCATTCGATTGTCCGGTCCTAGGATAAAATACCGTAAATCTGTATCCTGACCAGGCTTCATATCCTTGTTTTTGAAAAATTAATCTGCTGTTAATGGAATCATTATAAATTCGTCCGTAACCAAAAAATTGCGTGTCATATACAGAATTAGTTTTAAGATCCACGTATTTAATGTTGGATGTCCCCTTCTCAAACTGCTGAAAATAGAGTTTGTCGGTCGAGTATGCTAGCCCCCGCCTAACAGGATCACTTTGTTTGCCTTCTACGATTGTATCCCAGGTATCTGTAGCGGGGTTATGTTTGTAAATGTGAGTGCCATCGATTGCAAAGGCTGTTCCGTCCCCTCCTACTTCAAAATCATAGAAATCTATTCGATCTGCTTTCCCGAAGAATTCTGGCCCCCAAGAACGCCACATTCTCGTTTTTTTGTCATACCTAGCAATCCCACCCCGGCTATAAGCATTTGCATTAACAACAATCCATACTGAATCCGTCGTAGTTTTAACTTTCACTCCAATTCCCCAATGGGTACTTTGTGTCCCTATTTCAGATTTAAAATTTATAAATTGCTCGTTTTGCAAATCAAATTTGCTTAAACCGTTGAATGTGCCTATCCAGAGTAAATGACTATCAGATGGATCGGTAAACGGTGCAACTGTTGATTCGCTCACTAGTCCATCTTCGATATGAAATGTCTTTGATGCCCTTGTGTCCAAATTAAATTTTTGAAATCCATTGTTTGATCCGATAAACATCGAATTGTTTTTGCGCACTAAAGAAATCGCGTGGCCTTGGTAACGAACTCCTTCGATCGCCAAATAACTCTGTTCAATGGTTTTGGTTTCTAGATTATACTTCAACAATCCTCCGACATCGCTGACCCAGATTATTTTAGAATCGTCCGGATCCGGATATATTAACGGTTGAGTAGCATTGAATTTCGGGAATATTTTGGTGGCTATAAGCTGTGACGATAACTGCCCTGACAAAACTGGCGTCTGTAAAGTTGTTGCTTGATCTAGCTGATCAGCAAGAGGCAGGTTCTTTGGGCTATAAGATTGTTGTAAATCTGCCAGCTCTTTGGCGAAATACCATATCGTCCCAACTATAATCGCGACAGCAACAAACGCTAGAATCGCTGGCAAAATCCTCTTGCCGTTCATAAATATTTATTTCCGTCCTTTAAGTATACTCGCCGCTTTCTCCGGATCGACAACGTTGATGTCAACTCCGGTGCTAAGCTCGAACCCTCCCAAAATTTTTATCTGCGGAATGAGCTCTACGTGCCAGTGGTAATAACGGTATTTGTGATCCTTTAAGGGTGCTGTGTGAATAAAGAAATTGAAGTCTGGATCGTTCAGGTGCTTTTTCATACGCTTAAGCGCCGATTGCAATACGGCGGCAACCGCTTTTATCTCCGCCGATGGAGTTCTTTCGAAATTAGACCTGTGCCGCAGAGGAAAAACCCTGACTTCAAAGGGCGCTCGGGAGATAAATGGAGTAAGCGAAAGGGCATATTTGTTGCGGTCAATTATCCTCGACTTCTCTTTGAGGTCGAACTTCAACATGTTGCAATGGACACAGTGCCCATTTTGCTTGAAATAGCGGTGCGAGCCGTGTAATGAGTGCGCGACATCCGGCGGCACGATTGGAAGCGTTAAAACTTGGTAGTGAGGATGATACACCGTTGCTCCGGCCGTTGGCCCCCAGTTAAAAAATGTCGATGTGTAAAGATTGCAGGGGTCTTTGGCCAGATGCCTGTAGCGCTCTTGGAGTATCAATAGAACTCTCGTTGCCTCATCGAACGGCAATTCCCCGAAATTCTTGTTGTGGTCGCGGGTAACTATAAGATCATGTGCGCCAGCACCGGTCTTTACGCTATGCGGCCCATGCATGATAGCCGTTGCGCAACCGTCAAAATGCCTCAACGCCGGGTATTTGTTCGGTATGATAACGACCTTCCAATTTTTCTCGTTCGGATAACTCAAAATCGGCGGCCAGATCTCCGGCTGCACAATATTTTGCGGTTCAAAAGGACAACTCGACACGGGCGCCGGCCGCCTTTTCGGTTTCTTTTTTTCTACCAGCGAATGTGGTCTTTTTGCCCGCTCCGGCGCCAGAATTATCCAATCGCCGGAAACAGGGTCTTGGCGAAGTTCAGACATGTTGACATGGGGATATATTTGGATTATACTACAGGCAGTCTGGAGTAGAAATTCCTCACTTCAGAGAAGGAGGCGTGGCGATGAGCAACGAACTGCACTTGGTAACCTGCAAGCAATGTGGAGCAACGGTAGATGGCGGAGGACTCTGCTCTTATAGGTGTAAATTTGACGGCGTGCTTGAAAAAGGACGGCCCCCAGAAACTTTAGAGGTAAGGGTGTACATCCTGCAGCGCACAGAAACCTACCAATCTGTTTGATGCCCGAACGCACCAAGAGCTGGCAACCTCGCTGGCTCTTTCCATTTTCCATATCCTATTTCCTGGTTCGGTTCCAATAATACCAATTGAGCACATCCTTCGCTATCGGCACGGTGTTCAAACTGCCTTCAAGCGAGTTCTCGACGAGTATCAAGATGGCGATTTGCGGGGTGTCGGACCCTGCACCCGCCTTCGCTAAGGTTTCTGCGGGCAGGTAACCCACAAAAAACGCGTTCTCTCCGGTTTTACTGCGCACCTCGGCCGTTCCCGTCTTTGCGGCAATTTTGAAACCTAAGTCGCTCAAGAGATGCGCGGTGCCGAGTGGCGACGTCACGGCCAGTTCCATTCCTTTTTGAACTTCTTTTATTTCCGGCAAAAATTCGGAAAGGTCCGCTCGCAAATTCGGATGCTCTTTAGCGGAATTAAGAACCGGCTCGTAAATTTTCCCGCCGTTCGCCACCGCGGCAATGTAGCTCAAAAGCTGTATCGGGGTAAGCAAGAGGTCACCTTGTCCGATCGAGACGTTATACGTGTCTCCGAGGAGCCACGGCGTGCCCGCATGCTCTTCTTTCCATGCGGGAGTCGGTAAAAATCCTTCCGCTTCTCCGGGAAGATCTATGCCCGTGCGCGAGCCCAAGAGAAACTTCTGCCACCATGAAATCAACCGATTGATGCCCAGACCGCTCACGTATCCGCCACCGGCAAGAATTTGGGGATCTACTCCCTGCGGTGCGCCGCCGCCGGCAATATAAAAGTAAACGTTCGAGGACTGCGCGATTGCCGAATAAACATCCACATTCCCTTGGTAGCGCCAGTCCTTGTAACGGCTGAAGGCCTCGGGGTCGTAAGGGTTCGGGATGTCGATATAGCCCGGGGAAAATATCTTCCTCGTGCTTTTCATTACGCCTTCTTTGAGCGTTGCGACGGCTACAAGCGGTTTGATCGTCGAGCCGGGCGTATAGACGCCGCTTATCGCCCTTTCGAAAAGCGGCTTTGATGGCGAATTGAAGATTGCCTTCTTCTCATCGTTGCGGCCCGAGCCAGAAAGAATGTTGGGGTCATAGCCGGGTAGGTTCACGAGCGCGAGCACTTCGCCGCTTTTTGCATCAAGCGCAAGCCCGACGCCAACTCGCCTTCCCAGGGCCTCAAGCCCGCCGCGCAGACGCCAGTAAAAATATTCCTGCAGCCCCCCGTCTATCGTAAGACGCACCTCTCCCCCTGTCTTGGGTTCGCTTTTCAGCTCTTCGCTTAAAATATTCCCTTTGGCATCGCGTTTTGTTTCAAAAACTCCCGGCTCGCCTCTTAAAGTTTCGTCGTAGAATGCCTCTATCCCTGATTTGCCGATAAACTTTTCGCCGCCGAGCGTTGGGTCACGTTCAAGGTCGTTCACATCGATCCTGCCAACATAGCCGACGGCGGAGGAAAAGATCGGTCCCTGCGGATAATGCCTGATAAAGTCCCTTTCGACGAAAATGGTGGGGAGACCGAGCGCTTCGAGCTTAACGAGTTCGGATTGCGCAAGTTTTTCCTTAAGTACCACGAACGCCGTGAAATCGCTCTCCGCACTTTCTTTAATACCCTTCCAAACATCTTCGGCGGACAGATAAAGCGCCTCTTCTATCGCGCGCAAAGTTTCTTCCTGCAAATCCCGGTTCTCAAAAAATTCCTTCGGGTCAAGAAATGCGCTCCAAACCGCTTCGTTTTCCGCAAGCACTTCGCCGCCTCTCGCATATATCAATCCCCGCGGCGCGGGCGTAAGCGTGAGCCGCGCCTGATTCGCCTCCGCCCTCGCGCCGTAAAAATCGCCGGAAATAACATTCAGATAGAATGTTCTTCCGAGGAAAATTAGCGCAACGACGAAGATAAAAGCGCCGGCGACAAAAAACGATCGCTCGCCGAGCGGAACCTCGACAATGTCAAAATCCCGCGACCATTCTTCACCCAATGATTCCTCAAAGGCAAGGTCTTTTTTTCTTCTGGTCATAGACGTAATACCAATATACCAATGCGTGCGAATGATACTAATGGCGCTTTAGCGCAAAATACCAATAAACTAATTCGTATATTTGCATTATTGAGCTACAGCGATATTCGTATGATTAGTATGAATTCGTAGATTAGCATCGATATTCTACGAAAATTCTACATATAGCGGCGAATGGTCGGAAACAACATCGCCCAAAACTTTGAAATCGCGGACTTTAATATCCGGGGAAACGAAAACATAATCGGCGATCGGGTCCTGCCACTTTTCCATATTTCGGTAGAGCTCGGTGCGCGTTGACTCGATGCCGTAATCTTTGATCAAATTCCGCATCACGCGGCCGAGCATGGCGATGCTCTCCGTCTGCGGCTTTAAGTTAAAATCGCCGCATAGAATTTGCTTGCCGCCTCGCCCCGCCTGCGGTGAGTCGTGTCGAGCCGCCAAAAAATCAATTATTCTTTTTGACTGCTCGAGGCGATCCGGCGTATCATCTTTCCCGATCTCCCGAAGTATAATGCCGTGAATGTTGCAAACGAGATAATTACCGACTTCTGCGTAGAAAAAAGTTCCAGTCGGCGTTCTTTTTTCGCTTTTGGCGAAGAAGCCGCTCTCGGAATACGTTTGGAACCCTCCGTGTTCACCAACTTTCAAATTTTTCCTTACGAAAGTCGCCGTTCCGAAAGGAAAATCTATCTCCTTGCTGTCGAATTTCCCCCCAGCCGTAGCAATGTAATTCAGCGGTTGGAAATCGGGCAATACCGTTTTAAGTTCCGCGAAAAGATTTTCCCGGATGCCATGCTCCGCGGTAAATACGGCCCGCTCGCCCATCGGGATCTCCTGAAAACAAAAAATGTCCGTCTCGTCGCGCCGATTCTTCACAAAACCCATCAGATCATCGAAAAGCTGACCGCCCCAGGTGTTCAGGGATATGAGTTTTAGAGATTTATCCATCACAACGTTTATTTCTTCTTTCTTAACCATCTTACCAATTCAAAAATGATTGTAACCGGCAAGCTCGCCGCTAATAAAACTCCGAAAACATAGGTTAGGAATTTAAATGTGCCGAGCGTAATCACGGCAAGCACGACCGAAAACACCCATCCGACTGCGCCGATAAGAAATAAAATTATTCCCCACAAGATTGGCCGCATTATTATTGCCCGTGGCACTTTTTATCCTTCGACTTGCTCAGGCCTTCGGCTCTGAGGCTCAGGATCGAAGAGATAAACGCTACCGAAAGGAATTTTTTATTATTTACCATGGTAGCGTTGCTGTTTATTGACTAAGCCGCAGGGATCAACTAATCTTACTATAGAATCCTAAAACCTTTGGAGGCGGGCCATGGAAGATGTTCGCATCGAATTGCGGAGCCTATTGAATGCCTTTTTGACGAAACATCCTGGCTACGAGCTTGAACTCGCTCGTGAGTTGCGTGTATCAATTTCAACAATCAAGCGCTGGGCTAAAGGAGAAAGCGCTCCTCATCCCCTCGGATGTCCGTCGGTCATAGAGCATCTGAAAAATAAGCTCTCAGCAGGGTCATAAGCCCTGCTTTTTTCTTGTCTGCCCGATCGCTACGCTCCATGACATCTCTACTTTTTTAATATCCAACCGCAGGGATTTTCTTTATTTTAAGCCATTTTTCTGAACGCGGCACTATCGAATTTGTCTGAAAATAGAAAATGTCATGCGGATTTTTTTGACGTTTGACATATTGCATGCTATCCTACCGTCAGAACCAAACAGAGGAGGGCGTTACGTTGAAAAAGTATAGGATCCTTAAACCGATATTGCTAGGTTTCCTCACTCCACAGGATCAATTTGATGCGACTATCGGCCCAGAAGATGGTGTCATATTAGAGAGTGACGGTCACACGATCTGGACCATAGGAAACGGAGAGCGACACGAATCCATAACCGTTGGATATGCGATCCAGCTCTGGCTTGATCGGGGCTTAATTATAGAAATCCCAGAGTAACCTGTGCCGCATGGTTCGCCCAGCGGCTTTTTTAATCTCTACGCCCCATGACACCTCTGTTGTTTATTGCCTATCCCGCAGGAAACTTTTCGTAATCTGTTCCACGACCTCCTCTAATTCATCAAGAAAGCCGCTTTTCGCTCTTTTCTGTTTAGACTGCGGTAATTGCCTAATCGTTGACATCGTTTTCTGATCTATTGGCCATAACATCAAGTGAACCAATTCATGAACGATAATTTCTTCTACTGACGATTTCAGAATTGTGCCAATCAGAATCGTTGCCCTCTTTTTCCCGTAATTAACAATGAAATCGCCATCCTGTGGAAAACCATCAGCCCTTTTGAAAACCGTGACTTTTGCATCAATTTTCCAATCAGAAAAACCTAATCGGCTTTTCCATTTCTTGATACTCGTATTCGCTAATTTTTTTATTTTTTCTTTTTTCATACTCCTCATAACCCATGGCACTTTTTATCCCGGTACCAGAATCGCCTTCGGCGATACGGTACGGGATTGCGAGATGTCACTTCCCGTGACATCTCTTATATTTCTTTCCGCTTCCGCATGGGCAGGGGTCGTTTCTTCCTACTTTCGTAGACGCTGATATATGCTGATGCGGCTGATTTATGCCGGTGGAGGATTCGCGAGCATTAGCGTCTTGATTCGCGTTAATTCGCGAGAGGCGAAATATATTCCCGAACACCCAACCATCGAAATTTTTCCCAAAATCACCATAGAGGCGGCGGGATTCCTGCCGGTACTCAACGAGCGGGTCTTTCTGGCCGTAGGCGCGGAGGCCGACGGATGTCGAGAGCGCGTCGAGTTCTTCAAGGTGGTTCATCCAAAGCTGGTCGAGAATTCCCAAAAGCCGGTTTTTCGTCAGTGGGTCTTTGGCAACGTCTTTGCTCTTTTGTTCTAACAAAATTTTAGCTTCCTCATTATCCAGATCCAATGTTTGGGAAGTCGGACTGCCGCTGTAAGTCCGACTTCCGGAATTCAAAATTCCTGCTTCGGCAAATATTTTGCTTAAACTCGGTTTCTCTGTTCCTTCCGGCGCCGGAGGCAATGCTTCAAGCTGCGCCTCAAGCCGTTCCGCGCTCGCGAACGAAGAATTGAAAACAAGTCCGGCGACGTCCTCCTTGGTCATCGCGTTCAAAATCTCGCGCCGCCTGCGATAGACCGCCGCGCGCTGTTTGTTCAGAACGTCATCGTACTCCAATAAATGTTTTCTTAGATCGAAATTGTATCCTTCTATCTTCGACTGCGCTTGCCCGACGACACTCGAGACCATACCGAGCTGTATCGGCTGGTCTTCGGGTAAATTAAAGCGCTCCATCATGCTTTTCACCCTGTCGCCGCCAAAAATACGCATTAGGTCGTCCTCGAGCGACAAAAAGAATTGCGATGAACCCTGGTCGCCCTGCCGCCCCGCGCGGCCTCGAAGTTGGTTATCAATGCGCCGTGCTTCGTGCCGCTCGGTGCCGACGACGTGAAGACCGCCGACCTCACGGACTTTGGCTGACTCCTCGGCCGACGGTGGATTGCCACCGAGAATGATGTCCACACCCCGCCCGGCCATGTTCGTTGCGACAGTCACGGCTCCGCGGCGGCCCGCTTGCGCGATGATCGCTCCCTCGCGCTCATTGTTCTTCGCGTTCAGAACCTCGTGCTTGATGGCCGCCTTAGAAAGTAGCGCGGAAACGAGTTCGTTTCTCTCGATCGACGTCGTTCCCACGAGTATCGGCTGGCCAAGTTTGTGCCGCTCTGCGATCTCGCGCACCACCGCTTCCCACTTTGTTTTTTGCGTTTTGTAGATCAAGTCGTCGCGATCGTCACGTACCATCGGTTTGTTCGTCGGGATGCTTACGACATCGAGGTTGTAGACCTTGTGAAATTCTTCGGCGGAGGTTTGCGCCGTTCCAGTCATGCCCGCGATCTTTTTATACATCCGAAAATAGTTTTGGATGGAAATTTTGGCGTAAGTGCGCGACTCTTCTTTGACCGTAACGCCTTCTTTCGCTTCTATCGCCTGATGAAGTCCTGCTTGGTAGCGCCTGCCGTGGAGCATCCTGCCAGTAAATTCGTCGACGATGATCACTTCGCCGCCCTTGACGACATAGTCCTTGTCGCGACGGAAAAGCGCCCGCGCCTTGAGCGATTCCTCGAGGTAGTGCACAAGGCGAAGATTTTCCGGAGCATAAAGATTCCCTACACCGAGAACTTTTTCGACTTTCTCTATGCCCGCTTCGGTGATGTTCACCGAACGCTTCTTCTCCTCGACAACATAGTCCTCCTCCGCCACAAAATTTGCCGCGATGCGCGCGAATGCTTTGTAAAAATCGCTCGATTTCTCGTCCGGAGCGGCAATAATAAGCGGCGTCCGCGCTTCGTCTATTAAAATACTGTCAACCTCGTCGATAATGGCGTAGTTGTAGTCCCTTTGCGCCATGTCCTCCAGGCGGTATGCCAAATTATCGCGCAAGTAATCAAAACCGAACTCGTGGTTCGTGCCGTATGTGATGTCCGCCAAATATGCCTCGCGCCTTGAGATTGGCTTCAAATATTCCTGCTGGACGGCGAAATTGCCGATCGTGTCGCGTGTTTCATCCACCATTTTTTGCGCGTCTTCCGGCACCTTCCACTCGGGGTCGTACATAAAGGCCGCGTTCGGCACGAGGCACGCGACGGAGAGGCCGAGAGCGCGATAGATCTGCCCCATCCAGACGGCATCGCGGCGGGCGAGATATTCGTTCACGGTTACGACGTGAGCTCCCTTGCCGCTCAGAGCATTCAGGTATGTCGGCGCAACCGCCGCGAGAGTTTTCCCTTCGCCCGTGGACATTTCAACCACTTTGTTTTGATGAAGCGCGACTCCGCCCATGAGCTGAACGTCGTACGGCCTCTGCCCAAGCGTGCGCCGTGCGGCTTCACGAGCCAAAGCGAACGCTCGCGGCAGAATGGCGTCTAGCAACTGGCCACTGGCCACTAGTGATTTTAGCTTTGCGCTTTCGCCCTTAAGATCATCGTCGCTCAACTTCAAAACTTCCGGTTCGAGGGCGTTTATCACCTGCACTATGAGTTCAAGCGATCGCAGGGATCGCTTGCCGAAAAAATTTTTAAATAATCCTATCATGTTATTTTGTCATGCCATCGTTTTGTCATGCCAGCGAAAGCTGGCATCCAGGCACAATTATAACGAATCATACAAATCAAGCCAGTCGGGGTTCATGTTCTCAATAAGTTCGACTTTCCAAGCTCTTTTCCATGCTTTGATCTGTTTTTCTCTTCGCAAGGCACTTTGAACATCGCTGGTAAATTCAAAGTAAACAAGGCGATGAACCCCATATCTCTTAGTAAATCCCTCGATTAAATCATTCTTACGCTCATAAACTCTTTTTCTTAGATCGCCAGTAACTCCGGTATAAAGAGTGCCATTTTTCTTGCTTGCCATAATGTAAACACAGTACGTTTTCATGAACTCATGCTGTCCTACGATTATGGATTCCAGCTTCCGCTGGAATGACCCTTGTCTCCGCCACGGATTCCAACCTCTGCTGGAATGACCTTTATCTCCGCCTTTCTGCAAATTTTGTTTTATATTTTCTTATTTCTCTGCGGAGCGTGTCGCGCACGGCATCAACCGCCGCGTGCGGCTCTTCGTCCGTTTCTTCGGCACGCAGAACCTGTTTCGGCAGACGCAACGTGGCGGACGCCAAATAAACCTCGCCGTGCCGATGGTGACGAGTCGTTCGTTCAACTTCCACTCTCAACTCCGCTTCTCCTTCAGGATCGAAACGTTTGATAAGCGCCTCAAGGGGCAGAAGCCGGCGCTCTATGTATGTTCTAAAGGCCGGAGTTAGATCAAGTTTAATTGTCGCTATATTAAGAACCATTAGAAGTATTCTAAATTATTTGTACCTCTTCTTCCAGTTCGATGCCGAACTGATTTTTTATTTCGCGTTTTATAAGGTCAATAAGAAATTTCACATCCGCCGCCGTGGCGCCTCCGGTGTTCACGATGAAGTTGGCGTGTTTTTCGGAGATCATCGCGCCGCCATGCACCTTGCCCTTAAGCCCGGCGAGCTTGATAAGTCGCGCTGTCGGCACTATCGGAAACGGGTCCTGCTTTATGACATCGGCACACTGTTCGCGAACACTTTGCGGTACCAATTCCAGCGGAACGTTTTTGAAGATGCTGCCGACATTAGGATACTCGAGTGGGTGCCTCACTTTCCGATACTCTATTTTTTCTGCCGTCCTTTTCGCGACCGTTGCCGAATCATCTTTTTTCATCTGAAAAGCCGCCGACAAAATAATTTCATTTTTGTTTTTCTTAAAAACACTTGTGCGGTATCCGAAACCGCATTCCTTGTTATTTCTCGCGCGCAACTCACCGCTTTCGATGTCGAAACTTTCGGCTTCAAGAATATTGTCTTTTATCTCTCCGCCGAAAGCGCCAGCATTGCCGTAAACCGCGCCACCCAGCGTTCCGGGAAGCCCGCCCGCCCACTCGAGACCGGACAAACCGTTGGTAGTTGCGTAATCGAGTAATTGAGCAATTGAAATACCTGCACCAACGCGGACACCAACGTTCTGGAAGTCCGACTTCCTTAGGAAGTCGGACTTCCTAAAGTTAGACGTTGCCTCGATAAAATCGAGGTTGGGCTTTAGCACTAACCCATTAAAACCCTCATCGCTGATAAGGAGGTTCGTGCCAGCACCTAAAATAAAAAATCGGAGGCCGCGCCGCCGCGCCTCCCCGACCGCCCAGCGGACTTCATCCGCGGTTTTTGCTTCAAAGAAAAAACGAGCCGGACCGCCTATCCGGTAATTGCAGTGCTGGGACAAGTTGACGTTTTCCTGGAATCTAAACACGGAGGACTTTCTGCCCAACGGACTGCAAACCCTGAGTGGCTGCCAGTGGTGACCTCCAATTCTATTTGTTTTGAATGAGTGCTCTCCTGGCAGCCATTCAGGGTACCACTTTTGCAACCAAAAAGTGATTTGCAGTCCGTTGGGTAAGTTGTGTATTTCTATTTTTATAACCTCTCCCGCCACCGCTATTTAAATATGAATGACGGCGGGATCCGCGCCATTGTAGCTCGCTTCGTTCGCACAATGGCGGGACAATTCTATTTGTTATGAACCCCGCACCTTTGAAAGAGCATATCTAATACGATTATTGTGCGGCACTACACAAAGCATAATGTAATTGATATTTTTGGTCTCACCGCCGATTAAGTAAAACAAAACTCTTTCAAAGGTGCGGGGTGAATGAGTGCTCTCCTTGCGATCCACTAAACGGCCTCGTTTTTTAGTGCTCGCTTACGGCCGCTCAAAGGCCGATTAATTATCATTTTAGCACTGCTCACGAAAAATGGCACAAACCCCCTCCGCCTGCTCTTGCCACTCTTAAAAACTACTATCATTATGATACAATTGTGCTATAATGATAGTAATAAATAAATGCGCGGATCAAAAGTTATAGAAACAATCCTTGAAGCACTTCGGAAAGGCGCGGAGGGAACAGCCGGCCTGCTTGATGTGCTCAACGAAATTTGGTCGGAAAAATTTCGAGATCGGCAAAAATTCTACCGGCTGCTTAACCATCTGAAATCTCAGGGGCTGATCGAGGGTGAAAAGCGCGGCAAAAAAACATTTTGGCAAATAACGAAAAAGGGCGGTGAAAAGCTGGCGCTTCTCCGCGAGCGAAATCTATACGGCAAGGAAGGAGCCTGCTACGAGGCGGAGGGCGACGATACATTCAAGATCATCACGTATGACATTCCGATTGCCGAAGACAAGAAACGCAGTTGGCTGCGATGGTCGCTCGAAAATCTTGGGTTTACGTTGCTCCAGAAAAGCGTCTGGGTCGGCAAAAAGAAAATTCCGGAAAAATTTTTAATCAATTTGCGAAAAAGAAAAATGATCACCTACATTCATATTTTTGAGGTGCGGAAAAGCGGCACGCTAAAGGAGTTCTCTTAGCATCTGGCCTTTCCTAACTTTCGTGGCTGTCTTTGCAACTTTGTATTTTGCTTGGCCGATTTTTTGCGTTTCCTTATTATCATTATCCTTACTATCATTATGTTCCATATGGAGCATAATGATAGTAAGGCAGCGGTATTAGTCGCTTCTCTTCCATCTCCATCTTTATCTCCATCCCCCAACCCACTGATTCTATCCTCGTTACAATATTCCAACATTCTATAGAATGTTGGAATATTTTTTTGCTGATAAAAATCGGGGGGCGCCGACTTGACCGCTCCGGCTTCACGCCGGGAATTATTTAAAATTGAACTCTTAAAAAACCACTTTGTTTTTTACTACCATTATAAACCATATGGTTTATAATGGTAGTAATTTGACGACGCGGAGATGGGGCGAGTAAAAACTAAATCCCGCCAGAAGGCGGGATTTAGCCAAATAGAACTGTGTGGGGCAAACCTCGGTCGATATCATCGTCGAGGCCTACTCGCACTTCATTCTATTGCATTATAGCATATGGCCCCGCTATTCGCAAGGGCTTTAGTAAAATTCCAGCCCAATTTGACAATAAAATCAAACTGGTGTATAATGGGGTCAGCTATTAATCTCGACAATTCTCAAAGGGAGGAAGTACATGAAGAATGCACTGGCAGTACTCGCAGTTTTTGTGGCTTTGGTTTTGGTTCTCGCGGGTTGCGGAGGTGGCAGTGGGAGCACCAAACCCCCATCGAATCCGAGACCGTCGGTAACGCTTTCGGCGAACCCGACAACTTTGACTCTCGGTCAGTCAACTACGTTGAATTGGTCGAGTTCGAAGGTTTCGTCCTGCACGGCGTCGGGCGACTGGTCGGGCACCAAGGGAACTTCCGGTTCGGAATCGGTAACTCCGACATCCGCCGGAGAGAAGTCATACACCTTGTCCTGCTCCGGCTCGAACGGCACGGCCTCGGCAAGCGTGAACGTAAAGGTGAACACTCCGCCGGGACCCACGCTTCTTTGGTCTAAGTTTTACAATCCAGCAGGGGCGACAAGAAGCGGCCTCCGGTCTGTTGTAATTGGCGCAAACAACGAAATAGCCGCCGGTGGCTTTAAGCTTGCCAACAACATCGTCGGCTTCGGCATCGGCTATAGGTCATCCGGGGACCTTTTGTTCGTGGTGGATAACCTCGGGCAAACACCGTCAAATTTCAATTCCGCGGCGAAGCACCCGACAGAGGACAGATTTTTTTTCGCGGGCGACATCCGCTCCGGCGAATTTACTTCTGTTTTCCTCGCTAGCATCAATAATCTCGGCGGCGTCTCTGAAAGCGAGTGCCAGGAGATCGCGAACCGAGCAATCTTTGCGACTGCGATCGCGAGAGACAACACGTCGCTCTACATCGGCACAAGCAGTGCGGACGGACAGAAAGTGATTACGGCAACTTTGGACGGCGTCCTTGATTGCCGAAGCGGATTTGCCGTGCGCAGCGGTTCGGCGGACCACATCACCGACATTACCGTCGCGGAAAACCACTTTTGGGTAACAGGCCACTTCACCGGAAACTCCGGCGCTAAGGCGACCTATCTCCGCAAGTTTGACCGAGCTGGCAATCCACTTGGCGATGAAACCGTGCTCCAGAACGTCGGCAATCCGCGGATCGTTGAGGCAGCCGAAGGGGCGGAGAGTTTTGTTTATCTCTCCGGCACTCTCTTCGGCGAAGCGGCAAGTGAACAGGGCTCCGTTAACCAGTCATTTCTCCTTCTGAAGCTGGACCAGAACGGCAGGGAGGCCTGGCGCAGGGAGTGGAAGGGCGACAACGCGAGCAACAAGCAGGCCAACTTCGCCTACGATCTCGCGCCCCGGCTTGGAGGCGGCGTCGTGCAATGCGGCGCGATCACCAAGCTCGCGGCCGCAGACGCCAACAGCACGGAAGTCGGCGCCGTCGCTTACAATCCCTCGGGAGAAGCCGTTTTCAAAATCAGGCATCAATTCGGCACAAACAGCGACGTCGCGCTTTCCTGCATCGTAGACTCTGCCGGAGATCTTATTTTAACCGGCACCGCCTACAGAACAAATGCGGACGGCGACTCGTTCGTAGCCAAATTCCGTCTGCCCTAAACAGCAGACCACATAGCCCGGTCCGACCTCGCGTCGGACCGGTTTTCTTTTTGAGATCCACCTTGTTACGGAAAAGGTCGGACGTCCCGGTAAAAACATACAGCGCCCTTAAAAACGCTGATCGAAAGATAAGGGTACCTGACACGGTTTTCCCACTATAAAAATCATAGGCACCCCTGGGCTTGAGTTATTTTAGTACACCTATTACCACTACATATGTCTACTAGATACTGGCCGCCGCCTCCACAGGCGGGGGGTGCCAAGACATAGTATCCATCATAGGTACAAACATCTATTCCGCCACACCCATCATTTGGAGCATTGCCGAGATTAAAAACTGTCGTTTCCACCCCGTCGCAGTTGTAATCAAAACTTCCATCGCCACGAGAAGTAGTAAAGTAACTCGTCTGGCCCGGGAAAACCAAATGCGCCCTCGTGGTCGAGGTGGGGAGCGCGGAGTAGCAGTCAACCTGACCTCCCGGGGAATCCTTGAGACGGGTTGTGCAGGTCGAAACGTCAGAAAGAGTAATGTTGTTGTTGTCTAAGTAGGTATCCCTGTCCTGGTCAGTTGAGCAGAGATATTTTTGCTGAAACTGGCCGCCGGAGTTAATCGCAAGGGAACCACCGGAAACCAGCGATATAGTTTTGCCGGGGTTCCAGGCGAATATCGCTCCCGAGCCGCTCACGGTCAAAACTACTCCAGAGCCGCTCACAGATAAATTGCCGCCGTCTATTCCTTCCGTCGTTCCAGCGCCGATTGTACAGCTTGATGTCGTCGTGGAATTCGCGGCGCCGTGCGTTATCCCTTGGCAAGGGTCAAGCCACGCCATGGTGATAGAATTCTCTCTGCCTACGGCATCGCGGGCGACGAACTTCGTGCGGTATTCGCGGACGCTCGTGTCGCGCACGACCCAGCTGCCTTCGAAAGTGAATTTCTTGAGGGCTTGGGCTGCGGCGGTGTCGGCCCCTAATAATTGGGAAGTCCGACTTCCCCCGGAAGTCGGACTTCCAGGGGGCCCATTGTTTATCACGAGTTTCCCGTCGCGAACAAGATATTTTTGATTCTCCAACTCCGCGCGGGAAAGTGCGCTCGTTTCCGTAAGTTTTAGCGGCACTTTTACGGTGTCATTGTCCGTTTCAATTTCGGCAACAACCGAAAGGACATCGGCATCGTCTTGGATCACAACGCGCATAAACTGCGTGTCGCCGAGCGAAACTTTCAAGGGGTCGATCACGGCAGAGAGAAAACGCGGCCGCGCGTCTTCCGACGAAGAAATCATGTATTCCTGCCTGCCTTCGGGCAGACGGACACCGCCGGCAAGCTCTAAACCAGGCTCTTCTCCGCTCGGTTCAAAAACAGTTCGACTACGCTCACTGAAGAATGCAAAAAAATCCGGCCGCACGATAAAAAGCGCGGTGCCGAGAGCAATCACAACGATTATTAAGGGCAATACGAATTTTCTGCTCATTGGTTTATGTCTAGTATAGCAAATAGAGACTTATCTCTTCGATTTCTTTGCTTTCGCGGCTTCTAATTTCTTTAAGAGCGGGGCGGAGTGCTTTTTCATGCACTGCATGCAAACGTCATGCGAAGAAAAATCCGGCAGTCGCATGTAGGCCATCCTCTCTTTGTCTTTCGGTGATTTGCCGCAAATGTCGCATTTAGTGATGTTCATGATAATTGACGTTGCCCGCTTAACCCAACTTTTTTCTCAAGGCGCTAGCACCTAATTTCGGCAAAAGCTGATGCTTATCAAGAAACGACAAAATGGGTTCCCCGCAATCCTGGCAAAAGGAAAATTGCCGCCAAAACTCTCCAGCAACAACTTCTTGCTCGCGGTTATATATCTCCATTTTGCAGATATCGCATTTGATAACTCGCATTGCCCTATTAAAACTATTACCCTCGGCTTTTCTCGAGAAACTTTACTCGGCCGTCAAGTTCCTTTACCCAAGCGTGGAGCTTGGAAAAATCTTCGGTCCAGCGAGAGACATAGGAAGAAAGATGAAGATCTATGCCTTCGATGGCGCGCAAAATCTGTTGGACATCGCTCTTCGTCGCCATTTCTTCGCGAATCGCGGTGAATTCTTCTTGGCTCATTTGTGCCAGCTTGTCGAGCGTCATTTTTTCTTGATTCCCTGCCATGTTTTAATTATCTCAAAAAGTTTTTCTCTCCGCAAGATGCCAGTTCACAGAAGAAATTGGGTAATTCGGCTACACCTGAAACGGTCCGACTGGATTGCCACGTCGTTCCACTCCTCGCAATGACACTAATGACACTATAGAACCACGAAGCTCGCGGCGATCTCCGGCAAAAGCGCATGCAAATTCCCGCCGCCGCCTTTTATGCCGATAGCGACGCTTTGTACGATTTCGCAGGCATCGTATCCCCCGCAGGCGTCCGGTCCGCGCGCGACATTGATCTCGAGAATTGCTCCCGCGGCATCCCCTTCGACGGGCTCAGGGGATAAAGCAAAAATTACCGCGTGCCGTTCTCCATATTGATCAATGCGCCACTCGTCGGACTTAATCTCGAAAAGCGAGGGATAGCGGAAAGAGAAATTGCCGCCTTTCGCGAGCGCCTCGGGCGACTCGTAATCTATCCAACGGAAGCCGCCAAAACCCGGCAGGCCGACGCCTTCCCACTTCCAATAAACTGCCGCCGCAACCGCGGCGGCGAGGATGACGAATAAAATAATCTTGGACTTGGACATTTTGGAAAAAACGCTGATTGATGCTGATTTCGACTGATTTATGCCGATAAGTCGCAGACTTACTTCTTTTTCTTCGCGGCTTCGAGTTTTTTGAGGAGCGGCGCGGAGTGCTTGTTCATACATTTCATGCAAACGTCGTGAGAAGAGAAGTCCGGCAACCTCACGCAGACACAGCGCTCGCTATTCTTCGGCAATTTTTTGCAGATGTCGCAGTTGGTGGTGGTCATGATTTTACTTCATGGCATCAATTTGCGCGAATCAAAAAGCTCCGGCCGGCAAAGGAACCAACTTGCCGCCGATTTTAACTTTGCTGAAGTTAGCTTTTCCAAACTTTTCGGTCGCGCCGATAATTTCGATATACAAAGGATCTCCTTTTTTATCAAAATCTATAAGCACCTCCGGCGCGATCTCCGCGGTTCTATAAACTCGCCCCTGCTTAAGCGTGATATTCAATGCGTCGACCTCTTTGTCGTAAGCTATTTTCATAATTAAATTATAGCAATTATCTGCGCGGTTTTGCAACCCAATGGGCAGTAATTACAACGATTGCGTTCTTCTCTTTTTTGAAAATAACCGAGAGATAATGCTTCCCAATCTTTCTGTATGCAATTTCCCTGTTCCCGTAGCTCGGCCTTATAAATTCCGGTTCTCTCAAAACATTCTGAACTTTTTCGCGGGATAATCTTCTTTGCTCGGTCTTTAAAACTGCGTGCTTCGTAAAAATAATCTTCATTATCGATCGTCATTTCTTCTCCTCCACAACGAATCCGGCGTGCGCACATACCCGAATCTGGAATTCTTATTCTCCATTTTATTGCAGATGTCGCAGTTGGTGGTGGTCATGACTAAATTTTAAGAAAATCGCTTTCTGGAATTTCGGCCTGTTTCAATATTAATTTTAACAATTTAATTCCGATGTCGTCGCCATGAACATTGGGGATAATCAAGCGGAAATCGTCTCGTTCCATAAATTGATGCCGGCCGCCCGCATACGGCCCATAGAAACCAAGTTTCTTTAGCTTGCGGATCAACACGCGTCGACTAACGGGCTTCAACATAAGAACGCTGCTTCTTTGGCATACTGAAACCAGGAAGTTCTCCGCCTCTTTTTAAGGCGATAAGAACGTACACTTCGAGCGCGGAAGCCAGTTCTTCTCTTGCTTCTTCCACCGTTTTTGCTTGCGAGAAAACCCCCCGAACGCCGGGGATCCAACCGGCCCACCTCTTCACGGAGGGATCGTATTCGTACTCGGCGTTTTTTAATATTTTTTGTATGTATGATGGCAGATACAGCATAGTTGCAGTTTAGCAAAATAATAAATCTTTGCAAGTTACGATTATTTTAGCGCATCAATATCGATGTTCAATTTTTCTTTGAAAACAGCTTTGATAATTTGTAATTCCCGTTTCATAAGCGTAAATTCTTCTTCGCGGGCGGTAAGGCGCTTGAGAAATGTGTCAAGCGTTTCCGTAAGCTGGGCAATTTTCTCTTCTATCTTGTCCAATCGTTGCTTAACATCACGCACATCGTCCTTGATAAGAGAAACATCAATCTCTAAAGAGATCAATTTTTTGTCAATGCCGTCGAATCTTTTGTCCACGGCGTTAAACCCGCGGCCTATCATCAGTGCCAGCTTGTCGAGCGTCATTTTCCCGTTTTCTTCCGCCATATTTAAATTATATCAGATAGTAGAAACTCGACTAGGGTATTTTTGCAAAGCAATGCCGAGTTTTCACTACTTGATTATAGCAAGAAAATTTGTGCTGCGCAATAATAAATATGTCTTATGGGACTTATAAGCGTTATTGCGCATTGAAACTGGCCGCGATATCCGGCACTGTGGAAAGCAAACTCTTGCTTTTTGCCTTCATGCCTATCGCGACTCCGTCCTTGATCTCGCAGGCGTCGTATCCCGAGCAGGCATCAGGGCCTTTCTGGACGTTCACCTCGAGTATCGCGGACCCCCGCGAACCGGTTTTTGCGCTAAAATGGATCGCGTGCCGCTTTGCATCGTCGTTTTTATAACTGTTATAAACTATTATAACTGTTATAAATTTTTATAACAGTTATAAATCTTATAATTCTTTCTTTTTGACGTATTGACCAGTAGGAAGTTTTTCATAACCCATACCCGCCATTGCTTGTTCTACCTCCCCGTCAAGATTTCTTTCTTTAAGAGCGTCTCTCTTGATCTGCCGCCCAAGCCATTGCTCCCGCGGGGAGGAAGAACCTTCTTTGGGCGGGCTTTCTTCCAGCCATTTAATTTTTTGGTTCATCATGGCGTTTGTCTGGTTGATGAGACAAATCATGGCATTCGCCGCTTCTTCCGAATTATCTAAATAAGGTTTATAAAGGTTATAAAAATCATTATAGCTTTTATAACCGTTATAATCTTTATGATCGTTATAACTTTTATAATCTTTAATCTTGTAAACGAAACTTCTGACTTTTCCCGCTTTTGGATCATCTTTCCCCCAGAGCGGCAGGCCTTTTTGCCTCAAAAAATCAAGATAGTCCGTTAAAAGTTCTTCCTGGCTGCCTCTGGCCACCTTCAATAATTTCAGCTTGCCTTGAAAATTCCCCTGGGAGTAACCCTCGGGGATGTTTTGTTTTCCTGATCTCGCCGCCTGTTCCATCTGGTCTTTAGTCCGGGATTTATAGTCAACATAGCGGCGGCAGAATTCCATCGTAAAGTCGTGAATGATTTGGGTTTGAATATAAAAAGATAAACCTTTATAGCCATTCATGTATAGCCATTCATGAAAATTTTTATAACTGTTAGAACCGTTATAACTGTTATAACTGTTATAAACTTTATAATCGTTATAAATTTTACTTTGAGTAAAACTCGTCCAAATTAAACCCTCCGGAGGTGCCGTCCGCGACGTTGGTCCACTTTAAGTGGTCGAATCTATTCGCTGTTAAACGATAACTAACTTCCAATTCCGCGTTGTTCTGCGTACCGTTCAGCGTCTGTTCCGCGAGTTGCCCGTAAATCATGAGTTTGTTCTCCTCGGGCAACTTTTCGTACCAAACTCTGCCGTCGAAAGCTGGGGTGAGAAGCGCGACCATGCTCGCGAAGTTCTCGCGGAGATTCGTGGTTTTCGCAAAGAGCCATAGATCGCTTCCGCGCGGTGAATTCTTGAAGTCCAAAGTGTATTTGCACATTCCATCATTAGAACATTCCAACATTACAACATCGCTGGTTTCTTCCCGCACTCCCCCGGCAAAGCCGGAAACATATGTCGCATACCGCCTGCCGCCGATGGTGTAGATCGGGTCAATCGTGCCGACGTCTATCTTATCCGCAATGATGTCTGTTCCAACGGCGGTGACAGTGATAGCTCCTGTCCAGGTAAGCGCGGCCGCGGTGTTAATGGCAACATCATTGGCATTGACCGTGATGCCGGTTCCGGCGCCGACAGCTAAAGCGGTAAATGTTCCTCCGGCTCCAACTGCAATCGCGCCGCCGCCGCCGGTCAGACCCGCTCCGCCGTCAGGCCCAGTCAGAGTCACGTTGCCTTGAGCGGCGGTGTTGGCGGTTGAGCCGTAATTGACTGCAAGTGTATCTGCCCCGGCTGTAAGGCCTGTGAGCGTGCCGAGATCTATCGTTACGGCGCCGGTTCCGCCGCCGGTAAGACCGGTGCCGGCAGTCACCGAAGACACGCCGCTCGCCGGCCAAGCGCTGTTGCAGGTGCCGCCCAAACAAACTTGCGTGGAGCTAACAGAGCCGATCACTTCAAGCTTGGTTGCAGGCGCCGCCGTCCCGATGCCGACGTTGCCGGTCCTGTCAAGTACGAGAATGTTATCCGCGACAGGATTCGTGTTATCTACATCAAACTGGAACTTAACAGCTGTCGTTGTCCAATCTGTTCCTGCAGATGTACGCACAGCAGATATACCTAATCCAGCATGGTTGGTGGCAGTATCAAAACTGAAGTCTGCAATCTTCAGAACGTTCCCTGAAGTAGTGCCCAAAGTCCCAGCACGAACATTTAGCTTACCGTTGAAGGCCGAGCCCGGCGTTACAGATGCTGCTCCTATAGCCAATAAAGCATTCGGTCCCGTCGTCCCGATGCCGACGTTGCCGGAGGTATCTATGACCATCCTATCGCTGCCATTCACGAAGAAACGTAAGTAGTCGTTGGCGGTGCCGCGGATGCCTATAGCGGCCAGAGTTCCATTAGATTCACTGGTGAAGTACTGCCAGAAGTCTTGGCCTGCGCTACTCCGCTGAATCCTCATGTCCGGCGAGGCGCCATATATGTGAAGATTCACGTCGGATGCCGGCGTGGTCGTCCCGATGCCGACGTTGCCTGCGCCGACAATCAGACCATAATTATTTGTTGCTCCGGTAGCCCCGAAATACGCACCGATGTTTGTAGTAGCCGCGCCTGTTGTCTGTCCGGCCACAGCATACTTGGTACCCGTAGTTCCAGATTGGATTACGTCTAACTTTATATCTGCTCCGGGTGTCGCCGTCCCGATGCCGACGTTGCCGCCGCTATATCCGACAACCATTGTCCCAGAATCAAGATTTACGACTCCGTCGGAACTTCCAGCGTCGTCAACTCTAAAGTAGCCAACACCAGAATCCATAAACCCATAGAAAGTACCAGTGCCATCAGAATCCTTAATTGCTAAATCTCCGCCAGCACGTAGTGTAAGCGGCTCTCCAGCACCTGTACCGATTAGCGCTCCTCCCCAGACGTCAAGTTTACCTCCTGGCGTACTCGTCCCGATGCCGACGTTGCCGGATGAATCAACAGTCAAACGAACCAAGTTCGCAGTCATGTCCCGAAGCGTTAGTTTGTTTGTCTCGTCTTCTCCAGCGCCCAGACGCCACGTTCGTACTGCATTTTCTGTCAGACGAATTGAGGGGTTCGCGGAAGCAAGATGCAGTTCATCCGCCGGCGTGCTCGTCCCGATGCCGACGTTGCCTGTGTTCATTACTACAAATTTATTCTGGCTGGCTCCATCGGTGACCTCAAACAAACTGTTGCTGATTGCGATTTGGCTGCCCCACCAGGCCCAGGTGGAATCATCGCTGGCTATGGCCTGAACGGCGGCATTGCCGCCTCCTGTGAGATTTTTCAACTTAATGGAAGCGCCGGCGGCTCTTTCCGCGCGTATATTGCCTGCCACATCCAGCTTCTCACTCGCGGTGACGCCGATGCCGACGTTGCCGCTGAAGTAGCTTGTGCCATAGACGGACAAATCCGCCGGCAGGCCGACTTGCGAGGAGGTGTTGAAACCGACGTTTCCTTCAAAGGCAAAATTGGCGTTATTGGTAATCCCCCCGAAGACGCCCGTTGTAACACTCCCCGCGGCAACGGCGCCGCCCCCATCATCTGTTTCACAACTCACAGTACCTGCTTCATCAATAACCCGGATCGAGGAACCGGCGGCGCAGGTGCCGCTAACTCTCGCCTGAATAGTAGATGTGTTTACGGTTGCGGTCGGCGTCCAGCCCTCTCCGGCACTGCCCGTTACCGTTATACCATTGCCACCCGTGAGGTTTGCAACATAGTTGCCGGTCGTCTCCGAGGTAAGAGCTACGGAGTTGTCTGTCACGATCGATGGAACGGTAAAGGTATGAACCGAACCGGCTGACGTAATATTGAAACCGGAACCGGAAGACGTCGTGAATGTCTGCGAGGCGGCGGTAAGGCCGTTCAGAGAGGTGATGGCCGCGCCGCCACAGGTGGAGGTAGAAATCGCTCCGGTAGAACTAATGACAAGACATGGACTGCCGGTTGATGCCAAATTCGTGATCGTGAGGTTCGTCGTCGTCGTGTTGCCGACAATTGTCCCTCCGGAGGAAGTGAGCGTAAAGATGTTCGTGCCGTCAACGGCAAAACTTAAAATACCACTGCCACCGCTATAAATGCCCGTGTTCGCGTCTGTTGTGAAAGAATATGTCGGCGAACCGACACCGCCAGCCGGACCCCATATCGGCAAAGTTGTCGTAACAACTGTCGGAGACAACGTCCAAATCAGCGAACCGCCCGACGAGAAGCTCGCGGTATCTGCTCCGGAGCTGAACCAGCCGGTATTCGGATCGGAAATCCACGAATAAGTCGGCGCGGAGACCGTGCCTGATCCCCCGAAAAAAGTTCCTGTACTCCAAACATCTCCGTAGACGGAAAATTCCTGCGGCAAGCCCACTTGGGTCGAAGTATTTACGCCGAGACTCTGCTGTACCGCTTGATTGCCCTGAAGAACACCTGAAGTAATGTTCGTCGCCGAAATTGAGCCGTTAAGAGAGCCGGTAAAAAGAATATTGCCCGTGCCGGCTAAAGTCGTCGTGCCGACGGAAATACCGCCTAAGAATATAGCGTTGCCGCCACTGATCCCAATTGACGGATCTCCTCCGACATTAAGCCCGTTGGCCTTCACATCAAGATCTCCTCTTATCGGCCCGTGGACGAATAGTCCACCAGAACCCGGCTGGGCACCAAACGTGCCGCCCGCGGCAGTGCCGGACGCGAATGAAGTGCTGCCGATGGAAACTCTGCCGTCGTTCGTAACAAGCAAAACCGGTCCGACGTTAGCGTTAATAACTTGGATGGCGAAATCACCCGGCGCGGTTGAACTTCCGACAATAAGAAGTTTTACTCCCGTTCTAGTGGTCGAAGTGCCGATCGATAGGTTGCGCGAGGCGTCGTAGCCGATCAACCCCGCGCCGGTGCCGCCCTGGCCGCTCGGGCCGATGAATTGGGCGGAAGCGTTTTGGGGAGAGGAAAGCAGAAAGAGGAAAGCAGAAAGAAAGACAAAAACGACTAGAACGGCGAAGATGATCGCCGTTTTTTTAATGCTTGATTTGTTGGTCGTATGGTACATATGGTTCGACTTCGCTCACCACAAGTAGGACATATATGTCTTATAGGACTTTATTGTCCGCCGGAAGGCGGTGGGCCAGTTGGCCCCTCAAACGCCGGACTCGGAGCGCCGGTGGGAGTCGTTGGAGGCGGGCCGCCTACGCTTTGCTGCGGCGAGCCAAGACCGCCTCCCACCTGCTCCTGAACTTGCGGATTGGCAAACGCCTGCGCGACTTGGCTGTCGTTGCGAAGCCGCGTAGAAAAGAGAATCTGGTCGGGGTTCAGGCGCATCTCGTCAACCGGCCCCCAGAAGGCGGTGGTGAACTTGTTAAGGCCGAACTGCGGCTGTTGGGTCTGCGGATCAACGCCGCGCTGGAGGAACCAAACGTCGCGGAGGAGCGGCCGCGGAAACCACGAAAGCTTGCCGAAGTATATGTCGCCGCTTACGAGATAAACAGCAGAGTAAGGCGAGGGGCCGGCGGGATCTGGCGTGCCGAAAAATTTAAAGCCGAGCCAAACGCCAACTGCCACGATGGCGATGATGATAACCAATAAAATTATGAAAAGTTTTTTTGGAAACATGCAAATTTTGTTAGCGAGCTTGCGAGATTACAAAATTTCGCATCCCCGCCCTCTAAGCACAAATTTTATGCGGCCTAGAGGGCGGGGAATAAGATTTTGTAACCAAAGATTCGCTTTTAACAAAATCTAATTACTCTCTAGGCGCTACGACCAAGTGCCCGATCGGTCCCCTTTGCGGATCTTCCAGTCCGCCGCATGACTCACAAACAATCGTGAAAATTCCCGTCGCCGTTGCGTCAAACTGTGTAAACTTCGTTTCTCCTGCCTGAAGCGAAACTCTGAAGCCGTAATCCGGCTGGGAGTAATCGTAAGCGGCGTCCACGGCGGTAAGGTTGATGCGAACAGTATCCCCCAAAAACGCGCGGATCTCTTCCGGCTCGAATTTGCCGCCGACGATCCTCACGTCAAAAGTTCTTTGGCTTGCGCCTCCCCTGTGCGGCGCTGTTGGTGCAACCTCTTCAGGTATGGCAACCCCTTCTTCAACATTTTGCGAATCAATGCCGGGAACGGAAATGACGACATTGCTCGGGATGCTTTCGCGCGTTACGGGACCAGTCGGAACCGGCTCACCGTTTTCACCGAGCCGTACAGTGCCTCCGGGGCTACGGACGAAAGCGAAAACAATTATTAAAATTACCGCGACGACCGCGACCGCAACTACCGCAATAGATTGTTTAGACATTAGGTTTATTATACAAAATCGGCTTATTCGCAGTTATCCACAGGTCAGAGTATTCGCGAATAACTCGAATTTTTGATTTTAATAATGCGAATCGTTTCTATTCGCGTTATTTATGAAATTCCCCGCTTGCCAAAGCCCTCGGCTTGGGCCGATGGCGGGCAGACAGATTCGCAATATTAGCGATTACTCCTTACGGGCAGGTGGAAGAACTGATGCTCCACGCGCCGGTAACCGTAGTGGGCTTGTAATACCAACAATAAGATTGTCCGGGATCACGCATAACGAGATTTCCTCCGGTTAAATCCGTTGGCGAATCAGATGTATAAATGTTTCCGCCACTGACCCGCAACTTCACGTTGGTTCCGAACGAATTCACCCCAACGCTCACGCTTGGCGGGTTGGCGTCGCTGAAGTAAATTACTCCATTGATCGAATCCCAGCGCAATGGCCCCGTTCCGAGGGCATAAGCATCGGTCGAAGACGGGAAAACGTCGGAGTCGAAAGTCGCGGCGGAGACTCGGGCGATGGCCGTGTCCAAGGAACGCACGAATCTGTCCTTCACTCCGGTTGTCGTATACGCAACGGTGAAATTAACATCAACGGAATCTTTTCCCGGAGGATTGGAACGCTTCGTGAACGAAACGTTCGAGAGCGTCACCTTCGAGGTGGTGATGGCCGTCGCCGCGCTCGAAGACGCCTTGAGGTACATGATGCCATCCGCAAGATAGATAAGCGTCGGGTCTTCGGAGGGCGCGCGCATACGCAGGCGGAGGGTTGAGGTCGCCACGTCCTGGGCAAGTTCCACCAAGCTCGAACGCTCGACGTAATACTTTATCTGCTCTAAAAGAAACTGACTCTGCCCGTTAACCTCCGCCGCCGCCCCCTGACGCGCGTTCACGTTCACGACGCTCACAAGCACGGTAACGAAACCGAGCATCACCAAAGTGAAGATGGCGGAAAAGATGAGGAGTTCGAGAACGGAAAGACCCGAACGTGCGCCGTAGAAGCGAAAGGGTGCGAAATAGGAAGCGAAATTGTGCGAAAAAAAATTGCGCATGTGTATAAATATTATAGCAAAAGTCGACGCAACCGTTGTCTCATGAATATCGCCTGAGCGAGCACCGTGAGTCGAAGGCCGCCCTTCGACAAGCTCAGGGGATAACTATTTTTATTTTCGCACTGTTTCGCTTCTATGTTTAGGGGTCGTCCAAAACCCAAGCCGGAAGCGTCCTCCCAATGCCAACCTTGTCTGCGCTTCTAATGCCGGAATTGATCCGAAGACGATGAGCGTCACTGGCACCAAAAACCACTGTAAGAAATAGATAATTTTGTGTCGCGCGCGGAACCAAACGGGCGGTGGCGGCAGAAGCATCATGCTTAAGACCGCGGAGCTCGCGATGCCTACCATCGAAAGCGAAATGATGAGCCGCGTTATCTGCGGCAGGTTATAAGAAAGAAGAGAGTATTCGAACCCCCCGCCGCCGAGCATGATAGGCAGCCAGCCCAAGGCGAAGATCATCAATGAATAAGTCGCCCATGAGTGAAAACCTTCAATGATGCTTAGCGTCCAATAAATTTTCTTGCGGCGAGGGATACGCGGATTGCGGCGGAAACCGTCTAAAAGATACGGCAGGTTTTCGACTCCCCAACCCCAACGCCGCTGTTGCTTATAGATGTTAACAAGTGTCCGCCAAAAGCTCGGCGCGGCGTTCGCGTCCATTGAAACCGGATAGAATAAGGGCTCGACGCGGAAGTCGCCGTCGTAGTGGAGATAGCATTGCCAGAATATCCGCGAGTCCTCGGAGACGACGTTCACGTGCCAAAAACCGATATCGACGAGCACCTGGAATGGGATCGACTGCGAAGAAAAAGAAGTAAGGCGTTCCGGCCGCGACTGCTGCATCATCTGCCAAAACGTGGCGGAGAAGGAAACTACCCGCGCGAGTGACGGCGCCTGGTAAATGTTGTTCAAAAATAGCGGAATGGGCTGGTAGATAGAGCGGAGCGGGTGCTCGGCCGTTAGATACGCATGCGCAAGGCGGCCGAAATATTCCGGAAGAACCTGCGTGTCGGCATCGAAAACCGAGACGAGAATTTGTTCATACGATGACAAATGACTATGACGATGACTCTTGATCTTTGATTTGTCATTGTTATGGTCATCGTTATCGTTATCGTAAATTAAAGGATCAATGATCAGGTGCTTGGCCTCACGCGCGGCCCAAGTTTCGTTCGCGCCTTTGCCGGGAATCTCGCCGGAGATGTCCGCGGGGTGCGTGGTAACTAAAAATTTAAAAAACTTGCTTCCGAATTCTTTTTTCGCCAATTCGGCTGTTTTTTGATCATCAGCCCCGCCGCGCTCTTCCGTTGCAAAAACAACTATAATTTTTTCCTTTGGATAGTTTGATTTCGCCAAACTCTCAAGGCCGTCCCGCACAACGGCATACGGCTCTTTGTACATAGGAAGAATTACAAGATGATAAACCTCCTGCCACGACAATGAAAGTTCTTTCTCTACAATTCGGGGCGTTCGGATGAAATTCGGATTTTTCGGATCGCTCTTCAGTTTTTCCAACCAGTTCGTAGAGGTAAACTCTTTCATTTTCTTGAACGTCGCCCGGAGATGAAGTGAAAGGTAAATGGTTTTCAAGAGCCAATAAATGTCGAAAAGAATAATGAAAATAGCCACCGCGGCGGGCAGCTGCCATGACAAAAGAAACATCAAGATTATCGTGAGCCAAGAGACGGCTCCGGGGAGGATTTCGAAAAAACGCATGCTACGCGAGCAATGCCAAACTACAAATCTCATGCGAATCTACAAATAAAGCATTTGCGGCATTCGCATGTATTCGCTGTTTTGCATCGGATTAAAATCCGAAAAATCTCTCAAGCGACCAGGCGCCGCCGCCCAAAGCGACAAGTGCCAAGGCCGAACCGAGAATAATAAGGTCGAGTTCGAACCCGCCAACCAAAGCGTGGCGCTTCAAGAATATCCTCCAGAAATTAATGACGGCAAATTGGCCGGCGACGAAGAACGCGGCGACTTGCACGCCAAAGCCAAGGACGAGGGCAAGGCCGCCGAAGAATTCAACAACGGCGGCAACCGCCGCCCAAAAAATTCCCGGACGGAAACCGACGCTTGAAAACCACTCCCCCGTCCCACGCAAATTTTTCAATTTCGGCCAGCCGTGGGCGAGCAAGACAAGGCCTAAGGCCAAGCGCAGTGCGAGCAAGGCGTAATCGTCGAAAAGATAAAAGATGGGAAACATAAGCTATTAAATTTCTAAGTCCTAATTTCTAATTTCTAAATAGGAACGGCCTTTGCTTCTCCTTTCAATTTATTATAGAATACCATGTCGGCGAACCACTAGATTCCGCGCCTTAAATTCGATATTCTGAATCTGAAGCCCCTATCGTCTAGCCTGATCTAGGACGCGGCCCTTTCACGGCTGAAACTCGGGTTTAAATCCCGATGGGGGCACAAAAGAAAAAGCTCCGTGCATGAAGCGCGGAGCTATGTTGATCTATGGTTCGTATCTGAAATCCTTCGGGGCAACGAGAGCATAAACGAAATTTTCAGGAACAAGGTAGCGTTCGGCGGCTGCCACAACTTCGGAGAATTCAATACCTTTAATTTCCTCGATGGTTTCTTGCGGTGAACTCGGCCTGTTTTCAAGCAAAACTTTGATGGCCGCGCGGCTCATGATCGAAGAAGAATTTTCGTAAAGCAGGGCTGCTTTGCCCACAAGGAACTGCTTGGCAAGCAGGAAAAGCGATTCATTGCGAATACTGGAAGTTATAATCGACTTCACGGTTGAGATCGCTTCGGCGCAATGCTCCGGGTCGGTAGCAAGGTAGACCCTGAAGTACCCCACATCGCTTCTGCCTATCACATGTGCCGCGACCTCATAGCAAAGTCCGCGCTTACTACGAACTTCTTGGAACAGCGGGGATGACATACCCCCGTCGATCATTGCCGAAAAAATATTCAAGGCCGCAGTCGATCGCGCGGAAGACGCTCCTATCGGGGCAGCAAGACAAATTTGTACCTGTTCGACGTCCTTGGGAACGATGATCAATTTTTGGGGATTAACCTCCGTTACTGCGCGACGCACGTTGCGAGAACGTCCGGTCCTTGAAGAAAATAGGTTGTCCAGCGTGTCGCATACGCGCTCTGCGCTCACATTGCCAACAACGATGAACGTAAAATTTTCGCTGTTATAAAACTTTCCGTGGTATCGCACGAAATCGGCGCGAGAAAAAGAGCTGACCGATTCGATTGTGCCAAGAATATCGGCGGCAAGCGGGTGATCTCTGTAAAGAGCATTTTCGAGTACTTCTTGAACGATACCGGAAGGATCATCATTTCTGTCTCTGATTTCATGCAAAACGGACTGCATCTCATCGACAATATCTTTTTCCCGAAAAAGAGGGTCTGAAAGAAGATGATAAAGATACGTCGCGGCCCGATCAAAATGGACTGCCGGCACAAGGGCTTCAAACATCGTCATCTCCTTGAAAGTCGCGGCGTTGCAATCGCCTCCAGTCTCTTCAATATACGCGGCCACTTCTTTGTCGGTTGGAAAGCGTGAATTGCCACGAAAAACAATGTGCTCGAAAGCATGGGAAAGCCCGGATTCATCGGGAAGCATTTCGTCTCTCGCGCCAACGCGTACCAATGCGCACATGGCAACGCTCTCGACATATGGCCGCTCCATCACGTACAGCGGCGCGCCACAAGCAAGCGTAAAATGCTTGAATTCCATTGCGAACCTCCGATTTCATGATTTGAAGATCTGTGTGGAGTTTATAACTTGCACATCAAAAAATCAAGCCATATTGATTTTTCCCGGCGCTTAGGTAAAATGCAGTTAGCAATTTCTAGCGGGAGAAAATGCATGTCTACCACGTCCGTCAAAGCATGGATGGAAAAAAGCGTCATTTTCTTAAACGGAAAGATCACAAGCGCAACGGCCATGCTCATTGAGAACGCAATAGAGAAAATCAGCTCGAGCGGCAAAGAACCACTGTTTTTCATCATTAATTGCGAAGACGGCGGCGATTTTTATGCTGTTTTGAAAATAAAGTCGCTTCTCGAAAATTACAAAGGAGAGGTAACTACGGTAATTTTCGGCATGGCTTTCTCTGGAGGCTTTTTGCTGTCACAAATCGGTTCCAAGAGATTTGCGACAGAAAAGAGCAGGTTGCGCTTCCATCAGGCGACTTTTACTTTCGCAAAAGACCTGGTCTTGAATGCGCAAGCCCTCCAAGAATTTGCACATCGATTAATTCGAATTGACGGAATTCAGTTGGAAATTCTTGCGGCAAGAGCTCGTCCAGTCAAAGCTGTTTTTGAACTATTCGAGAAGGAAGCCACGATCAATGCGCAGGAGGCGCAAAAGGTCGGTCTTTTGGACGGCATCATTAAAGAACCTGTTGACGTTGAAGAACTGATTTCATTTTTGAATACTGACGCTAAATAGCCTGCCACCTTTCCGGCAGGCTATATTTTTGTTAAAACTTACATATATGAAAATACTTTCTATAGAAACCAGTTGCGATGAGACAGGTATTGCCTTAGTGGAGGCGCACGGCGGACTTAAAAACCCGCGGTTCAAGGTTTTGAAAAATCTCGTTGCCTCGCAAATTGAAGTTCACCGCCCCTTTGGCGGCGTCGTTCCCAATCTCGCGAAACGAGAACACGCCAAAAATCTTCCGATATTGTTCAGGAAGATTTTTGGCAAATCCAATACGAGGAAGTCCGACTTCCTTGGGGAAGTCCGACTTCCGAAAATTGACCTCATCGCCGTCACCGTCGGCCCAGGCCTCGAACCGGCGCTTTGGCAAGGCATTGAGTTTGCGAAGGCGCTCACCGCAGACTCACGCGGATTTAACACAGACGAACGCAGAAATGGTCCGTTTAAGTCGGTGTATGGTCTGTTTAAATCCGTGCTAGTGATAGGGGCTAACCACTTGGAAGGTCATCTATATAGTTTTCTTTTGCCGTCAAAGTCGCCAAATTCCAAATTCCCCGCCCGCCTTGCTTCGCAACGCGAAGCGGGCAGGCAAATTCCAAATTCTAAAAAAATATTTCCCGCAATCGCTCTGATCGTTTCCGGCGGGCACACGCTTCTCTTGCATCTCGAATCTTTTTCGAAATGGAAACTTATCGGTGAAACGCGCGACGATGCCGCCGGTGAAGCGTTCGACAAAGTGGCGCGGCTTTTGGAGCTTCCCTACCCCGGCGGTCCAGAAATCGAAAAACTTGCCGCAAAAGGCAATTCTTTCGCCATTTCGTTTCCGCGGCCGATGCTTGATCAAAAAAATTACGATTTTAGTTTTTCCGGATTGAAAACATCAGTCCTCTATTACTTGCGAGATCTTGCATCAACGAATAACGAATTGAGTGCGAATAAACGAATTCGTAAATTCGTAAAAAATTCGCTCTTCGCTGATGTGGCCGCGAGCTTCGAGCAGGCCGTCATCGATGTTCTCGTTTCGAAAACCAAGCGCGCCGCGGAAGAATATGGCGCCGAGTCAATTCTGCTTTCAGGCGGCGTGGCGGCGAACAAACATCTGCGCAAGGCATTGAAGCGCGCCGCAGAACTTATTGATGTGAATTTTTTTGCAGCCGACCTCGAATACAATCTCGATAACGCCGCAATGATCGCCGCCGCGGGATATTTCGCCTATCTGCGGAAGAAAAAATATCCTCTTCGGGCAAGAGGTGATCTTAGCATTTAAATTACTATCATTATATAACAATTGTTGTATAATGATAGTGAAAAAAATCCCCGCGCAAAGCGCGGGGTGATAATACAACTCATCAGTCAACAAGCCGCAGTATATCGTTCCATAAGCCCAGCACAAAAAGAAACAACACAAATCCGTAACCGGCGTACACGAACAACTGCTTAAATCGATCAGACGAATCTCGTCTCATAAACGACTCAATGCCCAGAACGAAGATGTGGCCTCCGTCGAGCGGCGCAATGGGCAAGAGATTCAGTATCGCTAAGCTTATACTGACGAGGGAAAGAAAACGAAGCAATGGTATGGCGCCAAGTTCTGCCGTTTTTCCTGCATACACCGAAATACCAATTGGGCCTGATATGACACGAGAAGAAACATCGCCACGCGCCATGCCGAAAAGCGCGCCGAATGTTGTGCTTACAATTTCTTTGTTTTTCCCGATTGAAGCGATTATTGCGTCTTTCGGCGCGAGTTTTGTCGTAGCCACGCGGAGAGGCAAAATCAAAATTCCAATCCGCCATAAATTGCTGGAGTCGTCGAAAAAAGGCGTAACGGAAAGGCGCTCAAAGCCGCCCGCGCGTTCCACGACAAACTCCACCTTTCTGCCCTCCGACTTTCCGACAACCGTCAAGAATTCCGGGAAAGCGAGTATTTCAATGTCGTTTGCAGAAATAATCTTATCGCCGATTTTCATGCCGGCATCACGCGCGGGAGAATGCTCGTCAAACTCCTCGATGATAACCGGCTCCGCGGGGGAAAAGCCAATGCGATCAAGGTGCTTTGGATTACCAGGATCAATGTCTCGGAGATCAAGCTTAGCATTTACGGCAGTAGCATCACCGCGCCGAACCTTGAGCTGAAGCTCTCTGCCGGCGCCCAACATGACGTTAAGCATCGCTTCGCGCCAGGTGCGCACCTCAACTTCCCTCACCGCGACAATAACATCGCCCTTGCTTATGCCGGAAAGAGCGACTGGGCTTCCGGGCGTTACATAACCAACACGGGCGGCTTCATTGAGATATACCGGTTCTTCAAAACGAACGGCATACACGCCGGCGAGCACGAAAATTGCCAATGCGACATTAGCGAAGGGTCCGGCAAGGCAGATGCATATTCTTTGCCAGCGCGGCTTTGAGGAAAATGATCGTCCGGAATCGGCAGATTTATCTCGCGGATCCTCCCCTTCCATCTTTACATAACCACCCAACGGAAGTAGAGAAATACGGTAATCGGTTTCACGGGTTTTCCGCCCGAATAAACGCGGTCCGAATCCGAGCGAGAACACATGAACTTTTACTCCGACCAGCTTAGCAACAAGAAAATGGCCGAATTCATGAAAGAAAATCGCTCCTCCAAACACAACGGCGATACCAACAACGTAATACAAGAAAAGCATCTGAACCTCCAGCTTTTGACATGTGTAAAATTCTAAGTGTCATTTTAGCACAGCTTCAGTTATTTGTCTACAAAAAGGGCTATCGCCTCTCTTTGCCCGTTTCGACCGCGAAACGAGGCGGATGGCAAAAATCTTGATGAAATAATCATCGAATATTTCATAAAACCCAGAATGACTTTTCGAACCGCTTCGTAATAGTTAGAATTAGTTTTATGGCACAAGAAATCCCTTCTCGCTACGACCATAAAGAGAGCGAACCGAGGATCTACAACCTTTGGGAAAAATCGGGGTATTTCAATCCGGACAATTGCGTTAAGGACGGCATCGTAAAAAAAGATGCCGAAGTTTTTTCGATCGCTCTACCACCGCCGAACGTAACGGGCACGCTCCACATTGGCCATGCTTATGAGGACGCCTTCCAGGACATCGCCGTGCGTTTTAACCGCATGCGGGGTAAGCGGACCATTTGGGTGCCGGGCACGGACCACGCCGCGATCGCAACGCAGGCGAAAGTAGAAAAAGATCTCATTAAAACCGAGAAAAAAAACCGCTTCGATCTCGGCCGCGAAGAATTTTTGCGGCGCGTGAACGACTTCGCGAAAGCGAGTCACGACGTGATTGTCCGCCAGATAAAACGCATGGGGGCGTCGCTCGACTGGAGCCGCGAGGCGTACACCTTGGACGAACCGCGCAACCTCGCAGTGCGCACAGCATTCAAGAAAATGCACGACCTCGGGCTTGTTTACCGCGGCAATCGCGTCGTGAACTGGGACCCGAAGGGGCAAACCGTGATCTCCGACGACGAGGTAACCCACGAAGAACGTAAGGCGAAGTTTTATACCTTTCGTTACTCGAAGGACTTCCCTATCTCGATATCAACAACCCGACCGGAAACCAAGGTTGGCGATACCGCCGTCGCGGTGCACCCCAAGGACGCGCGCTACAAAAAATTCGTTGGCAAAACATACGAAGTGAATTTCGTCGGTGTCCCGCTCAAGATCAAAGTGATAGCCGATGAGACAGTAGAAAAAGATTTCGGAACGGGGGCATTGGGCGTAACGCCAGCCCACAGCATGATCGACTGGGAGATGGCACAACGCCACAAACTCCCGCTCGTGCAAGTGATAGACGAACGCGCGCGTATGCTGGTAGATGGCCCCTTCGACGCGGCTCAGGGTAAACCGATCCTTCAAGGAATGAAAACCATCGAGGCGCGGGAGTGGATAGTTGAAGAACTGCGCAAGAACGGCCTCCTTGAGAAAGAAGAAGAGGTAGCGCAAAACATCTCTGTCTCCGAGCGCACGGGCGGAGTCGTTGAGCCGCTTCCAAAACTGCAATGGTTCGTCAATGTTAATGCCAAATTCCAAATTCCACCTGCCCGCCGAAGCCTCGGCGCAGGCGGGAATTCCAAATTCAAAAGTATTAAAGGCGGCGAGAAAATAACACTCAAAGAGTTGATGCGGCGCGTTGTCGAATCAGGAGAGATAAAAATAATGCCTGAACGCTTTGAGAAAGTTTATTTCCACTGGATAGAAAACTTGCGCGACTGGTGCATTTCGCGGCAGATCTGGTTCGGCCACAGAATTCCGGCGTGGTTTTGTCTGGGATGTGGGACGGAAAATATACAACAAAAAAGCGAGGCGCGCTGGTTTCTTGTCCGACATGGTCAATCAAAATTCAACAAGGAGAAAATATCTCAGGGACAAATGGAGGGCAACCCTTTAACCACCGAAGGCATCGCCCAGGCTGAACGAGTAGCCGATCAACTGAAAAATGAAAATATAGGCCTTGTCGTCAGTTCGGATCTCGAACGATGCAAAATGACCGCCGAGATAATCGCAGAAAAAACGGGCGCAAAAATTATTTTTGATAAAAGATTGCGAGAAAGGGGGCTTGGGATTGCCGAGGGAATGGCTCGCGGAGAGCGCGAACGGATTTACGGCGACATAATGAAAGATTATGAAAATAAAATTCCGGGAGGAGAAAGTTGGCAGGAATTAGAAAAGCGACTTTCTGAGGTTCTCGTCGACCACCTGAAAGATCACGAGCACAAAAACATTGTTGTGGTAAGCCATGGTGCACCAATCAATTTTCTTGTTGGCAAAATGAAGAATATTCAGTCAAGAGAAATCATATCTCAGCCGATTCCTAAAAACTCTGAAGTGCTAGAACTGATTATTACTGAACCTTGCCGAAAGTGTAGTGGACATTTTTACGAACAAGACCCTGACACATTCGACACCTGGTTCTCGTCCGCAATGTGGACGTTTTCGACACTCGGCTGGCCCGCCTTCGCGGAAACCGCTACGGCGGGCAAGCCCGGACCGGAAAATGATTTAGCGAATTACCACCCGACGTCGCTCATGGCTCCGGGATATGAAATTCTTTTTCTTTGGGTTGCGCGGATGATACTGATGAGCGGGTGCCTCTTGGGCGAAATCCCTTTCCGCAGGGTGGTCCTGCACGGCATCGTGCGCGACGCGCAGGGAAAAAAATTCAGTAAATCGGCCGGCAACGGCATCGACCCTTTGTTCCTCGCCGACAAGTACGGCGCGGACGCGATCCGCATGGCGCTTATTGTGGGAACCGCGACCGGCAACGACGTGAAGTTCGACGAGAACCGCGTCAAGGGCTACAGAAATTTCTCGACGAAACTTTGGAACATTGCGCGGTTTGTTCTCTCGAACAAACCCGCGGACTTACGCAGACATGAACGCGGACTTACGCAGACAACCAACGCGGAGCACAAGCAAAATATCGAGGAACTGGAAAATATAAAAAAATCCATCACCGAACATATTGAAGCATTCGAATTCCACCTCGCGGCGGAGAAAATTTACCACTATATCTGGCACACGCTTGCGGATAAAATTATCGAAGCGGAAAAGAAGAATCTCAAAGATGGCGATGCCTCGCAAAAAGCGGAAAGCTACGCGCTACTCGAACACCTGCTTCTCGAATCGCTCAAAATGCTCCACCCTTTCATGCCGTTTGTTACGGAGGAGATATATCGAAAGTTCCGGCCGGACAGGTTGCTGATGGTCGAAAAGTGGTAGTCCTACGTCATTGCGAACGCACCTGAAGCAATCCCGCGGCATGAACATGGATTGCCACGTCGTCCCGACTTTACGTCGGGCCTCCTCGCAATGACTTAGTTTTTGAGGAGATAGGATAAACAAAAAAATCGAGCCAAGCGTTAGCTTGGCTCTTTTTGTAATGGAAGTACTATGGAATTTACTTCATCTCCGACTATTTTTTTGATGTCTTCAGAGCTTAAAGTTTCACGCTCCAGCAACTGCTTAACTATTTCTTGATGCAATTCCCTGTTGTCGTTATCGCTGAGCAACCGGCGAGCAGTATTTTCCGCCTCTGATATCAATCTTTTTTCTTCGGCTTCTACCTGGGCAAGCAATGCTTGTGAAAAACCATCTCCACTGCCAAACGATCGGCCTTTCTGAAGATCTGTCTTTTCTCGCGGGTCCGAAATCGGCCCGAGAGAAGACATTCCCCAGCGTCTTACCATCTTGCGTGCGAGATTGTTAGCAATCTCGAGATCGTTCTCGGCCCCAGAAGTTCTGATATTCAAAAAAAGCTCTTCGGCAATTCTACCACCCATCGCCACAACCATATCGGCCCAAGCTCGCTCCTCAAGTTTTACTCTAACATCGTCAAAGGGAAGATTGTACAATGCGCCTCCCGTAAAGCCCCTTGAAATGATCGTTACTTTCTCGACGGGTTCGGCATCTTGTAAAAGCACCGAAAGTAGGGCGTGGCCTGCCTCATGATTAGCACTGATTTCGAGAGACCTTGGAGAGCAAACTTTCGAAGTTCTTCGAAGTCCGAGGAGGATCTTATCCTTGGCTTCCCAAAAATCCTGTCGGGTTACATCTTTTTGCTCAGGATCTCTTGCCGCAATGATCGCCGCTTCGTTTACCATGTTCTCAATATCAGCGCCAACCATTCCCGGCGTGCCGCGGGCGAGATCGTTCAAATCAACATCCGGAGCGATCGGCACGGACTTTAGTCTGATGTGCACATCGAACGTTTCCTCTCTTCCCGCAACATCGGGTTTGTCAACAACAATGCGTCTTGTAAATCTCCCCGGGCGAAGCAGAGCTTCGTCAAGGATGTCGGGCCTGTTTGTGGCGGCCAAGACCACAATGCCTTGTTCTTTATCAAATCCGTCCATTTCCACAAGGATTGCGTCTAACGTCTGCGCATATTCACGCTCGCCGCCGATCTGGACAGAAGATCTCTGTCCACCGACAGCGTCAAGTTCATCTATGAACAAAACGCATTTGCCGCACTTTTTTCCTGCCGCGAAAAAATCACGAACGCGGCTCGCGCCGACACCAACGAACTTCTCAACGAAGTCAGAACCGTTGATGGAAAGAAAGGGTACGCCAGCTTCTCCCGCGACAGCTCTAGCTGAAAGTGTTTTTCCGACTCCCGTCGGGCCGATAAGAAGCGCCCCTCTCGGAATACTAGCCCCGAGCCGACCGAAATGTTCAGGGTTCTTGATGAAATTGACGATTTCCCTAAGTTCTTCCTTCGCTTCATCGATACCGGCAACATCGTCGAATTTAACTTTCGGCCCGCTGCGTTCGTATTCTTTTCCAACCGTTTTGTTTTTCCGACCGCTATCACTGCCAGGTCCCACCAGAAGGAAAAAAGACCAACCCATCAGCAAAGCAACGAAAAAGAAACCGGAAATCCCAAACCGTGCCATGTTTTTTGTGACTTCCCCAGCGGTTTGATCGTAATAGCCGACATCTCCGCCGACTTGCCGCAAACTCTCGATGTGCATCGCGATATTCGTATTGGGGTCGCCAAGGACTACCCTAAACTTTGTGCCGTCGGACAGCTTGCCGTACGCAACCCTGTCAAAAACGATGATGCTTTCTTTCGCTTCTCCGTTCTTGATGTGTTCGTGTAACTTGCCGTAAGTGATCTCAACTGCGCCTTCTTCTCTCGTCGTATCCGGAAATGTATAGTGCCATAAATTGGACCATGGCACGCCGAAGTAAGCGATGGCGAGGCACAAAGTCCACACGCCGATCGTCACACCACAGCGAATTTTTTTCGCCCTAGTTTTCGGGATCCAATTCTTGGGATTCCATTTTGATTTTTCGATCTTCGCTCTCCGTTTTTCGGGTATCCAATCCTTCGGATTCCATCTCATCAGAAATCTCCTATCAAACTACTGCTTGCAATATACCGCAGGAACATTACGGGGGCAAGAAACTCGCATTTGTTAGAATTATCAAAAGAGTATGAGCATTATTACCATCGTCCTCGGACTTCTGCCCGGCTTTGCATGGCTCTTTTTCTTTCTCCAGGAAGACGCGCACCAGGAACCGAAGCGACTGATTTTGAAGACCTTCCTTGCGGGAGCGGCGGGGGCGGCTTTCGCGCTTATTATCCAAATATTCCTCAATTCCACTTTCGGACTTCTTAAATTCCAAAGCTTCATTTTCCTTTCGTTTGTCATTCTCGCCTTCGTCGAAGAAGCGATCAAATTTCTCGCGGCATACTGGAGCATCCACAAAAATCCGGCGTTCGACGAACCGGTTGACGCGATGATCTATATGGTCGTTGCGGCCTTGGGCTTCGCCACGGTAGAAAATCTTGGCGCGGTAAGCGGAGGCGGAAGCGGCGGACAGCTCGCGCTTTTATCGAACGCGTTTACGACAAGCACCCTGCGCTTCGTCGGCGCCACACTGCTTCACGCCTTGACCTCGGCCTTGGTCGGCTACTTTTGGGCGATCGGCATAAGAAAATTCATGTCCAAAAAATACATACTCTATGGCTTGGCCTTTGCCACCCTCTTGCATGGATTTTTCAATTACCTTATAATAAGCTTCGAAGGCAGTGTGATATATTCGATCCTCTTCCTCATAGTTATCGCTTTCTTCGTCCTCGGAGATTTCGAGAAATTAAAAGGACGCATTATATGATGCCAATATGCAAATGTAATGCTAATCTGCAAATTGCGAATGAAGTCCATTAGCAATTCGCATTATTGGCATGAAATTCGTTGATTAGCATAATACCCATACAATGGATGACGAAAAATTCTTCGAAGAATTGGTAAAGGAAAAATCGTCGGCCGAGTCCGAATTCGGCGTCGGACTTGCTAAGGCCGAAGTTGCGCCCGCGGCAACCGCTACGCGCGCGATTCCCGTCCACAAGGCGGCAACCGCCCCGAAATATGAAGAGGGCGAGGCCGAGGGACAGCTTGCCATCGACGTTTACCAAACCCCGAGCGACATAATAATTGAATCCGCCATTGCCGGCGTGAAGCCGGAAGATATGGACATCACGGTGACCCACGACTCCGTGACGATCAAAGGCGAGCGAAGGCGCGCCGAGGAGTCGAGGGGCAGTGATTATTTTTACCAAGAGTGTTATTGGGGAAGATTTTCACGGGCGGTGATACTGCCGCAGGAAGTTGACCCGGAAAACGCGCAAGTAAGTTTCAGGAACGGCATCCTCACCATCGTGCTCCCGAAGATAAACAGGAAAAAGCAAAAAAAATTAAGAGTCAAAGTCGAGTAATGTAATGCTAATCTGCGAATTCATACTAATACTGCGAATGTCGCTGTAGCTCAATAATGCAAATATACGAATTAGTTTATTAGTATGTTGCGCTAAAGCGCCATTAGTATCATTCGCACGCATTAGTATATTGGTATTACGTTTATGAGAAGCTGTGCACTATGTAAAAAGGGCTCCAAGATGGGCGGCTCGCGCCGCCTGCTTCGCGGCCACTATAATCCGGTGAACTGGTCCAGAAAATATCCCAACATTCAGTGGGCCCGTGTTCAGGGCGAGCGCATGAAGATCTGTACGCAGTGCCTTAAAGGGCTTAGCAAGAAAAGCAAAACAAAAAAATAATGGCACGGTTCTCGCCGGAACAACCATTCGAAAACCGCCCGGACAGATTGTCCGAGGCGGAAGAAGCGCTTTATAAAATACTCGTTCCCGAGAACAAGCTCAAGGCGATCAAAATCGAAGATTTCGGAGACCTTTATGGAGAGGGAACAATTGCGGCGGATCGCGAAAAAGTTGCGGTATACGAAGCAAGATTTCGGAAAGAAGAGGAAGATCCCATTGAAGCTACGAGGAAACAGAGAAGGGAGCTTTTTGAAGCGATTACCAATTTTGGAATAGAGGAAGGTGGCTGGCTCGGAGCCGACACAACGGTAGTCCGACCATCGCGCTACGACGACATAATCGGAGGAGTGGACAGCGTAGTGGAATTTCCGCAAAGGAAAGGTGTGGTTGCGCTTAAAATCGACATCACAAAAAGCGACGATCTCGAGAAAAAATTCGCTTCCATAAAAGAGTCCATCGAAAACGGGTGGCTATCCCGCGTAAAATACTTTAATTCGCCGGACTTTCGCGGAGAACTGAAATTTGTCCCGGGGGTGGTCATTGGAGCAGACCACCGAACGATGACTGAGATAGTCGACTTGATTCTGAAATTCAAGAGAACCCGAACGGACATTCAGCGCCTCGCTGCTGCTGGCGAAAAAGCCAAAGTAAAAGAACGTGGACACGACCTGGAACAAATCGGCAAGCAAATCGCCCATCACCCGATGCAAATGAAAATAATTTTCGAGATCCGCGCGCAACTTGAAAATTTTCGTGATTACGCGGGAAAAGTTATCGTCGATGAGGCAAAGCGCAAAAAAGTCGTGAGTGCTTATACAAGAGTTTTAGAGATTATAGATAGTATCGAACGCGAGAAGTCGGAAACGGAGGAATGGTCAGACCTAGAAAAAGATTTCAAGGAAGCCGGCGAAGATATGGTCTGCCACGCGATAATCATGGAAGCGAATAAGATCGGTGGGCGCAAATCGTCGGAACTCGTCGAGTAAAGGAACGGGCCGTAGTATACTCGCCTCGCTGTAGCTCCGGCGAAGCGGGCCGGTAGTACCCCGACAGTAGAAATTGCGAATGCTTTCAGCTATTGTTAAATCGCAATTTCACTGCGGGGCAGGCGCATGCACTTGCCCGCCCACCTTTTCAACCAGGCCATCGGATAGTGGTAGTCCGTACCCTTGGGGTGGGTATAGCCCCGGTTCGATTCCGGGTGGCCTGACAAACAGAAAAAGGTGGGCGGGTGAAGGGTGCATGCCTACCCCGCACCGAGCTTCGCTCTGGTGCGTGGGTAGACCGGGTTCCCTGCCCGCCGGAGCCCACGCTTCGCCCGTGAATCGAGGCGAGTCGGCGCAGGCGGGGATTCCCGGCGGCCCGACGGACTACAACTTTCAATTTTTGAGAACCTGCATCGCACTGTTCCAGCAACAGTGCGTGCCTGCATCTCGGCGCCAAAACTTTTACTCCGTAAAAGACCAAGCTTTTGCCGCCTCCGATAGCTTCTCAAAAACTGAAAGTTTCCGTCTTGGTATTAGGAACGGGAATCGAGAACAACAAGCCCCGACCGAAGCCGGGGCTAATATCTATTTCTTTTTGTTTCGAAGCGAGCGCCTCAAAAAAGCAGTGGCTTCCTTAGCGTTGAGAGAATGGCCATTTGCAATTTCTTCGAAACCCTTTGTTTGTGCTTCGAGAACTTTCTCTGGAATACCAGTTAGTTCAGAAATGGATTTGAGCAAGCGTTTGTGCGTTTTCTCGTTGATTGGCCGCCAGTAACATTCACTGCCACGTATCTCTGAATTATCATCAAGAGTGAAAATAGGATTTCCAGCGCGCATGCCGCACTGCTTGCCAGGAAATTTTTCTTTGGCAGGATTCCATTCAATATACCCCCGAGGTAAATCATGCGACTCACGTGTTGCTACTCTGTTCTCCGAAAACAAAATCCAACCGCCACAATCGTCATATCCTACAAGCTTGGCTGTTCTTCCTCTTGCCGAACCTCCTTTTCGCAAATCCATCAAAATCCTTACTCGTGTTCCCTTGCGCAGAATAATGTTCATTTCCTCTCCTGTGTCTCAATGCGAAAGTTCTGGGATTATTATCTCGATAAATGATAGGTTTTGCAAGTTCTTGAGCCAGCAAGGAAAACGAAAAAGGCCGTGTGGCCTCTTTAGTAATCCCGCAGAGATCAATCCCGGCCATGAGCCAAGTGGGAAAGGTGTATCTACGGCATCCTGGACGAACCAGAGATCTGTAGCGGTCACTCTCCCTAGATTGATTGTTTGATCCGGAATCTCATGCGAGATTAATTTAATTATAGCACATTAGGAGGTTTTAGGTTATAGTTTTTAGGTTTTAGGGGATTGTTATCATTACTAAAACCTAACACCTCAAACCTTTTGAACCATGACATTAAGAAAGCGCCGGCAATTAATGTATGCCTTTACGGCCGTTTTTTTTGCGCTGGGGATAACTCTGGTCTTGTACGTCCAGGGCTGGCGGCTGGACTTTGAGCACTTGCGCTTCACCAAAGTTGGCGCGATCTTCATAAGAAGTTTTCCGGAAAACGCCCAAATATTTCTCGACGAAACGTCTGTAAAAAATAGATCCGGATTTTTTCAAAGCGGAACGCTTGTCGGCGATCTTTTTCCGAAAAATTACACCTTATCCCTTAAGGCCGACGGCTACAAGAACTGGCGCGGAAGCATCGGTGTCTCGCCTACCCTAGTTACCGAGGTAAAAAACGCCGTGCTCGTTCCGGAGCATGCGGAAATCGCCGCGACCAGTACCTCCAATTTTTGGATCTTGCCTGAAAACATTTTGCGCCAAAAAATTAACGGCGAACTTTTCTTGGGCGAACAAAAAATAGGGCGAGGCGAGGCGATCGCTTGGACCGAAGACGCAAGCCGGATACTTTTAAAGAACGAACGCGGCGAATATTTATGGTACTCGCCCGATAAAAACGTTTTGTTAAACGTTTCTGTCGCGCTTCGGGAGATGGGATTTTTATGGAACGCGAAAGTCGCGGTTGATCAATATGACAGAAGGCATCTGATCGTCGGTGGTCCGAGAGAGATATATCTTTTCGATACGGAAAGAGTGAGCGCTACCCGTATCGCCCAAGCCGGAAATTTTCAGTTCGGTGATGGAGTAGCCACGTCGCGGTCGTATATCGCTTGGTCAAAATGGAATGAACGGACCGATGCTTCGACTTTAACCGTTTACGACAAGTCGCTTGAAAGAATACAAAAAGAATCTCCCGCTCTCGAAGGGCGGAGCTTAAACCTTGTTTGGCTGGATGACAACTCGCTTATGGCCCTGCAGGAAAATGGTGTCCTGTATCTCTTTGATCGCAAGGATGGGTCATTGCGCAAGTTTGCCGATGAAGTGAGAGTTTTCGTTCCTTCGGGCGACGGAGCGTCTATCGCCGCAATCAAGAACGATTCGCTCGAAATGTCCGCGCTCGACGGAAAAAATTACTATCGTTTCAATTTGCCGAATATCGGCGAAGTTCGTGATGTGATTTGGTATAAGGACATGAGCCACCTTTTTCTGGTCTACGCGGATAAAACAACCTTCCTTGACCTGAACGACAATCCCCTTTTGAATGTCATCGAGGCGGCGGATTCCGGCAACGTAAAATACGGCACCGCGAAAAATTCGCTTTATTTCTTGAGCGGCTCGGAGCTTTTCTCTCTCAAATTCCCTGATTAAACACCTCTCTCTAAACAAAAAGCGCGCAAAACGGCAATCACAGATGCCAGATTATCCCATTCTACCATTCGCGCGAATGGTTCCATGAGATATAAGAAAGAAAAATTAGTCCGAAAAGCAGGGATGCAAACTAACTAAAGCAAACCTATAATTCTGCTCGCGGCCGGTTTTTGAGAAGCGGCAAGTCGATAATGCACTTCAAATCCTTTCTGATCTTTTTCGACAATATCGGCGCCCAACAAAACTCCTAGATGCTTTGATGTCGCTTTGAATGAGGATCTAATTTCACGGGCAATTTCCCCTACCGAAGTGTCGCCATTCTTTTTAAGATAGCTCAAAATCGCCAACCTCCGCCGATTAGCCAACGCTTTCAAAGTTTTTTCAATATCTCGCATATTATGACTATAGCAAACATCCTAGCACATATTTTCGTTTCATTCCACCATTCGAGCGAATGGTTCCATACAACAACTCGCCAATATAGCGAAAGTTACCGTGCAAGATCGCACAGCACTGCAATTAATCTGTTTTTTGCTTGTATCTTGATTTCAAATTTTTATACAACTCCTTAATTTCGTCTCGCAGGATCGCCGCGAGTTCGAAATCTAACATCCTTGCCGATTCTTTCATTTCACGCTCTTTTTCCGCTATCAGTTTTTTGAGAGCGGTTTCCGATTTTGGCACCGGTTTCATTTCGAGTTTCAAAAGTTCATCCACGTCCGGCAAAATGCTCGATATTTTCTTGACGATCGTCTTCGGCGTGATGCCGTGCTTCGCGTTGTATTCGATCTGAAGCGCGCGTCGGCGTTCGGTTTCGCCCGTCGCGCGGCGGATCGAACCCGTGATCTGGTCCGCGTAGATCAAAACCTCGCCGGCAACGTTACGCGCCGCGCGGCCGATGGTCTGGATGAGTGACGTCTCACTGCGCAGAAATCCTTCTTTATCAGCATCGAGGATCGCGACAAGGGAAACCTCCGGTAAATCGAGGCCTTCCCGCAAAAGATTCACGCCAACGAGGACATCGAATTTCCCTTTACGAAGGTCGGTGAGAATCCTTATGCGCTCCAGAGTTTTAACGTCACTGTGGAGATATTCCACTTTAATGTCATTCCGAGCACTAGCGAGGAATCTTTCGGGATTGCCACGTCGCTTCGCTCCTCGCAATGACTGCGCCCGCATCCGTCCGTACTCGCGGAGATACGCCGCCAAATCCTCCGCCATCTTTTTCGTCAAAGTCGTGACCAATATCCTTTCCTTTCTTTTCACTCTTTCCTCTATGCGCGGGATAAGGTCCTCGATCTGGCCTCTTGCGGGCCTCATCGTTATCTTCGGATCGACAAGCCCGGTCGGACGGATGATCTGCTCGACGATCTGCGAACTGATTTTTTTCTCATAAGGACTGGGTGTTGCCGACGTATATATAACCTTTCCGATCTTTTTCGAAAATTCCTCGAACTTAAGCGGCCGGTTGTCGATCGCGGAGGGCAAGCGGAAGCCATATTCGATGAGAGTTTCTTTGCGCGACCTGTCCCCCGCATACATGCCCTGGATCTGCGGCACGGTCATGTGCGATTCATCAATTATCGTCAGAAAGTCGGCTCTTTCTGACGACGCTGATTTTCGCTGATTAGAACGCTGATTTACGCCGATACTACCGGGAAAATAATCCAACAATGTGTCGGGTGGTTCGCCGGGGGTGCGCCCGGAAAGATGCCGCGAGTAATTCTCGATGCCGTGGCAATAGCCAACTTCGCGCATCATCGCGATGTCGAACTTCGTCCTGCGCTCAAGCCGCTCTGCTTCAAGGAACTTCTTGTTCTTTTCGAAAAATTTGAGGCGCTCTTTAAGTTCTTCCTTGATGGCGATTATCGCGTGTTCGCGGGCGGCCGGAGGCGTAATGAAATGCTTTGCCGGCGCGATGTAGATCTCGGGCAATGTCGGGGTTTTGCCCGGCATGAATCCACGCACGGGATCAACTTCATAAATCCTCGCGATGTGGCCTCCCTTTATTTCGAAATTGTAGATAACTTCCCTGTCCGGCGGCATGATTTCCCAATTGTCGCCGCGCAGACGGTACGTGCCGCGCTTTAAATCGGCATTAGTACGCGAAAATTGGAGCTCGACGAGTTTGCGGGCAAAAGTTTTTCGGTCTACTCGGCTACCGACCTTAAAATGAAAAATATTCTCGGCGTAAACCTCTGGCGCGCCGAGGCCATAGATGCAGGAAACGGAAGCAACAATGATGACGTCTTTGCGCGTTAAAAGCGCGGTCGTCGCCGCGTGGCGAAGCTTATCGATTTCGTCGTTGATCAGCGCTTCCTTGTCGATGTACGTATCCGATGTCGGAATGTAGGCCTCTGGCTGGTAGTAGTCGTAGTAGGAAACAAAATAATTCACGGAATTGTTTGGAAAAAGTTCGCGGAATTCATTGCAAAGCTGTGCCGCCAAGGTTTTGTTGTGCGCGATAACCAAGGTCGGCTTTTGCCACTGCTCGATGACGTTCGCGACGGTGAATGTCTTTCCAGAACCCGTCACGCCCAAAAGCGTCTGGTGCCCATATCCTTTTTCCAAACCCGAAACAAGCGACTTAATCGCCGCGGGTTGGTCTCCGGACGGTTTATCCTTTGAAATTATTTGAAATTTATTTGTCATAACGCGTGAAATCCCCCGCGGCTCGCCACCATAGGGGTATGTAATCAGAGTTTAAATTAAAAATACAAAAAAGAAAAGCGCGCTACGGGTTAGGCAGCGCGCGAAACGCACAAGCTAAATAGAAGATTCGACGGAGGAAAACTCAGAGTACCGCGATACGCGAGGAGCGTCATTGTTCGTTGCTTCAAAGGTTGAGGCGATGCCTTCGACAAATTGCTCTATTGCATAGTGGCCTTCACCATGACGGTAAACTGTGACATTGTTGTCGACGACCGTCACAACATACCACAGACTCCCGCAGCAAATTGAGCGCATCACTTCTTGGGCCCAACAAGCGCCCGCAACCTTGGCCTCTACTCTGGCAACTTTCCAGACGCCGCCAATACCCTCGTGTGAATTCCCCAAGGCGATCCAAATCCCAAAGTCTTCTCTCGCTAAAGACGCTAGGGTCGAAAGGATATTCCCAAGCGCAGAAAGATCCTGCGTAACTCGTGGTTTGTCCGAATATGGAATCCAGATCGGTTGTACGGCCCACAGCCATGGAAAGTCGTTGTCAATCAGCCTGCGCGTCTGAGATACATGACGCTCACGCTCATCGACTATTTCTTCTGCCATTCCCTTCTTGCGAAAGAGTCCCATTGTTCTTACCTCCTGAGGCGTCCGCCTCTTTGATTTCATCCGAAATCCGGATGCTGACATAATACTAGCATAAAATTTTATGTGTGTCAAGGGAACTTACAAAAGATTGCTCAATGGACAATTTTTGTGCTCATGCCTTCGCGCGGTGCAATATTTCCTTCCATAATCAATGAGCAAATAAGTAAATTTAAACCATTCCTTCTTTGGCACAATTTGCATTAAATCGCGTTCGATTTTCACGGGATCATTTTCGCGCGTGAGGCCTAAAAGGCGTGAAAGACGGCGGACGTGAGTGTCCACGGCAATCCCCTCCACGACTCCATAAGCATTGCCCAAAATTACGTTCGCGGATTTGCGGCCGACGCCGGGAATTGTGAGCATCTCCGCCATCGTGCGCGGCAATTTCTCGCCGAAACGGTTTTTTACTACTTTCGCGGCCGTCAAAATACTCTTCGCCTTATTGCGATAAAATCCGGTTGATTTTATGTCTTGTTCGAACTCGCTCTGACGGGCGCGGACATAGTCATCCAGTTTCCGATATTTTTTGAACAATTTTTCCGTAACCTCGTTCACTTTTTTGTCCGTGCACTGGGCGGAGAGAACCACGGCAACGTAAAGTTCCCAGTTATTAGAATAATTGAGCGCGATCTTCGTTTTCGGAAAAAGTTTTTTGAGCTCGGCGATAATTTTTCGCGCGCGTTTTTTAAGACGCAGCAAAAGCAAATTTGTAGCTTCAACCATAAGGAAATTATCGCTGTTCGATTTTTAATTGGCAAACATTTGCAAGAAAAGCATAATTCGCCTATACTGGACTTAGCTCAACGAAAACGGAGTGCGACGCGATGCGGAAAACAACAGCGCTTGCAACGACCTTTCTCCTGTTCTTTGCGTGGCTTTCGCCCCACAAACTCTCGGCGCAAGAAACTCAACCAGATGCTCTCGAAATTTATGTCGAACAGGTAAGGGTAGACGTCCACGTCCTTCACAAAGGAAAACCCGTACCAGGACTCACAAAAAACGATTTTGAAGTTTGTGAAGACGGCGTCCCGCAGGAAATAAAATCTGTTTTGGACAATTATCCGTTGTCAATTGCCGTGGTCGTCGACCAAAGCGGCAGCACTAAACGCGTATTTGAGGACGCCCGAAACGCTTCTCGAAGCATTCTTGATCTGCTTTCGGCCGAGGACGAAGTCGCCGTTGTCGGATTTGACCACACCGCGAGAACCATATACCCGCTCACGGCAAAGATGGAAGCGGGAAATCAGAAAAATTCATTGGAGGCGACGCTCCGAAGGATGGAAAACACCGAAGGCGGCACGAGCCTTAATGCTGGCATTACTTTGGCAATAAACGTACTTCGCGACGTCCGTGGTCACAAAAGAAAAGTTATCATTCTCATCTCCGACAACGAAGACGGGTATGTCTTGATGCAAAATGACGGCACGGCGAAAGAGATTAACATTACGAACGCGGAAGCGAAGCGGACTACAAAACTCGCAGTAGAAAGCGAAGTGTCCGTTTATAATGTGAGAATCGGAAAAAATAGGTACGAAAATAATAACGCCCCAGCGCCGCCAGGAATGCGCTTCGTAAGGAGGTTGGCTCAAGAAACGGGTGGCCAAATAATCGATGCGCGAGGCAAAAAAGATCCTTCTCCTTCTCTCCTGCAAATCCTATTCCGGCTGAAAAATACTTATTCCATTTTTTACGCTCCGGTGGATCTTGAAAAAATCGGCTTGCGCAAGATAAGGGTTGAGCTCAAGCACAATCCGAGGTCGAAATGGCCTCCCTTCCAGAAAAAATATGAACTGATTTCCCGAAAGGAATACTTCTTCAAAAAGTGAATAACCGCGCTCTGGAGAGCGCGGTTTTTTGTTATCATGACAAGATGAACAAAAGCTTAAATCAAAAATTTTTTAATCGTCCGGCGCTTAAAATTGCCAAAGAACTTCTTGGGAAATTTTTGGTGCGCCGCCGTCCGCGTAAGTCAGCGTCCAGTCAGCGTAAGTCCGCGAGCCGCGTAGCGGCTATCATGATTACGGAAACCGAGGCATATATCGGTCCGCACGACTTGGCCTCGCACGCCTCGCGCGGCAGAACACCGCGGACGGAGGTGATGTTCGGCGAGGCAGGGCGGTTTTACGTTTATTTCACTTATGGAATGCACTGGATGCTGAACGTAGTGACCGATAAAAAGGATTACCCTTCGGCGGTCCTTATTCGCGCGGGCGTCGCGCAAAGTCAGATATCAGATGTCAGAGGTCAGAGGTCAATCAGCGGCCCGGCGAAACTGACCAAGTTTCTAAAAATCGGCAAGCGTTTCAACGGCAAAATCGCCAGCCGCCAAACAGGTTTATGGTTCGAAGATCGGGACATGAAAATAAAATCCTCGCAAATCAAGCGCGGACCAAGAATCGGGGTGGATTATGCAAAAGAGTGGGCGAAGAAAAAATATAACTTTAGATTTGACATAAAAAATTAAATATGTTAGTATACAACCAGCTTGTAATCACTTTTGAGGGAGAAAAAATTGAAGAAAAAACTGCCTGTGCTTGCGCTCGCTTTATTCTGCGCTCTTTCTGCGGCAACCGCATCAGGGGCGGAAAATGAACCCTTTCCGGCACCGAACTTCGCATTAAAGGATTTCAGGACTGGAAAAGTCGTTAATCTGGGTGATTTTCGCGGGAAACCCGTCGTAATCAATTTCTGCTATGCTGGATGCCCGCCATGTCGCTGGGAAGCTCCATCTCTGCGCAAGCTCGCGAAAAAACATCCGGAAATTGTCGTTCTCGCGATCAGCAGTTCGCACCTTGACGACAATGGCGCATTTGCAGCTTTTGTCAGTAAATATCGATGGGATTTTCCAGTACTACTTGACGATGACCTCATCGAAAAAACATCCGAGGAGTGGGGCAAGTATTCTGTGGGAAAAACGACCAACGCCTTTGACGAGGGCATGGCCTATCCAACGACTTTCCTGATCAACAGAGATGGGATGGTTGTGGGGAAAATCGTAAACTACATCGACTGGGAAACTCTCGAAATGAAAGACGTGGTCAAGCATCTCCTCAATGGAAAGCTGATTTGGTACTACAGATATCTCCGCCGCAAGAAATGAATCTCATTACATGCGCCGCGCTTTTGCGTGGCGCATTTCTTTTGCCAATCAAAAACTGCCCAAGAGGGCAGTTTTTGATTTTGTTCCGCAAGAAATTGTTATTCTCCGGTAACGAAAGATGACTCACTCGACATCGCACTGTTGCCGGAAGCATCCGCGGACGAAACAACGTAGTAGTACATGCTCGAAGCCATGAGGCCGGAGAGCATCAAGTCATGGCTCAAAACCAAACTCGATGACTCAACGCTCGGTGTGCTCGATGTCGCAACTACCGGAGTCGATGTGCTGTACCAAACCTTGTCAAAGAAGAAAACTACTTGAAGGTTATTTCAACTAATTTATTCAATATAGCAAACCAAAAAGCACCCGTGGGGATAGCCATGAACCCAGGCCTTAGTTGCCAGCTAAATACCAGCAGGGCAAATATGCCCTAACACGGCTGTCGGAAATGCTGTAAATCTTCTCCCGCCCCTTCCTTACCGCTTCCGTAACGTTGTGCTTCTTCAGAATCGCGAGCTGATGAGAAGTGCGGGACATGGAAAATCCCAGTTTCCTCGCAATTTCCCTCACGGTCGAGCCCGCGGGATTAGACCTTAAATAAGCAATAATTTTGAGGCGGGTGGGGCTGCACACGGCAAAACACGCTTCGTGGCGCTTTTGGATATCATTGAAATTTTTATGCATTTTCGTGATTTATGTATTTTATAAATTTTATATCAATCCATCAATACTCCACAATGGCTTGCGGGCCGATTTGACAAAAACCTTGTTTTCTGCTATACTTTATGCTAGTAAGTTGCAGTGCTTCAATTCAGCTAAGGAGGTGAGAAATGCAAGTCCACAATTTCACGGACGAGCAGATGTCAAAGTTCATCGACGCCGTCGGAGGCGCTCCCAAAACCGAGATCGCTGGTGGCCAGTTTACCACCGAAGATCTGCGGAAGTTGGTGGAATCGGTCAACGGCCTGAACGATTGGCCGAAAACCACGGACGACCCACGGGTGAACTATGCCATTGATTGCGTCGTGGACGACACGGGAGATGAAGACGAAGCCGGCTACGACGAAAAACTGTACACCGAAGAAGTTGCAGCGTTCGCCACCCTCAACTGCACTTAGTCGGCGACAGTAAGAGCATCACCAAGGGCCCAACCGCAAGGTTGGGTCCTCTTCTTATTTTTTACTCCCCTGCCCTAGCTTTTTCCACGCAACTTACAAGTTCCGGCGTTTGCGTCCAGCCACATGCGCCATCCGCTTGACGCTCACAGGTGGCATCGCGGTAGCAAATATACTCCGGTCTCCATAGACAAATCGAAAACTGCGGCGTGTCCTTGTCCGCGCAAATCTCGCCGCTACAGCCGGTAGGCCGACACACTCCCTCCGGCGGGCGTTTCCTTCCCCTGCCCGGTTCGTATGGAATACTGATCACTTTTTCGAGATTAAATTTTATCGGCACGCGGAGTTCGTCCACATACTCCGGTAACCCGGAAGGATTATCTTTCTCTAAAACCAAAGTTCCCGCTGCAAACTGCGGCGTCTTAAACTCAACCGTTGCCCGAAAAGGTACGAAATCCTCCGTCATCCAGCTTGCCCCGCTATCGGCGGGGTCAACTTGCGCCTGCGCAACTCCAACTCCAAGCTCCCTGCCATCGCCGTCCAAGACACGCACAGGGAATGACGCCTCGAAAAACCAATACCCGCGCGCTTCACCCTCAACGACAAGCGGACTCGCAATAACCGTGTTCGGACGCGGTGAGTTAAGCCGGATGAGGTCCGTCTTTTCAAGTTCGTTACCGATATTTTCCATAAAATTTTCACCGCCGGGAACACGGCATTGCCTCGGATAAGATTCCGCGACCGGATATCCGGCCGCTATGCAATCTTCAAAGCTTCTTATTGAGGCCTCGCTACCGCGTAAATTTTGCCAATAAAAAATACTGCCCCAAACTGCGACCATTGCGATAATGGCTACAACAAAGATCAAAACTTTTCTCATATCGAGTATGTTATTATGTTAATAACGTTTATGAAATCACTTTTTGGCGGCATTATTGGCGGCATTATAACCATTCTAATAGTAAGTGTGGGGGTTTTATATTTTTACTCATCCAGCAATAAATCTCTGCAGCAGCCCTCAGTATCCGACCTACAGACTCAATCTCAGATTACGGCGGAAACATGGTGGGTGGCAAGTTTGATAAATAATTTTTCGAAAGAAACCGCAGTTTCGGCCGAACTAAAGTACATGATAGAGGATAAGTTCGGAAAGACTTTGGCGGGGCAAATATATTCTTCGCCGGTTTGGGGTGCGGATGCAGAAAAAATTCTCAAAGAAGCAGTTCTGGCAATATTCCCAACGGCGCAGGCAAGCGATGCTTTCGGAGTTATAACAAAACATCTCGGTTTATCTTGGAATTTCTATTGGAGTTATGAAGACAAGGCGGCCGTGGTCGCGGAATTTAACAGATTGAAGGCAATCCAGCTGTATCCTGCCAGCGACGGATACACATTTACCATCAGAATTTCCACATCGAAATTTTATGGCAAAGAAATTGCCGGATTTATAGCACCTGACGGGACAATCAGCGATGTCGTAGAGAAGGAATTCGTCAAGGGTCCTCCTCCTAGCTAAACGCATTCGACATGTATTAGGAGAACGACATCCTTGTTGGCAGAACCCTCACACCGGGCAGGTCTTTCGCAAAAATTTCGATGCCAAAACCGGGCGGCAGCTTAAGCGGCATCCCGGTCGTGTTGATGGATTCAACAATATCCTGCGACGGAGAAAGAAAACCCGGCAGAAAACCGCGCAAATTTTGCCAATAAAAAATACCTGCCCATGTGGCAAATACAATGACGATAATTATGACCGATGACAAGGCAATCTTTTTTACAGGCATAAAATAATTGTAAAACAAAAAGCGGCTTGATGTTATCGCGCCGCTATAATTGCAAACTAGACTGGATGATATGACACGTCTACTAACTTAGTAAGAAGTTCGTTAATGCGTTTTCTGAGTCCTTTCGAATGTTCGCCATCCTGTCTCATCGATCTTATGACGATAGCCAAAAACTCATTGGTAGCTTCAGTGAGCTCAACAAGCTCTCGATCTTCTTGATAGCCGCTCGTCTTTTGGAGCGCTTCTCCGGCCGAATTGAAAACTTGCAGCAACGCAAGATCAGTAAGGCCATTTTTGTCGAGATCGCCGAGAACAGCCGTCAACAGATTGAGATACTGCGACCTAAGCGCAAAAAGCCCGTTTCCGCCTATTGCCATATCTTCCTCCATAAACACATTGCGCAATTTCCTGACTAGATGATAGCACAAAGCACGCATTAAAGTCAAATAGCGCCTTCTTTCTTCAAAATCGCCACCTTCTTTCTCGTCCCGCTCGCATAACCACCCACACTGCCATCCGAGCGAATAACCCTGTGGCACGGAACTTTCGGATCACGATTTTTGTTCAAAACATTGCCCACGGCGCGGTAGGCGCGCGGAGAGCCCGCCCGCCGCGCGACCTCCTTGTACGTCAAAACCTTGCCGCGCGGGATGCGGCGGACAACGTTATATACTTTTTGCTTGAAACTTTTCATTATTTCAGCGTTTATCAGCGCCGGGCGGCAATCGTAGCCGGCACTATTTTATTACCAAAACGTAGAGCCGCCCGTATCAGCGTTAATCAGCATCTATGCTGGGTGTTGAGTAAATTATCTCAAATACTTATCATTAAAAATAGCAAATCAAAAAGGAGCGTATATGCTCGCAGAAGCCACGCTGTTTCTTGCGCTTGCAGGAACGCCGGCTCCGCACGTAAAACCACCGCCCGTTCCCCAATATCGCATCAACTATGTAAAAAAACAGCTCCTCAAAAAGGGGCTCACCCAAGACGAAGTTGATATCCTCTTTAATGATAAACGCCTGCTCACCCGGATGGAGCCGACGATCGCTTCTCCTGATTGCGCACCTGTCACATGGGAAGAACTCGAAACGAACATGATGTCGGATGAATCCATCCTTCGCGGGAAGGAATTTCTCGAAAATAACAGCGTTGCTCTGAGAAAGGCGGAGACGGAACGCTGCGTTGCTCCTCAATACATCGTCGCCGTAATCCGGATAGAAACCGATCTCGGCAAATGTTTGGGGAACTTCTCCGCCTTCAATGTTCTCTATCATAACTTGGTCTGGATACGCTGGCGAAGCCAGGCAAGTAATCTCGTTGCGCTCGCCGTCTATTGCAAAGAAATTGGACGGAGGGATTGTCTCGAGGTTCCCGGATCTTCTGCCGGCGCAATAGGATTGTCGCAATTCATGCCAATCTCCCTGCGCTTCGCCGAAGACGGCGACGGCGACGGCGACGGTATCAAAGATCTCTTCAACAGGGCAGACGCGATCATGAGCACAGCTAATTTCCTGAAGAAACACGGCTGGAGAAGAAACAAAGAAATGTCTCTGCGTAGCTATTATGGCACAGGCGGCAGCTATGTCCGCATAACGTTGAAGTACGCAAAAAAACTGAAAGAAAAATAACCGCACTCTTCTGAGCGCGGTTTTTTGTTATCTTCCGCAAGTATCCCGTGGCCTGCTCGCCTCGCTTGGGTTCCGGCAAAGCGGGCGGCAGGGATAGAGTGTTATACATAGACTAAACCACCCCGCACTTAAGTGCGGGGGCTTCTTTGTTGGGTCGACTGAAAGT
>ERZ1292629.123-Hain-H43-01um-R1-123-length-77399-cov-11_pt1 | contig 77399 bp, 70 predicted proteins | sample MGYA00564399_ERZ1292629 | MGnify/ENA primary metagenome ERZ1292629 (study PRJEB36523, sample SAMEA6512636) | groundwater metagenome | collected 2019-01-08 | study: AquaDiva: Metagenomics assemblies of 32 groundwater samples
AATCTCATCTGTGAGTGCGGGATGAGTTGTGTCTTTACTGTATGCAAAAACAAAAAATGGGGATAAATAAAATATCCCTAAAATAATACTAGTGAGAAATACTATATATCTCTTATTTTCCATCTACTGCCTATCTTTATAATATCTATTACCGCAACAGATTCCCCTAATTCATTACCACTGGTAAAAAAGACCTGACTTTCATTTTGAGATCTATATCTTTTCGCATTCTCTAAATCCCCCACCATCGCATCCAATAAGTTCCTTTCTTTTATTTTAGACAAATCCTCTCGCCATTTTTCCTGATCGTCAATCAGAAAATATTTAGCGGCGAGGTCGGTGTCGCCGTTTTTAAGAGCGGTGATGAACAACTGGAGTGTCTCTTCGGGCGTGGCGCCGCCGTAGGTGTCGTTTTTGTATTTGTTTTCCCAGTCCTTAATAAAATTCTCCGCTCGGCGCGCTTCGCGCGCCCCTGGGCTGAGCGGCCCGTACTGCCACAAATAAAAAAGCAGCCCCGCCCCGGCCGCCACAAAAAACACAACTAACCAAACCCTTCCAATTATTTTGGAAAAACGAGTCGCCATATATATTTATTCTATCATCTAACTTACGAATAACCTACGAACTAACCTATTAGCAAATATTTAATGTTTTCCACACCCCTTTCCTCAACACCCTCTTTGATACTGATAAATATCCACACCCTCCCTCCTCTCTACTATACTTTAAAGTATAGTAGAGAGGTTATAGATTAACAAAAAAACAAAAACAATAAGGCGATGCGGCAAGGTTATTTGCTTTTCAGACCAGAAAGTAAATTAAACAACAAGAAATGTAGGGGGTATTTTCTTTTAACCCACTCAAAAGAATAAGGAATGGCTTTGTTAGCTTTTTCTTTGCCACCAAATCTTTTAGCCACGACTGTCTCAAACTTCTTAATTGCATTTTCATAACCGCCGAAACCAGAAATAAGCCAACGGTGCACGCTGGCGATAGTGGCATGACTGGTTTTAAGTTCAACCGAAATCTCATCATAACCTTTCCCAGTCAATAAATATTGGGCTATGAGAAGACGGCGGGCAAGCATAACTGATTCAGTTTCACTTAGTAAATCCTTGAAAAAATTTCTGACTTCTTCCCTGCTTTTTAATTCAGCAATACTGGTCCACAAAAGATCCAGATATTTCATGCGAATCTTAGGGTCAAGTTTTCTTGGATTAGTCCTAGGCATATACAGTATTCTACCATACTTTAAAGTATGAAAGAAAAATAACCTACTGCTAGAAGCCCGTAGCTTAGCGGCCGAGACCAGAGAGAACAATATTAACGGTTTTGAGAATTATGCCGATGTCAAAAACCAACGAACGGTTTTTTAGATAATAAAAATCATAGGATAGTTTTTCTTTGGTATCTTCCACCGAGGAACCGTAAGTATAATTTATTTGAGCCCAGCCGGTTAAACCCGGTTTAACCAAATACCTTTTTTCGTAGAAGAGAATTTCTTTAATCAAGAGTTCGTGAAACTCCGGGCGCTCGGCGCGCGGCCCCACGAAAGACATTTCCCCTTTTATTATATTTATCAGTTGCGGCAGTTCGTCCAATCGTGTTTTTCTTAAAAATCGGCCGCCCTTAGTAATGCGATTATCATCTTGAACAGTCCATTGCGCGCCTGTGGCCTCGGCATCGGTGCGCATGGTTCTAAATTTTATTAAAGTAAATAACTTGCCTCTATGGCCTATTCTTACTTGTTTATAAAATATCGGGCCCCGACCCTCCAGTTTGATAATGATCGCTATAGCAACGCCTAAAACTATTGCTAAGGGAAAGAAAACTAAACTGGCTATAAAATCTACAACCCTTTTGACAAACTCATAGCCCAATCTTCGGCCCGAAGAAAAGTTGTTCAAAAACCATAAATTATTCACTCCGTTAATATCAACTTTTCTCCAAACCCTTTCATTAAACTTAGTCAGGTTGGTGATTTCAATCCGGCCGACAAAGTCGGACAACGAAGTAACTAAAACATCTTTGTTAAAAAATTTATCATCAATGATAAAGGCCTTGACTTTATTGTTCTGCACCAAATCAGAAATATTTATTTTTTTAGACGGACTTAAAAACTCCGGCCAAAATTTATTGGGTCCTTCGTTGGCTGGCTTAGATCCCGCGAAAAATATCACCTTATAACCAACTTGCGGGTTTTGGTTTAATTTTAAGGCCAACCGAAAATCGCGATCATCGTCGGACATCACTACGGTGCTAACCAAAAACTTACTTTTAAGAACACTGTTAACTTGCCCACGCCACAGCAAAAATAGAAAAGAAAATATGGCAAAGTAGATAAACAGGTTTGTCTTGGGCGCTATTTCAGTTAAACTGGCAAAATAAAAGAACAGCACCGCCGCAAAAAAATTGATCACCAAGGATCTGGCTAAACTACTATAAAATTCTAAAGTATTCTTGGCCGAAGTTATTTCGTAAAGATTATGAATATAAAAAATCACCAGCCAAGCGAATATCAAAGGCGTGAACACCTTAACATGCAAAAAGAAAAGTTGAGAAGTGGTAAAATTAGTATGCGCCGGATCAATGTTGCTGTACCTAAGATAAACTGTCAAAAACAACGACAAATATATAATCACTATGTCCCCCAGCAAAAGCACTAATTTTTTGGAATTAGAATTCATACAGAAAATATTAGACCAGATAAAATTTTTTTAGTTCTTTAATACCCTCTTCCAATTTTATAGATGGTTGCCAACCCAATAATTTTTTGGCCAAGGAAATATCAGCCAAAGTTCTTTTGGGTTCTATCCTGGGCTCAATAAATTTTACAGCCCCGCCGATGAGTTTAGCCACCTGGTTAACGCTGTGATCCTGGCCGCCGCCGATGTTTATAACCTCGCCGTGGCCAACTTGTCTTGATTGTGAAGCCAACAGATTGGCTCTGACCACATCATAAACATGGGTGAAATCCCGCGACTGTTGGCCATCACCGGTGATAGTTAACGGCTCACCGACTTTTTTTTGGGTTAAAAATTTTCCGATGACTAAAGGATAAGAACCCATAGTGCCCAGCCGCGGTCCATAAACATTGAAATATCTTAAAGATATGGTTTCTAGCCCATAGATTTTTGAAAATAAACCGCAATAGAGCTCGCCGATATATTTTTGAAGACCGTACGGGCTTAAGGGACTCGCCAAGAAACTTTCTTTAAGAGGAAAAACTTTCTGATTACCATAAGCCGAAGAAGAGGCCGAATAAATAACCCGCTTCACTTTAGCGTCGCGCGCGGCTATTAAAACATTCAGCGTGCCGTTAACATTAACTTCGTTGGTGAGATTCGGGTTTTCTATTGAAACCTGGACTCTCGGCAGGGCCGCCAAATGAAAAACAAATTTCGCTCCCTGGAATATGGGTTTTATTTTTTTAAGTTGGGTTATATCGGCTTTGTGAAATATGGCGGCGATGTTTATGTTCTTTTTTTCTCCGGTCGCGAGGTTATCAATTACATGAACTTCAAAATTTCTTTTTATAAGTTCATCAACCAAATTAGACCCGATAAAACCGGCGCCGCCGGTGACTATTATCTTGATTTTATTATTCATTTTGTTCTTCATAAATCATCTATTATATAACCAAAATTACAGGCAAAAGTAACCCCCTCGCTCTGTGTCAGAGTAAGGGGGTTAGTTATGCTTTAACAAGTATAACGGACTATTTCTGCAACGCTTTAATCTGATCTTGAATGGCTTTTATCTGGGCTTCAATTTGTTTTGTTAAATTATCTGTTGATGTAGTCGGTGTAGGAGTGGGCGGGGCCACTGGAACTGTCGGAGCCGTTAACACCCCTATTTGATCCCGAATAGCTTTTATCTGGGCTTCTATTTGCTTGGTTAGGTTATCATTAGAAGTTACTGGAGCAACTGTTGGAGTAGATGGGGCTACTACTGGAGCTGATACACTACCCAACACCTCATTTATTTTGGCCATAGTGGCCGGACCGACACGACCTACGGTTGCAATTCCATATTTGGCCTGAAATTTCTTAACCGCGGCTGTGGTCTTGGGACCATAGAACCCGCTCACAGTGCCGTCGGGATATATTTCCGGATCTTTGGCCAACAATTTTTGTAAGTCCATAACTTCACTACTGCGAGTACCGGGGTTGAGTTCGGTATCAATCATAACAGCGCCAACAACTGACGGCGTCTGAACTGACGCTCCGGATGTTAAGGCCTGAATTTGGGACTGGATTGATTGAATTTGCGCCTGAACCTGTTGGGTTGTTTGATCTTGAACGGAGGATTGAGCCATTTCGGTTGGTTTGGAACTCAACACTTCATTCAACTTCGCCATGGTAGCCGGACCAACTCGGCCAACTTGCGGCAAGCCGTATTTGGCTTGGAATTTCCTAACAGCCACAACCGTTTTAGGTCCATAGAAACCGCTGACTGTACCTTCAGGATAAATACTGGGATCCTTGGCTAAAAGTTTTTGAAGATCCATTATATCATTACTACGAGTGCCGGGGTTGAGTTCTTTAGTTATTACAATAGTTGGAACAACTATTGTGGGCACCGATACAACCGGCGCGCTGGGTTGAACCGTAGCAACTGTAACCGGAGCAGTCGCCGCAACTGTGGTCGCGGTGGTTGCGCTTGGAGCCGCGGCAGAAGTGGTGGTCGTAGTAGTAGTCGTGGTCGGACTAGCGGACGAAGTGGTACTCGTTGTTGAAGTGGTGGAGGTAGTTGAGGAAGTAGAACCTCCGCCACCTCCAGATGTGGAAGCCACACAGATGGTTGTATTAGGCGTAACGGACACAGTTTCCGTAACTTGACCAGCAGACAAGGAAAGATTCAAAAGGGAAGAAGAGCTACCACAAGTGAACTCAGCTAGGGCTTTGTCTTTGGTATAACCAAAAGTAATCTTGTTAGCTGAAGTAAGATCTATTGAAGACCCGGCCGCCAAGACAATACTCAAACTACTATTACTAACAACCACTTGCTCTACAGTGCCGCTGGTAACCGTCAAATCAAGCACAGAGTCACCAACCGTTACTCGAAGAGTTGTCCCTGTTGTCAAACTAACATCATTATAAGCGGCGAATGTTAAAACCGGAGAAAGCAATAAAGCCAGAGTTATTAGAACTAAAGAAGTTAATTTCATAATTATTATTAAAAGAAACAATTAACCTCTAAACTACTCTTGCCCCGGACAAGTGATAACATCCACTTTTAGGACTCCACCATCAGACGAAATTACCGTGCAGGTATCGCCTTTGGCATCTTTAAGAATTATCGCCCCGCCATGGTTGGGGTCTCCATAATTGAAGCCCGTGCTAATATACATCGTACTAGTGCCGACATCGTCGTGAATATTAAATTTAGTTCTAGGATTCTTCGTGTAAAAACCAATCGATGAAGTCGCTTTAATGATCATAGACGGAGTGTTAGAACCAACATCGCCAACAACAAACCTAGGCGTTTCCTCATCTGTAGTGCCGACTATTCCCGCTACCGCGTTTAGTGCCCAAGGCGAAGATGTGGCAACACCCAATGCCCCGCCAAAACTTGAAGCGACGGTTGATGTAGCTTTTAGATAAGAAGTCGTTATATCTCCTTCAAATATACCAGCCCCTTTTACACCCAATGCGGCGCCTGGTGTCGATGTACCTATACCAACAAAGCCAGAGGAAGTAGCCGTAAACGAAGTAGCCCAAACAAATCCTTCTATTATACTTGCACCCTTAACACCCAAAGCCGCTCCCGGCGTGGAAGTACCGCTACCCAAACCAGTACTACTGATGGTCATGGTCGCGCCGTAAGCAATCACCGCCACCATAAAAATTGATAATAAAGAAGAAACAGCGGTCGCCAAGAAGTACCGCTTGGAAATGAGAGATTTCATATTTTTACTCATTAAACTTATTATTTTTAAGACCCGCGCGTTCCACTAGAAACGCCTAAGCAGATCTTTAGGTTATAATTTTTCCAACTAATACAATTATTGTACTACAAATCACAACAAACATAGCAAACAGAGTTATCCACAATATAAAATGGACTGGTGGCACAGAATCACTAGCCCATTGAAATAGCCGGACGGTTTAAAAATTTCCGGCGCTTATCTTTTTAGTTTGCCTTCTTTAATTTGTTTGATAAAAATCTCGCCTTGGGCCTTAAAATCAGGCGCCAATTCTATAGCTTTTTCCAACTCCTTAATGGCCTTGGCATCTTGAAATGTCTTTACATACGCCGAAGCCAAACCTAGCCGGGACTGGACATCGTTAGGGCTTTGCGCCACCAGTTTTTCCCAAATCAAAAACACTTTATTAAAATCTCCAATAGCCACATAGGCGTTTATAAACTTTGGGTTCGGGACTATTTCTGCGCCAAAATGCTTTTTAAACAAACTCTCCGCTTCTTGAGGTCGGCCAGCAAAAATAAGAACCATGGCATAATTGTTGATGGCATCGGGATATTCCGGCGCCAGATCATAAGATTTCTTTAGTGTGGCTATGGCTAAGTCCTCCTCACCGGCCTTAAAGTAGGCCTCAGTCAACAAAAAATAAAATTGCTGTCTCTGGGAAGATATCTCTAAACCCTGCTGGGCTGTAAGAATAGAGTTGGCGTAATCCCCCGCCGTGCCATATAGAGTTGATAAGAATGCCAAGGCCCGAACATCGTATGGAAACATCTCTGCCTGCATTTTCATTTGTTCCAAGGCAAATCCAGTAATATCTTTTTTCTCTTCGGCTGAAGTAGCTGAATCATTATTAATTTTTTCCGAATAAAGCGCTAATTGTTCTCTAATTTCCGGTGTGCCAAAAGTATTGTACTCTATGCCGCGCTTCAAAACCTGCATGCCCCCATCCAAATCGCGCGCGCGGCTACCGTCGCGAGAATAAGTTACCAGCTGTAAAGCGTTGATAATACTTTTAGAGGCCAGAACGGGCTTCACATTAAACCAATATAAAGAAAAAACCACCATTATTCCAACAATAGCCGTGATACCAAGTTTCGCGACTTTGGGCACAGCCGCCATCTCCAACAAATTATTATCTGATGGAACCATAGCCGTATTGCCGCCGGCTCCAGCATACAGCCAATGCAAATACGCCAGCACCGCGAAAAAAATCATATAACTGGTGAAATTATCAAAAACAAAAATATTGTGGATAAGGTAAGCCACCAACAGACCCACCATCACCGCCGCTAATTTAATTGACAATGTTCCCGACTTAAAAAGTTTCCACAAAACAAAACCCGCGGCCACGAACATGCTTAAGTAAGCCAACAAACCAACAATGCCCGTGGCGGTAAGCCAGTCCAGAAAGACATTGTGAGCCCGATCAAACCAGGGCTCCTGCCGCCACATTCTGGAATCATAATATTTGGAAAAAATATAAACAAAATTTTCCGGTCCCCAACCCAAAATCGGTCTTTCTTTCCAGGCCTGATAAGCCATATTCCAAATGATAAAACGGGACTGGGTGGTGGTCTCGCTTAGCGAGATACTGGCAAAGCGGGTCAACACATCGCTGTTTTTAATAAAGGCAGTGTTTTTAACCGCGATAAACCCTACTACTACGAACACTATGACCGCTAGACCCGCCAGGGCTAACTTGCGAGCCAGACCGCGGCCGTACACGGCATTTATTATAGTCCCTATAAATAAACCGGCGATAAGACCAAGAATAGCGCCGCGCGTGGCTGTTTTATAAACGATGAAAAATTCAAATAAAGCCGCCGCCAGCAAAATTAATCTCAAAAAGATGCTCCGGCCTTGAAGCTTCAAAAAGAACCACAATAAAAGAAAAATATGGAAAACAAGATAAATAGCCAAATAGGTAGCGTTGCCCATAGTGGCGTCTATACGATCATCACCCTGATGAATATCAAATGAACCCAACAATTGCAATAAAGCATAAAAACTCACGGCTAAACTGGTTGTTAAAGACACCGTCAAGAAGACAATCCAATCCCGTTCCTTTCTGAAAACACCGGCCAGCATAAGAAAATAAATAAAATAATGCCAATAGCCCCAGAAACCCTCCATCCGCTCAAAGCCGGACCAAAAACTCTTATAAGGAGAAACACTAAAAATAGTGGCCAAAAATAGAACCGATATCCACGCCACCACACTGTATAAAATAACCGAGGAACGCGGCCGATACCGGGGGTCGCTCATCATCAACCACATCCAAAAGACGAACAGAATTTCAATGATAATCCGGAAAATAAAATTCCGACCGGTAATGAAGGGAAAATATAATGAACGGGTAACCACTAAAGGCAACACTGGTACGATCAACAGTCCTATTTTGACGATCCATGCTATGACCTTGTTTTTATCGTTCATACTAAGTTTTAACAATTTACAAGGTATACCCAGTAGAGCAACTTTGATTAGTTAAATTATATTGCGTTGCTGGGAATAAAACTTTATTAATACAAAAAACACGGCTTTAACAATTGCTCATGTTTGTTTAATTTAACCTCAAGCAATTATCAAAGTTGTCTTACTGGGTATAACATAAAAATATAAGGATTACAATTATTGAGATTTTTGGGCTAAAATTTTGGCCAAAGCCGTTTCAGCCAAGAGCCAATCATCCGGGCTATCAATGTTAACGCTGTATTTTCCAGCCATGGGATATAACGCCACTTTGTTGCCGTAAAAATTAGGTTCGTTTTGATCAAACAATAGCCCAATTTTAAAAAGATAGATGGCGCCATTATGGTAATAATTTTTTTTAGGAAAACTCTGTCGGCGGGGTATGCGGTTTTTTATCGGCTCGTTTATAAACAGCTTACCTAATCCGGACTCATCAACCGTAACCGCCCAATAAGGACTGAAATGACCCGGGATTTCGGAAACACTAACCACCGAGTCCGCAGTTTTTTCGTTGAACAATTTTATCGCCTCTTTAATGTGGCATGACTGCCTTAACGGCGCCGTTGGCTGCAATAGCATCACCGCATCGGGCCAGTAGTTTTGTTTTTCCTTGAGCCAGGAAACAGCATGCTGAAGCACCGGCAAATGCGGCGTATCATCTTGGGCCAATTCGGCCGGACGAATAAAAGGAACCTCCACGCCATAACTTTTAGCCACCTCGGCAATTTTTTGATCATCAGTGCTTAAAATTAGGCGATCAAAAACACCCGAGTCCTGAGCGGTTTTGATGGTGTAGGCGATCAATGGCTGGCCACAGAGATCTTTTATATTTTTTTCCGGAATGCCCTTGGAACCGCCCCGAGCGGTTATAATCCCTAAAACCATCGGATTTTTAATTTTATCGTTCATATAAAGGAGTTAAAAAATTAAGCAACAATGGTCTTGTATTCATATTCACCTTCCTTAGTAACAATGTGGGGACGCGGCATAGGAAAAAAAAGTTTGCCGCCAGCCGCCAAGTACGACTTTTCTCTTTTTATTATCTCATCTTTAAAAAACCAGATTAAGACCAACATGGCATTGGGATTTAAGGATCGATTTTTTTGTTCTGAAATCAGCTCTATATCAGTGCCTAGAGTTCTCAAGCCCACTTTTTCTGGATTCCTCTCGCTTATAAACGGGAGCATATTTTTACGAATATCAAAAAACTGAAGCAGAACATTGCCTTTGGTGGAAGCTCCCAGTCCCACCACCAATCCGCCGTTTCTATTCTCCTCTTTAATGAAATTCCTGACAGTCATCTTCAGATTTTCTATTTTCTTGGCAAAAACTCTATAAGTGCTCGCGTCTGCTAAAGCCAAACGGTTCTCTAGTAAAGAGAGTTTCCGGAGGTTGGCTGAGACCGGTCTCTGGTTGCGAGAATGGGTAACGAAAATTATCAAACTACCCCCGTTAACATCGTTCACCGTAGCGTCAAAAATATATAAGCCATGCTTGGCCATTAAGTTACCAAGCACCTTAAGAGAGTAGTAAGTTAAATGTTCATGACAAATATCATAGAAATTCAATGTTTTAATAGAACTGGCTAAATAACTCAATTGGATACACCACACACCCTCCTGATCCAAGACCGATTTTATTTCGGAGACGAAATCATTGGGATCATTAAGATCATAAAACATGGCTATGGAGGTAATGCCTTTAAACAGAGCGCCGCCGCTAAGCTGGAGCGATTTCTCTTTGGAAAAATAATCAGTTGCCACAACTATAGATTTATCCAAACCAGTACGATCAATATTTTGTGCCGGGTCCAAGCCAACTCGGTTCAAGTATTTGGGGAAATAGGTTAACATAGTGCCGTCGTTACAGCCTATGTCTAAAACACAATCACCTTTCTTAAAATCTACGCGGGCGCGAAGATCGCTAACTACATTTCTTAACGCCACCCGCATCATCGGGTTAACCGCCGACCTATAGAAATATTCCCTATACATCAAATCTCTATCCACCGTTTCTCTTAATTGAACCAGACCGCAAGCAGAACTGTTTTTACCGCGATCGCACAAAACCAAAGTCAGTGGAATTTTCTTAGCACTTAACTTGGACATTAAGTTGTTTTTTACGAAATAGGAAGACAAATACTGCCGGCCCAGGTTTAGCACAGTGATCAATTCATGATTACCGCAAATACGACACTTTCTTATATTTTTATATTGTTTAGGCATTAATCCTTAGTTAAAAATTCCTTAATCAAAACAACTAAAATTCTCCAGCCGGTTTTAATGGGAGACATTTTTCTCTCTCCACCGATTCGTTTAGGTTCGTCGACCGACACTTCGGCAACTTTCAACCCCCTCTTGGCAAATTTTATGGGCATCTGAATAGACCAATCCAGTCCCACAGCGCTCATATTCAATTCATCAAAAGACCGTTTTTTATAGGCCCTAAATCCGATCAGCACATCTGTATAAGATGTCCTAAATAGAAAATTTACTAAAAAAGTAAACAGCCGGTTCCCCAAGGCCGTTATAAAATCATCATCGTAACTTTTGGCGCCGTCTTTGTAACGGGAAGCTATAACAAAGTCATAACCCTCATTAAGCTTTGATATAAGATCCGGTATCCGCTCCGGCGGAGAATTGCCGTCGGGAGGAAATTCAATGATAATATTACCACTGGCTAGGGACACTCCATCTCTTATACCGGCTCCATAGCCACGGCCTTTTTGCTTGTGAACTCTATAACCATTGTGCTCACAGTATTCTACCGTGCCATCGGTGGAACCGCCATCAACCACTATAATTTCCTGAACATACTCGCGATCGATTTTAGGCAAAATAATCTGAACCGCTTCTATTTCATTCAAAGCAGGCGCTAGTAGTGTAACCTTATTGTTGTCCTCGGTGTTTTTTCTCTCTAACATACCAATTGATTGTCTCTTTAAGCCCATCCGCCAATGCCACTTTGGCCACAAAACCAATTTTATCTTCGGCTTTAGTAGTATCACAAGTGCGGCGGGACTGACCGTCTGGCTTAGAAGTATCAAACACAATCTCCGTCTTCGCGCCCACCAGCTGAATAATCAATCTAGCCAAATTGCCTATGGATATCTCTTCTTTACTGCCAATATTTAGCGGATCGGCTACGGCATACTTCTCACAAACTTCCAGGAGACCTTGGGCGAAATCAGTCGCGTAAACAAACGATCTGGTTTGTTGGCCGCTCCCCCACACCACCAATGGATTCTCGCCTGCCAAAATTCTTTGGAGCAGTCCCGGAATAACATGACTATATTCAGCGAAAAAATCATCTCTGGGGCCATAAGCGTTAAATGGGCGGGCTATCGCGATTTTCATGTCAAATTCTTCGGCATAAGCTCTCCCCAAATATTCTTTCATGCGTTTAGACCAGCCGTAGCCGGCATTGGCCGATTCCGGCTCATCTTTAAATCCTTCTGATTCCGGCGAAGGCATAGTGGTATCCTTGGGATAGACACAGGCAGAACTAACAACCAAAAAACGCTCCACGCCGGTTGCTCTCGCGGCATCCAAAACATTCATGAAAGGTATTAAATTATCCCGAAAGAGGCTGGCGTGGTGCTTCATGCTGTGGGCAATGCCACCGCCTTTGGAAGCCGCCAAATTCAAAACTACTTCCTGGCCTTTTATAACTTTATCAACCTCGGCTCTAGCCCTTAAGTCGGCTGTTACTATATTTATTTTATCTTTAACCTGATTAAGAAAATCCAAATTAGTGGTTGGCCTTACCGGAACGGTAACTGCCGCGCCCCGTTCAACCAACATCTCCACTGCGTGACTGCCTATAAAACCCGCCCCGCCAGTCACCAGAACTTTTTTATTTTTATAAAAGTCAGACATGTCCTCTAATCAAGTTTAAGATTATATTCCTTAAGATCATGTTCCAACATAATCTTAACCAACTCTTTGAATTTAACCCGGGGCTCCCAACCCAACACCTCTTTGGCTTTTCGGTAATCTCCTATCAAAACCGGCGTTTCGGACGGGCGATAATATCTAGGGTCTATTTCAACATACTTTTTCCAATCTAAACCAGCCAAATTGAAGGTCTCCTGCGCGAATTCCTTAACGGTATGATGCTCGCCGGTGGCTATAACAAAATCGTCCGGTTTATCTTGTTGCATCATCAACCACATGGCTTCAACATATTCCGGGGCATAGCCCCAATCGCGCGCTGAATCAAGATTGCCTAAATAAAGCTTATCAACCAATCCTGCTTTTATTTTTGCGACCGTATTAGTTATTTTTTTGGTTACAAAGTTTTCCCCCCGGCGCGGAGATTCATGATTAAATAAAATACCATTTATTGCAAACAAATTATAGGCCTCGCGATAATTTTTAGTGACAAGATGCGCGAAAACTTTGGCGCAAGCATAAGGACTGCGCGGATAAAACAAAGTGCTCTCGTTTTGCGGAGGCGGAGATATGCCGAACATTTCCGATGACGAGGCCTGATAAAATTTAGTTTTTATATCTGTTTCACGAATAGCGTCTAAAACGCGTAAAGCGCCTAAACCGACAACATCAGCGGTATATTCAGGAATATCAAAACTGACTCTGACATGACTTTGGGCGCCTAGATTGTATATTTCATCCGGCTGGATTGTTCTAAGTAAACGATTAAGCGCGGCTCCATCCGTAAGATCTCCATAATGAAGATAAAAATTTCCTTCAGGGTTATGAAGCGCCAATGGAATATGAGCTATTCTGTTAGTGTTAAACGAGCTGGAACGCCTCATTATACCATGAACCTCATAACCTTTAGCCAGCAAAAAATCAGCCAAGTAGGAACCATCTTGACCGGTAACACCAGTAATAAGTGCCTTTTTCATAATGTTATATTATGATACAAGATTATAATATTTTATCAATACTTACTTGACTCGATAAATTTCAACCATAGGGTTTTTATACACCAAAGCTAATTTTCTGTCTCTTGAAAAGTTGGCAACACCCAGCTGCCGCTCTAACGGCCCGTAGTAGACATAGCTAACAACTTTGATATTGATGGAGTTCCAGTCAGCCTCGAGTTTGGCGTAACGCTCCAACAAGGTGTTGATTCTTTTACTTTTTTCATTTGAAATAACTCCACCCGGTTCTGGCGGCGGAAAATACCCAAACGACCCATACTTGCTGGAAAAAAAACTACCGTACAAATTACCCAAACTGTCATTTAAATTACTGCCTGTGTCAGGGAAACATTCATAACTTTCACAACCAACCGGCGCTTGGCCCTCCATTCTTAATCTCATAAAAACGCCGTCAACCTGAAATAACTTGTGACTTAAGAGATATCTATTCTCCATTTCATCCATACTTAAAAGCGTTGTAAAAGCAGTCGGCAAGAAAGGGCGGGCGGAGGTGTAGGTGGTTAAATAAAGCGAAGTTATAGTTGAAGGAGAAATAATTCTTGGATCAGGATCCAAATTACTGTTAATCCAGTTCCAAGATGTAACTACATCACCTGGAAACTTATAATAATCAATAATATGTTGTTGTGGGCAGCAGTTGATATAAACTATATTAACCGCTTTTTTTGCCGCCATAAAAATAACCAGCAATATTAAAACCGCCGACACGGCTTTTACGGCTCGTGGTTTGTTTTGCCACAACCTCTTAATGAGCAAGTCGTGGGCTAACTTAAACAAAATTATGAACATCACCGGAGAAATAGATCTTCTAAAAAAGTGCGGAACCGGCAGATAACCGGCCACAAGTTGTATGTTCCAAACAACAACCATACTCCCAATCAGACCTAGGATCAGCACAGCGGTATGACAATCTTTCTTCCAATAGACCAAATAAGTTATTAGCGCCAGCAGTAAATAGACAAAATTGTCGTCTATATTGTCTCGCGTAAGTCCGACTTGCCGCCCAAAGGTAACACCTAATCTAAAAATAAAATCGGAAGCGGTATCCAATCGGCTAAAGCTCAAATAATTAACAAAGTATGGAATCAACACCAAGAAGAAAACCAATACCAGTACGCAATAATATTTGATCCTAATTTTATCTGATCTTCCCCAAAACAGAACATAAAAAAACAGAGAGAACACCACTATGGTCCAGTAAGCCCAATGGTGAAAATAGGTATAAGCTAATAAACCCGCCAAAAGCCCGGAAAAAACGGCGCTGACCTTGGTAGGCCTTTTCCAAAAAATAAAGAATGCCAATATCGCGGCTATATATATGGGATAAGTCAAAAGAGGCTCATCTATTCTGGCTAAATATAATTGATCAAACTGGGTCCGAACCAGAGGAAAAAAACCATTGATGAAAAAGGCCTGAAACTCCGACCAGCCCTGCCATTTGTAAAATGGCAATCTTAGGGGAATTGAAGTCAAAACGGCTGTCAAAGAAAAGAACAAAGACCACGCCCTAGAACGAAACATCACTAAACCCAGACCAAAAAATAAAATAAAAATAAGCGCGGAAAATACAAATTGCGCGCCCAAGTACGCGCTGGTTATATCGCCGTCAAATAAAAAAATAAAAGAAGAAAACACTAATGTCGGTAATAAATTTTGGATGGTTGTTATTTGTTTATCTTCAGAATAAACATCCGCTGGCGGAAAATGACCATCATAAACCTCTCTGGCTCTAGGCAGATAGGCCTGTAACGAGTCCCGATAGGTTTTGTATTGAGCCAAAACAAACTCATCGCCAGATTTATCAAAATTATATTTGACCATCAAAGGCGGGGCAATATAAAACAGGCCCACTGCCAACGCGATTAGAAACAATCCTAAAACTAAAAACTTCATATTTTATTTAAATTATTCCCAAAATTGTAAAAATGTTTTTGTATCTTGGGGTTCACTCGCGCCAATATCTCGGCGATTTTTTCTCCGGCATTACCGTCGCCAAACATAATATTCTGGGGATATCTTCCAACTTCCAACTGCTGCTTAACCGCTGTTACAATCTCATTTGAATCCATTATTGTTTCAATAACATTATCTCCCCGCTCCCGACTGTTTTGACGAGAACCTGTTAAAACCACCGGCGTGCCAAAGTACGCGCCCTCGCGAATAAAACTGGAGGAGTTGCCCACGGCGCAAACTGTTTTATTCAAGAGTCCATAAAAATCATCGGGCGGCAAATGTTTGGTGAAAAAAACTTTAAAGTTTTTTTCTTTATTCGCCCAGTCCTTGATTATTCGGCCGAGTTCATCCGAACCAGCATCTATGTTTGAGCCCAACAGAACAACATCCAAACCCAGTTCGTCCAACGACTTTATCAAAACATTGGCCATAAATTTATTTTCATCTTTAGAAACGGTGGCCACTGGATGCATCAATGCCAACAAAAAATTTTCGCCCACTTTATTAATAATATCAGAGACAGTATTTTTATTTAACCGACAAACCGCGTCTATCGCCGGCGAACCAACATTAAAAACAAAATTAGGATTCTCACCCATTTGAATCACTCGTTTTCGGCTGGCTGTGGTGGCAGTAAAATGAATATGAGCCAATTTGGTTATGGCATGACGAATACTCTCGTCTAAAGTGCCGCTCAAATCCCCGCCTTCGTTGTGAGCAATAAGCACATTAAGATAAGAAGCGGCCATAGCTACCGCCATCATTTCAAACCGGTCGGCATTCACAAAAACAATATCCGGTTTTAGTTGTTTGAGTTTGTCGGCTAATTTTATAATTCCCAGTCCGGCTGATTTAGCCATGGTCTCGGAATTGCCGCCGTCCAGAAAAAAAGAAACATAACCATTTACGGGAAAACCGTCTTGCAATAAATTTTTTGCCAAAAAATCATTTTTAAGAACATAATTTTTTCCCAGAAAAGATCTAAAGCGGCCCAAAACATACCACGGCAACGCTATCAACCACGATCGGGGCCGACTATGTTTGATGTTGGCAAAAAAATTGTCGTAGGCCGCCGGCACGCCCACGATTATTTGAAGTTCCAAACCCGGATGATTTTTAATGGCGCTAAGAACCGTTCTTAAACGGCCGTAGTGAGCCCGGTTAAAAATCGGCACTAGAATTTTTCTTTTTTCTGTGATCATGCGATAAAGTCCGCTGGGATCGACTCACCCTTCTTTAAATCCGTTAACGCTTTCTGGCCTAAAATATCTTCGTATTTTTCCGAGGGTAAACCAGCTAAATACGCCTGCGGCCGCATGGCCCATAATTTTTCGGGATTAATAATTTCACCTTTTTTAATATCACAAGCCGCCACCAAGGTTTTTCTAAAAAACGGTCGGAATTGTTCTTCACCGCTTTGCAAAATTTTATCGGCCTGGCCCAGACCAGCTTTTACAACTTCTTTGTTTAAATATTCTTCTTTCAAGCGCGGATCCGATTCCATCTTCCTGACACCATCCACCAAATCCCTTAATTCCGACGGCGTCATCGCCACCTTATGATCCGAACCCCATAGATCGCGGCTTAACGAAAAATGTTTTTCTATTATAGCGGCGCCCAAAGCCACCGAGGCCAGAGCCGAATCAATGCCAATGGAATGATCCGAAAAACCAACCGGAACATTGTATCTTTGTTTGAAAAATTCCACAGTGCGCAAATTTAATTCTGCCGTGGGGCAGGGATATTTGGAAACGCAGTGCATCAAGGCAAACTCAACATTTCGGCGTTTGAGAAAATCAACCGCCTTATCTACTTCGGCCAGGGTGCTCATGCCGCCGGAAATTATTACAGGTTTTTTAGTGGAAGCGATATAATCCAGCATCACAAAATCCAAAATGTCGCCCGAACCGACTTTCCATAACTCCACGCCCACTTCTTCGTTAAGCAACTTGGCCGCGCCGCGAGTCATCGGCGTGGAAAAAAATAAAATTCCAATCTCATCGCAATATTTTTTTAATTCCCGCCAAAACCAAACCGGCGTGGCCAAAGTGTTGCGCTTGACCCAGTTGTATCGGTCGGCGCCCTTAAAATGCGGCGCCACCACATTGACATTGGCTTGTTCATCCTCTACGGTATGGGTTTGAAATTTAACCGCGTCAGCCCCGGCTTCTTTGGCTAAGCGCGCCAGCTCCTTGGCATTCTCCAAATAAACCTCCACCGGTTGATCCTCTTCGGTCTGGATAAACCCCTTGCCAATTTCAGCCACCACGAAAATCTTATGACCATAACCGATCTCTAAAGTATCATTGCCAATTTTGATAATACTCATACTTGACAATTAAAACTAACTTTTGATACGCCTGGTTTCCTTGCCGAGGCAACTAGGATATAATTCTCTTATAATTTTGACTGTCAACGATAATGAACAAAAGTTTTTCAAAATTTCTATTGTTTCTAATCTTCACTGTAACATTTATAAGAATTTCGGGGTTAATGTGGAATCTCTCGGATATTATGGAACTGGGTTATTATTTTGAACCAGATGAATGGGCACATACAGAAATAGCTAAAGAATTCATCAATAAATTTGATAAAAAACTGATCCCGGACGGGCAGTTCAACAAAGAATGGACAACTTGGCAGTTTGGCATCCAAACAGCCTTGGTCAGCTATCCTATACTAAAAACGGCCAACATAAAATCTTTAGTATTTATAACATTTACAGCGCGGACTCTTTCTATAATATATTCTTTGGCACTAACCCTACTGGTTTATCTGATAACCCTATTCCTCTTTAAGAATAAACAACAGGCCTTGCTCGCCGCGGCCTTAATATCAATCTTTGATCTAACTTCAACCTATAGCCACTATGGCACACCCGACATCGCTCATGTGTTCTGGTTTTACACATCTATATTTCTTATTTTAACTCTACTTTATCCTCAATTGTATGATTACCTTAAAACCGACAGCCCGCGAATCAATCAAGGGCTTGAATTTATAAAATCAAAAAATCTCTTGCTAGCCGCTTTCAGCACTGCCATGACAGCGGCGGTGAGATTCGATGTCGTACCAATAATCTTATTCACGACAATCCTAGCAAAAAAATTGTTCCGCTCTTACACTCTCTCTCTTCCAGCCCAAGATCAAGAATCGAGACAAGCCCTTGTCAAACTAATGATCTATTTTATTATGCTAACAGTCGCTCTTTTCTATGTGATCCACTTCTTCAGCTACACTCCGGCGGATTTTCTTAAGGCCGTTCAAAAGCTCACTGACGGCAACAACTTTGCTAATGTATGGTACAACATTGATCCGATAAAAATACTCAAGTACCTCTTTATAATAATTGCTGGCACGAGCTTGCCGATATTTGTAGCCTTCATACTATCGGCTAAAAAAGTACCAAAAACCCAAGAAGCTCAAGTAAAATTGGTATTGTCATGGTTGGCCATTGCACTTCTACTGGCTTATATATTTATACATTTTGGAACAGCGGTCACTGTAAGACGCGCGAACATATTCTTGCCCTTCATAGCCATAGTAACAGCCGGCGGTATAATAAGGTTCAAAAACAGCCAATTCCCCACGCGTCTAAAAGTTCTGGCGGTATACGCCACACTTATTTATACAGCGTTGCTCACTATCTGGAATCAACATTATTTTCTGCAAGACCCCAGGTATGAAACCGCGAGCTTCTTGAAAAATAATAGAGATTGGGAAGATAAAACCTTTGTGTATACCGATTATGCACCCGCTGTCGGCATGCCGTCGGGATTTACTTGGAACTTCGAGAGTATTTTCTTGAAAGAAAAGTATACGGCTTTAATGAGGAGAGAAGATGAACCAAAGTTGATAAAACAATTCGTAGATTTCTCGCCGGAGATATTGGTAATGCATGAAACATCATACGGAAGATATTGGAAATCTGTTTCCAATCCCGCTAAAACAATTTTTGCCCCGCCGCAGTGCTGCAGTGAGGTTTTTCGCTGTAAGGATGTTAATTTTTGCCAAGATATCCAGGGCATCCTAGCTGGTCAACGAGAATTCCAATTTATCAAAAAATTCGAAATTCGTGATTTGTTCCCCGAAAGGCTGCTTTATAAAAAACTCTTTGGAACATATGAAACCTTCTTAGGAGATGTGCTAATATACCAGAAGAAAAAAATTTAAAGTATGCGGACGGAAGAATATTACAAAGCTCATAACTTAGAAAAAATTTACTGGTGGTTTGTCGGCCGCAGAATAATATTGAGACAGATACTCAAAAAATACCTGACGGTAAAGTCCCGTCTTAATATTTTAGACTATGGCTGCGGTTCCGGCGGCAACTTTGAGTTGTTGAATGAATTTGGAAAAGTTACCGGCGCGGAAATTTCCCCAGCAGCTATAAAACTAAGCGCGCTGGAACATCCCGACATTCCGGTAGCCCTGGTTACTCCTGAAAATAAATTCCCCTTTCCTCAAAAATCATTCGAACTCATTACGCTACTGGATGTTTTAGAACACATAGAAAAAGACCAAGAATTTCTGCACCAACTGGCGGGATATTTAACCGACAATGGCTGGCTGCTTGTCACCGTTCCGGCTTATCAATTTCTTTGGTCGGAACACGATATCGCCCTAAAACATTTCCGAAGATATACCCTTTTTGATTTAAAAACTAAACTGGGCAAGGCCGGCTACGAGATAATATACACCAGTCATGCTGTGTCGCTCGTACTGCCAGTGATTGTATTTTATCGAGTAACAAAAAATATAAAAAATCTAATTCTCAAAAAGTCAAATCCCGAAACTTCCTATGTAGTACTTCCAAAAATACTGAATGACTTGCTGGTGTTGTCGCTAAAATTAGAGGCATTGATAATGTCCCGTAGCAAATTGCCGCTGGGCTGTTCAATCATTGTGCTGGCGCGGCGATTTTCTTAAATTTCGGCGACCATTGATATATTCTTCAACCAACCCAGCTATAAATTCTTGAGTATCCTCCATGGCCTCATAGGTGGCGCCGCCAATATGCGGCAGAATTATTAAGTTTTTATTTTCTTGGGAATATTTCCAGAGTGGATCTTTTTTCAAATGACTGCCGTCACTGCGTTCATCCCACATTACATCCAAACCCGCGCCGGCAATCCATTTGTTTTTTAAAGCGTTATACAAAGAATTTTTTTCTATCAACTCGGCTCGGGCGGTGTTGATAAGATAAGCTGATGGCTTCATGGATTTTAAGTGTTTTTCTTTAACAAGGTTTTGAGTTTCGTCGGTTAATAAAACATGAAGTGAAATAATATCTGATTTTTTAAACAATTCATCCATACTAACCTTGACCGCGCCTCGCGACTTCATAAACTTTTCTGAAACATTCGGATCGCAGGATATAACCTGCATACCAAACGCTTTAGCATACCTAGCCACTATGCGACCTAGACGGCCAAAACCCAAAAGACCAATGGTTTTACCCATAAGTTGATGACCGCGCCAAGCCAGCCGATCCCAGTTGCCATTTTTAACATCGCCAAACGCCCACGGTATGTTTCTGACCAAAGAAAATAACAAGGCCATAGTTTCTTCGGCGGTAGAAGGCACATTTTTTAAAAAACCTTTTTGACCACGCAGAGAAATTATTTTTATTTTTTTTGATTTTACATAATCAACATCAATATGATTCACCCCCGTAGCCGGCAAGGCGATGATTTTAAGCTTGGGCATTTGATCTAAAAAAATTTTATCTATTTGATATTTTAGCCCAATAACTAAAATATCGGCCGACTTTTTTTCTGATTGGTTAGAATTTGCCCATAAACAAACCGGGCCCAGTAATTTATAAATTTTTAGGGCATGCAAAGAATAATCTTCCGGCTCCAAAATCAAAATAGTCATAGAATATACCCGAAGGACAATTAGATCCGATCTTGATTCGCCCTCACATACGGCTTATGACATCACACATATAGCTTAGTTGCTCATCGGTAATATGTTGATGACAAGGAAATGCGAGACATTTTTTATAGAGCGGATTCAGGATGTTGCGATTCACATCAAAATGCAGAATATTAGCAACAATGTTTTTTTCTTTAAGCATTTGCCGCGCTGTGTGGAGTTTCCCCTCTGGAAAAAAGATGGGCACGCAAAGCGGGATGACATCGCTTCCCTCGTCAAGCGAATGGGGGTGGTATTCTCGACCCGCTCTTTGCTTGAGTGTTTGAAAACAGTATTGTCTTCGCGCAACTTCTGATTTAAGATCATCAATTGTTCGAGGAAATCGTCGAAGGGCCGCATGCGCGATTCGTGGAAAATGGATGCTTGTGATATAAACAGCTTGTCGCAAAAACGGGGGTTGGCGCAATAAATAATTTTGCCGCGCTGTATGTACAGATATACGATCAAACAATCGGTGCCCAAGCGATCGCGGCCCCACACGTACATCGCGCACGCCCGCAATTAAATCAGTATGTCTTGAAAGCACCGCACCGCCGACATAAGTCGGAAAAATTTTCGGAAAGCTAATGATCGCCGCATCTCCAAAACTGCCAACTATTTTGTCACGATATGTGCTACCAAATGAGTGCGCACAATCTTCAATAACAAACCACTCACGTTTTTTCGCCTCGTTCATTATAATATCCATACGCTGAGGATACCCCCACTGATGAAACGCAAACACTGCTTTCGTGCGGATATTTGCTTCTTGTACGGCAAATCCTTGAAGATTGAGTATATAAAGCACCGACCGGCATAAAAAATCAGGAACGAGGATGTGATCGGTGCGAATGAGACCAAAATGCTTCAGTATGAGATGGATGCCAGTCCGCGCAGAACTTACTGCCGCGGCCTCAACACCGAAGTATCCAGTGAGAAGTGTATCTAACTCGGCTTCGCTAGCACCAACTATTCGCGAGCGAACCGAAGACCTGTCATAAGGATATATATCAACTGTATTCATAAATTAATGTATATTTTTCCCAAACATATTCAATATCTTTTTCAAGAAGGCGAAAACCGGGGTCGTATAACGATATATATACATATCCACTTCAGTGCCACCGAAAGATTTTTTGAATTCTCTAATGCCGGCTTTTTCCCAACCATCAGTAATCCCACCTAGATCAAAAAATTTTCTGCCGTTAGCTTTTCCCCACTTTATAACTTCCCAGTTAAGACGCCGCGAGGCGTGAGCGACAATTTTTGCATCCTCCCCCATTTTTTTTCTCAAAGACGCAATGTGCTTGGCTCTTATGACTTCACCGTTATCGTAAAAAGACATGGTCACAATCATTTTACCATTAACATACGCATTGGAAAAAAAGCTGTTCTTAAACTCTCTTTTGATATCCGGACAAGCACCTTCTTGATTTTTTACTCCCTTATACAACGCATATGATGCGTCAATATTATTATCCGGCACTGCCAATATTAAATCGTCATTTTTTTCCCCGCGTCGTATGTGTTTTTTACATGTGTCATTAAATTTATTAAATATCCCCCCAAAATCCTCCGATAAATCGAAAACTGGCGTTCTCTGTATTTTCATATCATAACCCGGCAAATTTTCTTTCTCAAAAGAATAAATATGAACATAGTGATATTTTTTCTTTAATCCCTCCGCCCTTTCGCGAGTCATATGCCTAGTTAAAATCCGTGCGTATTTAAAACCAAAAAGCGACAAGTTTTGTATCAAATCTTCCTTCCTCATTTAAATCATTAAATGCTTTCTATATTATTACAACTACAAAAAGATGGCGAAGGGTTCATCGTTTGTGGCTACTGACCAACACTTATAACTCCAAATCAAGGTATAGTCAATTAAGTAGTGGGCAATCTTTAGCTGGTCGCACAACTCATCAAAAGCATACAGTCTCGGTTGCATCGGATCGGCTGACTTTTGGTAACCGGTTATCTATTGGTAAAACAACTATCATTATCTGTTTTAACAGACCTAATCTTAAAAGATACTACTAGAGTACAACCTCTCTTAAGAACATTATAGCATGATAGCTGATGGCCTTTTCGTATACATCTTTATTATCGAACCCAAAACACAACTTTCCAATATTTTTATATATTTTTAGAGCTAATTCAGAATAATCTACTGACTCTGTTATTAAAATATTCATAGTAAAAATAATATAAAATCTGCTACTTTTTTGCCAGATAACCCATCTAGTTGACCTACGTACTTATTGAGCATATTCTTTCTGGCCTCACTGTTTATTTCTGGATTATTCAAACACCTATTGAGTAGGTCTCTAAATCCACCTGTGCTGGTAGCAGAATCCATAGCTCCAGATTTAATAATTTCAAGCGGATGATTATATTCAAGAAATCTTTTCACGCTTTGCCAATAAGGTTTTTTTCTAAACCATCAAAATGGATCAAGATGGTAGGCTTACCAGATATAGCAGCATCAATTCCGATTGAGGCCCCTCCAGTAACCACAACATCACTATAATAAAGACAATCAGCTAACCAATTCATATCAGCATCAGATAGTTCTTGGTCTCTGGCAGTTTTACCCTCAAAACTTATTCCTGGTCTATCAATAAAAAAGTTTTTATCTGAAATAAAGTTACCCAGATTTACGGGATCATTAGGCGTGAAACGTATTAACACCTGCGCAGACGAAATTTCATTATTATTTATAAAACTTTTTAAAATTTCCATAATTTGCCAATCAGTATCTGTAAAACGCCCACCAAAAGGAGAAAAAAGGATAAGTTTCTTTTGAGAATCTAAACCTATTTTTTTAAAAAAACTTCGCGATCCATTCGTTTATTATTAATATAACGATCATACTGAGGAACGCCAGATATAAAAATATCACTTTCACTTAAACCATTCCATTTTATTGCTTGGTTTTTTAAAATTTCATTATGAACTATTAATTTATCTGGCTTGACCCTAAAAACACCCTTGGTGGTAAAATTATCCCAAGAACGAATCATGCCAACCGTTTTAATATTTTGTGCTTTAGCTGTTGCCAACAAATAAACGTCGTTATCATTAAAGACATCAGCAGAAAAAATAAGCGCAGGATTATATTTTAATATATAAGGTAAAAAAGTTTTTTTATCTTTAGCCGATAAATCGGTGTAAAAATAAACTCGCCCTAGTAATTTATAAATTTCAAGGGCTTTGGGGGAATAATCGCTCGGCTCTGTAATAAGAATATTCATTCTACTTAAATTTAAACTTCTTGGCCGCAAATAAGATCATCTTCAACAACAGCCAGCCGTGCCGCCATCGTTGAATGTTGGTACTGCCATAAATGCGGGCGCCATAGCGTATCGGCATTTCAACTATTTTTAAGTTTAGCTTAGCCGCTCCAAATAACAAATCAAAATCGCCGAAAGGGTCAAAATTACCAAAATACGATCTATGGGCGGCTATCCTTTCATAGTCGCTTTTAAACAACACCTTAGTGCCGCATAAGGTATCTTTTAGACGCTGGCCCAATATCCAACTAAACATCATACTGAAAAATTTATTGCCTAAGATATTCAAAATCCTCATTGATTCTTTTTCCATAGGATAAACCAACCGCGAACCGTTTATAAATTCGCCCTTGCCAGAAACCAAGGCGTTATAAAACTTGGGCAGGTCCTCCGGGGCTACTGTAAGATCGGCATCTAAAATCATTAACACTTCTCCCTGGGCCATTTGAAAACCCAGTCGTACCGCGTCCCCCTTGCCAACACCTTTCTGGACAGCGTAGCGAATATGGCGACTGTGGCTATACTTATCTATAACCCGCCGAATCTCTTCAGGGGTACCATCTTTAGAATGGCCTTCAATAAAAATGATTTCTTGATGATTCCCGAATTTGGGCAAACGCAAAATAGCATTTTCAATATTGCCTTTTTCGTTTCGGGCCGGAATAATAATTGACACCGAATAGTCCTTTTCTTTTTGGGGTTGAAACCGAGCTACTACATAGTGAATCAAACCCAACCGTGAAAATATCGGTAAATTAACAATAATTTTATTAAAAAAACTGGAAATTAAAGGTACTCGAATAGGTAAAAGCATTTTTTCGCCTGCCTTGATAACTTCAAAACCCGATAGATAAAGTAGATTTTCTATATCTTTTGGAGATAACCAATTTTGCAACGGCTGTTTGGCTTTTAGACCCATAAATTCCGCCAAACGAAGAACGGGCTCCCACAAATAATTATAATAAGTAATAATAACTCTTGTTCGTTCATTGCTTACTTTTAGAAGGGCCGAAAAAGTTTTATGTACATCCTCTAAATAACCCAAAACATCGGACATAATTACATAATCAAACTTTTCTGTAACAAGCGTATTTTCAGCATCACCAACCCGCCATTCTAAATGAGGATATTTGGCTTGAGCAATTTCAATCATTTTAGAGCTGATGTCAATCCCGACACCGCGGCCGGGCTTAAGCGCGTTTAACAAATCGCCCGTGCCCGCGCCTATTTCAAGAACCTTTTCCCGCTCCGGAATCAAGAACCGGCACAATTTTTCCACCGCCTTGTGGTAGCATGAATTCCGCTTTTTCCACCAGTCCCTGGTCTCAGCAAGTTCATCAAAATAACTTGTCAATTCTCGCTTTTTCATACCGCTAATATAGCAACGACAGCAGGAAATTTCCAATTCTCTCGCCCGAACGGCCGTCTAGTTTGTAACATTGATTCAGCAACATTTTATTTCTGGCGGAGCGATCCAGTTCGGGCTGGTTCAAATAATTGTTGAGATGTTGTTTTAATTCTTCGACATTTTTAACCGAGCGCATCGCGCCCGATTTTATAATATCGCGCGGATGCTGATATTCCAAAAACCGTTCCACACTTTGCCAGTACGGCTTTTTTTCAAAACCATCAAAGTGAATCAAGATAGTCGGTTTGCTAAATATAGCCGCGTCAATACCAATAGACGCTCCTCCGGCCACCACGACATCACTGTGATAAAGACAGTTAGCCAACCAATCCATATCTTCATCAGTTAACTCCTGATCCTTGACACCCCTAAACTCAAAACCATGCCCAGGGCGATCAATATAAAAATTTTCATCGGGGCTAAAATTTCCCAGAGATACCGGATCGTTAGGCGTAAATCGCGCCAAAACCTGTGAGGGTGGAATTTCTTTATTTTCAATGAACTTTTTTAAAATCTCCATAATCTGCCAATCGGTGTCGGTAAAACGCCCGCCAAAAGGAGAAAACAAAATCAACTTTCGCCCGGGGTCAAAATTTAACTTACTAAAAAAATCTTTCCGGTCTATTCTTGATCCGATTACATACTTGTCATACTGAGGAATACCGCTAATAAAGATATTGTGTCCGGAAAAATTATTATATTTGATCGCCTGTTCTTTAAGTATTTCGTTGTGAACTATCAGTTTATCCGGCTTAATACGCAAAATGCCTTTGGAAGTCAAGTTATCCCACGAGCGGATCATGCCCACAGTATCGACGCCTTGGTACTTAGCCGCGGCCAGTAAAAGAACATCGTTGTCGTTAAAAACATCCGTGGCAAAAATAAGCTGGGGCCGATATTTAAAAAAATACTTTGAACAGTAATCTTTTCTTATGGTCAGATAGTCCAGCCGCCTCACCAACACTTTGAATATCGGCCACCGGCTAAACAATTTCATGATCAGCCATGAAACAGTAAAACGAAACCACCGACCATCCCATGCTAATCTAACTCGCTTATTAACCAAAATAGTCCCGGTATCAGTTAAAGAACCGGCGAGATATTTAGATACAGTGTCTCTCCGCGATGCCTTACAAACTTCTATACCCTCAACAATTACATTGGAAGCGCCAATCTCCTGTTTAAAAAAATCAGCTTTGTAGTCCGGCGCAAAAACTACTACTCTAACACCATTTTCTTTTAAAACCTTCGTGACTTCGCCCGCCAAAATGTTCCGTAGAATAAAAGGGTTAAAAGCCGATATAAAAATAGTTTTATTCATCACTTAAATAGGTTAATCCGATAAAAATTGGTCTTCATCAAACTAAAACCCAAGGCCTGATAAAGTTTATTGGCTTCTGCTCTGATGGGATTAGTGCGCAAATTCAAATGGCGAGATCTCTTTTGGCGAGCTAATTTTATACTCGCCTCCACAAGCAACCGACCAACCCCCCATTTCCGATAGGGCGTGTCAATGACCAAATCTTCCAACCAAGCAATTAGACCAGTTGGTATTCTTGCAAAATAGACGCTTAAAACACCTATTATTTTTTCTTGATTTCCGCCAACTTTACCGACCGCCGCCAAAAAAAACAAACACCTTTGATCAAGCATCTCTCGGTATGTTGCCATCGTTATGGGTCTAGGCGGAATCCCAGTCAAACTTATTTGAGAAATCAATTTATTGATATCTGCCAATTCCTTTTCTTCGGCTTTTTTAATTATTTTAATTTTTACCATTTTATTTTTGTTGTGAAAAACATTTTTCTAACAAGTCCACACTCCTGTGATAAGATAATCCGTCAGTAAATTCAACATACTTACTGACAATCTTCTTCCGATTTTCACTATCTAACTGGGAATTTTCCAAATAAAGATTGATTAATTTGGGTAAATCATCATCCGTCTTGGCCAACCTCGCCGCCCCGCTTTCATAAATAGGACGATAATGATTAAAACCGTAGGCTAAGGCGTAAACGCCTAAATAACCGATGTTGATAATGGGCTTATCAAAAATACAGGCCTCAATAGAAATTGTGGAAGCATAATTGATATTGAGGTCGGTGTGTTGAAGTGAATATTTCAAATTTAGAAGATCATTATAATTCATTTCTACTCGCCCAGGCACTATTTCCCGGCCGGCTTTTTCAATATGAAAATCCGGCAAATTACTAAATTCTTTATAATTATCGGGCAGATCTAGCGGATGGAGCCGAATGAACAGGTTGGTATAAGGCATGGCTCCATTTTTTCGAAGTTCTATTAAGTCCCGAATGTATTTTTTCTGGAAGGGGTAGGCCTTGGTTACGGTGGTGTACAAAATAGTTTTATGAGCCGGGTTAAGACCTTTTGATTTTATAAAATCAGCCCGGGTCGGTTCAGATCCTTCTTTTTTAAAGTAGGGATCAAAGCGCGGCGCGCCAGATACAAAAACTTTGTCGGGCGAATAGCTGTGTATTTCAATGGCCTCTTTTTTCATGATCCCATTCCAAGAAATCAAAAAATCGGTCTTACGAATATGCTTTAAATTCGTGGTTAAATTATCCCAGCTGAAATCAACCGCGGCGGTAGGAACCTTTGCTTTCTTGGACAACAAAATAATTTCGGCCTCCCAAGGATCAAAGCCGGGGGTCGCTGTTATGGTTAGAACCGGTCTGTGTTTCTTAACCAGCTGATCAAAGACCGCTGATCTGGATAAAAACAAACTCTCCAGTCCGGTAAAAAAAGAGGCGGCTAGAATCCTTGAAAATGGACGGCCCAGCGATCGAAATAGCCGGCGTTTCCAATTGTTCCGGTAATTCGGCCGAAGGTAAAAATATTTTACGGAATCAAGATAATCAAACTCATTGACCCAACAGATCCTCAAAAATTTAAACAAACCCCAAAGACGCGAATTTTCCAACCGCCTCTGAACATAGACCACATCGGCGGATTGATAATACTGCTGCCCGGCGGCTTTAACCTGGTCCAGAAAAGGAGTCAGAACTACCACTCTGTATTTAGACGCCAGATATTCAATATATCTTGTCCGCAAAAGATCAGTGGCAAAAACATAATTGGGCACAGCCAGAAACACCGTATTTTTCATAATAATTAAACTCGGTCAAGGCAAGCTGGGTAACCGCCCCGCTATCTGACAACGCGATAAATTTCGACTAAAGGATTGCGATAAACTAACTTCAAATTCGGATCCTGGGAGAAATCAACTCGGCTGAACTGTTTCTCCCACGGACCATAATAGACAAAATCCGAATCGGTTTGGCGCCAATCGACAGACATATCTTCGTATTTTTTTAATACTCTTTCCGGTTCGTTGACAAAGGAAGTTTGAGACCAAGCGGCACTGGTAAGATACCATCTCGTCTTACCGAAATCCGTATTGAGTTGAGCGTCCTTAAAACAACTACTCGGCGAGCAATCGGCAAGGGGAAAGCCGTTGAATCTTTGTCCCAACATGCCGCTAGACACACGAAACAACTTATTACTCACATAAAATCTGTCCTCAATTTCGGTGTTGGTTAGAGGCGATAAAAAACCGGAGGCCAAATACGGCCGGGTCGAAGTATAAGACGCTAGATATAAAGAAGTGATCAGTGATGATGACACTATACTGGGTTCGCCTTCAATACCGACATTAATCCAACCCCAAGAAGAAACAATATCTTGAGGGAAGTCATACCTTCTTGAAAACTCAAGAGGAGGGTTCTTGAAAGCAAAAACATTAACAATATGCTTACTTATCAACAACACCGCCAAAATTACTAAAACAACACTAACTGCTAATCTTACTTGCCTGGGCTTCTTTTGACTGTAATCTTTCAAAAAATCATGAGCGAGGTTGAATAAGATAATATAAACAGCGAGGCCGATGGGTTTATTAAAATGCATCAAGGAAAAACCGAAACCGGTAAACAAAGGAATTTGCCAGACCAGGAACATGGCTGTAATTAGAGCCATAAAAATAACTCCTTGGGTTGATTTATATTTTATCCCTGATTTCTTGAAATAAAAGTAATAAACACCAGCCAAAAGCACTAAATAAAAAATGTGATTAAATATTATTGTCCGGCCAGCGTCAGTACTTATATACTTAACCAACAAAAATCTGCCATCTTCTTTACCCAATCGCGAAGCATAGTCATTGCTGTAATCGGCGCGCGTAAAATCAAAATAATTATAAGCGTACGGCGCCAGCACCAGCAGAACGGTTAGCCATAATATCACGCCATGCCTGAACCTGGTTCTGTCCTGACGAAAAAACAACAAGGTGTACGAAAAAATAACTCCAAGAAAAATCATCCAGAAAAGCCAATAATGCAGATAGGTATAGGCCAGCAAGCCCGCAAAAATACCGGCTACAATGGCGATAAAGGCCTTGGGTTTAATCCAAAAAAAATAAAATGATATTATGGCCGCGAGTAAAATCGGATAAGTCAGCATAGGATCATCTATACGGGCAAAATACATTTTATCAATGGGAGTTCTTACGATGGGAATAAACTTTTTTAAGCTGATGCCCAAAAAATCGCGGTCATAATACCTAAAAATCAGTTGGGGAATTTGAGTAAAAACGCCGACCAAAGCAAAAAACACGGCCCACAACTTGGAACGAACCATCGCCCAACCCAACCAGAAAAAAAGCAAAAAAATTATTACGGCAAACACGAACTGGGCGCTGATGTAGGCCCAGTTAAGATTGCCGCCGAATAAAAACAAAAAAGGGGAGAACAGGGCCGACGGCAATGGGTTTAACGGGCTTGGTCCACTAGTTCCCGAAAAGATATTGCGGGGAGGAAAGTGACCGTCAAAAACCTCGCGAGCGCGAGGCAGGTATTGAAAAAACTCGTCGCGGTAGCCGCTTTGCTGGGCCAACACAAAATCATTGCCGGAGTTGGAAATATTCAGACCGATCAAGATCGGCGGCAAAATGTTCAAAACACCTACCACCAAAGCCAAAACAATCACCGCCGCGATAAATTTTCTATCAGTCATTCTTATTGATAATGAAGGAGTTGCCATGCCAAGAATATTTGTGAAACTCTGTAGCCGTCAAGTTGGGGTTGCCCTGCAACCATTCGCGAAAAGCCCGTTGTTCGCCTCGGTTAGGATTACCGCGAAAATGATACCAGTCATCCAGTGCAATTACAGTGCCATCAACAATGTAATCAGTTACAAAATCCAAAACCGGCACCGTGGATTCATAAAGATCGCAATCAACCCAAACAACAGCAGCTGATTTTATATCCAAATTTCTCTTGGTATTTGTGTTTAGAGTATCACTAAAAAAACCCGGTATTATCGCAATGTCATTAAAATTTACATCGCCTTTTCGGAGATTATCTTTAAATTTCTCCAAAGAAAAACTAAGTTCACCGCTTTTAAACTGTTTAAACTCTAAATCTACTCCGCCTATATCCGGTAAACCCTCAAACGAATCAAAGGCGAAAAACTTCATTCCATTCAACTTCTTGCCCTTGGCCATACGGATAGCGTTAACAAAAGTGCCGCCTTTATACACCCCAAATTCCAAATAGTTGCCTTCCATCTTGGATTCTGCTACAAAATTCATCACTTTTCTTAAAAACTCAGTGCGATCGTGATCTTTGGGCGAATATTCTCTTAAAAACTTAACAGCCGGATACTTTTTAGAAAGTTTATCCAGAAATATTTTAGTTAGCCTGATAAACATGCTTATTTTACTAGTCAATAAGATCTACAGATGCTATTACCTTACCGCCATTTATAATTACATTTTTACCATCATAACCGCCACTATTATAAAGAACCTCTTTTACTAGAATGGCAATATCTTTTGGTTGAGTCAATCGTTTTGAAAAATTCCTGCTAGCTAAAATCTCCCCCAATTTGGGAGGAAAAACTGATGTTAATTTAGTTGCCACAAAATCAGGAGAAATACAAGTCACATTTATACCGTACTGCTTAATCTCTTTAAAAAGACACTTTGAAAATCCGAGTATGGCGTATTTAGCAGTAATGTAATCAGCATAACTGGCTGGCGGCTCACCCGCAACGACAGACGACAAAATATTTATAAAGTGACCGCTTTTTAGCAGTTTCATGCGCGGGGCTAAAACATAAGCAGTATCTACTGCCGCCTTGAGTTGCACATTCAATTGATTTAAAAAGTTGCTCCATTTTTTTTTAAAAATAGGACCAATTTTTATTGGAGCAGACAAAGAATTTACAACAACATCTATTCTGCCAAACTTAACCAAAATTCTATCTACCAATTCCCCAACCTGACCTTCTTCAGACACATCGGCAGAATAATTGCCGCTTCGGCTGTGTCTACACACCACCGCCCCGATGGCTTCCAATGAATCAGCCACTGCCGAACCAATATCACCAGTGGCGCCTAAAACCAAAGCCACTTTATTTGTAAGTTTGTTTTTATTCATGTCTAACTTTTACTTTAGCTAAACCATCAACAATAATAGTGCCTTTTTCATCCTTAATTGTAGTTTTGACATCTATAATTTTGGTAGCATCGTATTTGGCGGCTACGACTCCGGCGATAACAATCGTATGGCCGAACTTGAGCGGATTTTTAAACCGCAAGTCCTGCGACAAATACAAGGCGTTCTGGCCGGGACACAACATCCCCACCAATGTCGAAAAAAAACTACCAAGGAGCATGCCGTGGACAATAGGTTCTCCAAATTCGGTTTTTCGGGCGTAACCATAATCCAAATGTAAGGGATTTTTATCACCGGTCAGTTTAGCAAAACTCCGCGCCAGGGCCTTATCCACCAACACCTCAAAAGAAAAAACTTGGCCGACTTTTATATCATTGAAAGATAAATTATTTGGAATTATTTTTGTGGATATTAACCCCATGTCGTTTAAGTATCTTTTTTATGTCGCCGACTTTTTTGACTGCCACTATCTCTTCAATACTAAATTGAACCTTAAAATTTTTCTCTAGTTCCGTAACCAAAATCAACCCATTAAAAGAATCCCAGTTTTCAATATCGGCCGGCTTGGTATTATCAGTTATGGCGCTGGTTTCTACTCCCAGCACAGCCACTAAAACATCTTCAACTCTTTTCATATCATAGAAAATCTTAAACAGACACTACTTTCAAAAACTCGGGGTAATCAAGCGATGGACTATCGGTAATATTATAATGATAAAGTTCCCCCTTTTTATCGCCGCTGACAGCATTAAAACCGTTGGCACCATAGAAGGATTTGCAGGATTCATTCTTGGTTGTGGGTATAAAGTCACCTTCAATCGCTCGGACATCATAAGCACGAGCCTGATTGATAATGTGGGTTAAGAAAGCCCGTTCTACTGCTCGACCTAATATTCTGCAGCTGAACAGAAAAGTATCTATGCGCCAAGTTAATCCCTTGGGTTCAACTATACCGACCCCTATAATACCATAATCGCCGAACTTATCTTTAGCTGATACCGACCAAACCCGCCAGCCCGATTTAATAAAACGATTTATATCTTGTTCTAAATATCTTCTGGTGGTCAAATTAAACTGGTTGGTTTTTTGGGTCAATTGGGCGATTCTGGCAATAGAAGAATCATGAGCCGGCCTGATTGTTACCTCCATGTTCAACTCTCTAAGAAAATCCTCCACACTGCCCAGAGAAACACGCGTTTCCCGACGCTGTTTTTCTTCGGCATACATCTGACCCCGTTGGACATCTTCCGGGGTTATATTAAAATTGCAAAACCCGGCATAAGATTTCAAGAAATACGGTGACATTACGGTGACCATAGGCAAGGCCTGGCGAACCGCTTCTTGTTGAAAAGGATCATCATCCACGAACACAAAACTATCCAGTCCCAAATTAAGTTCTTGAGCCAATTCAATCATATTAGCGACTTTATCCCGCCAATTAATCCTCCTAGCGGCAAAATGGTCTTTACGCAAAATCATTTCAGGATGCTTATCCAAAACCTCCCAAGCGTCTGGTTCGTTGTTTTTGCTGTTGATGGCCAAGACCACACCTTGTTTATACAGCCCCATGATGTGGGACTGCAATTCTCTGTTAGGCGTGACCTTTTCCCAACCATCTTCACCAACAACCCCGCCCCACAAGGTATTATCGAGATCCACCACCAAACATTTCTTGGTAGCACCACTGATCGCAACCACCTCTCCAATAAGTTCTTGATCCGCAAAATCTGGAAATGCTTGAGGGGCGAGCCGCAAATCACCTAACTCCTTAAATTTGGTATGCCAATGGTCTGTAAATTTTTCTTTGATGACGCCGCCCCAAACAATTTTTACCGCGATACCTTTATCGCGTAAAACATTAGCCAGTTTATTTATCTGATCTTCATTAGCATCTGTTGAATCAATCAAAAAATAGACCAACCTTGGCTGAAACTTATAAAACCTGCTCTCTGGATTTAAAATTTCTTGAGTGTATTGGTTATATGCTCCCAGATATGTATCAGCCCAAATATTATGAGCCATTGCCCGAACCTTAAAAACTTCCGGTAAACCCAGAAGCGTAAAATTGCTCAAAAAAGCCACCCTTACTTTTCTAAAATAATCCGGCTGGCTACTTCGATAGTTATTTAACTCTCTGGCTATGGCAAGATGATCAGCCACAGAAGAACTATCATAGCTAACTAAACGGAATATTTGATTCTGTATTTTTTGAAAATCCATTTATTTAATCCATGGCCTATGATTCCGCTAATATGGCCTATCTTGATCACCACATCCTTTGGTTGTATATAAATCACCAAGATTAAGCCCGCCTGTTTTTTTGCCCAGAGAATCGTTAAGTAGTTTCACCGCAAAATTATGCTTGGTTCTTTTGGTCCGATCAATGGGATTCAATAAAGTCGGCATCTTTGAATATGGCGCGATATCACAATCCATAAAACCAATCTTATTCAAGGCCTCTTTATGGAAATTGCCCGTGAAAAAGAAATCCATAAAATCAACTTCTTTATTGCCGCAAAATCTAACCGCTTCTAGAAGCGCGTATTCCTCGGCTTCATTGGTGGATATAAAGTCTATTATTCTCCCGACCTTGATATCGGTATCAGCCCGCTCTGGGCCTTGGGTAATCGGCTCTATTCTTATAACTATAAATGACACTACGCGGTTGCCCTGGCGGGAAACCAGAATAAAGTACTTAACCAAAGGATTATGGGCGTATCTCCAGTTAAGATAGGCCGACGAACGATCTATACTGAAAGGATATTTTGATTTTATTTCGTCCCAAAACTCATCAAACTCCGGACCACAACCATCAACTAAGCCTGCGCTCCATTCAGAACCAAAAGTGTGATTATAATTTTTGAATGTTCTTAATCTCAAATCACTTTTGCCAATAACTTTTTCACTATTGATCGAATCCAAAACACAGATAAATCTTTTTATGTCCTCGCCTCGCCAGCCCGATTTGGTAAACAATGGCACAGCCACCTGATTGATATTGTGATCTATAGCCACATCTGCCCTTCTCTCGGCTTCTTTCAACAGTAAATAACCATAGCCCAACGATCTTAAATTTTCTTTGACTATTAAATTGGTAATCCAGTTACATTTTGCCGACTGACCGAAAAAGTTGCAGGGCGCTGGAAATAAACCTATCGTGCCCGCCAGTTCTTCCTTTTGATCAAACAAACCCAGTGAAGTATACAAATCGTGATCATTATTAAAAACATTATCAAACTGCCAGTCATAATAAACTTTATTGATCAAAATATGATCTGATCTATATTCCTTAGTGTTAAAAGATAAAATCTTATCCCACTCTGATTTTTTAATGCGCCTTATTTCCATATGACTGGATAGCGTCAATTATGTTTGCTAAAGAATTAAAATTATCGGCAGATAAATTTTCCATATTTACAGTTACACCTATTTCTTTCTCTATAAAACCCAAGAGTCGAATCATGCTAAAAGAATCCAGAATGCCGGTTTGAATTAAATTCTGATTTTCATCAGTTACTTTAGATTGAGTTTCTTTTTCTAAAAAATCTTTAATTCTTTGTTTGAAATCCATAATTGGCTTTTAAACTAATGCGGTCTATTTTGCCGGTGCTGGTGCGTGGAAGCAAATTTTTGATTTCGATCTTATGGGGAACAGCATAGGCAGGCAATAAATCTGCCAAGTTGGATTTTATCTCCTCTTCAGATTTTGGCTCGTTCAAACTCACACAAGCGATTATTTCTATACCTCCCGTACTTTCTGCAACAACAGCTATCACACCCGCTTCTTTAATATAAGGCAAAGAATACAAAGCCGATTCAACATCACCGAGTTCAATGCGATGGCCCATAACTTTAACCTGAAAATCTTTGCGGCCGATAAATTCGTAATTGCCGTCGGAGAGTAATTTGACCAAATCACCTGTCTTGTAAACCCGCCCCTTCCTGGGAAAATCCAAAAAAGAGGCTACTGTATTTTCTGGATCATTCCAATAGCCAAGCCCCACCCCAAGTCCTCCCACATATAACTCACCTTCCTCGCCCACATTAGCCATTTGGCCATCCTCTTTAACGGCAAAAACTTCCACATTACGACAGGCCCGCCCGATGGATACTAATTTTGATAAGTCACTAGGCGGCTCGGGAATTTTATAAAAAGTACACTGCACTGTTGTCTCGGTAGGGCCATACATATTTACAAATTTCTTGTCTGGAAATGTTTTCATCCATTCAGCTAAAAATTTGGTGGGGAAACCCTCACCGTTAAAAAATATTTTCTTGATTGTGGCTATGCGGCCATGTTTGACCAATCCGGCCAAAGATAAATAAACCATCACCGATGGTACTGAATTCCAAATAGTTAACTTATTTTCTTCTATAAATTTTAACAACTGACCAGGAAAAAGCGAGAGTTCCTCTGGAACTAAATAAAGAGTCGCGCCCGATTTGAAAGCACAGTAAAGATCAAATGTAGATAAATCAAAATGCAAAGGCGGGTGTTGGGACATTTTATCCTCGGAAGTGATATCTAATTCCTCAACTGCCCATTCAGTGGCGTTAATAATGTTGGCGTGAGTTATCATTACGCCCTTGGGCTGGCCGGTGGAGCCGGAAGTATAGAGAATATAAGCCAAATCGGAAAAACTGTTTTCGTAATTCAAAGCATCGTCGCTCTCTGAACCAACCCGCGACCGTTCTGCGTCTAAATTAAACACTGGCCCGCATCCCCTGACCAATTCTAATGTCTGCTCATTACAAATAATCACAATCGGTTTGGCATCTTTAATTACTTGTCCCAAACGCGCTCGCGGAGCTGTGGCATCCAGCGGCACATACACGGCATCGGCTTTAAGAATTCCCAAAACCGACCTGATTGAATCAATTGATTTGGGCAAACAAAAACAAATCCGATCGCCTTTGGCGACACCTTTACTTTTTAAGGCCCGGGCTAATTGATTGCTGTGACGATCCAATTCCGCGAAAGAAATATTTTCATCTTTAAAATTAACCGCGATCTTATACGGAAATTTTTGGGACGAACCAGAAAAATATTCCTGTATTAGTTTAACCATATAGCAAAAGCGATAGCATAATCTTTAGTATGGGCTAGAGAAATTAATACCTTAGTTTTTAGTTTTAAGTTTTTAGTTTTAAGTTTAATTAATGGCTTCCCATCCTTGTCATTAACAACTTCAATGTCTTTAGCTTGATAAACACTGCCACCCACAGCTTTAACCACCGCCTCCTTGGCAGAAAAACGGGCAGCAAAATGCGGGTAAGGATCGGCTTTGGATAAACAGTATTTGATTTCGCCTAGAGTAAAAATATTTTTATAAAAAGATTGATTGTTTTTGTATAGCAATTTTCTAAAACGGCCAATCTGCTCAATATCTGTTCCTATTTCCATGGCAAGTTAATTCTATAAAAATTAGTTTCTTTCTTTACAAAACCCATTTTCACATACATGGCGTTGGATTCTACTCTAACTGGATTGGTTTTAACACTAATATATTTAGCTTTTTTTATCGTGGCAATTTTTATTAATTTTTCGGTTAATTTACGCCCCAAACCTCTGCCGCGATAAGTCCCGTCTACCACCACATCCTCAATGACCGCGATGAGTCCTGTGGGAACATAAACTAGATAGACGGTAGCCATACCGATAATCTGGGGCGGTTTTTTAACAGAATCAATAACCACAACAAGACAAGTATTCTTTTGTTTTAATAAATGTTTAAGCCCGGCCGGGGTGAGTAGTTTTGGAGGCACATTTGAAAGTGCCAACTGCGGTAAAAGTTGGTTGATATCACTAAGGGCTCTCACAGTGAACTTTTTTAAAACTTCTATTCTAAACATTTGTTTTTGATAAACTTAGCTAGAGTTGCCCAATTAAAAAATTGGCTACTCGCCTGCCGGCTTGACCATCAATACTAAAACATTGCGAATAAACTAACTCTTTTCTACCCCCACTATCCAATTTGGGATTATCTAAATAGTTATTTAACCAACTTACTAGCTCGCTTTCGTTATTAACTAAACGAACTCCTCCGGTTTTTAAAACAGACTGATAATGAGCTACTTTGTAGGCCCATAAAGCAAAATTTCTAGGATGAGCCCTCCGTTCAAATTTTACATTGATCACAGGTTTATCAAAAATAGCCGCATCAATCATCATGGTTGAAGGGTAACCTACTACTACATCCGAATAATAAAGAGTATCGGCCAAACTCCTAAAATCATCAAAATCCATGTCCCAATCTGTACCCCTTTTAAGAGAAAATCTCTTACCGGGAGTTTGGAATATGAACTTATTTTTATAATTATTCTTAACCACCACTTCATCATTGGGGGGAAATCTAATAATCACCTGACAAGGAAAATTTAAACAACCGTTAGATATTATTTCATCTAAAAATTCTAGCATATCCCAATCGTCATCACTAGCTGTTCGCCCCACCGGTAAATAGAGGATGGTCTTTTTGTCCTTACTTAAACTCCATTTTTCATAAAACTCTCTAACTGGTGTTCTCTCTTCATTAAAATAATGATCAAAGTGAGGCACGCCTACGGTGACAATTTTTTTTTCCGCCATATCAACATACTTTATAGCATCATCTTTAACTAAATTATTATGAACCATCAACCAATCCGGCAAAAGTCGCACCATCGCCCGGGCCGTTATCTTATCCCAGGAATTAATCAAACCAACAGTAGTAATCCCTCTATGTTTGGCCTCCCGCAACATAGCGATTTCAATACCGCCAAAAAGGTGAGCTAAAAATACAAGATCAGGTTTATATTTATCAAAATATGCGGAGAAAAAGTTTTCCGAAATAAAACACCAATCTAACCAACGGATAATCCGGCGGAAAAATTTTCGAGCGAAAATACGGTTAAAAAAATACCGCCACAAAAATTTAATCCGACTTTTATCTATATTAAACGCTAACTTTCTTTTAACATCAATTGTGGAGGTGTTAATGAGATTAAATTTAATAGCGCCGAACAATCTTTGCAAACCCCTGGCCGTGTAATCTTTAACTACTTCATAAACAATATCGGGACCGTTAAATTCTTTCTCATAATATTCTTTCTTGTCTTGACTATTAACAAACAAAACCAGCCTAACATGAGGGGTGCTAGCCAGTTTTATATAAATATCGGTGCGCAATATATTCCTGGCTTCCACACCTTGAAAAATTGTTATAAAAATGGTCTTCACTTAAATCCCGTTACGGGCTATGATACAACCTCCACCAGATTAATTTTGTTGCGAGTAAAATGAGTCATATTCTTCCTCTTGTTAAAATAACACACCCAACCTATGAAAATAACCGATATACTAGAGTACCCCGTTGTTTGGCAATCCTTCAGAAAAATCATAGATATTTTATTTGGTATTTATAGAAAGCGAAAGAATGTAATAAGACGATTTGGTATTACTAACCAAGTTTCTGTTATTGATATTGCCTGCGGTATCGGTCAATATAGCGCCATTACTAATGGTCAATACTTAGGTATTGATCTTAATGAACAATACATCACCACGGCAAAAAAATTGTATGGCAATGCCAATAAAAAGTTTTTACGCGCGGATGCCAATACCTCTAAAATTTCGGCCGATTCCTATGATGTCGCCCTGCTTATAGACGCCACCCATCATCTTTCTGATGAAGAAAATAGAACTCTAATTAAAACACTAAATAAAATCGCATCCAAATTTATAGTTATCTGCGACCCAGTCACTCAGAATAAAAATAATCTGATTGGAAGATTTTTAATCTACATGGATAGAGGAAAGCATATACGATCAGCCCAAGCGCTATTGGATCTTATCTCGGAAACACTAAACATAGAAAAAACCGTGCCGTTAAAAATGATGGGGACAGAAAGCATCTGCATTCTGGCCAAACCAAGAGATAAAACACAATAAAACATTATCTATACTGATTGAGAAAAGAACCTAACACACTGATCATGTAATTCATTCTTTCTTTATCAATGCCTTGATACACGCCTATCCAAAAAGCATTATTGAGAACATAGTCGGTATTGGTCAGATCACTTTTTCTAAACTTGACATTATAGACGCGGAAATAGGGCTGTTTGATGATATTGCCGGTAAACAGCATCCGGGTGCCAACATTATGAGTATGTAGATGGTCAACCATGTCTTTACGACTAAAAGGACAGTCGGGTTTAAGCGTTATCATAAAACCAAACCAGGACGGCGAGGCGACTTTTTCCGCTTGGGGCAACAACAAAAATTTATCGTAAGCCGACAAAAATTTATATAACTTTTTAAAGTTTGTGTCGCGAATTTTAGAAAACTTATCCAGTTTATCTAATTGCGCCAGACCCAAAGCAGCTTGGATATCGGTAATTTTGAGATTAAAACCAATCTCGGAAAAAATAAACTTATCATCATAATCAGCCGGCAGATCCGCCAGCTTAGCCGTGCCAATGCCGGTATCTTGGCGCTTGTCTTGGCCGGTCTTAAACCAATACTCCCGTCCCCAATCCCGCAAAGATCTTGTAATTTTAGCCAGCTTAGGATCATTGGTGACCACCGCGCCGCCCTCGCCGGTAGTGATATGATGAGCCGCGTAAAAACTGAATGTGGCCAAATCTCCAAAACTGCCTACCATTTTGCCTTTGTATTTACTGCCCAGAGCATCGCAACAATCTTCAACTAACCACATTTTATGTTGCCGACATATTTTTTTGACCGCATCAACATTAAAAGGATTGCCTAAATGATGCGGTAGAAAAATCGCCTTCGTTTTTGGCGAAATCAATCCAGAGAGTTGTTTTACATCAATATTATTAGTACCCAATTCAATATCTATAAAAACCGGAATCAACTGATGAAGAATCAGAGGATTAACTGTGGTGGGAAAAGCCGCGGCCAAAGTTATAACCTCATCGCCCGCCCTAAGCCGGCGCTCGCCTAAGTTAGCAGATGTTAAAGCTGAAATCGCTAACAAGTTAGCGGAGGAACCGGAGTTGGTCATTAAACAGTGCTTAACTTCTATTAACTTGGCCAATCTCTCTTCAAACTGCGAAGCAAATCGTCCTTCAGTCCACCAACCGTCTAAAACCGCCTCAGTCATAGCTATAAGCTCTTGATGATCAAAACTCTTGCCCGAAGCTGGGATGTGCGTTTTTCCGCCTACAAATTTATTACTTCCAAATTTTAATCTGTAGGACTCCTGTATCAATTTCTTTAAAGCGCTGTTCACAATCTTATGTAAGCTGGATTACTGGTTAAATAACTATCATTAATTATTTTTACTACTTCTTCCGGGGTCTCGGTAATATGAATTTTAAGATTGGGCAGATGATCCAATATTTTCACATCTTCATTTTCAGAAATATTGTGCGAGAACCCTAAAAACTTATAATGGACACTGCCTCTTACACCGATAATTTTTACATTGGCATTATTATAACAAACATCATTTCGCAGTTGCTCAAAATTCCTCATGCAGACAAACGGAATCATAGAATAAACATAGGGTTTCCAACCCGAAAGGGCTAACCCCGCCGCCAGGCCCATAAACGATTGTTCGGTTACGCCGGCATTGAGAAATTGATTGGGGAATTCTTTGCCAAAATCCTCAATATAAGAAAATCCGACATCGCCGACTATTAAAATAATTTTATCGTCTGCCTGCGCTAATTTGGTTAAAGTTTCTATAAAGGCCTGTCTGGTATTTGTCATAATTATTGGTTCAATTCTTTTTGAGCTAGACGATACTCTTCGTCCGAGGTATTTTTATAATGATAAATAATTTTGTCCTCCATAAAACTAACTCCTTTGCCTTTAATCGTGTGGGCGATAATAACCACCGGCTTTTCTGACGATGGCTCAGATAAAACCTTTTCAATGGCTTCAAAATCATGCCCGTCAATTTCCCTAACCTCCCAGCCAAAAGACCGCCACTTATCAGTTAGCGGTTCTAAATTTAAGACCTCATTAATCCTGCCGATAGCCTGCCACCTATTGCAATCCACCATAACCACGAGATTATCAAGTTGGTGGTGGGCAGTAATCAGGGCCGATTCCCAAGTAGTCCCGCAGTCCATCTCACCGTCCGACATCAACACATAAGTTTTCCATTTAGCCCCACTCCGTTTGGCTCCCAAAGCCATACCCAACCCAATCGGCAAACCGTGACCCATACTCCCGGTGCTGGCTTCAATGCCCCTAACCGAGCGCTCCACTAAACCAATATACTTACTACCTTCTTGGCAATAAGTGGCTAGATCTTCTTTGGGAATAATTCCTTTTTCCGCTAAAAAAGCGTAGGCGGTCGCGGCGGCCCAGCCCTTTGAAAAAATAACTCTATCGCGATCTTCTTTGAGTTCGCTGTCTAAATTAACAATTTTGGTATAAAGAACCGTCAACAAATCCACACAGGAAAAACAAGATCCGATGTGGCTGGCTTTAGCCGCATGAATCATATCCAGTACGGCGCGCCGAACCCGTGTCGCTGTTTGTTTGTATTCAGATACATAATCAAGAGATTTCATATTCAAAAATATATATTATAATATATATTATTAATCATCAACTAGTCCAACTTCCCGATCGTCATTTAATATTTTCCTTACAATAAAACGGGGGCGATGTTTCACCTCTTCAAAAATTTTTGCCAAATATTCTCCTATAACCGATATAGCCAATAACTGGACACCGCTAAAAAAAAGTATAAATACAATTAAAGTCGGGATACCGCTGGGCGGGGTGGGTCCCCAAAAAAATGCCACCATGTAAACTAATATCGCCACAAAAGCCAAGACCATTATCAAAAAGGCAAAATTGGAAATCCATTCCAGCGGTTTGTAAGAAAAATTAATAATTAATCTTTTGGCATTTAAAAGACCGCGAAAAAAACCTTGTGTTGTTTTACCGCCTAGCCGTTTAGTTCGCTCGTACTCAATACCAGTTTGTTTAAATCCAATATAGGGGCGAACACCTCGAATAAATATATCCCTTTCGTTAAATTTAATAATTTGGTTAATAACTTTTCGGTCTATTAAACCAAAATCACTGGCATCCACTGGTACCGGAACATAAGCCAATTTTCTAAAAACACGGTAAAACAATTTATACAAAACCTGCCAGATTAGACTGGCTTGGCGCTTGTGGCGAACACCATAAACGACATCAAAGTCCTCTTCCCATTTTCGCAGAAATTTAGGGATTAATTCCGGCGGATCTTGCAAATCACCGTCCAGTAGAATGGCGCAATCCCCGGAACAATATTTTAAACCGGCAAAATAACTAGATTGTGAATACCCGAAATTCCTGCTCATCAAAATTATTTTCACCCGCCTATCTTGGGCGCACAGATTTTCATAGATCGACAAGGAATTATCGTCAGAGTTGTTATCCACATAAATTATTTCAAAAGGATATCCTTCTGGTTCCAATGTTTTTTTAAGCCGCTCATACATTGGTAAAATATTGGACTCTTCATTGTAGCAAATAGTTATAACAGAAATTTTCTTTTGATCATTAACCATATAATTCATACCAATTTTTTAGCCGGCGTAGACCTTGCTCCAGAGAATTGATTCTGGGAGAATATTTCAATTCATTTTTAAGCTTACTGATATTGGGCGTGGTTTTTTGAGGCGCGTCAATGATACCGATTGGGTTGGCTTTTTCAACAAATCTCACTTTCATCGCATTATCAAAAACATAAACAAATAATTGTGCCAAATCTTTAATAGCAATTTCTTCCTCTGATCCGACATTATAGGCCTCGCCATTCCGACCCAAAAGTAGAACTCGCCAAAAGGCGGCTATGGTATCAGCCACATAGGCATAGGTTCTGATAAACTCTCCGCCTTCTCCTAATTCTATATTTTCACCCTTGAAACCCTTCCTCATATAATCAGGAATGGCTCGGCCATCATTGAGATTCATACGAGGACCATAAGTATGAAAACAACGAGCGATTTTAGCGGGAACATTGAAAGATTTCCAAAAGGCGTAGCATAAGGTTTCGCCAAACCGTTTCGCTTCCTGGTAAATAGCACGAGGCCCAATAGGATTAACATTGCCAAAATAATCTTCTTTAATGGGTATATGGTTAACATCCGGATTTCCATAAATTTCCGCGCTGCTAATAAAAAGAAAACCCTTGAGCGGGTTCTTAACAGCGTAATCAAGTAAAATTTTTGTCCCCAAAGTATTGGTGTTGATGGTATCAATAGGGCGGCTAAAATAATCCTTAGGAGAGGCCAAAGAAGCGGCATGAATAATATAGTCAATGCCAACGGGAATTTCAAAGGGTTGAGCTACATCACCATTCAAGAAAACTAAATTGGGGTCGCCCATACGATGAATTAACCTGTTGTTCTCTTCCACCGGTCTTCGCGTTAAAGCAATAACCCGCGCCGGTTTTTTCGACAAGACAGACCTGTTAAGATTCAACACCGTATCTACAAGATATGAGGCCAAAAAACCATTGGCGCCAGTAACTAAAATTGTCTTGCCGGCCAGCGCGACAAAAACATCTCCCAAAGAATCAACGATCTGATTCAGGTCTTCCTGAATAATCGGGTCTATCGCATTGTCTTTTGGGTCATTCATAAAGTAATTTGGCCATTATATTAAAAACGGCGCTTTTTATCAAGCATCTTATTTCATTGAAATCAGCAGTGTTTCCTGATATATTGAAGCCGTATGCAGTCAATAAAAACAATACTAGTCACCGGATCACATGGTTATATCGGCTCCTTGCTGACGCCATTACTCGCCCAAGCCGGTTTTAGGGTTATCGGATTAGACACTGGTTATTTTGACGACCCGAAATGTGTCTTCAAACATCACAATACTGGTGAAGATAGGTTTATTAAAAAAGATATAAGGGCGATAACCGCTCAAGACCTAAAAAGTGTGGATGCCGTCTGCCATCTGGCCGCTTTATCCAATGACCCTTTGGGAGCCGTTGATCCAAAATTGACGCAGGATATAAATCTGAAAGCATCGGTAAAACTAGCCGGGCTGGCCAAAAAATGCGGAGCGCAAAAATTTTTATTCTCTTCATCTTGCAGTGTCTATGGCGCCCTGGGAGATAAACCCATTACCGAAGAATCTGCGGTAGACCCTAAAACGGCTTACGCCGTATCAAAAGTAGAATTTGAGAAAATTCTGCTGGGACTAGCCGACAAAAATTTCTGCCCGATAATTCTGCGCAATGCCACCGCCTACGGTTCTGCGCCTAAATTAAGATTGGATTTGGTGCTGAATAACTTTGCGGCCAACGCTTTTACCGGTGGCGAAATAAAAATCTTAAGCGACGGCACACCCTGGCGCCCGATGATTCACGCCGAAGATATTGCCAGATTGTTTGTGGCCTTATTGAAAGCCCCTGCTAAAAAAGTCCATAACCAAATAATTAATTGCGGCCAGAATAAAGAAAACTTTCAAGTCAGAGATATCGCTACCACGGTTCAAAAAAGCCAAAAAAACATTCAGGTTTCATACGCTTCCCAACCCGATAAGGACTCGCGGACCTATAAAGTCAGCTTTGATAAACTCCACCGAATTTTACCTGATTTTAAGTTCAAATGGACACTAAAAAAAGCTGCTGAAGAGCTAAAAAATGATTTCCAAAAACTTGGTTTAACCCAAGATGTTTTGGTGTCTAGAAATTTTGTAAGATTAGCGCAATTACAACACCTTACCCAAAATAAAGTTATTGATCATAAATTTTTCTGGAAAAAATGAAAAATAAACTTCCGAACCTATCAGAACAACAACTCCAGAAGCCGATAATTGAATATCTAACACACCTTGCCAGGATAAGAAAAACACATGATCTAGGGAGTGATCTTTTTGAAACTATTATTAAAATCGTGCCACAAATTGCCGTGGAAGCTATTGTAGTAGATAGTATCGCCAAACCAAAAAAAGTTCTGCTGATTTGGAGAAAAGACGAAAATTATAAGGGTTGGCATTTCCCCGGCGGATTTATTCGCTTTGGAGAAAAACCGGCAGACAGATTAAAAATTGTTGTTAAAAAAGAACTGGGCGCCAAATTATTGAAGTATAAAAGATTGAGCGGGATTTACACCCTCATAGATTCTAGGGGGCATACAATCTCACTGTGTTACCTGGCAGAAATTAATAAAAAAAACCACCCCCGAGGGCGATGGTTTTTAAGAAAAATTTCTAAAAACATTATAAGCCATCACAGACGAGTATTATCTTCAGAGTTGGGCTGGCGATAGTTATCTTCCCAAATCATCCAGGGCCTTTGGCCTTGGTAGTACATGGTGTTTAAGTCCTCCAAGTGCTTCATAGTGTCCAGACAATGCCAAAAGCCGTGATGAGGGTAAACGGCCAACTGCCCCTCGCTGGCCAATGTTTGCATGGGCTTGAGTTCGAACTTTTGGGTTGGATCAGACGACAAATAATCAAAAAACTTTTTGTTAAAAATAAAAAACCCGCCGCTGATAAAGGCCTGGGACCTGGGCTTTTCCACAAAGGCCTTTACCAAACCATTTTCCGGTTCAATCACACCAAAAGGATTAATGTCGTTGACCCCACAAAGAGTGGCTATTCTACCTTTCTCTTTGTGATAGCGCAAAGTATCATTGATATTGATATCACCCACACCGTCGCCGTAAGTCAGAAAAAAATCCTCGTCGTTTCCAATAAAATCTTTAATCAGAGCGACTCTTCCGCCCGTCTCGGTGTTTAAGCCGGTATCAACAAAAGTGATATTCCACTCATCAATCAGCCGTTTCTTGTTGTGGTGTGTGACTTCTTTCGCGCCAGCCCCGAGTTTAAGCGTAAAATTATTAATTTTTTCGTCAAAGTTTAAAAAGTAATCCTTAATCATTTCGCCCTTATAGCCCAAGCACAATATAAAATCGCGATAGCCGTGACTGGCGTAAATTTTCATAATATGCCACAAAATAGGCATCTCGCCTATGGTAACTAGGGGTTTGGGTTTATGTTCAGTTTCTTCCCGCAGACGCATGCCTTTGCCGCCGCATAAAATAACGACTTTCATATTTTTTATGATTATCTCACATCACCGCTACGCACTCAATATAAATGTAACTCACTTGATCTGGTAAAGTTCTACCAGACCGTTCTTATAAACCAGTCGCAGTTTTTGCTCCCGGCTTAAGTCCACATCAACAAACTGTTTTTCCCACGGGCCATAATAAACATAGCCAGCGCCAATATCTCCCCAACCCACCCGCAGTTCTTGATAACGCTTAACCAATTCCTGTATTTTATATTCCGGAATTTGATACGGCCGCGCTTCGGCGCCATCAATAAAATAAGAACCGTACAGGAAAAGTGGAGCGTCTTTAATATTACTTTCAATATAAGGACGGTCGCAGAATCCAAGACACTGAAAACCACTGCCGTCCCGCAATCTCTTTTCCAAAACAACTGTCTCCACCCCAAAAACTTTGCTGGACTTCAAAAACAATCCCTCCAACTCAAGGTTGGATAACGATGTCATTGTTCCCCATGGCAAGTACGGCCGCGCCGAAGTAAAGGCGGATAAGTAAATTGAACTTATAAAAGATGGCGAAATTACTTTGGGTTCATCATAATTAAGATCTAACCAGCGCCATGAACTCATAATGTTTTCAGGCAAGGTATAATCATTCAAGATATTTTGCGGGGGCGCGATAAACCCGGCTGAATTTACAACTTTTTTGGCAACCAGAAGAACCGACATTAAAACAATAGCTGTGGTTATCAGAACCGCCACGGGTCCGCTGGAACCGAATTTAAGTCTCCTGATTCCAGTGTAAACAAGATCAAAAACCATCAAGAAGATTAAAGGACTTATGGCTCTAGGCCAATGGTCTGGGTGAGGCACAAAACCGAGCATGATTTGAATATTTAAGACAATCGCAGCAGCCAGTAGGCATAGCCAATAAAATACTGCTCTCTGCTGAAGATCGGCTCTCTTCCAAAAAGCTGAATAAATCAAAATCGCTAATATTGCGAAGAAGATAAGATAAGGCCAAGTCCACGAGTTAAAACCGTGTCCAGTTTCTATACCTATCCTCTTAATCAAGTCCATACCTCCCGGAAAATTTCTAAGTCTGAAATAGTTAAGAAAATAAGGTATACCTGTGATAACTAATGTCCCGACCAAAAAAAAGAAATTACGCAATAGTTGTTTATTGCGCCGATTAAATAAAAGCACATACCCAAAGGAAAGACCGACCACTATAATCCAATAAACCCATTTATGAAAATAAGTATAAAATAACAACCCAGCCAAAAAACCCGCTAGCGCGGCTGTGATAAATCTGGGTCTGCGCCAAAAAACAAAAAAGGTGATTATGGCCGGGAGATAGATAAGGTGAGTAAGCAGAGGATAATCAATTCGGGCCAGAAACAAAGTTGGCAAGAAAGTTTTTACCGCGGGATAAAAATTCTTCAGCACGATGTTGGCCAAGTTATCAGCGCTAAAAAAAGCATAGGGCAGGTGAATCGCCATTGGCGTCAGTGTGCCCACCAATCCCATAAAAACAGACCACGCTTTATTTTTGTTAAACACAATCCAGCCCAAAAGCAAAAACAATAAAAACAGGATTGAACTAAATAAAAAGTTGGCGACAATGTAGGCGACACTGACATCCTTAAACAAAATAATCAGCCCCGCTAAAAACAGCGGCGGTAAAGATGGAAAAATGTTGGGCATTTTTCCATCAAAAAAAAGATCTCTGGGCGGAAAATGTCCGTCGGCCACCTCCCGGGCAAATTGAAAATAAGCATCGCCGCCATCGTCCAAATAAGTAAACTGAGATAAAACAAAATCCTGACCCAGTAAATGGACCCGTGACCTAATAAGTAGCTGGGGAGCGGTGTAAAGAAGGCCTACCACTGTAGCCAGAATAATTATCCAGAGTCCGAACCAAAATTTTTCCTTAAACTCAATCATTTTCTATTATCTTTTCTAAAAAATCCACATTCCTTTTGTACGATAAACCATCGCTAAAAGCAAAAAACATACGCCTTGCATCCTGACGGGCTTCACGATCGTGTTGGGGATGTGTAAGATACTCGTTTATCGCATTCTTCAACTCCTCCTCATCCCGAGTTACTCGCGCCGCGCTGCGCGCCACAACGGGATAATAATAAGAATGTTTGTCATAATAGATTTGATTGTGCATTGGCCGCGACGGGTTCACGAAATTGATTACGGGCTTATCAAAAATAAAGGACTCCAGTGAAATTGTTGATTTGTAGTTTATATTGATATCGGTATAGGCAAGCGTGGATTTTAAATTGATAAATCCATCTCGATCAAGGACAATTTCTTTATTGTTTTGGCGAGCATCAATAACTTTATCGGCAATATCTACACAAACCTGTTCGACGGTTGATATATCACAGTAGCGTTCCGGTTTATCAAAGGGATGCACCCGAACAAGTACATTTATGGCAGGAATCTCACCGCGGTCTCGCCACTCGATTATTTTTTTAAGCAATAAGGGCTCATATGGCGTACCCACGGTCGCAAATAGAATGGTTGGAAGAGCAGGATCAAGATTTTTCAAGACAAGAAATTCTTCGCGGCTGGGTAGAGTGTAACTGGAATCAAAATAACGATCAAAACGCATACTCCCTGTGACCAAAACCCGCTCGGGTTTGAAACGATGAACGGTTAAAGCAGCTTCCCTGATAACTTCATTCCACACCAACAAAAAATCCGGTCTGCGAAGGCGAGCGGCTTTAAATCCAACAAGATTATCCCAGCTAAAGTTAGTCGCAAGTGTAGGAATGCCCCTTTTTTGGGCAAGAATAATCGCCTCGGCGTCATACACCTGAAGACCGGGAGTGGCGACAATCACTGCCGCCGGCCGGTATCTTTTGCAGTATTCGTTAAAAATCCGGGTATTACGGGTAAAAAACTTCTCAACCCTTGTAAAAAAATCAATCGTAAGCCACCGCGCAAACGGCCGAGATAAAAATCGCGCAAGCCGCGCACGCCGGTCATTCAAAAACATCGCGCTCGAATAATAAATCCTCATGCTCGGAAAATCATCAAGCTCGTGCAGGCAGTTTGTGCGCAAAAACTTAAATATGAGAAATATCCATTTATTCTGGACTTGCCAAGGAATATAGATAATATTAGGCGAGGTAAAATACCGATGCTGTGCATCGCTCTCATTTTGAATAAGATTGTGAAACACAACAACTCGGTATTTGCTCGCCAAATATTCGATATACCGAGTTCGCAAAAGATCAGAGATAAATAGAGGATTTTTCAGGAACAAAAAAACAGTTTTCATGTGCTAGTTCAAATTTTTATTTCCATATCTTTTGATTCAAAAATTAACTCCACCACCTCCCTCACAGCATGATGTCCTCCTGCGGCCTTAGTAACATAATCGGCCGCTTTTTTGACCAAGATATGGCTGTCGGCAACAGCTATACCTATACCGACATATTTTATAACATCAATATCGTTAATATCGTCCCCTACATAACAGACCTCTTCTGGATAAAGATTTTTAGCTTTCAATATTTCCTTTAGGATCTCAGTTTTGTCAAAGCCGGCACTGATTCCTTGCCAACATTCTATTTTCAACTTACGGCATCTAGTTTTAACCACCAGATTCGTTTCTTTAGATAAAACCACAACATTAAGACCCGCCTTTTTTAGGAGTTCTATGCCTAAACCATCTTTGCGGCTACACCGAACCGACTCTCGGCCATCTTGGGTTACATATACATAACCGTCGGTCAATACACCATCAAAGTCCAAAGCCAACAGTTTTACCCGTGAAAGTTTATTTTTTAGAATGGAATTCATATAAGTAAGCCCAAAATAAAGTATTGATTACTATAAAGAAAAATGAAATAATAATCAAATGCCAAAAAAAGAAATAAAGGTGGTGGGCATCATCCCGGCCAGAGGCGGATCTAAAGGTATTCCCTATAAAAATATAGCCCTTTTAGCCGGAAAACCTCTTATATACTATACAATAAAATCGGCCCAAGAATCAAAAAAAATGGATGCTTTTGTGGTTAGTACTGATGACGAAAAAATAGCTTCTGTAGCAAAATCTCTTGGAGCAGATGTGCCGTTTTTAAGACCTAAAAATATCTCTGGCGACAATGCCACCGACATTCAGTTTCTGCGGCATGCTCTAGTATGGCTCGAAAAAAACAGGAATTGGCATCCTGAGATAATAGTGATATTAAGACCAACTGCTCCATTTAGAACTGCGGAAGATATAGATACGGTATTAGATCTCATGATTAAAGAAAACTGTGATTCTGTAAGAACAATTTCTCTGCCTAGCCCACATACCCCATATAAAATGTGGACAATGAAAAATAGTCACTCCAACAAAATAAAACCGTTACTAACAACAAGATATTACAATTCACTGGGTACAGATGTGCCGAGACAATGGTTACCTACTGTTTATTGGCAAAATGGAATGGTGGACGCAACAAAAACAAAATTTATAAAAATGAATAAGGTCTATGGACCGGATATACGCGGTCTTGTGACTAACCACGAAAAAACAACAGATATAGATACGCCTAAAGATCTAAAAATCACTGAGGCGATTTTGAAACATGGAAATAAGACAAGAAATACAAAATAAACTGCATTACAAATTAAATCGGTATCTCAATAGTATTGAAGCAGATAACAATCTTGCGAGAGAAATATCTAGGGGGTATAGCAGTTTTTTTAAAAATAACAAAACAAAACTACAGCAAGATTGTGTAAGATTTAAATTGAAAACATTTCCGATAAACCTATCGGAATACAAAACAACGCCTTTTTATGAGGCGCTGTTTGAATTAAGTAAATTTTCAAAAACAAAACTTGCGCCTTTTATAAGATATTTCTTTATTCATGGAAGTTTGGCCACAAAAGACTTTGCCCCTGGTTTTAGCGACTTAGACACTTATATATTCGTAAAAAGCAGTGTCTGCACTAATCCCAAAAAACTAAAAAAACTCAAAACTAAATTGTCATTGATTCAAAACATCCTCAAAACAACCGATCCCAATAGCCATCACGGGTTTTTGTGTTCCAACGAGGCCAATTTAAACTATTACTGCAACGCTTATATGCCCATACCTGTTTTTAGAAACGCCAAAATTATTTTCGGTATTAAAAAAATAACTTTCTACTTAAGAAACTCTCAAACAGAGCATCAACAATCCTTTGAAAGATTTGGCGGAATACTTTTGAACCCGAAAAGATTTGATCCTAATTCTGTGAACATTTTTGATTTTAAATATTTTATCTCAGTTCTGCTTTTGATGCCAACGCTTTACCTTCAAACCAAGGGCTTGATTCTTTATAAAAAAGATTCTTTCAAATTATACATTAACTCTCTTTTGAACAAAGCCACGCTGGTTAGAAAAAAATTCGCCAAAAAAACACTCCCGGAGTTAATTCGTATTTTAGGTACAAATTATCTTGAACAAACCAAAAAAATGATCCGGGACATGCAACAAGACATCGAAAAGCAGAAGCGCCAAAATAGCATGCTTATAAACAAACCCAGCCGGATTCCAATGGCAATCTATGGAAAAGCCCGCCTCGAGCTTATAAGTAGATTCAAAAATAATCCGGATGTAGCTGCTGTTTATGAATATGGCCGTGTGCAATCTCCAGGCATCAGCGATCTGGACCTGATAATAGTTACCCAAGGCAATCTCATCCACTCCCGCCCGGAAGATTATCTGATAAAAAAAGAAAAATTTCCCTACGCGCACCGAGTGGTTACAGGAACATTGATGGTGATTGATAAAAAGAACTTTGCCCAAATACAGCTATTTGATGAAATAAACTTAAAACATCTTCACGGAGAAAACATACTCCTAGCCGGACTCTCCCGTTCCGATCTTAAAAATCGTGAGATAGCCAGCGTAGTTGACTGGCTACCAGAAAGATTAGCTCGGTTGGTGCGTATGCTTAAACAACCAAAACTAGATGTGAAAAGTTCTTTGCTTTATTTGCGTTCTTTCTGCTATGTTCTAGAAAGAGTTTCCAAACTAACCGACGATCATTATTTCTCCCGCATGACGCTAAAAGTTCTTGAAGCAAGGGCGTCTTGGTTAAAAAACAAAGACACCGACTTACATTATCTAGTCACCCAACTAATATATGTCGGCTATGAAGCTTTAAGCGAATTTACCGATAAGTTCTTCAACAAAAAATACAGCCACGAGGGAAAATTGGTTCTATTTCCATGGCAGAAAATAGAATTCACCAACAAAATGGCGCGTGTTGACCCAGATATCGCTATTTCGTTTTCAACCCAAAATAGTGTAACCATACCGGTAAACTCCAATCTATTGCCCCATTTCATAACTTATAGCCAACAATCGGGTAACCTGCCTCAACAAATGCGAAAACAATTTAAAATAATACAAAAAGGCAATAATAAATATGTATTTGCTAGTAAAAATTACGCGGATTTTTTACAGAAGAAAATGATGTTAGCGACAAGATATGCCGATTTTCTCATCAGAAACAAATTTGATTCCGGTTTATACAGATTCGGTTTTTATTTAAATAATCAAAGAAAGGGAATTGATTCATTCAAAAATCATTTTATTCTCGAAGACAAACAATCTGTAGGCTAAAAATTTACGCGAATTTTCCATTTTTTTGATAAATGAGACCAACCATAATAGTAACGTACATTCGTATGCGTTACTGGGCTTTGCACCCTCCATCCCCAGACAGGAGTCTGGGGCTTTCTGGTGCGGGGAAACGGCTTTTATATTCCCATGTTTTACTTATATGCTATGAATCCATAACCCTCCGTCAGCTTGGGTGTTGATTTAACCTTAGATAATACTGGCTTTAATAACCTCAACGAAAAAAATATAATCTTCCTTTCTACGTTAACAAGAAAAAGATGCCAATACCCTTGAGTCATATGCGTAGCACGAGCAAAAAATCTTCTACTAATGGTTAAGTATAGATCGTAAGAGGTGCCTAATGGCTCAACAAAAAACTTTTTAAATCCATATGTTTTAAAAAGATACTCCAACATAAAATTAGTGTAGCGCAAAAAATCATATGGACTCTGGTGTATTTTACACAAAAATGGCACTGTCCCAATGAGTATTCCTCCGGTTTTTAAAACACGATAACACTCCTCAATAAAACTATGAGGCGTTGGTAAATGTTCCAAAACATTGGTTATCAGAATAACATCGCAACAATTATCTTTAAAAGGAAGTGGTTTGGTAAGATCTGTAACGACACTAACAAGCTCAAAGGGATAAAAATCAACACCAATGTAGTTGTTAAATCTATTGGTAAGGTCCCGAAAGCGTGCTGGCCCAGTACCTAAGTCAATAACTATTGCATCATTAGATATATCTGAAAGATGGTCTTTAAGATAATCAAAATTAGCTAATCTCCAGTTGCTCCATTTGGTCTTATCCATAGAAGCATTTTCACAAGCCAAGACATCTTTGGGTACTTCGCAAAAGAACCAACGGTCGCCCTCAATTCTGTGAGGAAGGTTATCCTTAACAATTGTACTCACTGTGGTAAACATCGGTAATTTAAAAGTTAATCGACAACAAAATTTATCAATATGCCTCTTGATTTTAAAGATTTTTTTGCTCCCAATATAATTCTAAAGATTTCCGCGCCATCTTTTAGAGAATTCATCGAATCAATCTTATCTTTGATGCATTTCAAAAAATACTTAAGTTCATCCAAATACATATTATTCCTCTCAAATTTTTCAGATTCAAAAACAACTGTTTTTTTTAACGCAGGATCTAATGGTATAAATTCGAGTTTTTTATCATAGTAATCCCATAAAATTCTGCCTTTTGTAGTAACTATTTCCAAATTTCTTTTTGGCGGTCTTTTAAGATAATCCAAATCAACAGACCCAACAACACCAGATTTAAATTTTAAAAGAATTTTTGCAACATCTTCAACATTTATACCCAATCCGCCCAAATTACCACCTATCGCATTAACGGAAACAATAGGGCCCAAAAGCCACGCTAAAAAATCGATTTCGTGGCTTTGAGTTAAAATAACTCCTCCACCCATTTTTTTTTGGCAAGAATAGCTTTTTCTGTAATCTTCCCAAGAATGCCAATCTGTAACGCGTTCGCCTAAACAAGCATGCGAAGATATTGGTTTTCCAAATTGTTTCTGATTACCTAACCATTTTTTTATTTCAATTAATAAAGGATGGAATCTAAAATTATATGCTATATAACTTATCAACTTTCTTTTATTAACCTCGCTTAAAAGCTCTTTGATATTTTTAATATTGTGAGAAATCGGTTTTTCAATAAAAAGATGACACCCTGCTTTGGCAGCAAGCAAAGCAATCGGAATATGCTGATAAGTCGGATTTGTTATAAACACAACATCGGGCTTTTGCGATAAAGCCGTTTTTACATTATTGTATATTTTTGGATTAAATTCGGAAACAAACTTATCTACAAAACTGCGGCTTCCTTTTCCAGATCTGAAAACTATTATATCGCTATGACCTAATGACAAAAGATTTCTATAATGCCTTTGCCCTATTGAGCCAAGCCCGCAAATTAAAAATTTCATAAATATTACCAGGCTGTTCTGCCACCATCCACAACCAAACAAGATCCTGTCATATACGAAGAAGCATCAGAAGCCAGAAAAAGCATCGGACCATTATATTCCCCTTGTTTAGACATTCTGCCTAGCATATTAAGATTTCCGTTCTTTTTTACAAAATCTTTTGGTTGATTTCTATACATTCCCCCCGGCGCCAAAGCATTGGCCCGAACATTATATGGACCAAGGTAAGCCGCCCAAGAGCGCATCAAACCCAAAACTCCAGCTTTAGAGGTTACATAGGCAATATCCTTAAACTTGCCGGACTTATAGATACTGTTATTGGGCCCCATAAAAGCAAAATCTGAAGAAACAAATATAATTGACCCGGACATTCGCTTCATCATATGAGGCGCTACCGCCTGCGTCGTAATAAGTTGACCGGTTAGATTTGTTTTCAGTTCTTTTTCCCAGGCAGAAACAGAAAACTTTTCGTAGGGAACCCAGTTGTTTTCAGAAGTATTCTTCTCTCCCACCTGCGGATTAAAAGCCGCATTGTTAACCAAAACATCCACTCGGCCATGTTCATTGATAACCTTTTGAATGGCCCTTCTAACCGAAGCCTCGCTGGCAACATCAACTCCAGTATCTCTATCCCAATTAATTATTATAGCTCCTCCAGCCCTAAAAGCTTCTACATACTGGCCGCCCAAAAAACCGCTACCGCCAGTTATTATCACCACTTTATCGCTTACAGAAAAAAGGTCGTTCATTAATTTAGCCACGCTGTATAATGTTTGATTGACTAACCACAGAAATATCGGGTGACTTATTGCGGCGCAAGGTTTTCATTTTAACTAGTTCGGACTCCAAAACTCTTTTTACACCGTCGCCACGCGACTTTTCGTAAACTTTAATCGCTTTAACCAACAGAATCAATCCCTTGGGTTCCAAACTAGCCGCCTGATCCCCGCCCCACATTGTCCTATCTAAAGTTATATGGCGTTCAATCACGCAGGCGCCATGAGCAATAGAATGTACAGATGGGTAAACGCCTTTTTCATGGCCACTGTAACCTATCGGAACATTGTAGCGTTTGGCCAAAAATTCAATCACCCTAAGATTAATGTCCCCCAACTCGCAAGGATAAGTGGAAACACAATGCATCAATACTAGGTCTTTTGCGCCTAAAATAGCTACAGCATGATCAATTTCTTCAACAGTGCTCATACCAGTAGAGAGAACTATGGGCCGCCCCGTATTGTGAACACACTGCAACAAATTATCATCGGTAAGAGATGGGGAAGAAATTTTATAAACAGGTGGATTAAACCTTTCAAGAAAATCAACACTGGCCTCGTCCCAAACAGAAGCTGTCCACAAAATACCCTTGGCTTTACAGTAACTATCTATTTCACGATATTCACCCTCGGTAAATTCTAAAGCCCACTTGGCGTCGCCGTAGGTTGCATTCTGAAAGTTGGATACAGTCAGACGAGCTATACTCTCGGAGGGCAAAACCCCACGTTTAATAGCGTTAACCAAAACCTCCGCTGGGGCTTCGCGGGGGTTTTTTAAATCACTCTCGCTAAAAGCCAAGGGTATGGTTCTTTTTTGAAATTTTACGGCCTGGCAGCCAGCATCCACAGCCACATCAATAAGTTTTTTAGCTAAACCTAAGTCACCATTATGGTTAAGACCTATTTCGGCTAAAATAAATGTCGGTTGACTATCACCCACCATTACACCACCAATGTTAACTTGAGACATATTTTTATTTTATAAGTTCTTAAAACTTAAAAGCTATATTCTTTTAACTATATTTCTCCACCCCAAGTTTCCCTTTTAGATTCAAAAAATCCCTTAGGTCGTTGGTATCGTAACGCGGCAACAATAAGGGCTTATCCTCTTTCAAAACAACTCTGGGCTCAATGGTAACGGCATATTGAAAACCCATCTCTCTTAAAATCTCTGAACTGTAAGCGGTATAGTGGCCGTGCGAATAAGAAAATATGGATATCTCTTTTCCAGATACTTTAGACAAAATATCTCTAGATAATTGAATATCTTTTTTCAAAAACTCCAGACTGGCCACCACCATGGAATAATGTCCATGAGAATGACTACCAATTTCCATTCCTTGACTACAAAGGTCAACAATTTGATTTTTACTCATAAAAATTTCTCCGCTCAATTTTTCTTCTTCAAGCCGCATCATTTTGAAACAATATCTTAAAAATCTGCCTTTAATATCCTCAGGCAGGCCAATCATGGTTTCTTTAAAATTAGCGGTGGATATATCTTCATGCTGCCTGCGCTCAAACAATCGCTTGTCTGTGGGAATAGAATAGACGATCTCGAGATCGGGATAAAACTCCCGAATAAACACATGAAAAATATTTATGAGTTCCAACGAGGACGAATGAGAGAGGAGAACATGTATCTTGTGAGTGGCCGGCAATCTGCCTTCAAAAGTAGAAGTTATTGGAAAAAATGTTCCCCGAACCCTATACTTATTCAAGATCGGCACAGCATTATTATATTGTCCCTTTAAACCATCATCAAAGGTAATGGCACAAAACTTCCCGGCCGCCGACTTTTGGACAGAATTAAAAACCTGACCGACAGAAACAATTTTAAAATTCTTAGACAAAAAATCTACCTGCCGTTCAAATTCCTTGACCGAACAGGGGTGAATGCCTTTCCAAGCCGGATGCGGATCTTCGACATAGTGATAATTGATTATAATATAACTGTCTTGGGAAGAAATCATATAAAATATCAGCGCCGGCTGATTTAATTTTGATAATCGTATACACCCAGGTATGACCAGGCAACTTTATCCCAACCCATTGAGGCCGCGACAACCTTGGATTCACTAGAGAAACGCTCCTTAAGGCGCTCATCATTTAATATTCTGCTCAAAGCCGCAGTAGCTTCTGGGTGATCATTCTGCGAAACCAAGATACCATTCCTGCCGTCAAAAACAGCATCCTCGGCACCACTGCCCTTAGTGGCAATAACCGGCAAACCACCAGCGGCCGCCTCCAAAAAAACCAAACCAAAACCTTCTATATCTTTGCCAATATCCTGCGGCAATAAAATAAATAATTCCGCGTTTTGATACAAACTGATTAAATGATCCTCGCCAATATCGCTCAAGAACACAACCCGATCTTGTAACCCGTGACTCATAACTAATGACTCCAGTTTTTCTTGTTCCAACCCCTGACCCACTATGACATATTTTAACTCTGGAAACTTAGCAGCAATTTCAGCAAACGCTTTAATTGAATATTTATAACCTTTGCGTTTCTTTAGCGCTCCCACGCTCAAAATATACGGCCTTAGGTTGGTAATTGGTAATTGGTAATTGGTAATTTGAAATTTACTGAAATCCACTCCATGGTTTATAACTTTTATTATCAAGTTAGGCATTACCTTTAAAATTTCTCTTCTGGTGTTTTGGCTAACCGCTGTAACAATATCGGCCTTTTTATAAGCCCACATCATCAGACGCTTTTTCAGAGGATGATGCAAGGGCTTTACCGCCCCAGTGCCAATCGCGGTAATAACAACCTTTTTACTTTTTAACCCGCGAGAACATAATACCGCGATGAATCCGTAGGGCCAGCCATCTAAAGCATGGACGATATCATAGTTTTTTAAAGAACTTCTTAACTTTAATAGATGCGGGATTAAGCTAAGATTGCCTCTGGGAAAAAGATCGTCATAGGTAATAACATTATACTCATGCTCTGGTCTAATCCTTTTAAGCGACGAGGTTAAAGCCAGACAAAAACGGCCAGCTCCGGTCTTATTGCTTAAATCATGATTTAAATAACAAATCCTCATGGCTTATTTCTTTCTAAGAACATAATAAACCCAATTGCCAAACCATTTATTCTCCGGCAGAAACTTTAATTTTTTCAGTATTGGCAAACTAATTTTGGAGTGAACATAACCTTCTTCAACCAGATCAAAATATTTCAAAAATGTTTTTTCAAAAATCCCATGCGGAAAAACGGTGATATGATTATTGGTTTCGTTCCAACGGGGAAACAAACCCTTCTTCAGAAAAATAAGACGAGACACAATATGAAATATATTTGGAACAGAAAAAATCAACAGACCTTCTGGCTTTAAAATCCTGTGGATTTCTCTAATGGCCTGGTGCGGGTTTTCAAGATGTTCAAAAACCACCCAGGCGGTGGCTACATCAAAAAAACCATCTGGCCACTGCAACTTCCCGAAGCTAATATCCAGCGGCTGAAACCCTTTCAATAACGGCTTAAAACCAGTATTTATGTAATCATCAATATCGCAGGCGTAAATATTTTTATAGCCGCGGTCATGAATTGCCTTAAGGAAAGCCCCGGAACCTGTTCCCAGGTCCAACACCTTGGCCTCTTTGTTCAAAACAGTTCTTTCAAAAATGCCGATATTTCTGCCTTTCAGAGTTAGCAACTTTCTGTCAGGATGAATTTCAAATCTTTTTTGGATCGTTTCTTTGTTATTTTTTATTTCACTGGGATTAAAATATTTCATATATATTCCAATTTATTTTGGGCTAACTTTTTAAGTATAACATTGGCTAACCTTTTACCAGATTGGCCGTCTAATTTCCAGCATCTCTCTTCAATAATTTTTTTTCTCCCTTCCCCATCTAAATCGGGGTTTTCCAAATAACGCTCCAAATATACGATCAGGTCTTCCGGCGTTTTTGCCAACCTAACCCCCCGGGTGCTTAAAATAGAACACTGATGATCATAATCGTAAAATCGGCGCAAGCTTTTCCAATAGGGTCTGCCCGGATCGCCATCAAAACCTATAAAAATCACCGGCTTATTAAATACCACGGCGTCTATGGCTAAAGTTGAGGCAAAAGCCACCACCACATCGCTGTGATACAACAGATCAGCCAAATGACTATCTTGGCCAGTTAATTCAGCTTGCATAAAATCAGCCCTGCTTCCAGGATCATCCACTGCCACTTTATTAGGTATCAGCTTTATGCCGCCCAGATTAACTTGACCCACAATATATAAACGCACTATTACCTGTGCGTCCAGATGATACAACAACCCCACCACCTTCGGGGTTATAGCATCCCCTTGAACATAGATATCGCTAGGAGCGGCAAAAAATACCGTTTTTTTATTTGGATCAAGTTTCAGATTGCCAAAAAGCTCTTTTTTTGAAATTCTGGGTCCAACAGCATAAGCATCGTAGTGCGGCACACCCACCACATAAACATCATCTGGCCTGAAATCACAATACCTTAATGCCTCTTCTTTAATCGTGGAGGTGTTCACCACGAGTCCATCTGTAATAACTCTATTTAAACCCTTAGTGGTTATGTTATCCCAGGAACGAACCATGCCCACAACATGAATACCCCTTCTTTGGGCTGATTGGATCATATAGACATCGCTCGGTTCAAAAATGTCGGTGGCAAAAACAAGATCCGGTTTATACTTTTCAAAATAACCGGCCAAGACCGCGTCTCTTAAAAAAAGACGACCCAGCCGGCGTAAAAACGACCTAAAAACCTTAAATCTGGAACTCTTGGCCACAATAAAATGCCAGCCCGAGCTCAAATACTTCCCATGTTTCTGGCGCTCAATAAGCCGGTGTATTCTACGGGCAGCGGTATCCGAAGCATTTAAAAATAACGGCGAAATAATTCGTTCCCAAAAAGAGCTTGGAATCTTATCTACTCCCTCTATCTCAATGTTCACTGCAGAAAACATTTTTTGGTAAGATTCCTTCTTTTCTTTAGGCGCGAAAATAATTATTCTTATATCCGGCTGACTGCTTAAGATTCTTAAAAAATCAGTAGCCAAAATATTTCTGGCCACTAACCCAAAAAAACTGGTTATAAATATTGTCATTTGTATTGAAATCAGAGATAATTAGAAAACCGTGCGATACTTTAACCCCCAGGAAATAAAAAACGAAAACAGGGTAGAAATCAAGCAACAGTTGCAACATCACATCGGCAAGAACCTACGCGATTCGTTTGCTATAAATTTAACTTCCGTTCATATAATACAATCCGGCTGGGATAAAGATTGTAACATACTTGATCTAGGATCGGCCGGCGGCAGATTTGCCCAACAACTTAGCCAGAACGGTTACAAAAATATTCACAGTGTTGATATAGACGACTATTTATCTGATCCAAACAGACCGCTGATTAAAGATTTTCGGACAGCCGACCTAAGTTTTGATAAACTGCCTTGGCAGGATAACTTATTTAAAGTAGCTACGGCCTGGTGCGTTTTGCCGCATTTGGAAAATCCCTTCCATTGCGTTCGGGAAATTCACCGCGTATTGGAACCCGGGGGGCTTTTTATCTTCTCCGCCCCTAACATGTTGTCAAAAGCCAGTATGGATTATTTTTTGAATAAAGGCGATTTTGGCAGCTACAAAAACTCCAACAACCACTTGGTTATATTTACTCCGGCTATTATTGAAAAAACTGTTCTAAAATATTTTGATATAGTAACAATAGAATATCATATCCGGGACAAGGTTTTTAATAGAAAGCTCGCGGGCAAACTAAGAAAATTGGTATATGATATCGTCGTCAAAACCTCCGGGAAAATAAAAAAAACATTAGAAAAAAGATGGGCTTACAATGCTATCTATGTTTTAAAGAAAAAGACCGAAACATAAGCAGAAACTGGCGCCAGAATTTTTTTATAAAAACAATATCATCCTCGTCAAAACTAAATAAATCTTTTACCTTTATCCTAAAATTTGGGTGTAACCGTATCAACGAGGGATAAAAAAATAAGATTCTGGCTAGATACAAAACTACATACGCCACACCCGCGCCTATAAGCCCGAAAACCGGTAAAAATATCGCCAAAGAAACAATATTTATTATGACTTCAATTGGCAACCTCAAGGTCAAAATTTTATATTCCCTTAGGGTGGTTAAAACCTCTTTAAGAATCTTATAAACCCCGAAGATCGGAAACACTAACAACATGATTCTAAAAAGCGGCCAGGCATTATAGTATTTAGGAAAAATTAGATTAACTATCCAGGGCACAAATACCAAGGAACCTAAACCGGCTAAAATACCAAACCAGAATAAATACTTGGTTGAGCGGCGGAAGATATAGCCCATCTCGTCTTTATTATCTATCTTCATTAAAAATATCCAGGCAAGAGCGTTAACCGGAAAAAATTCTTGAATAAAAGCCACTAAATTATAGGCCAAGGAATAAATAGCTACCGCTTCGGTATTAACGAAGAATTTAACAAACCAGGGAGCGGTATTCTTAGAAAACTTAGTTACCATATAACGCAATGAAACCCATTTCCCATGGGCTTTAGCCAAACCATTAAGCAAGAAACCCTTGGCCAAATCCACCTTCAGCCAAAGGTTTTTGTAAATACGCCAAAAAAAGAAACTGGTAAAAATCAGGGAACCAAGCCAACCCAGTATATGAATAACTAAAACCTTAGTTATATCCAAGTGTCCATAAAAAACAACTCCCGTCAAGATAAAGAATTTAACTGCTTCTCTTACGCCTCCGGCGCTGTAATAAACTAAAGAAAAAGAATTCTTTAAAATTATTCGTTCTAGGGACTGAAAGGCGGTGATAATAAAAATTAAACTGGCAATTTTTATAAACAGCGCGATATCCGACCCATAATAGCCAGCGGCCCAATTCGCGCCCAAGAACACACCTATAGTCATAAGCACAGCCACAATAATCTTGACTACCGCGTATTCTTTAAAAATCCGTTTAGCCGCGCCCAATCTGCCGCTGTTAGCATAACGCCGTATTTCTACGGAAACAGCGCCATCAAAAAGATCGAGATTAAAACTGCCAACAAGTTCAATAAAAGCCAAAACCAGCTGGTACAGCCCAAACTGATAAAGGCTCAAAGCGCTTATTATAAAAAATGAGTTTGCCAAACTAAAGGCGCTGCCAACCCCATCCCAAACACGAATGACTGATTCGCCTTTTATAGAAAACTCACTCAAAGATCGGTTTGTCCCTATAAAACTTTTCTGCTGCATTATTTTTAAATAAATAACCTACTATCTTGTTCAATCCTATTAAAAACAATAACTAGATTTTCTATTAAGTTATCGAGACCATGGTTTATTACAATTAACTCTCGGAATCGTTTTCCAATAGCTCTCATTTCCGAGTTATCTAAAGAAAATAAAAAAGATATTTTTTGGGATAAATCTTGCGGATTGTTTTCTTTAAAAACACAAAAATTCTTAATTGCTTCGGGCAAAAGAGATTCAAATATTTTATTAGACGCCAGAATGGGCAAACCGCAAGCCATGGCCTCCAGTGTGGTTTTATCAAAACTGCCGGTCGGGGTGAGATTTATAAAAACAACGCTACTGTTATATATCTCCGGGGTTTTATAATTCGGAACAGATGATTGAAACACAATCTTGCCTTTTGATATCAATTCCGAAGCCACTTTTTTTAACCGAGTTTCATATACTCTATCTTTGTCCGAAACAGGCGAACCAACTATTAAAAGTTCAAAATCCACATCTTGACTATCCAAAATTTTGACTACTTCTATTAAAATCTCTATCTTTTTAATCGGCGATATACGGCCTAAAAATAAAATTCTATTATTTTTTTGGGGCACTTCGGGCATGGGCCTGAACAAATCTGTATCTATACCAACAGGCATTATGGTTGTTTTTTTATACTTAGCAGAGAAAGAGTATAGCGATGTGCAAAAAACTTTGTCGGAAAAAAATATCCCTGTTTTAGCCATCAAATTTCCCATGGGATGGTTATACCACAATAAAATTTTCTTGCCCCATAGTTTCCAAAAGCAACCGCCTAGCGCGATATAAACGGGATTCATGTGTACAAAAACAACATCATAATCATGCCTTAATTTCCAGATATATTTATAAAATCTAAAAATATATTTTAGTCGCGACTGCCCGGATTCCTTGTCCAAGGAATAAACTGAAACATTCGAGGGCAGATCAACCTTGCCCCGATAAAGACAAATAACTTTAATCTCACCAACTTTTTCGGAAAGTTTTTCTATCCAACAATGATACACCCCTAAAATATCATCATCTTTATCAAATTTTTGGGTTATGAAAAGCAACTTTTCCATGATTGTTTAATATTATTCAGAAATTCATCTCGACCGACCAAATCTTTCAAAAGAATGTTTTGTTCCTCAATAACTTTTGCCCTTAGTTCTCTACTTCCTACCAACAATTTAATAGCTGATATCAATTCGGATATACCACCCACTGGTACAACTCTACCCCAAGCAATGCCTACATCAGTCATAATAACCGGCAGGCCGGCGGCCGCGGCTTCAATAATCGTCCGGCCATAACCTTCGTAATTTGAGGTCAGTAAAAATAAATCGGCGGTTTTGTAATATGACGAAAGATCATCAGACCAATCTTCAATAACTACATTGTCTTGTAACTTATAACTAATAATTTGCGCCTTGAGCATCTCGCGCTCCGGACCGTCTCCTACTATTAATAACAAAACTTTGTCCGTGTTAGTCCGCGTATCATTCCGAGTTAATCCACGCATAGCTTCCAAAGCCATGAGAATGTTTTTTTCCCTGGTCAGCCGCGAGGCCATCAGGATTATAAATCTCTCGGGATATTTTTTGCGCAAATCGGTTTTTATGGGGGCATTCCTGATTTTTTCAATATCAATAAAAATCGGTAAAACAATAATCTTGGAACTTGAAGCTTGGAACTTGGAACATAAAGAACTTCTAATGCGTTCTGATACAACACGAATACCGTCTGCTTTCTTTACTAACCATTGAGCTACCAAAACACGGATTTTATTCTTCAATGATTCTTGCCAAAAATAAGGGCTTAAAAAATCGGTGTGGATTTGCAATTGAAGCAGTATTTTGAACTTGCTCTTGAGTAAGTAGCCCACCAAACCGGTTTCAAAAGGATCCTGACAGGTGATTACACAATTTTTAATATCTAATTTCCAATTTCTAATTATGGAAGAAGAAATTTTATAAGCGTCCCAAAAATAAAAAATCGGCCAGAAACTGTTAGTCGGGTAAATAAAAACATTTCCCAACTCTTGACTCTTGACCCGTAACCCATGACTTTTGACTATTACATGTAATTCATCAACTAGACCCCCGTAATCAACCATCCGTTTTCTAACTTCAGAATTTTCCTTAAAAATATTTTCGTCTGTAGACAACATTAAAATCTTCATTTTTCTAAAATAAAAAATAGGCGGTAACAATCCAAAACCGGCCGTATTTTTTTAACCGATTTAAAATTATTTCTTAAAATTTTAATCACTTTGCCCAGCCGATAATTATAACCGTCTATTTCCCAGTAATGTTGGCCGGAACTGGCAAAACCCCTAAAAAACCAAGGAAATCTTAGGAAAAACACCAAAAAATTACTTTTAAAAATTGTCCTGATTCCAGGAAATTTAAAGATAAATTCAAAACAGGTAGAACGATAAGGCAAAGAAATAATTATATATTTTTTACTGACCCTTTTTAATTCCATAAGGGTCCTCTCAAAATCTTCCCAGGGCAAATGTTCTAAAACCTCAAAAGCTGTTACCGCTTCAAAACTATTATTCTCAAAGAGTAGATTTCTAATATCCGCAACAATATCTGGATTCAAATCTTTGTCTATATCACAAGTGGTAACTTCCAACCCAGCTGATTTTAAATACAATGATGTAATGTTAGCCCCAACGCCAATTTCTAAAACTTTACCAGAATTTACAATCAAATCAGACACTAAACTGGTTTGATAATAATAAGAAACAAATCTCTCCAGAGAGTTATATTTTTTTCTAAAATAATGTGTTTTTTTAACCTGTATATCCATTTTATTTATTTAATATTTCCACCAAATTATTAATGGTTCTTTCTATGGAAAAATCTCTGGATCTAACCAAAGCATTTTGTGACAACTTTTCTGCAAAATCAGGATCGGTATCAATTTTATTTATAGCTTCAACAAAAGCATTTTTGTCGTTGGGATCAACCAACACTCCATCAACACCGTTGGTGACAATTTCCGATATATTGCCGATGTTCGTGGTTATAACCGGCAAACCTAAACTCATGGCCTCCACTATTTGAAATGAAAAACTTTCAAAAGAAGTGTTTAGAACGAACACTTCGGCCTGACTCAAATACTCTAAAACTTTTTCCCTTGAAATTGCGCCAGTAAGCGTAACGCGATCTTGTAACCCACGACTTATGACTAATGACTCCAATGTCCCGCGCTCTGGTCCATCGCCGATTATTATCAACTGCCACTCCGGCAAATCCGCCATCATTTCTATAACCATATCAAATCCCTTCCAGGGCACTAATCGGCCAACAGAAACAATAATCTTGGATCTTGTAGCTTGAATCTTGGAACTCACTGATAAATCAATGCCATTATAGATGGTAACCACCTTATTTGGGTTTTTGACCCAACCACGGACTAAATCCCTGAAATAATTGCTGGGGGCTATAACTACATCAGCACTACCAACCACAAATTTCTGAATCATCCTCAAAAATTCAACCCTAAAACCATACTTTTTTTTCTGAAAATCGTCTATGGATTCCTTAACACCGAACCGTTGAACCGATTGCTCCCACACATAATCCCCCGGCACGCGAATAATAAATTTCTTTCGCGCTAATCTGGTTGCAATAAGAGCCGGCAGGCCGGCACTGATGGTGTCTTGGGCTAAAACAACATCGCTAATCAAGGCCTTTTTGAAGCATACCCAAAAATAAACCAGATGACGCACTCCCTTAGGCAAGTTTCGCGAGACACCAGCAGGGCCGTAAGTAACTACTTTGACCCCCACACCGCGCTGGGGTAATTCTTTAACCAACAGCGAAGCATAGGTGGCTGGGCCACCGATATCCGGCGGATAAATTCCCGTAGCCAAAAGCAGTCGAATATCAAAAATTTGTGATTTTAAAAGTTCACCCATTTTTTTAGAAATACCGTTCCAAGAATAATTTGCGCTAACCAACTCACGACCGTTTTTAGAAAGTTTCTCCGATAAACCAGCGTCTGATGATAAAAGTTTTATCTTTTCCGCAAGATCGTTATGATTTTCAATCTCGCAAAACAAACCGGTCTCGCCGTCTTTTAGAAAGTCAGTTATACCTCCTACCGGCGTGCCAATGACCGGCAGCCCCGCCGCCATGGCCTCCAAAAAAGAATTACCGAGACCCTCGGATCGGGACGGGCGAACAAAGATATCGGCTTGAGATAAATAACTGGGAATTTCATCTGGACTGACATGCCCTAAAAATATAACTTCATTCGTCAAACCCAAGTCCTTGGTCAACTTTTTTAAGTTTTGTTCTTCTGGACCAGAACCTAAAATTAACAGCCTAACTTTTGGACATCCGATGTCCACTTGGACATCGGATGTCTTTCTTTTTAGCTTCGCTACAGCTCGAATTAAAGTATCAACGCCATTTTTATAAACCAATCTTGATGTAGTTATTATTGTTTTGACATCTAGGTCTTTGGACTTATTTGAAAATTGGGATTTGAAAATTGAAAATTTCTCCAAACTGACTCCATTCGGCACCACCTTTATCGGACATTTAGCTCCATGCCTGCGACCGAAATCAGCCAGATGATTACTTATTGCCTGAATATAATCCGCTTTTTTGAATATCATCTTCCAGAACGGATAAAATACCCCGACTTTCTTTAGTATATGCTTTTCCGAATCTCCTTCTTGCAAGGTAAGCAACATCGGCGCGGTGGGATATAAAAATTTAAAAAACAAAGCCGCCCAACCGGCATAAGCCGCCATTATAGACCACAAAACTTTATACTGATTCTGCCCGTGCAATTTCCTCGCTAAAAACGCCGCCTTAAAAGGGAAAAAAAGTTTGTGTCCATTAATTCTAAAAACATTAACACTGCCCATATTTTCTTCTGGTAAGTGTTGACTATCAAACCGCAAAGTTATCAAATCAAAATCAAAAGAATCACCCAGACGATCGGTGATTTCTTTAACGGCAATTTCCGCCCCACCCACCACCGGAAAATAAGCCAAAGAAAAAATTAAAACCCGCGGTTTTGTCCTTTGAGTCATATATATATCAGAAAACTTTTTGTTTTTGCGAACTCAAGGGGGAATCGAGAATATGATAGAGGGGGTTGTAACATCCTCCCCCTTGGAGAGCAAAAATGAAAAGTTTACTAATATGTTACCAATATAACCCGCAACCGCGGACAAGAATAACCTATTATTTTAAGCGATCTACCTCTTCCTGAATACCCGCCTGGTTAGGCGATATTTTCAGAACTTCTTGGTAGTATTTTAAAGCATTGGCTTTATCGCCTTCGTCACGGTAATAACTAGCTAAATAAAGAACCAAATTAACATCCTTTATCGTTTTCATACCTTCAAGTATAACCTTAGGCACTTCTGATTCTTTGGACACATAAACATTCTTATAAAAATCAGCTAGCCCCAAATAATAGCTTGTTTGGTAAGGATCATTGGCAATAGCTTTTTTAAGATTAAATTCCGCTTTGGCATTATCATGCAAATAAAAACCGTACAAGTTGCCTAAGTTAGTGAAGGATAAACCATTGGCCGGATATAAAATATTGGCGTATTCCCAGGCGTCCCGCGCGCCCTCGTAATCATTGAACGATTTTTTTATAACCCCCACAGCGATCCAATCATTCATGCCGTCTGGGCCCACCGGATTCGCGCTTAAAATAACAGACAAAACTTTTAAATCGCCTCGTTTCTTTTCTATGGCCGCCTCGGGCGCGCTAAAGCCCTGGCCAAAACGAACTTCATTAATAGGCCGGCCAGTATAGCGCGGATAATTCTTAACCGGCAAAGTGGGAACAGTTTCAATAATAACACTGCCATTTCCGGAAGAACTTTTATCGTCAACTTTATTCTCCAGACCTGTTCCAGATTTCGGCGGCAATGATTCCGGCTTTATTAATAATTGATTGATTACAAGAATAATTCCGACCAGTAAAACCACTCCAAGAAAAATGATTATTTTTTTATTTATTATAAACATATAGGATGATATTGTAACCGAAATTATAAAAAAAAGAAACCCCCTCACTCAAATAAATATGAGTGAGGGGGTTCTTACTAACTTCTCTTCCAACAGTGACAGATTGGAAGGCACAAGTAAGCTAGATTTAGTTCAAGGTTATAACTTCCGTGCTACCGACATCCGTGTTGGATAGCCCGGGCACTAAGAAGCCATTGAACCAGTCGTAAGTGCTAACCGATTGAGAGGTATTGGTGGAATTACCGGACCAGATGAAATCATCATCATCCCAGTTATCAACACGAGTAGCTGTGGTAGCAAAGACATAACGGCCAGTAGTGAAGTTATCGCCCTCAACCGCCTGGTCTACCCGTGTATCAGTTGATGCTGATAGATTGTAACCATCCGCGGCATCATTCAACCCCGCAAATTGGGCATCACCCAACATACCTGTGGTGATAGAAGGCGTGGAACTGGCGCCCTGAACCGAGGCCTTTAAGGTGAAGTATCGTGTCTCACCAGCTGGAATGGTTATGGCTTCCGCGGTAGCGTCGGTCGGATTAGTCGGATTGAATAGGATATTAACATGCTGAACATTTGAAGCCGCCGAACCAGCCACCGAAGCCGTGGAACTGCCAATCACAGTGGACTCATCCGAAACACCGCTGCCATTCAACAAACCAGATGAATTACCGCACGAAGCCGCGCTAAAGAGGTCATTCGAGTAGCAGTACACTTCAAAAGCGGTAACTCTGAAGCCAGAAACTTCTGGATCCTGTTCGCCATCACCCGGCAACTCTTGCAAGTAACCACTGACCGATGTAGCTACGCTAAAGGTGAACTTGTACAAGCTTAAACCATTGGTGCCGGCTGGAGCCGTAACTTTAAATCTATAGAGCGTCTGACCAGAATTATTAGAGAACTTTGTACCTGTACCCGTCAAAGACACTCTATCCACCGTAGGAATCGCTTTGGCAATTCTAGCGCCGTTAGAAGCAGTATCACTTCCGGCCGCGTACAACGCCGTGCCCGAAGAACCGCCTACGCCTTTCAAACCAAGGTTGGTCTCATCATCCGAAGACGAAGCGTCGTAGTTAACCATAATCAAGTGGCCCGGGAAAGCGTTGGTGACACTGCCGATGGTACCAATGTCGCCCTTAACAGTAATCAACATCTGGGTATCTTTCAAGACCGTGTAGTCGGCTAGAGTAGCGCCAAAACTAGTTCCAAAAGTTGATGTAGCGTAGTCATTGTTGAATGTCGCTTCGCCTATTTTCTTGGCGCCGTTCCACAATGTCACTTTGCTTAGATCCGAAGGCGTGTTGGAAGCCATAACATCATTGGCATCCGTGGAAGACGCGATCTGCAAGCCCATTCTCTCCAAAGTAACATCTTCGTAAGTAGCGTTGACTCTAATAACCGCCAGGGGTTGGTCGGTCGCGCCGGCCTGAACCCATTTTAGCGCCGGGCTGGAAGAATCCAGAACCGCAGTTAAGGAACCGCCACTTCGCAAAGTCATGGCTTGGCCATTGGCCGTAGTTATGGTTTCCGTAACCGCTTGACCGGAAGTCATACCTGTGGAAGTGATACTGCCCGCGGCATTGGCTACACCCAAGCTAAAAGTGGTTGTGCCGGCAGTCGCTTCCGTGTCCACATTGCCTTTAACATCGCACTTTAAGGCAATGGTCTTGACCGTGCCTTTGAGTGTGATTAAACCGCTGTCTAAGTTGAAAGTCAGATCATCAGCGGTAGCCACGCTGTTAGCTGGACTGTTAGCATTACTGCCCGTGGTTAATTCCGTCACGCCATCATACAATTTACAACTCTGCAACTGATCGGCGGTATTGCTCGTGCCGGTAAACCTGGTCTTAAACAAAGTGGTGCGGAGATCTTCGCCCGAAGCCGAAGCGTCAAAGATATAGTTGGCGAAGGTAAAGGCCTTGGAACCCGTCACCACGCTTTGCGCCGATGGCGTTGGGGAAACCGTAACTGTTAATGTAGCCGCTTTAACTGTCATGGTGTTAGCCGTAACCGCGCTGGCGGGCGATGGAGTAATAGAATTACCCGTGACTTTGCCTCTGACTGTTGACCAATCGGAACTCGGAGTAGTTGAAGCGGAAATAGCGTCATTGCTCAAAAAGTCCGTGCCGACTTTACCCTTAATAGTATAAGTGTTGGTGCCAATAGGGAAAGTAACCGTGTCGGTAAACTGAATGCCGTTATTGCCGCCAGCCACACCGTCAACCGGACCAGCCACCACATTGCCTTTGCCATCATACAAACTAATGCTGGTGATGTCGTTGGTGTCAATCGCGCCGCCTGTGGCGGCTGATTCTGTTAGAGACACATCAAAGTTCATAGAAGCCACGCTGATTTCTTCACCCTTGATTTCCACATCAAAACCCGCCAAGGGCTGGCTAGCCAAGTTCACGGCAATATTCTGGGCCGCGACTTTAACCGATTTGGTAACAGTGATGGTGCCGTTGGAAATCGTTACTTCGTAACCATCATAGTTGGGATTAGCGTCCTGGAAAGTGCCGTCATCATCCGTGGCCGAGTCAGCCGAGTTGGAAGCCGTGGGCAAAACATCGTAGCCGTAGACATCTCCACTTACTTTAACATCCGCGTATCGGTACAAATCAAAGTCCACGCCGCGGCCGGAACCGCTGGCAATGTCGCCTTTGATATAGATGTCTTTAGAATCACCCTTGGCCAGTTTCAAACCGGCATCGCCAAACTTAGCCGTAAAGTACTTGCCATCGGTAGAAACCGTGTGGTCGTAACAATCACCGCCGTCAATACAGGTTTTAACATTGGCCAAATCACCCGCGGCCGCCGAGCCGGATTGATTCCAGCGAATGGATTTTACAGTCAAGTTCTCAGCAGAACCAGCCGTTAACTTGATGGAACCGAAAGTATAGTTGGTCAAACCAACTTCTTTGGTTGGGCTGGAACCGGGTTCACGCGCTCCTGTCGCAAGCGTCAGTACACCGATAGCCAAAGTCGCGTTTACAGTCATGCCATTGCCTGTTATCGGTAATGTGCCATTAACAGTGGCTGTGCCAGCATCAACCGCTATCAAACTCAAAGTCGCCACTTGACCGGCGTAAGCGTCCTGGTTGTTGTCGGAATCACCAGCCAGAGTCATAGCCCTGCTGGTACCGGCTTTAACCACAAAGGCCTCGTTCAATACAGCTTGGTGGTTGGAATTAAGTGTTTTGGAAGTTCCGATTCTGGTGCCGGTTTCATCCAGCATAATTATGCCGCTAAAAACAGCATCCGCCGACTGGCCGGTTCTTTCTATCGTGACTGATTTTACGGTGATATCTCCATCAGCCGAGGCCGTGAAGTTAACTTTCGTAAATGGTCTGGAAGCAAAACTTTCGCCAAACAAACCCGCCGCCGGCATATCTGAAGCCGCGGCTACTGTCAAACCAGTTCCGCCTACAACTGGAGTCGTGGGCGTGGTTGGGGTTGTCGGCGTAGTTGGCGTTACAGCCACACTACCAGCTACCGCGGTGTATTTAGCCCTGGAAGCCGGACCAAAAATACCCACAGCGCTAACGCCGTTAGCTGTTTGCCAAGCTGCTACAGAGGCCTTGGTCACATTTCCGAAATACCCCGTCGGGGTAACGGAAAAGTGGCCAGCGGATTTTAGATATCCCTGCAAGCAGGTAACATCATCACCTCTGACGCCTACCGAAAGTGATCTGGTAAACGAACAAGCGGTCGCGCCTGTAGCCGCTCCAGAACCACCCTGCAAGGCCACCAATTGCGCCTGCAGTGACTGAATTTGCGCTAACAAAAGCGCAATCGTCTCCGCGGTCGTGGCGGCGCCGGCAGAAGGAGCCACAAGAAAGGCAAAAGTTGTTACTGCCAAACCGGCAGAAATAAACTTTTTGGCCAGCTCGCGGCGTTTGCTAGTTAAATAACTCATTTGTTTTTCTCCTTTATCCCGCGTCTGTAAACAGGCGCGGGATTTTTTATCCAGAGAATGCTCGGGCATCTTTTTGAAAATCCCCGAATACACTCCGAAATTACGCGAATTGACTTATATTTTTTTCTAATCTGTTATCTTGCCCTAGAATGACCCAAGGCAAGGCAACAGACACTCTAATAAACAAACCTGGTGGAGTCAAGTCCTATCGGTATCGACCTGACTTTTGAACTCCTTAAAACCGAAAATAAATTAAATGTGTTGATTTTCTGATTTACAAACAAATACAAGCAAGATTGATTTCAAGAACCTTTCCAACAAACTATCTCATATTTAGTTGTCAAAGATCGGTCGTCTCAACCATTAGTCCGCAACCTCCCGAGCGCTCAACAAGTTAAGGACTAATGACCAAGACCCTTGTGTAATTTCCTAGATTTTATTCATTCGTAAATTCGTACTGATTCGTATTTCGTAAAGTTCGTTTCGTAAAGACAAACGACAAAAGAGCCTTTTTATGGGCCTCGCTAAATTATTGATTTGAAAAAATCATAATACGCCTGTTTATATAAGCGCCTTTTATAAAACCAGTATACTCCTGTTTCAAAAAACAATCAAACATTATTATACTGACGCCGCAAACAAAGGGTACATCTTTTGCCATTATATCACAGTCAATTGTCTGACAACTAGACCGTTGTGGATAACAATCCCTACTTTAATATGCCTAAACAGCTGATATTTCGGCAAAAATACTGCTTTTGAAAGATACCATAAAAAAAACTCGCTTACAACCTGTGGATAGATCTGTTTGTGGAAAACCCCGCCCTTGAGGTCACCTCAAGGGCGGGGTTATGACTGACGCCAAATCAATTTATTATTTTATAGAAACCGCGCCGGCGGTATTAACATCCACCTTAAATAGCCGCTCGGTCGCGCCCAGCGGCGGCTGTTGTTGGAGCAACCTCTGGGCCAGCGGGTTAAGAATCAGGTTTTGAATAACTCGTTTGAGCGGGCGAGCGCCGTAGACCGAATCAAAACCAACCTGGGCCAAGTGAGTTTTTAGTTCAGGCGATATTTTGATCTTGATGTTTTTCTTGGCCAGGCGATCTTTAACTTTTTCCAACTGCAACTCCACTATTTTTTCTATATCGGCTTTTTTAAGATTATTAAAAATAATAATCTCGTCCAGACGATTCAAAAACTCCGGCCGAAAATGCCGCTTGAGTGTTTCCATGATTTTTTCGTCGGCTTCGCGGGTTTGAATTTGCCGGCGCGTGGATTCATCATTATTAGTATTGGAAAAACCCAAACCGTGATATTCGTGGATAATTTCGGTGCCTAAATTTGAAGTCATAATGATAATGGTATTTTTGAAATTGACTTTTCGGCCTTTGGCGTCGGTCAAACGGCCATCGTCCAATACCTGCAACATCAAATTAAAGACCTCGGGATGGGCTTTTTCCACTTCGTCAAACAACACCACGCTGTAGGGCTTGCGCCGCACCAGTTCGGTTAATTGGCCGCCTTCTTCGTAACCCACATAACCGGGCGGCGAACCCACGAGGCGGCTAACGGAATGCCGTTCCATATATTCCGACATATCCACCCGCACCATGGCATTTTCGTCGTTAAACATAAATTCGGCCAGGGTCCGGGCCAGTTCGGTTTTACCCACGCCGGTTGGACCCAAAAACATGAATGAACCGATCGGACGGGTTTCTTCGCCCAAGCCGGTGCGAGCCCGTCTAATAGCGTTGGCCGCCGCCGCCACGGCTTTATCCTGGCCCACGATTCGGCGCGACAACTCCGATTCCATTCGACTCAATTTTTTTGATTCTTCTTCCAACAGCCGCGCCACCGGAATACCCGTCCAACGGTTGACCACCGACGCAATATCGTCTTCGCCCACTTCTTCTTTAAGCAAGCGACGGGGTTTTCCCAGTTTAGAAAATTTTTCCGAAGCCGAACTGATGACTTGTTCCAGATTAGGAATCACGCTGTAACGAATTTCGGCCACGCGCTCCAATTTGCCCTCGCGCTCGGCTATTTCGGCTTCGCTTTTTAGCCGCTCTATTTCTTTTTGCGACTGGCGCATTTTGGTAATCAACTCTTTCTCGCCCAACCACTGGGTTTCTAATATCTGATATTTTTCTTTAAGATCAGCCGAGATTTGTTTTATTTTTTTGAGTTTTTCGCCCGTGCCTTTTTCTTTTTTCAAGGCCTCTTTTTCTATTTCCAGCCGCCGCAACTCGCGCGACATGGCATCCAGTTCATCGGGCATGGAATCAATTTCCATTCTTAAAGCCGAAGTGGCCTCGTCAATTAAATCCACGGCTTTATCTGGCAAAAATCTTTCGGTGATGTAGCGTTGCGACAATTCCACCGCCGCCACAATGGCGGCATCGGTGATGCGCACGCCGTGATGCACTTCATATTTTTCTTTAATGCCCCGCAAAATCGCCACGGCGTCTTCTTCCGAGGGCTCGGCCACGATTATCGGCTGAAATCGGCGTTCAAAGGCCGCGTCTTTTTCTATATATTTTTGATATTCCTTTAGAGTGGTGGCGCCGATGGCGTGCAATTCCCCCCGCGCCAAAGGCGGTTTTAACAAATTAGAAGCGTCCACGGCGCCTTCGGCGCCGCCCGCGCCCACCAAAGTGTGCAATTCGTCTATAAATAAAACAATTCGACCTTCGGCCCGATCTATCTCTTTTAAGATGGCTTTTAGCCGTTCTTCAAATTCGCCCCTAAACTTAGTTCCAGCAACTAGAGAACCGATATCCAAAGCCATTATTTCTTTATTGATTAAGCCCTCCGGCACATCGCCCGAAACAATTCTTTGGGCCAGGCCCTCGGCGATAGCCGTTTTGCCCACGCCGGCTTCGCCGATTAAAACCGGATTATTTTTAGTTCGACGAGAAAGAACCTGCATAACTCTTCTGATTTCCGAATCCCGTCCAATGACCGGATCCAATTTTTCCCGGCGCGCCAACTCCGTAAGATTTCTGGTGTATTTTTCCAGGGCTTGATAGGTTTGTTCCGGTTCCGAAGAAGTCACTCGCCCCTCGCCACGAATTTCTTTGAGCGCTTTTAGAACCTCATCGGTTTTAACACCGCCATTTTCCAAAATCTGGCGGGCTTGGGAATTTACCGCCACCAGCGCCAACAGCAAATGTTCGGTGGACACATATTCATCCTTAAAATTAGCCGCTTCTTTTTGGGCCTGTTCAATCACCAGCGCCAGGTCTTGACCCAAAAACATCTGACCCACCCCGCCGCCCACAATTCGGGGCATTTTATTTATTTCTTGTTCCAAAGACGCGTCCAACTTGCCCACATCCACTTCTATTTTTCGCAAGATGGTTGAAACCAAACCGTCTTCCTGCCGAATCAACGCCAACAACAAATGAAGCGAGTTGATTTGCTCACTGCCCCGTTCCTGGGCCAAAAAATGGGCTTTTTGAAAGGCCTCCTGGGCCTTGGTGGTAAAATTAGCGAA